>JAABUY010000104.1_pt1 | contig 180215 bp, 90 predicted proteins | sample 5560271 | NCBI WGS metagenome assembly JAABUY01 (sample SAMN10711886, study PRJNA513374) | rock metagenome | isolation source: Antarctica rocks | place: Antarctica: Victoria Land, University Valley | reverse complement strand
CTAACACCCCTTCCCCTCCACACAGAGGCGAAAAAACAGCCTCAGCAATGGAGTGCCAACTCACAGCCCTGGAGTCCAAAATCGACGCTCTCCTCGCTAGCGTCGACGAGTCAGAAGGTGGCGAGATTGATGTTGCTACGGAGCAGAGTCAGAGTGCTAGTGATCGGGGTCAGGATGCGAAGGGGTGAAGGGATGGATGTGAAGGGGTGAAGATATGAAGGGATGAAGGGATGAATGAATGATGGGGTTGGAGGGGGAGGGGGAGGGGGGAGAGGGGGAGGGAAGGGGAGGGGAGGGGGGGAAAAAGAGGTGTATATATGGGCGCTTGGGTGGAGGTGGCGGATGCTGGGTTGGGAGTATGCATTGTGTTGGTTCATGTTGTACTATTGATGAACATCTCAGGGTTGGGGGTGAGAACAGGGTTTATTAACGAATGTGAATTGGCGGAGGGTTCGGCGCATATTCTTGTTGGGTCTCGGAAATGCATGTTGGTGAGCGAAAGCCATGGAGTAGGCAGATGTATTGCAATCCTCTTCCCTTTTTAGATTCTACATGACGGAGGGGGGGCAAACGAGCTTGATCCTGTGCATATGATGGCTATGGATCAGATCAACGTCTGTGTGATCATTAACGTTAGATCTAGCTACCCATACCCATACATGCAGCTACGATATCCAGAAGGAGCGGTTCGCTCGGCCATCCCTATGACATTCAAGGTATCAAAGAAGTAGTCCCATAATATCCATTACCCATTACCATTAGCTCCAAACCACCGAAAGCACCGCCCTGTTACCTGACAGTCAAGCGGCTACCAGCACTGCCTCGTTTCTGCAATTTGGCTTGAGCATCTTTGCCACCTTCTATCGCCGTGACACTGCCATTTCTGTTGATGTTCGGCAATGCTGTAAGTGTGTCCTCGCCTTTGCCCGCTTTTTGTTCAATATACAACAGTGCGTTCGCAGATAGAGGGAAGGCGGGCAAGCTAGACTGAATGATAGCGCCGTTCTGGATCAGCAATTCGGCTATGGGGAAAGCATGAACGGGCCTTTGGCCATTGTTGGTTGTCTTACTACCGGGCGATGGAAGTGGTGACGGTGTCGCCGAACCCCCTCCAGGGGTGGCTGGATCTGCGGCTGCAAGGGCGAGGAAGACGGAGTGGGTGTTTCGAGAACGATCGTGTACGTTGGGATTTGCACGGAGAGCGAGGCCATAGAGAATCCCTTGTATGTTGTTTTTCTTGACGGAGGCAAGCAGAGTCTCATCGGGTGTGGAGTAGTGGGATTGGGTATTAGAGCCAATAGGGGCAACGTATGCCCTGTCAACATATTTTGCAGTGATGAATCTTAACCGCTGGTCGCGAGTTGCGTATGCAGTAGGTTTTTGGCCTTCTTCCAGATTTGCTTCCCAGACCATGTTGCTGATACGATTGCCTATCTGAAGTAGGATTTCAACGATGTCGGTGCTGAACGATGTCGTATCAAGGGTTAGGGAGCGGATCTTTGATATATGGGTCCCAAGTGAACGGTGGATACCACTGCATTCAATGCAGAGCACTATACCAAGGTTGATAGAGACCCATTCAGTTTTGGATTCGGAGTTGCAGTCGGCGCACCAACGATTACCCTGGTCGTGATCGCGCACTATCTGGAGAAGTCTCGAAGGGTCTTCGTCAAAGTTATTACAGTCTGTGCGGACGTAGGTGGGCCGTGCACCAACTGTGCGATGTCGATAGACACTATTAGCTGCACTCGCGTTGGATGGAGACTGATGAGTGTGGTGTCCGGAATACGAGGAGCTTTTCCCAGTAAGCACAGAGCCAATATCTCGGTGAGTCGACCTTTCGCTGTTACTTGACGGTGCAAACGCTTGAGGCTGACCCCTGCCTTCCATGGCGTTTTGCAGAGCACTGTTCAGGGCATTTATCCAATTAGCCATGTCTTCTTCCGATGGGGCTTGATACACTCGTTTGTATTGGGGTGTGATGACTTCGAAACAGAACCTCCGTTCGGCGCTGCGTGCCTCTCGTACTGACGCCATCCTCAAATCAATGGGCTCCATATGAAGATCAAGTTGTTGCTTCCAATTGCTATACTCCGATAATTTACCTTGGTCAAGTACAATCCAGAACCTGATAAGTCAGCCTCAAGTACTCGAGATTGCATCGAAAACCCACTTATGCCAGGCTTGCTTATTCAAGCCCTTTGGATCAACATGGGAACCAGGTCTGCTCAGAGCCCAAAGTAGGCCTTCCTTTCGGTGTTCTGCCCTATCAAGACCACTTGGCACGCTACGGTCCCTCTCCTCAAGGTCGCGAATCCCTTTGAATTTGTCTGGACTAACGATAGGTACACCACTGGTGGGTCGACTATTGGGCGTAGAGGGAGCGCCATTACTAGAATTGCGCGTGGGGTTGCGGACCGACAAGCTTGGACCGTGTTGCGACGCAGTTGAAGAAGAATAGTGAAGTCCATTTTGACGGTTGCTGTCAGCTCGAGATAATCCTGGATCTTGGGAAGTATTGCTCTCCGTATTGAAATGTATCGGTATCATGCTCGACCCATCAACTTCCGGCTCTACGTAGGGCGTAGTGCCTTTTTCAAGGATTCTTCGCTTCTCTTCCCTCTCACTCCGTTGTATCTTGTACTCCTTGTCAGCATCCCTTACCTCACGTATCAGAACATCAAGCTGAGGCGTCATCTCCCCTACTTTCATAGCCGTGGCTAGATAGCTTTTTGACTGTGTCTCTGCGTACTTCGTCAATTGTGAGAGCACCTCCTGCTCCTTCCTTCCACCGTGTAGATCCTGCATAAACGCAGAATAGTCGAAGCGTTTGAGCTCGAAGTGTCTCCGCTTGTTTTGGTACTTGGAGTCACTTTCGTTGCGTTTCTTCTCCTTCAATGAGTCCTGACGCTGCCCAAGATACCTACTGACATATGCGTAGTAATCCTTACTTTCGTCCTCGAAGTCTTTCTTCTTTGATTCTGCCTGTTTGATATCAATTGTATATATCTTGGAGAGAGGGTCAATGATCAGCTTCTGTAAGTGCACGGTATTTTGCTTTTCGTACAAAAGGATTTGGCTTGCAATTTTTTCAAAGTAGTGCTCGAGTGCCGGTTGAATGGCGTTCGCATTCGATGCCGATGCCTCTCGAAGTGCGTCCATAAACGCAGAGACAGCTGTGTTGCATTCAACCTGCGCTGCTTGAGCTGCCTCCGCCTTCCGTAGAACTTTCTTCATCCTCGTTCGCATATTGCTAGTTTTTTGTTCAAGCGCTTTCATTGTAGCACGGAAAAGGGGTCCGTCTTCGACTGCGCTCATGTCGTCGCTTGGCCTTGGACACGAGATACCTATCACAATAGGGTCTCTGAGCGCTGTCTGTGGAACAGGTATACTGATCTCCCTTGGGTCTATAATCGGTGAAGGCGGACCAATGTCGGTATGATCCGATTCACTCCGTACAGACATAATAGAATTTGATGACGGCAGCCGTAGTCGAGGGGGTACATTTAGTTCGAACGATGGTGAAGATGTTTGAAGTTGAGGGCTAGCGAACGTTCGCGGTATATTTTGTACCCAAAAGCTGAACGTTGCGAGAGTTTGAAGTTTGTGTGCCCTTTGATCATATTCCGCGAAGCAGCATGTATTGCGCCAGCCACCTCCTCGATCTTCTACTGCCTTTGGTGGTCGCCATTTCCACGACCAGTCAAATCTGACACTCGGATTTCCTCCAGTGGAATAGTCCCCAACCAATTCGACATTGGCATTTTTGTGTAAATTCGGATCCGCATGAAACTCCCTGGTTACCAAATTGTCTAGGTCTTTAGCATTCGAGGCAAAGGCGAAGGTGAGTCCATTGATAGATGTATCAGCTCCACCTTGGCGAATCACGAAAGAAAAATTGAAGAAGAGTTCGTCATTTGAGTCGTTATGTAGTTTGAACAGGAAGGCAGGCAACGGTGATGTAGGAGAAGATTCAGGGTCCTATTAATGCAAAAGCTTGTCAGTCTTGTTTGTCTCCTGTCAGGGATATAATGACCTGTATATATTCCACAAAGCTCTCGTCCCCGGAGTCTTTCCTTGCGATTATTCGGGTAGCAGGGTACACATTAGGCACCACATTGAGCAGAACCTTCCCACGGGTATTGGTAACGGTGAGCGAAGCAATAGATACTAAGATATATTAGGTCTCTACTCCCTAAGATTCCATACGCAGCTGCTTTTACTTACAGCGAGTCTGGTCACGGAGGACCAGCGCGCCGCCCTCCTCTGGTTTACTGCTTACATTCCCCATTTTCTAACACAGTATTGCTCTGCGGCTAGCTCATAAGTTCGCTCTTGGACACGGGTTCAATTCCTTGATGTCAAGGTGGAGGCTGGTGGAACATGCCCCGAAGGTGTTGGGCAACTCTAGTGGAGCGATTAACGGACATGGATATGGATGTTCCAATACCTAGGGCAGTCCTAGAGGTGGGCAACATGTGAGGCGCTTCATAGTATGTAGTATGAACTTTCGTATAGGAACTGCTGTATAAAGAAGCTGTACGTTTGTTGCGTATCGGAAGTTGTCACTGGAATACCTGAGGATTCGACCAATCAAGGTATACTTTAGGGTTTGCCCACCACCAAGAACTCTGGGATTGCAAGCGTCTATCTAGGCCAAAAGTTATTCTTGAGCCGGGCCAGCCAGTAGAAGTGTTCATAACGGGACACCCTGATACTCATGTTAGACAACTACACAAGACTAGGTGGTACAGAATACTCTACAGGGTGAACTGCTGTCTAAAAGTAGAGCAAAGAGGTCAGCGGTAACGATGGAAATGTTAAGGTATGGTATGCTCTCGCTATGGTTCATCCAGGCCGTGGAGCAAAGTCACTCAAGTCCAAGTGTTGAGATGCTTGTGCTTGGTGACGGTCATGGTTATTAGCTATCAGGAGCCCTTGAATGCAGGCCAACGCTATGCATGCACAAACATGCTCTTCATTTCGGTCGCCGTACGCCCATATGCAAGTTGACTTAATCCTGCCTCCCTTTCAACAATCGCTTAGTCACCTTGTCTTTCTCAATGATGTATACATGTGCACCCCAGCCTGACAATGCATCCCGATCCACAGCATTGAGAAGGGCTTGTGATATCGTTTCGAAAAGATCCTCCGGCTCCTACGATTTCATCGGCGATTAGCAATTTGGACCGTTGTGATTTATGGCTAGTGAGAATATCATGTACCAAATCTGGCTCCCACAAGCCTTCACACGTCCCGAACAGCTGATCACTAGCTGTCCCGGAAACAATGAAATCCTTCGCAAAATCGATGCACCCTATACTATCAAAACCGCATATGAAAGGTTTTCCGGTCGTATGGTTAATTCCAGCAATGACAGGGCTGACAAAATAAGGACCGAAACGCTTCTCGTATAGACTGGTAGACACAAGGTTTGCCATGGTCTGTGGTGATATTTGACGTTCTTCTCGTAACCGATACATGTTGACTTTGTAGCGGAAAAGGTCGGAGACAGTGGAGACATCGGTCGCTAGGCCTGTAAGGCCAAGATAGACGTCGCCGTAAGGAAATATTTTGGGGAAGTTGTTCGATACGGTGAGGGATTGAAGACCAAGGCGAAGATCGCAGGCTATGGCAACACAGTCTTTGCCCACCATAGCTACGCAAGCGCCGCCATCTAGAGATCTTTGTCAGACTTAGGTGTACGAGTATGAAAGAGCGAAATCTGTCGAAGCTTACTGATCGCGAAGGGGGAGCTCTGGCGAGAAAATTAGTAGAGCTCAAACTGAAAGTGGGGGAGATTACCATAATCGCAAGTTTATCACAAGGCGTTGTCTGGCTGTGTAGAGCTTCTCCAAGTCTTAGGTTGATATTTGAATGAACAGTGACGGTGTTTTGAGCTCGAATTGAAGCTTCACCATGGCCAGGTCTACGCGTAGGACACCATGGCGGAATTTTGCCGCGGCGCTGAATTCTCCTAAGCCAATGTGAGGTATTCTATCTCTAGAGGAATGCGATACACGTCATGGTTCTTTGCATAGTCTCTCATCCCTTTTAAGCTACATAATACAGCCTCATGGCGACTAAAGCCATGCCATCCCACAACGGGCCACCAAAGTCCACGACTCCTCCGAATCAAACGTAAGTTTTCTCAACAGCATCTTCAAACACAATTCTAATATGAAGCACAGCTAAATCAAAGCAGCCTGTATCTGACCAACTTGCCTGAAAAAATTCAGAAGGCCGACCTTCGCCTCTCGCTCTACACCCTCTTTGCTACCTACGGTCCTGTCCTCGATGTTGTCGCCGTCAGGAATGGGAAAATGCGTGGGCAGGCTCATGTAGCTTTCCGCGACGTCCAGGCGAGTACGCAAGCAATGAGGGCGCTACAAGGATTTGACTTTTTCGGGAAGGAATTGGTATGTGCTCCAGCCTCTTCCCTGCGAGGGATTTGAGAACGACAATGCTAATAGAAAACGACGTTCAGAAGATACAGTATGCGAGGGGAAAGTCCGACACAGTCGCCAAACTGGACGGAACCTACAAGATGCCTGTAGCGGCAGGGAACGAGATTCCTACCAGTGCGCTTCAGCAGTCTATCTTTGGCGCACCACCTTCCTCGCTGCCAGCACCCGTGCCAGCACCAGCGGCTAAGGCGCTCGGAGCGAAAGAGAACGGGGACATGGATGTTGACAGTGGAGCAGATGGGCCAAAGGGTCTAAAGAGGGCAAGAGAAGATGAAAGTGACAACGAGGATGCCCCAATGGAGGAGGATAGCGATGCCCCCATGGAGGCTAGTTCGGACGAGGACGATGACTAAAGCTTTGGTTCATTAACACGAATGCCCAAGTGTCCAAAAGAGTATTCAATATCGCCTCCATGCTGCGGCAGATGGAGACTGGACATATGGTGACATCAATGCACAAGCTCACAAGTTTGGGGTGGAACGTGGACCTGCTGTGAGCTTTCGAGCTAAAGTAGACGATCTCTTCCTTGCCAGGATCGCTAACAAGGATAGCCTCAAGGTTCCAAATCTGTATGGTAAGGCGATTGTATGGCTCTGAGATTATGTATTTACCAACAAAGGAACGCTCCATCAATGTGAGTCTTACAAAGTAGGCATCTTCCTACACCCACAAACGTGTTTCAGCCATCAAGACAGCGTTAATCCAGTTGGTGGGGGACTTGGAGAAGCATGTGCGGAAAGCTCAACGGTATCGAGATACATGAGAATATAAAATCAGGTGGCGAAATCTTCTGCTATCCTTGTGATCATGTCTCTGGGCAAGCTGAGTCCGACAGCACCAGCCACAACACCAATCCAGATCATCAAGTATTCCAAAGATGATATGCCTCTCCTGAGTCCTCTCAAAATTTCGCCCACGGCTACCGCTGTATTACAAGGGTGTACCCAGTAGCAAGGCATGTCAGTAATGGGGTGGTTCTGATGCACGATCTTCATTCAGCCAACAGGACCCAACTTCCAGGATCTAAACCTCTATAGATAAGATACGTGGAACACCTACAGTCATGCCAATACCACCCATGACACCCACCGCCTTTGTGCCAGCTTTGAGGTATTCGGGCACTAGTAGATCGTATACGCTGTCAATGCTGCGAGATTTTGCAGGCGGGAGGTTGTAAAGTGAAAAATATAGAACCGGCACACGATAGCTGTCGGAATACATTATATCATATGTTACGGTTGCAGATGTGTGAGATGATGATGCTCCATGGTGGACTGCCGCCTATAAATCAGAGATCAGATGTCCCTCACCCTACGAAGGGGTAGGCATGTGCCATTGGTGGCTTACTCCATCTTCTTCGTCCACAACCTCGAGACACTCAGTGCGGATCCCTAGTATCTGCTCGTCTGAGCGCTGATGTGTGAGCATTGGAGGCCTCTGTGCCATGCATGCTGGGGGTAAGTGCCGCGAAATAGTGAGGTACCGCGATTCTGCCTAGGAGACTGTTCTGAGCATCTCGATAGTCATTGGGTTAGGGTAATGCTTGCACGGAAAAATATGAGATGGAATCGGATAAGAATGCTTCAAGGTCCGAGTGTATTTTACATGCACTGCACTAATTATCAGAGCTAGAAGAGACGAACATGAGATACCTCTTCGCGAATCTCTATCATAAATACCGTCTGCCGCGAATTCAAACTGAGCTGCTGCAATGCCTGGCAACCCTCATCAAACTCCCTTCTTGAGATGAAGCCGAGATCATCGACGCCATCTACTGACATATTGAATGTTGGCCTTTCGCAACGTACAAGATCCAGTCGGCGGACCTACTCCTCGGCATTGCCTTAGAGGGTGGGCTCAGAAATCCGGCGCCGTACGCTGTGAGCAGATCGATTACCAAAGCAGTTGATACGACCAACAAGACAATTTGTTGACTGTTGGTGGTTCGGGCTGGCTAATATGGAGTCGCCCAGAATGACACCTCGTCACGATACTAGGATGCAGAACCGGAGAGACTTCTGGATGCTCAACATAGTGATAGCATGGTCAGAAACGCCTGATAGATATTCGTACGCAGCATAATTAAATAGCGCCACGGATTACAGTAGCCTTTGGTCCAATGTCGTAACAACGTAGGCTTCTCAGACGATGAGCAGGAAAGTACTTCGTAGACGAACGCTACCAGATCTAAACGCCGCGTGGACGGCGTAGATCTTGGATGGGGACCTTGGCAAGCAAGTTCCTCGACGTCTTTGATCCTTGGTGCGGGGTCCCTTGGCAACACTAGCGGTGGCTGAAGTGTGGCTGAGGACTAAAAAAGAGGAAAAGATCCACCGATCGGAGGAGTCTCCAGGGATCGAGATGCAGCTAGCCACACGACCTTGTCGTTTACAGTAAAGTGGAATGCGATAGTGTGGCTTGAGGTGGCTGGAAAACTTGATCTTCGTTACCCGCCAATGACCTACAGTTGCTATGGGAGCTCATAATTCCAGCCATTCCCTCATTCAATTTCAATTCCATTCAAGTCACTCGTTTTGCACTCCCCAATGCCAAATTCGTACTTATGTATGTCAAGCGACATGGATTTATGATACTCTCGGACCCAATTTTAGCTCACGTATGAAGCTTAGAGTGAAGGAACACACAGCCTGGCGCAAGCCTTACTCGGTTGCGCAACGCCATGAATCCTCTGCTTCTATTGCCTTGATGAACCCACTACAGTACTTAGATATTCATACCGTTGACTGATTGAGAAGAGGTACACGCTTTGGGTCTTCATCGATCATTCCTTTTGGAAGAGCTGTCTTGCCCAAACAACAGTTACGATGGGTGGACTATCTACTTCTGATATCGTCCCTCGAAGGCTGTCAAAGCCTCGGACAAAATCCTCCCTCACAACGCACATCAGTACCTCCGACCGAGAGTCGAACATAATATCGCCGCCCACACCATCAACTCCGCAAGATTACTTCGGTGACTATTCCGCGGTTATATCGTCACAGGGCGAACGTAGGAGTAGGCGCAAATCTCGAAGCAAGATCCGAGCCTATCTCCATGGCTCCAACAATGAGACCACACAAACCTCTTCTGACGAAGATGATGGGCAAGCTACACTTTCTGGCGCTGCTCGGGATGTGAGGAAGCGGATTTCCAGGACTGGGTCTTCAATGATGCAGCTGCAAAGCGCCAAGACCTCAACTACACGCCTTTCAAATGCCTCGAGTTCAAGGCTACTCTTGACAGGATCACAATCCTCGGATGCCGAAGAATCAGCATGGGTCGCGGACCAAATCAAGGAAAGAGCTTTCCATGATACATTAGCAGCCCAAAACCACATCACTTCGCCCATAGATGAGGACAAACATGTCGATTCTGTTATGGCTCCTCTGCGAAGGAAGTCGCTGTATACACCCGGTTTAGCTACCAGGAATCCGAGTGATATTCTTAAAAAACCGCCTCAACAGGTTTCGAATCAAATTCAACTTCAACCGGACCATGACTACTACTACGACCCGGCTCGACCTAAGGAATCACCCTTGTCTCAAATTGCAGCCTTGCAAATCGGGGAAGACGGAAGGTCTACCCCTTCCAATATGCACTATCTTCAGCTCGGAGGTCTTCAATTGGGTACACTGAGAGTTACGAACGCTTCGCCAATACCAAGAAATCGCACCCCAGATGGAGTCTGTCGATCGCCCATATCCGAGTCTAAAACCCAAGATGAAGAATACACTGCATCTGAGGGAGGCGTAGCTGTCGACTTGGCGACTGCTAGTCCCCCGGGTGGTGGCAGCCCTCTGAGGTCCAAAAGCAAATTCGGGCCATCACTCCAGTCTGAGTACTGTGGCTGCATGACACCAAGGGGGACTGTCTCCTCACAAGCACCAGAACGTACAGTACTAATGGCCAACGAATATATGTCTGAATTTGATGGTAGCCCATTTGCGTACTCCGACACTCCAAGTTCGCAAGGGAGGAGCACGACTATAGATTCTTCTTTTGAGGATGAGGGACTAGTCATCCCCCAGGCAGAGGGTGTCGCGGTAGAAACGTGGAGGCAGTTCATTGACGATGCTGAGGTACGACACGGTTTCAATGGGTCACAAGAGGACGCGTTCCGTAAACTTGATGGAAACACGCCGTCTACACCAGAGTCTCGCCGCCTATCTACCCCATACTCTACGAATTGGCGATACAGTATCTCTAACGAAGTCCCCCACACAGACAGTGGTTATGGGTCAAACGCTTCCTTGAATGCGAACCAGCCCTCAGTGGAGGGCGCTACGGTAGCTTCCGACTACCATGCGCCTGGGGTGGCACACAGAACAATGCAAAAGGCATCGCCAAGCAGCATTGAAGGGCCCGGGTCCCAGAAATTGGTAAAGGAAAGAAGCCAACCCTCCTTACAGGGCATGAACGTCGTACCTAGCTCTTGTGCAGTGAGAGTGGACCCCAAGTCCCATGGCATATCAATGCCTCGAGAGATGCCACAGCATATCCCAGAGCAAGGCAGATATTCACTACAGCTAGTTGGTCCCGCGCCACGGCCATCCTCTTTCTCTGTAATACCACAAAACAAAAGTGGTAAGCAGGTAAGGCCAGTTGCCCGTTCTTCACCAACTGTCATACGTAAGCTTCAGAAAGTACGACCAAAGTCACAACCCCCACCGGTGGATCTCATCACCGTTCAAGGGTATCGCGAACTTTCACACGCACGGATTCCAAGGGTACCTTCCAACGTTGCTGCTAGACATGCGGACAGGCTTCGCCAATTTCCTTTGCTCGACCATACATTTCCAAGCCTAGATCATACCACTTCAGACGATCCTGTTTCACCAACCGGTAACTACGATTGGGCTTACCCTCTACCAGTTAGATTCCCCTCGCCAGCAAACGCCCTTGAAGCGGCAGTAATGAATCCATCGGTTCCGCCATGGACAATTGATGAGGAGCACAAGCCCTGTTCTAGAGCTTCTTCTAAGCGTAGGAACAGTATAGTTGTGCAGATACAAGACGACCTGTGGCCTGCTTCGGATATTGTACGGTCCCCTAGCTGGTCTGAATTTGGAGGTGGCAGGCAAAGCAGGAAATTGAAAAGAATAGCCAAGCAAGAAAAGGAGGACGAAAAGAGATTGAAGCGGGAGGAGAAGGACCTTGAGAAACGTCTTCAAAAGGATAGGAAAGACCATGAGAGGCGAATCAAAAGGGAACAGAGCAAAGAAAGGTCCTCTCGCTCTCGGTCAGCATCCAGAACAAGGGGGAGATCATCTGATCAATCCAGTCGTCACACAATGGCAACGATTGCTGATTTTGGAACCGTCACCGAGTCTTTGGGCGGAAACCCTTATGATATTGCAACAGCCATGTTTCCGTCTCATTCCACGTCCCAAAATGCGGGCAGTTGGCACCCCCATCAGATCAGCAGCGCCATGTCAAGGCCTAAGTCTACCATTGGGATGGATGAGGTAGCAACTGCTGATCATGCCCGAGCACGAAGTAGGGCTAGGAGTCAGAGCGTTGGCAGGCCAAGCCTTCCCACCGAAGGAAACACCGAGAACCGAGATACCGTCTGTGGGAGACAGCCACGACCCCTAACTGTGTTTTCTGATGCAACCCCAATGCCGGCTTTGGCGGCTATCGACCTCAAGGCTCATGATCTCGACTGGGCTCGTAATCAGCAAAGAAGCCGAAGCTTTTCTGGTGCTTGTATGCCGAATAGCGAACCCTTCAATGACAGTAGTGAGCATCCTGGACGACCAACACAATCCCAGAGTATCGTCATGGACACCCCCCCTGTACCAGCTCTACCTTCCGCCCAACAAGTCAGGGAACGAGAAGCCCAGATTAGCAAGTCTTGCCCGCAGAGTATTGTGATTGATGCACCATCGGTGCCTGCTTTGCCATCTCTGCCGTCCTCGCAGCAAGTCAGTGCCAGTGAAGGCGAGATCGAGTTAGAGAATGCACCCGCTTCCAAGCCGGCAATGTTGGGCCGGCCACGCAAAATGAGGACCAGCGGAGTCGTACCCGATCTCTGGAGCAGTGGATCCCTTGAGAAGAAACGACCCAAACTCCCCCAGGAGTCGAACGCCGTTGAAACCAGATTTGACACGTCTTCAAGCGACGAAACACCGGCTGCTAGGGGGAGCGACGTTTGGGAAGCCCAGCGTCAAGCATGGAGACAACGACGGAAGTCGGCCGCCAAGTCTGCGAGTGAAGTACTTCTGAGGAACCAACTGACGGAGATCTTCGATAACCACCCGGCGGCATCCTCTCCAAACGGGGCGCAGACCAAGAGGCTGTCAGCCTCGCCTAGAGCAATCACTACGGATCCACGAATTCCAGCAAGACCGACACCGTCCCTCCGGCCGGAGCCAAGTTTCTTGGGTTTACCCAATCCGCTGGCATCACACCCCATACTCCAACAGCCAACCTCTGAGCCCGCTTCCAACCGTCCGAGCCAATCCAATCAGGGTACAGATCGACCGGCCTCCTATTATCAATCGACCATTCCTCAATGTCTTCGACCAGGGCCCAGTCCTCTCGCATCAACTTTCACACCTCCCGAAGACCAAACCCCACCAATGCCTCCAAACCCAGCCCAGCGCCGCGCATCCACCCTCACCATACCGAGAAAGCGTATCGGATCCGGCACCTCAACGCCCACCCGAGCCATCGACCGCCTGACCGGTCGCTACGATGGCGGTTTGCAGTACGGGTACGAGCCTGGCGTCGGGCTTGGCGGCAGCGCTGGCACTCGGGGCGCGAAGACGGAAGCGACCAGGAAGAGTGTGGATGTTTCCAAGGGGTTCGGGTTGGATCTGAGCGATGTGCCCATCTTCATTGCGCCTATGCCTGCGAGATGAGTCTCCGATATACAATACCCATTTCGGTGAACATTTTCCTTTTATGAAAGTACATGATGCATGTTGCAAAGCGAGCGAGCGCAATACCCAATGTTTCAATTTTTGCGAATGTGCTATCATGTTCGTCAATCAATGGCACCCTAATATTATGTACATAACGAGCTAGAATCACCGTATATAAATGTCTGAGACCATTCCATTCATCTCACATACCTCAAACTGCAACGAATACGTAGAGGAAGAGAAACGACTCAGTACACTCAGCACATCAGCCGAGAATTTCGACCCAATAACGCGCCCAAGTCCTAGCCTTCTACTCGGTATACGGCCCCGAACATGACTCCCAAAGCCACTACCCCCCTAATCCTAGTGTCTCCTATGTTGTACGCATACTCAAACCTTGCGAAAAAGTCCACATCAATCTTCCTGCCACACACAAATTTATTCTACGCTTGAGTGCTGAATTTCCTCCATCATCATGGCGGTGATTTACTTCATCGTTTGTTTCGGATTTGAGTAGAGTTGAGTTGAATTGAGTTGGATTTCGTGGGGTATGGTATGTGGTGTTTGGTATGGGCTATGTGTTAGATGGTATTGTATAGGGCTTTTAGCGTATCTGTGAGAAGATTCTGATGGTGTATATATTAAGGTAGCAATGCATCCAGACTTCATTGATTGATCTATCTTTAGGATCCAAAACCCAGGACCTAGCTGATTCTATAACGCATCTTCGTATCCCCAAGCAATCTTCATGCATTTCACTTCCATCCCAGCATCGATTTTTCCCACGCACAAACCAGCAGATCAAGACGGAAAACAGAGCATTTCTTGCAGCGATCGTAGGAACCAGCCTCACATGGGATATCGTGGGTATAGGCGCAAAAAGTTATCCCCCTCCAGAACGCCGGGCTCGAAATACGTCCAAAAGTATGGCGAGAGAGAGAGAAGTAAAAGTTTCCCCCACTCCAAAACCCCCAACGTACTAAAACATTACTTTTACAGGTTACTCATGTGCGTATACGGCGGAGATATCATCCAAATGTGTGCTCCGCATATGGCATATCTGCGCTGAGTCAGTCGCTTGCTTGTGATTAGGAGCGAAGATGCAGCATACCAGCCTCATCTCTCATCATAGGCATTGAGCTTTTTCTTTGCCCGGCACCCATCAGCAGCATGGAGCTTTCTCGTCTCCTAGCTTTCGCCGCACCACCAGATGCTAGATTGCGTGGCCGAGTCACGGCGTATTCGGGACCAGGCACGGTGACTGAATCAGGTTGCGGCGCTGGGTTATTGTAACTCGGCTGCATGGGTACAAATCCCGTGTTGTTGTCTGTGTGCAAGTCGTGCATGGCCTGCTCGTATGTAGGTTGTGGACCAAGCTGGTTAGAAAACTGATGAACTTTGCTAGAGAAGGTGTCCTGAGTGTGCGACGGCGTTGGGATATCATAAAACATCTGGCGTCTTGGAGACCGGATATCTTCCGGAGTGAGAGGCTCATTGTTCGTCATCTCAAGAGATGGTAAGGAGGAATCGTCTAGCATCTCGCCGAAGACAGCGTCGAACTCGGTCAGAAACATGGAAAAAACAGGTGCCGGGATATTGAGTGTGGGCGAGAAGACAATGCCAACGTTGCGAATGCTCATCTTGTTGACGTCTGAATTGTCGATAATCGAGATGAGGAACGCCGATAGGGCGCGCAGAAGTGTAAAGTTGGGCTTCGGAAGCCTGTGCATGAGTGCATTGTAGGCCGCTATTTTCCTTTGCTTGTCTGGGAGTTCTAGTGATCGTCAGTTAGGTCACCAAGCCTGACAGACTGGGAAACGTCACAACTTACCCAAGACACTGAGGAATTGCAGGTGTAGCTCCCGCGTCAAAACGGGTTGAGGCAGCTCACGCAAGTACAATTTGAGCAAGGAGGCAACAGCGTGGACATCGTAGTATGGTTCGTCGTCGCCAAGCAGATCGAGATCACCCTCGGCGTTGAAGCGGCTCCGGAGACCTTTGATGAGTGTGTTGGAACCACTCATGCGAAATATGCCTTCTTCACTAGCGGCGTCTTTCATTTCGAGATACTCGAGGCAGCGATAAACAACTGCTGGCAAACATGCATCAATCCCACGTGGCCCACAAAACTCGACAGCTTCAGCGAGGGGTATGCCAAAAGCTGCTTTGACATTAGTGATCTGCTCTTGATACTGCTGCTGAGTCAGGCTGAGGTTGGAGTCATTGGAGTGGTTAACGCCTAGCTCTGGGCCATTCCTGTCTCGGAATCCCCAAATGCTCCTCTTCTTCTGCTCTTTCGGTTGGTTGAAAGAGGGTGCCATTGGCTTATTGCCCCAAGCGCCAACGTCACTTATCTTCGCACCATTCTGAGGTGCAGAGATTGCCTTGGACTGGGCTGATGGGGCTCTGACAGACGGCTGCGATCCGGAAGTCGTAGGCGACGGAGATTCCGCTGGACGCGGATCTGGGGTAATCTGGACCAGAGGGGCCTGGGCTGCCTGAGTGTTTTCGTAAGGTACGGCCTGCAGATTATCAAAAACCTCCGAATGTGGACTGTCGGCAGAGGCCACCTCTTTCCTCAAGGAATTCTTCGCGACAGGAATCACCGCTTTGCGTGACCCCGAGTCGCTTTTCGAGAGCAAAGGCCTCGAATTCGTGTCGGCGCTTGATATCTCCACATAACATAAGAGCGCTGCTACCCAAGCGTCTCTTTCAGCATCGCTCTCAGCACAGAGAACGTGGTCCATGTAGCTATTCGAATCCTTGCGCTTGGGTTCGCAGATCGCGAAAGCATGTCTATACAGGCTATCGCCATCCTCACCTCTTGACGGCGAACGAGATGATGATTGATTCGGCCTGCCAATTTGCGCTCCGTGAAGCTTGATGGTGCCCAACAAGGAGCCTCCGGGTGTTTCGTAGTAACGCAGGACAGGCTCGTCGAGTACGAAAAATCTTGCCTTCCAGCCGCCAAAGTTTTTCCCTCTTTTGGTGAGATAACCCTCTTTTAAGAGCCTGCCATCTGGACCTTGCGTTGTAGGCGACCCTGAATGCGGAGCTGCTACGATTCCATTCGCTTCGTCGCTGCTCGGTTCAGAGACTTGGCTAGACAGGTAGTAGCATACGGTCAACGCGTTTCTCTCGTCCATTGGTGTATCTAGAAGCGCCTCGAAATAATTTTCTAGGGCTATCCTTCGAGCATCGATCTTGGCTGGGGCATGGCCACTGAATAGAGAGCGATCGGGCTGCTTTACGTTGACCATGGCAGATTGTCGAAGCTGTTGATCCAGTTGCTGTAATGAGTGTATTGGTTTCTCTACTTGCCAGAGACCTTGGTGGTCAGATCTCGCCGACACTCCAAGTGTGAAGACAGGTTCTTCGTCGGACCCTTTGATGACCAGACTGTGACGCGACGGTTTGAGGCGCGAGGAGACTACCTTGACGAGAATTGAAGGAAGAGCATTTGGTGGTAATAGAAGATCTGGATATGCGTCGGACATGAAGCCTTTAAATACACCCCTCGAGGACCGATTCTCGGTACTGTGGTTTGGGGATGGCCGATCAGGTCGCGTCTCTTGATAAGGAGGCGGAGCTTTCAAGGGACTTGGGGGATCTTCTGTAGAGCCACCCTCGTCTTTACGGATTTCGACATCGGGTATTTTAGGAGAAGTGATAGAAATTGGAGTATATGGTGGAAGAGGTATAGGTTGTCTTGGAGCTCGAGGGGAGAGCGGTAATCCGACAAATCCATTGCTCGGAGAAATTGGGGGAGACGTGGTGGACGGCACCGCTATGTCACGAGGTAGTCTCGGTGTTGGAGGATTTAGTGGACGATGATATGGACGCGGACTCAAAGGAAGCCCTGGGCTAATAGGTAACATAGGTATAACTCGTTCCGTGGTGCTCGAATCGATGCGGGTATCGGCCGGGCTGAGGAGACCTGCTAAAGAGGTAGGCGGGGACAAAAACCCTGGAGCGCCGGCAGGCGTGGGATCTGGCGAAAAGGCTTTGATGGAAGAAGGTATGGGTACGTTCTGCGGTAGTACAGCCTTGCCTGTGCTTGATCGAGACTTCGAGCCCTTTTCTCTCATGGATCGACTTCTTTCCTCCTTCTCTTTAAGCAGTGCGGCCTCTCGCTCTCTATCATCGTCCTCTCGTGTTTTCTTCCTGCCTCTTTCAAACGCTGGTAACTCATCCACTTCCATGTTTTCATCGTAGTCAGAGCCAGAATGGTCTTCGGGTCCGAGATGGTTCTGAGTCGGTGTATCTCGCTTCGGCTGCCCCAGGTCCAGAGGTGCAGGAGGAGCTTTTCGAGGCGGCGTCATCCTCTCGACATCGTTACCTGGCGGAGTCGATTCTATCAGTGCTAAAGCTGGACCATTGAAAGCTTTGACCGGAAACGGCAGTGACCGCTTTGCCATGAAGCTGGATGTCGGTGATACGACAGGTCTGCTAGGTGCTGATTTCTGCGAGGGGCTCTCAAGTACCTCCTTTCGGCTTGATGGGTTCATATCACTTGTCTGTATGGGTGCTACGGACGGCACAATTCTCGTAGGACCAGAGACACCAACGTCAGACCTTGATGTCGCTTTGTGAGCATGTTTAGGGCCCATCGCTCTAGGTTTGCTCCTGACCCAGTCGTCTTTGGATTCGTCCTGTCCTTTTTTGACATTGTCGGACAGCGGGGCTTCTCTAAGATCAGTAGATTGAGCCACTGGAAAACTAGATGGCGTAGTACTCTGTGGATCTGTCTCTATGTTTTGCTCTAGACTCTGCATCTGGATTGGAAGATCGGCGGAGCCTTCACTTGGTGCAGGTGAGCGGCTGGCAGGTCGTGCTTGAGGCCCAACAGCTTTCGGTGCAGAAGTAGGTACGGGTGGCACTTCCTCCAAATGCTCCCTCAGTTTCTTGCGATACCTGTCTTTGTCTTTTAATGCCCGCTCCAGATCCTGGTTCAAGCCCAACACCAATGTACGCTGCTTGTCCACCAATTTCCACAGCTGGGTATTTTGTGCTGTTGAATGCTGCTTCTCCTTCAATAGGTGCTGTATAACAGCTTCGGGCGAGCCTGCCGCCTGTATGAGATGAGATATATCTGGGGCGCCTGTGGTAATTGAATCCTGTGATGGCCGTTGCGAATGCACGTTCCCTAGTGATATCGTCGAGATAGCCGAATCGATTGATGAAGTGCGAGGCATTGGCTGTACTTCTGGGCGGAAGCCTGTGAATGGTGGGGGGGACGAGGGCGTGGGCCGAGGCGATGGAGGGGTCGATTCACCCAAATGGTTGGATTTCGGCAACGGCGACGAGACATTCCGTAGCTGGCTGTACGAGTGGGATTTGAGTGGGGACACTGTGGCCTTCCTAACCGACGATCCATCTATACCGCTTGTATTACCATTGACAAGCCCATCTCTGGAGATTAGGGGCTCCTCCACTCTTTCACGGGGTGAACTTGGCTGGTCGAGACTGGCAGCCAAGTCAGAGCGGGGAGAGCGAGGAGAGTACCGTGAGCCGCTGGTGGTTCCCATTTCCGTCGGTGATTTTGGACTTCTTGAACTGCTATAAGGGCTATTCCTAGCTGCCGCAGACATGGTCTCGCTGACCTGCAGCGGCGGCAGTTTTCGAGGGCTAGTATTTCTGTCAGTGGGGTAGGGTCTTGAGACAGCTTGCCGTTCTCCAGGAAAGACATGCGTAGTGGAAGTGCCTTGTAACTGAGGTTGTTGGGATATCAACCCTGCAGTCTCCATTCCCATGTCCATAGCCAAGGGCGGTCCAAAGGGCGAGGGTGAATAACCACGCGGCTGGCTTTGAAGCTCAATTCGGAATCGATCTGGTGAGCGAGAGCCTCATGAAATAAGATTGCGCAATAGCTGGCGAGCTGGCCTCGTACGAGGTCGGCGCCAACAATGCGCTTGGAGAGTTGCTGCGAAAGGTCGACATGTAAGATTAATAATTAGGTACCGCACGACATTGCAGGGGAACAGCAAGCGCTGCTAACAATCGCAGACTGTAGACGCTCCAGAAAACAAAGATAGCAGTGAAACAATGAGGTGGAGGTAAGATTTGCTCCACGAAGCCGCGATCCCCAAGCACAATTGTAGCATTTGGCGCTGAAGACGGAGGGGCATGGGATAGAGGGGACTTATCATCAAGTGGGACTAGCATTGAGCTAGCGTGGTTTGGGACTACTGTAGTATTCTATTCAGACTAGAGATACCGTATTCTTCCACTACTACAACTTACTACTGTGGTACTTGGTATCATACATAGTAGTGAAGCATAAGGTAAGCAACGTTCCAACTTCCCGCTGATCTTCCTCTCTGAATCCATTGCGCTGCATTGCTCTCTATAAATACTCCAATGGGAATCGAGTGCATGTACAGCTGTTTCAGAAAAGAATAAACACTGTTGCACATGCAGTCCCAACCCGGTCTCACAGCCCTGATCCACATCCTCTGGAGGCCGCAGTGCCCCTTTCGCTCGGCAGAATCGCCTCATGCAGGAGCCCCAACGCCCTCAGCCAGAATGGGGCAGATTGCCGAAGCCTCCATCCTCAGCAATCCTCGATCGGGTTCACTTGACCCCGAATTTACTTTCGGTTGCGGCCGGAAAGCATGCATGACGTGACTGCGAGATGCTTACCTCGCATGCTGAATGGTACAGAGAAGTAATCCCACGATTTTCACTCGTTGCTTTGTTAAATTCCACAATACATTGTCAAGGAAGTTCCCGGCGATTCAACAGGCGGTGAGAGTGTTCGCATGACCTCGTGCTTGAATTGACGCCGAGCCGGAGGGGTCGAGCGATGGCAGGCAGTCATGATTGGGTTGAAGTAATATGTAGCTGCAAGTCATTTTGATAGCGCAATATCCCCGTCCTTGATTGATCGCCTTTCCCCTCGAGCCCCTGAAACTTGTGAGAAGGCTACCCCACACTAAGATAGGTACCTACCTAGTCTAGCTCGGACCCATTGACAAACATTTTTCACCAGGCCACCACACTCTTTTACCGTCCAACATGAAGTCACAACTAACTCTTGAAGTGAACCAGCGAATCCATTTCGTCAATGAACAACAATGCAGTTCGCAAGCAGACTTTATACAGACATGATGACCTATAACGCGGCAAGGGAGAACAGCCACGGCTACTTACGAACACTGTTGTTGCCGTCCTTTACCTTGATCCTTCTACTTAGATAAGCAATTCAGGAGCGTCTCCAGGACCAGGTCTAAACAATGGAGTGGCCTCTGCTTCAACCGCATTGGAAGAATTCCTACAAGTTACCCACCATCCACACAATTGTGGCTACAAGTAGTACTTTGGTTACGCCAGCAGCATGATTCCATGAGGCTGTTGACTCAAATGCGCTAGTCCTGATGGAAAGATGGAGAGGTGAGAGGGCTGCGGTAAGCCAGTGGGAAGGAGTGTACTATCTTTAGCGTGAAGCCTCGGGGCAATGAACTAATAAAGTACGCTTCCGCCGGATAATATCGGTGGAAACGATACGGTAATGACAACGCCGACTAAGAAGTGGACAAGTGGAATACGGTGTAGCAGGGGTGATATCGAATGAGCTTCGAAGATATACCAAAGCTGAGGTGACATATCATACCCAACATAAGCACAGTTATATACCCCGCCCTCAGCCTTCGTTCGTCCACCGCCAAAAAATGAAAATGAAAAAGAAAGCAGAAAGGAAAGAACCAGAATAGGCCCACACCCCAATTTCTCTTTCTCTGTACAAACCTTCCTTTCCCCCTTCCTTAACCTCACTTCACTATCAACAGATACCCAATCCCAGTGTATCAGCATCATCTGTCCACCATCCCACATATTTTCTCCGTAACTCAAGATAACTACTATCGACGCAGACATCCTAACGTACCTGTTAGCCAGAGTTAAGTATATGATGCCTTCGATAATCCGAGTGAAGTCCCCAGACTCCAGCGCAATGTGAAGCTTCAAGCAATCAAGATATATTAGCGTCTGCTCGCATGTTCGAATGGCCTTTATTCAAGCTTAGGCTCGACAGCCGCTGTTCAATAATGCTTCCGTGATTGTTCAATTTCAATGAGTTAAGTTAGAAAAGGCTAATGATAGGGTGTGACGGCAATTTTGATTGATTATCGTTTAGGACTTTCCCATCTATTCTGACTCTCTCATATTGTCTGAATGGTACTCGTTCATCAAAGAGTTCTGTGTCTGGAGCTCCACGTTCATTAAGATCAATCCAATTAAGACTCAATCAGATTTCATTAAGATACACAAGAAGCCCGACTCCATACCCATGTCTCGTCAGCCTTGGAAACACCAGCGCTATGCATTCCCAACATTATAAATTTGCATAATCTCTCCATCACAACTCCCTTATCTTGACAGAATCCCCCTTAATGATCTACTCAATAGTAATCCTCCTCGCCTCCCGAGCAACAACCTTAGGAATCACAATACTCAAGATCCCATTTCTCAAACTGGCCTTCACGGCATCCTGATCCACTTTCCCTGGAAAGCTGAATCGCCGCTCAAATTCCCCAACCGCGCGCTCGCTGATCCAATATCTGGAATTCGGCGCCGGCTCGGCTTTCTTAGTCTCCACGGCGGATGGTGCCACATCGGCGGTCGCCGGCGAAGATGGCGCCTTAGCGCTCTCGGCGCCAACATCAACATACTCATCATCCGCCACCGAAGGCTTCCGATAGTTCACCGACTTCTCACTCGCGCTGTCATCACTGGCGGCAGCAGTCTCCTCGTCAGCAACAACAGCCCTCACCGCCTCATCAGAAGTAGCGGTGGTGGTGGTGGATTCCACAGCCGTCTTCCCACGAATAACCAGCGTCCGCTCATCCACAAACTCGATCTCCAGATCCCGCTGCTCGATACCCGGTAATTCACCCTTGAGCTCATAAGAGGCGTCCACCTCGCGGACGTCGAAGCGGGGCGTGAAGGTGCGCGGGGCCGCGAGATGTCTTGTCGTTGTTGTTGTTGTTGTTGGTGCTGCTGATGACGATGAGGAGGGCACGAGGTCGTTTGTGACGGTGTCGAGGAGGCGGAAGAGGGGCGCGAGGTCGGTGGTTAGGGGGTGGTTGCTGAAGTGGGGGAAGAAGGGGGTGGTGAAGATGGAGCGTGTTGGTGCTGGTTTGTAGATGCGGGGGACGACGCAGCGGGATGAGATGCGGGCGCAGGGCTGCATTGTGAGTTTTGGTGGTGGTGATGATGTGAGATGTGTATGAGATTGTGAAGGCTGCTTTTTGATATGTGGAGAAGTTACTATCGATTGCTTGAATGATTGTTTTTCTTTCTTACAATAATGAATAGTCTACCCTGTGCACTTCAACTATATATACCCCCCGCCCACAACCCTTCCAGAAAGCACCAGACACATGTCCCATTGCTCATCATTGCTTACTACTCCAGATTTCGAAAGCGGTGGCGATGTCTCGAAGTGCGCGAATCTTCTCCAATCTTCTACGGGAAACTAGAAAGGCGGAAGGTGGAGAAGGAGGGTACTAGACCCGATATGGGGAGGACTAAGCTGCTTTGGGGATAGTATAAACTATTCAACTTAGCTTTCGTAGTTTGTGATTAGTGGTCACGGTACGATGACTCTTGGAAACAAACAAGTAATATCGAATATGGTCTGCTCATGCTGAATTCTCTGCGTACTCAGCTAAGGTTCAGGCAATCTTCCCAAGCAGATATCTCGGACTATAAATGAGTATTTAATTATAACGGCCGCTTTAGACAGGTGCAGATGAATACAAAGTCAAATGATGAGAAAAGATCGTAACCATTGCAGAACTCCGGATCCCTTCATTACCCAGGTATCATATGCAAAACATCCCTTTTGTCCTTTACTGTCCAATGCCAGAACTTAATACCTTTCCCAAATTTTCCCCACAGATAGTTATCCACAATACTCAAGCTCCCGCCGGGTAGTCGTAAACATCCAAACCAGTATTGTCATCTCTCTGCCTCTTCATCCTCCACGTACTCTTCTTCTGCTCGCGCCTCTGCTTCATCTCTTCCCACCCCTCTTCGTCGTCATCATCACTTCCGGCCTTCTTGGGTGGCGTCTCAAGAACAGGTCGTAACGAGAGCTTGCTTTGGCGGTCGCCGGACGTGGACATCCTGCTATGCCTACCCGATGCATCGGGTAACAGGGTCCCGTTAGAGAAGGTAGATAACCTAGAGCTCGCTCTGGGTCCATGCTCATCAATAGGCGCGATGGAGATAGGTCTGTAGCGTCCTGGCAGTCCAACATTGCTACGCTCGGAGGGTGCTATGGATGGTGTGTAGCCAGATCCAGGCGCATTAAGGGCTCCACTCATCATACTGGAAGCTTGCGACATCCTGTTGTCTCCTTGCGTCTGCCACGTGGGAGCCGAGGTTGGGTTCAACATGCTCATTGCACGTTGCTGCGCCTGTTGTAGACCCACAGGAGGGCCTGGTGCTGAGATAGGCCTTTGCGCTTGATTTGGTGGCGCAAGCATACCGGCGTTCATCATCATCTGCTGTTGCTGCGGAGGAGTCATGAACGGAGGCTGCTGACCCAATGGCGTTCCTTGCATTCCCCCGGCCATCATTTGTTGCATCTGCTGCATCCATTGCATCTGCATCTGCATCATCTGATTCATCTGCTCCGACATCTGTACAGTAGCTTGCTCCCCCACCGACATCGTAGGTGGCATGACAGGCGGCATTCCCATTTGCATCCCTTGGGGCAATGGAGAGCCATAATTGCCTTGAGCATTAGGGCTTCCTCTTCGTGCAGCTCTTGCTCGCTCTTCGCCAGCGATGACCCCAACAAGACCTCCCGGAGCCGCACTCGGACGAGTGCTACCGGCGACAGATGCTGGACCACCTTGACCAAACGCGAGCGACTCACGATTTGAAAGATTCACAAGGCTTGCGCCATAGTAGGGATCTTGCGGCAATTTCTTCGCGAAAGGTGGTAGTGGTCGAGTCCCACCAGCGACGGATGTACCACTTGTAGACATTGGCGGCGGTGGATATGATTCGCTCTTGTACTTTACATGCGAGCTTAAGGTAGTCGGCGGCCTATTCTTAGAAGGGAAGCCGTGGGCCGCTAGGACTCCGAGTGGAACATCCTCGTCCTCATCATCACTGTTCTTACCGGGCCCGGTGGGCTTGTCGAAACTGAATGTCGGCGTATCCGATCGATGAGCAAGGTTTGGAGCACTCATGCTCAATCTATCCATGGCAGGCCGTACAGTGGGCAGATCAGAGGGCTGATCTCCTGTCACTTTCATCATCTGCTGTCGATAGACTGCAAGATGAGCTTCCTGTTTCCGTCTTTCCCGAGCAAGTTGTCTGTTCCGCTCTATCTCGTCGTCGTCTTCGTAATCATCGCCTTCCTCATCTGACTCGTCCCTATGGGAATATTGGTTCAGTCTCGACTCCTGCTCCTCCTTATACTTCTCGAATTGCGCAGGCGTCATGACCTTATTCTGCGTGTCTGGCCTTGGGGCAGGTTGAGCCTTCGGAAGAAGTGTTGGGGCTGATCTTTCAGATAATGGAGGAGATGCATCAAACATCGAGCGTTCCTCCTGCGACGCGAGCTCACTCTTTCTGGCACGAGGTGTAGTTTCGGTTGAGTCTTGCCGCCATGTAGTAGCAGAAAATTCCTGATCGCTACTGTCGAAGAGTGGCGCTGGGGAATGCTGCCTTCTGACTGGCGTTGTCGACTTTGTTGGATCCGAAGACGTGTACGGGGATGGCGAATGAAGAGAATTTGGTATCAACGACGTAGGGGAGCTGTTTGCTTCTTCTCCATATCGATCAGACAATCCAGAACGACGGTTAAGCCTCTGACTTGCGCTCAGAGATTCCATAACCAATCTAGCGTCGTCATCGAGTTGTGGGTCCAAGCTCCTTGAAGTCTCTTTACGTGAAGTATAGACGCTGCTCCTTCGGAGGGCCCCTCCAGTCATGGACGGCGGTCGCTGCTGTCGAGTTTGGTATGAAGGACTAGTAGGTTCAGGTAAAGGTACAGTCTTCGATTTTGATAAGCGTTCTCCGGGCTCCGTCGCGGACGTGGCAGATGTATTATTGTAGTAGGCCAAAGTGTTCGCGACTCTTTGTATACTCGTACCCATCAGACCATCATGTGAATCATCACTAACCCAGGAGCGCGGTGATTCTTGCGCTTCGCGAGACCGATCGAGATTTGGTGGAGGTGTGAAGTGACGCTCACCAAAGTAAGATTTCGTAAGCATTCTGGTGCCGGCAGGTGACATGTTTTCCTACCGGTTGTTAGCGAAGCAAGAACAGTATACCAGATAAGGCCTACTTACAGGACTATGAGTGTTCACCTCTCCAAGTATTGGCGGTTCTTTCAGCAATGGACTCTCTCTCTTCCCGAAGCTTTCAAACATGCTACCAAAGCCATCATCCAAGTCGAAGCCTGAATCTAGGAGCTTAGGTGGTGTTGCCGTGCTTCCGCTAGCATAACTACTTTCAGTCATAGCTCTTGGGCGTATATAATTAGCGTACGGTTCTGATTGTGCATGGTCGAGAGCCGCTTGGGGCGGCTGAGATGGCCCCGTAGTCGACTCCACCTTCTTCCTGCCGAAAGAAAAGGCTCTTCCGGCTGCCTTCAGTGCTGAATGATGCGTCTCGGGTATTGGGGGAGCAGGCAAGTTATAGGGACCATTTGAGCTAGAACAGGGATTCTCATCTAATGGCATGTCCGTTGACGAAGGTAAGGTCGACGTTGAACTAAATCGTGCGGACGATGAAGAATTATCGTTATGGCCTCCGCTCGAAGCCGAATCATGAGTGCCTCCACTGCCACTAGAGATGTTTAGCAAACTAGCTTCTTCAAGCTGCACCTTGCGGCTCACCGATTGCTATATTTGATATCAGGTCTACCGTCACCAGAGCGATGGTTGTCGGGTCTTGAATGTCCTGCACTCAATGGTCGCCCTTGGCTCATACGTTTGATAGTATATCCTCCATCGAATGAATTGGTCCCTTCCGGGCGCTCGAAGACCCGAAACGAAGGTTCTGGAGGGTTGGGACGCTCTTCGAGGGGATTGGTGGACGATTTTCTTCTCTGAAAGTTCTTGGGAAGCTTGATCGGCATATAGACGGTTCGAATTGATAAAAGGTAATTAAGGAGAGTGGCAGGTTCTCGTCATCGGGCGGACAGCTGCGTGCAGTAATGCATACAACCAGTGATGAACACCCGATTACTTCAAGTCCTTTTGTGAAGTACTATGTCTCGAATGCCTTGCGATTGTTTTGAATGCTCCCAAAAATCCGACGTCTTCTTTCTCTTCCTCTCGAAATGTCTGCTTATCGATTGTATGACTGGTATGGCGCAAGCCGCCAATGAGACGAATTGAAAGGATGCCTATGGTTGATAGACTCCTGGATGTATTGATGGGAAGAAATTGCAATGCAATGCTGGTTGCGGTGATAGACTGTTGGGAGTCTGGTTCGTAAGACGCTTCGTGTTTCTAGGAATAGCCGAAGACTGATCGACAGGGCGCGGGAGGGCGAATTCTCGGATCAAAAGGTTTCACTCTGCGCTCATCAAGGTATCTAAACGAATGTGATGTGTAGACAAAAGGGAGTTTCTAACGACGTAAAGGTGCACTGAACAGATCGGGGTGAGATGGAGAAGATGATGTTATTGAAGTTGGCCGGCCCCTGGAAGCGCCTGTCCTCTTCAAGCCTACCGCCCCCACCCACCAGATGTCCTGCAGGGATTCCTCGGGCTTGATACGATGTCTGGCCCCAGTGCCCACCGTACCCACCTGCACGCCAGCCTCCGACCGGCGACCGCTATAGCGCCATCGTGCTTAGCGGTGGCTGATATGCCATCCTCCCCACAATTATTCCTTTCACTCCGTATCGTATGGCGTACTACGCAGTATGCCGACTACTCAGTGGCTGGTTCAGTGCGTTCTAGCCATCGCTGCAGTTGTCTACTCTCACAAGCTCGAATATGACCCTAACTCTGGCCTCGAGCAGCCTCTTGGGCATGGAGACACAGAGGTGGGCCAGAGCGATTTGTATTTGCTACACAAGAACCTGGTGAACATCGAGTCAATATCAGGCAACGAGCACGACATAGGAGTGTTTTTGGAATCCTACCTCAAAGATCATAACTTTACAGTGGAGAAACAATTCATTGGCCCAGAGAGTATTGGTCTACACAACGCAGAAGCTCGGTCGATAGTTGAGCATAGAAGGTTCAACCTGCTGGCCTACCCAGGGTCCAAGCGACAGACCCGAATCCTCCTCACATCGCACATAGATACTGTGCCTCCATTTTACGGCTACGATCTACGAGAGAATGACCAGCTATGGGGTCGAGGTAGCGTCGACGCAAAAGCCTGCGTCGCCACCCAATCCCAAGCATTGCATGAGCTGCTTGCATCTGAGGCGGTGTCACGAGATGACGTCTCTCTACTCTTCGTCGTAGGTGAAGAAACGGGTGGGGATGGCATGATATCTGTGAACGACCTCAACATGGAATGGGAGACGGTGATATTCGGCGAACCTACAGAATTGAAGCTCGCGAGTGGCCACAAGGGGATACTGATCTTTACCGTAACAGCCCACGGCAAGGCTGGACATAGCGGGTACCCATGGCTAGGAGCCAACGCGAACCACGTACTAATTGCCGCACTGGCTGCGCTGCAGCAATTGAAGCTTCCTAGTTCTGCAAAATACGGCAACAGCACGCTCAATATCGGAGAAATCCAAGGCGGTGTCGCGGCCAACGTGATAGCGGAGACGGCATCAGCGAAGATTGGAATACGCATCGCAGACGGAGATCCCGAAACCGTCAAAGAGCAGATACTGGAAGCGGTGAGGAAGGTAGATCCCGATAACCTGACGGTTGAATTCCACGGTGGTAGCTATGGACCCGTGTATATCGACAGCGACGTTGACGGATTCGATACCGTCACCGTGAACTACGGCACTGACATACCCAACCTGAGAGGGAACCACAAGAGATATCTCTACGGTCCTGGGAGTATACTAGTGGCTCACTCGGACCATGAGCATCTTGCTGGCGGCGAGCTCCTGTCAGCGGTTGGTGGGTACAAAAAGTTGATCCTAGCTGCTTTGAAGAAGTAGCATGTCGATAGATACACAGAATTTAGTAAGGTACTTACTGATCTGTTCTGCAAAGTCCGTTGTCTGTTCAGAGGTTTGCAAGTATTCACCTTGCTATGTACTGCTATGGACCAAAGAATCAATACTCAACCTTGTTACTCGGTAAAGTTACGACTCCTCCTACACTTTTACCTTTTCGTCAAATGATACCCTTCATCCTCCAACCTCTCAACCCTCCCTCCCCCATCCCCCATCCCCCATCCCCCATCCCCCACACCCCATCCCCTCCAGCCTCCTCTCCAATCCCCTCCAGCCCCCTACCAAAACCACCACAGTCAGATAGCATAACTCTATTACAGGCGCTGATGCTACGAGCTACTTTAGACATATCCAATGTTTTATTGGGAATGAGTGTCTACATCTGAAGAGCAGAGAAGGTTTGTTGGTGGTGGTGGTTTTATGGTGTTGGATGGGGATGGTGTTGGATGTGGTGCATATGTACGTTTGTATTCTAGTGAGATTGTGAGGTAGTGAGATGATCAGACTGTGCTATAAGATAGATAAGTGAAATGGAAGGCGCTGGGCCACTTCCTCTGAGGGTAAGGTATCTATGATGGCAAGAACATCCCACTGCATTTCTAGACTATCGAAAGCGTAGACGTTCAATGCAATTGCTTGCTACCTATTGCTACATCCCAAACACCACTCACCACGAAGCCCCATGGGTATATTGCTTGAAAAATCCAGATCCGTAAAGCCGAAACACCAGTTCCTCCTTCGTTGTCCGTGACTCATCATCGTTATCCATTAGATTCCATAGACCGAACCGTTTGTTTCTCCAACGTCCCATCCGCAGTCCCAACATCGAAGTGAAGTACAGGATACCGAAGCCGCAAGCTGACACCACCAAAGCCTAACAAAGGAGTTTGTACGCCTTCTTCCACTTCGGCCACGACGCCCTCTCCACCACCTCCTCCACCAGCAGCTCCTGCAGATCCAACTCCCGCGCTCCGGTCCTCAGATCCATATCCATCGACCGCATGATCGGCGTCTTGAACCACAGCTTGTACGCAATGTAGGAGCCGAGAACGACGGGAGCGGCCAGATAGGCCTCGAAGAAGTTCTTGGTCAGCGGCCCCGCTCCTACGATGCGGGTGCCGTCGGAGGCAGGTATGGGAGCGATGCCGGTCCAGAACTGTGCGACGAGGATGAGGACGTTGAAGAGGAAGCCGAGCCAGCTGCCAAAGACACCGGCTTGGGATCGGAAGGCCAGTTCGTCGAGGGTCCGGCCTTGCTTCTTCCACGCGCGTCGGAAGCGGATGTGGGCGAGGCAGATGGATCCCCAGGTGAAGATCGAGGAGAGGCCGCTCAGCGCTTGCATCCAGACAAAGGCCTCTTCTTCCTTGTTGGACGCTGCGAGGAAGGCCAGGAAGCCCAACGAGGAGGCGAAGATGATGGCTACCAGAGGACGTCCTTGCTGGTCGATGTAGGCGAATATCTTGGGTGCCTGGCCTTGATCGGCCAAGGCAGCGAGAGTGCGTGAGGAGCCGTAGACGGAAGAGTTGCCGACGGATAGGACGGCGATCATGATGACGACGTTCATGATGGAGGGGAGGCCGGTGATGCTTGCGTTCTGGATCGCGATGACGAAGGGCGAGGCTTTGGCGTCCGAGGCTGAAGAGCCGATGAGACGGGGATCGTTGTAGGGGATTAGCAGGCCGACGAGGGTGAGCGATACGACGTAGAATAGGGCGATTCGCCAGAAGACTTGCTTGACCGCTGTGGGGAGGGATTTCCGGGGGTTGGCCGTCTCGGCGGCTGCAAGGCCTACGAGCTCTGTGCCGGCGAAAGCAAAGGCAGCGGTGACAAAGACGGAGCAGAGCCCTTTGAAGCCATTGTTGAATGCGCCAGGACTGTGCCAGTATTTTCCGCCGATGTAGCCTCCATTTGGTCCGCCACCGATGTCAAGGATTACGCCTAGGAAGATGAAGCCGATCACCGCTACAACTTTGATGGAAGAGAAGATGAACTCGGCCTCTCCGTACCCTTTGACGCCGAACATGTTGATGCTGACAATGATCGAGAAGAAGATGGCGACCCAGGCAGCTGGAGATATGTGGGAGTCCCAGTAGTTGACGGTGATTGCTGCGGCGACGATTTCAAGGGGCAGAACAACAAGCCATTGCATGGCGTAGTTCCAGCCCATCGCGAACCCCCAGGCAGGGTCCAAGAAGCGTGTCGAGTAGGCGGAGAAGGATCCTGCGACAGGGAACACGACCGCCATTTCACCGAGAGCTTGGACTGTGCAGAACAGCATGATGCCTATCATGCTGTATGCGATGAGGACTGATGCCGGACCACCGTTTGATAGGGATTTCCCTGAGGCGACGAACAGACCCGTGCCTATATGTGTGTGAGTATCGTCGATACCCGATGCAGCAGGAAGGCATACCAATCGAGCCACCAATGGCAATCATCTGCAAATGTCGGCCCTTGAGCTTCCTGTGAAGAGGAGAGTCTGCCGTGGCCTGCGCAGCCGCCTCCGAATCGAAGACATTGCCGTCGGCGCCAACGACACCTCTCGGCGTGGCTCTTGCGTGGGGATCCCTCCTGAAGCTATCGATTATACGGTGGGCGTAACTCCGTTTTGGGACCGGGGTGTCATCGTACTTGGCGGTGCCGGCGGTGCCGAGAGAGTTCAGCTCAACAGAGCCCGACTCGGGAGACGAGGCCTCGGTCGCTATCTGATACGATTCCTTCGCCATATGGCCGATTTGACCGCTGCCGGAGTGTGGTGTCCTAAGATATCCAAGATAGGCAACGTGCGAAGGGAATCGAATGCGCTGAAGAGTCGCCGACTATACAAGTACCTATGCGAACTGGGCAAGATGCGGCACTCTTCTAGATATATATATATAGACTGGAGGAGTTGATGTCAAATAAGGTAGGGTTGGGTAGTTCTCGAGACTATCGGTGAAGGTGGTGGTGAGGGTCGCAGAGAGCTGATGGATAGAACATTCTGCGATCTTCTGCACACTTATATGTATAGGAGAGCGGGAAACAAAATCCGTGTAGAGTTCGTAGCTGAATCATATGTGTATCTAAATGCTTGAGCTCCTGAGATGAACCCATGGTTCTCTCGAGATATGAGCTTCAAATGTACCAAAAGTTCTGGAACGCCTCGGCAAAGATGGGGCCTTTAGCGGCTTGGACGAGATAAGGTGATATCATGCGCTGTGATTGGCTCCATTTCTCCACGGCAGCGTCCGAGCTTTTTATCAAAATAGCGTGCCGCTATTGTTCGATATCAAAGGTCCTTATGAACGGACGGCCGCCAAAGAAGATGCTGCAAACTTCTCCTGCTGATAGATTCCTGATCATTGCGCACTTCATCCTGATTCAAAAAAATCAGTGTTTCTGTGAATGGGCGATCTTCCTTTTGCCCGTCTTGAAACGATTATGAACTGCCTATCTGGTGAACACTCATTTGAATTCCACATCGCCGCCTATCTTCTCGTTTGAAAGCTACAACTGTCGGAAAGACGAATACTCGGTACACGTGGTTTTCGTTCCTATCTACTGCCGAGAATACACAGATGTTTTGTGTGTATCAAATGTGGACTTCTGGCGTTGAGCCAAGGGAGGCCAAGAAGAGAGAACCACGGGCAAAGACAGTCAAACCTTCCACATAATTGCGAATAGGGGTTTTCCATTTTCAGGATCGATAAGCAAAGATGATAGCCAATGGTAGAAGTCGAATCTCCATGGAGATTTCTCCACAAAAGCCATGACAAAAGACTGTATCCTGATACACAAGATATCAATAAAAGCTGTGTTGGTCCACCAGCCTCTGGTGAGTTTCGCCAATCTTTGCGCCATGGATGCCGGATGTAGCAGTCTAAGGGGAAGTACGACGGTATTAATGAAAGAATAAGAAACACGCAGTGGATGTAATTACTTCTTTCTGGACTGTCAGCCCTCGTTGTTGACAGTGGATCCCTCAATCCGATCGGGGAAGATACACGATTACAAGCTGTCCGATCACATTCCAGTCTTGCCTGAATTGGAATTAAAACATGGGGGAATTGTATATCATAGGGTAAGTTTTGAGGATCATCTGGGCGGTGAGGCTCTCAAAGTTCGGATATCCAGATTGAACTGTTGAATAATATCCATTGTGTCATCCCACAGAGGCGCTGCAAAGAGCCTAGGATTACGCAACAAGACACAGGGCAGATTATTATACCCGTGCTAGAACCCATGCTTTATATAAATAGGACCCCTCAAATACGCCAATAGTTTGGAATTATAGTAGAACAAGGGCAGCCACAGCTGCACCGACAGCGCCAATGTTTGAGCCAAGAACTTGGGCGCCTCCTGTGGCTGCTACGGCAGATGTAGAGCTCGTGGCAGTCGATGTTGCTGACGTAGACCCTGGAGCGGCGTGTTAGCTATGATCACATTGTAGTGAATGAGATATTGGATCTGGTAAAGAGTAGGTTTCTGCGCCAAAGAAAGGCTGAGTCTTACCAGTAGAGGATTTCGTAGCAGCGTTCGACATAGCGCTTGATGCAGTACTCTGGCCGCCAGAGCTGGCACTGGAAGCCATCATCGTGGCTGCTGATGAAGACGCAATACTGCTCGCACCCGAAGGACCTGCCGAAGCAGGGCAAGCCGCTGCTGACGGTAGGGTTACCTGGACACTGACAACTACATCAGCATTTGGACTTTATGACCTGAAGCCCACGGAGACCCACGTATCACAGAATTGGACAGCAACCTGGAGGGTTTCTGCGCGCATATGTCAGGGTGGCTTTCGACTCTTCTCGTGATAGACGACCCACTTTGCTGGTCGGCCGGAGGACAAGCGTTCTTTATGCAGCAAGATATGCCGGTGATGAAGGACTGATCGGAGCAAATACACTTCACACCGAGGTTACAATTGGCAGGTAGGGAGCTAGCGCATGGTTTCTGTTACTTGTGTCAGTAGAGTAGTCGCGTTACACGTTCGTCCTCGAGACTTACTGCGCAGCTTGGTAGATTTTGTAACTGGGCAGCGCCGATGGCAGCGAATGCAAGGAGAACGATCTGAACTGACTTCATATTGCTGAATGTCGTTGTGATTAATAGTTAGATGAAGAGAATAGGAAAAGAATATAGCGATGCAAGCAACTTGTTGATGGGGAGTTCCCCTATTACGTGAAGAGGCCAAAGGGCTGTCAAGGTCTCGTCTTTCGTCCCTGCTAGATGAAGATCATAACTACATTCGTTTAGACTTTCCTCAAACACGAATTAAGGTAGAATTTAGACTATGCTCGGACTCTTAGCTGCGTTCCTGCATTTGGCCGAGGAACTACTTCCACGTTTTCATTCGATCATCGGAGAAAACACTTCGTTATTCACGGCGTTTATCGAGATTCAAGATGAGGAGTCAGAAGCACGGTCACTGTTGGTCAAGATGGCTTCAGCCTATCCAGGAGTTAAAGTGAGCTTGGGCCTTCACGCCAAGCAAGGCACCTTAGAAGATGCACAGATATATATATAGATTATATATACTCTGAACTTAGGATTGGAGATTACCATTTTCGATCAGGAAAGGAAGCAAGGCCGCTTTAGAGGGAGCACCGGGGGAGCATCGAGGGAGCATCAAGGGAGCACGGGGGAGCACCGAGGGAGCGCGAGGGAGCACCCTAAGGTAGTGCAAAGGTGCAGCAGATGCGAGTCTGAAATGGCTTCTACAATAACTGAATGGAGGCTTTCGTTACCCGTCGTCACTACCGGAAAACCTAGCGAGCTGTGGACCAGTGTGAGGTCAGGCTTTGCATCGCTTTCAACTTCGAACATGACTGAGGCCGGCGCGAACCTGTCTGTGGTGTCGGACACCGTTAGTGGGGGACCGTTCACCCCCAACTTTTCCAGAGGCGTGCGCCGAAGAGGGATCGCTTCTCGTGGTCGCCTGACCTCTGTGAATATTTAAAATACGAGGACCTCGTCCATCTTTCTCTCGCGGGTTTTACCACCTCTGACGACCGCTCTCCAGCTGTTGATCCTCTTCGTCCAGCGCGACGTGCACCCTTGCTGCAGGCGCCTCCATGATTGTTCCATCGGACACGCCCAACGCGAACATTGCAGTAGAAATGAGTCTTCCAACAACGAGGTAACCGTCGAGGCGGCATATTCCCCCTTTCTTCCCATCCCCCGCCCTCCCCCAGACCACTCTTCCTGAATCTACAAGTACAGACCCCCACAGCGAAGCTTACGCACCTCCAGCTCGCTCTTGCTTGCAGCTGAGGCTTTCTGTCTGCAGGCTACAATGGGAGAGGCGTTAGCTGTGACACGAAGCTGTTCGGGCACGAAATTAATATGAAGGAAGCTGTCTTGTACGAACATTTCAACAATTTGGGACCGATATATGAACAGTTTCTATTGGTATTTAATTCGAATATCCGCAAAGCTTTAAAGGAAGAGCCGTACTCAGTCGAATAAATCTGGAAACACTTCGAAGCCGAAGAGTCTCGTCAATGTCCGCTCAGCTCAGACTATGTCATCTGTCTTCTGTGAAACCGTGTTCTCCACATGAATCACTCCTGACTCAGTATCGGTCCACGGCTCTGTCCGCTGATGCAGAGCATATGCCTCAACCCCCCTACCAAAAGTCCGATCTTCTCCAAAGTCTTGCAGATGCGCTGCGGCGCCCGGAGCTTTCAGCGGCGTTCCTTCTATCTCGCTGTAATTGTTCGCATCGCTATCCCGGGGTTCGCGATGCGTTTGCGACGAGATCGAGTTCAAAGAGATGACGCTGCGCACGCTCCGCACTAGAGAATCCATGGATTTTCGTGAGAAGAGTGGTTTGAGGGTTGGAAGGCAGAGTCCAATGGTTGAGAGGCCGGCTTCAATAGTAGACCAGTAGATGTTGGCGGATGTGCCGACTGAGGGGAGCGAGAGTGAGTCAGTGGGATGTGGTCAGGGGTATTGAAGCAGGGCGAGGGAAGAGAAAAGGAATGAGGTGGGAAAGAGGAGGATGGTGGCTCACGATTAATGTCTTCGTAAGGATCGAAGCCTCGGATTGTGATTTCTGAGAAGATGCCTACGCGCGTTGCTGATGCTGCTAGGGCCCTGTAGGAGCAAATCATCAGGATCACGGGACAGACCGTAAAGTGGAATCTGGAAGGTTTACTTACATGGCTGCTAATCCCAAGATTGCAGTGACAGAGAGCTTGCGCACGAATGACATATGGAGTCGCCAAATCTAGCGTTTCCGTTAGTATCCGTGTTGCGAAACTTTGCGTAGATGCTCTTAGGGGATGCGCTCTTACGACAGGAATCGGCATGGCCAGAATCATGACATCCGTGGCGAAATCGGTGATGAAGAGTGCTAAAGCATTCTTCAAAAAGCCAGGACAGTATTTGGCATTCTTGAGAACATTTCCCCAAATAGCGTCAAAATGGGAACCGCATTCGAAAAGCTCGGTGAATAAGAATCCAATCGTCCAGAGAATGACGAATACGATCGCAATCCTCGTTACCATGTCGAAAAACGTACCGCGATTGATGATGAAGAGGCGACGATAGAAGAAAATCAAGGACAATTTAATGCACCCATATGCAACGACCATCATAAGTGAAAAGGCCCAGTATATCTGTATGAACGAATTAAATTCAACCCTGCTTATGTGACTTTCGTTCGACTTGCCTTCGCAATTGACACCTCGTTCGGTGTTGCTAGGCCTGGCGACAAATTGTTTTCCGGCGGCGACGGATAGCCTACCGAGCGGTCTGCGATTCCTGATCATAGCATCAGGACGCTATAAGATACGGGCGCCCAGCACCTAGCTCCATACCTATGAGGATAGCAATGCACATGCCCAGGAAATGAACCTTGAGAACGCTGTTTAGCTGGTGCAAGAAGGCTAGCTATGAGGATACTGACAGCAGCAGGAAGAGTCAGCCAATCATCGACACGAATCCCGGCTTTTTGTTGTGCCCGTACGGTGAACCTCAACACGACGGCGACGCATGCCAAAGCTGGTAGAACGGTGGCAGCGGCGACAAGCTCGTTCCTGGTGGGGTAGGAGAACCAAGGACCACGGTATTTACTCCCTACCGATGTTGCCATGACAAGCGTGGTAATCGGAAAAAGGTAGAGAGAAAGTTTTAATATTAGTGCTTCAATGATCTAATAATGTCATCGAAGGCTGGGCCGAACGGATATAAACCAGAAATATCAGCGCATGGCACTATGCCTAAGAGGATCATCGTGAATTGACTTGTCTGAAATGAACATAAAGGGCTTCCAACATACTGTTGGCCGTGCTGTGCCACAGACACACAGCGAAATCAAGTCAAGGTGCGTTACTTTGAGTGGGGGCAGGCAACCTGGCTGAAATACCCCACTTGACATTGCAGGAAGCTACTTCGAATCCCTACTTGCATTTTCTAGTGACCGGACATGCATTGGAGTAGGTGTGGTGCTAGATTCATTGGGCGTGCATTAAAATGATCTACTCCTAATTCAGGCAAATCCTGTGTTTCACTGAGAGGATGTGATCAAGAGAAATGTCATTGGAGCGCAAAAGAGGAGCAGTGAGAAGGCGTGGTAGCCTGCTTATGCATCATAGACGGCATGGAGGACACCATCACAAGGTAATTACTGACGTTATGTCGGCAGCTGCCCCGGATGAGGCAGAGTATGATGTCTCCTTTTAGCGCTCGAGCTATCGGAGCAGCCTCGATCTCTACTTTTCTGTTAATTGATAGAGCCTCGTGGGTTGTTCCCTTTCAAAGATCAGCCATCGACTTTCACCCGACACTTTTCGTAAACGCCGTTATTAGGACCTCCGCTAGATCAACCAAGACGCTGCACTTCACGATGATTTACAACTATCTTCTCGTCGCTTTATTCACCTGCTTGTCGCTTTGCATGGCTGTACCTCTTCCAAGTACTATTCATTCCAGCTCTTCTTGTATTATGCAGCTAATATCATAAGACGAGGGTCGAGGAATTGAAGCAAGCAATAACCCAATCGATAGCAGAATTACGCATGCTGAAGCCAATCCGATCGCGGATAAGAAGCCTGTGGTACTCGGTTCCTATTGAGGTCGGTGTGGGACGGCAAGACAACCCAGGGCTGAGGTTTCTTACGCCGAGACGGATAGCCAGGTTGATCTATTGTGAAGGCTGGTTTTTCTTTGGATGTGATTACAGCCTGCGTTGTTGTAGGAGATGTTCTTGATGTGGGATCTTATGTGACGTATTCAGACGGTCATCCTTCGTTTGTATCTAGATATTGTGAAGTCCACACAAGAGGGGAGTGATATTATGGGGTACGAAATGCTCTGGGTTGCGAATGATACGTTTCCTTCATAAAATGTTGATGTCTCTCCTAAAGAGTAAATCTGGAAAATTAGATTTGGGGTAGATGATACATTCTTGACGCTATTCCGAGCCCGGGTCTCCAAAATATTCTTTTACTTGTTCAGTGTAGGGAGACCCTTCAGGACAATACTTGTACATTTCGATAGCCTCTTCTCCTTCTTTGAGCTTGATATGCCGATGACAAGCGTTATTCTGACGTGCCCAAGCCTGGAGTCGCCCCCACTCTTTGCATTGCCTAAACTGACCGGGGCCTGACACCATTTCAGCGAACCCTGTCCACCGTGGAGTATCATCAGCGTCACAGACAACATCTTGGCGCAGGGCATCGAGACAATGAAGAGCATGCTCGAAATCCTCGGTTTGCGGCTGCTTCAGTCGATAATTCATTAACGTGGTAGCAAGCACCTTCTGTCATTAGTGTCAGCCTGTCGTCGTCTCAACTCAAAGGTCGGGACAGTCTATGATGACTTACCAGACAATGGAGATTATGGAAGGCATTCACGAGATATACACCTTTTGCAGCATCCCATGGAAATCTTTGCGACGCAGGCAGTCCTTTTTCCTGGACGTAGGTATCTGTGAGAGCGACAATTCCATCGGAGCTATCCACTTCTAGCCATTTCTCAAATATACGAGTCTCGTTGTGTTGGAAGAAAGGCCCATGCCAGGTCCAAGGCACGGCGATATCTCGTGTCAGGCCAGCTTCACTTATCAATACTTATTCTGCGATAGCTGAAGGTATGCTGACCGTATCTTGTCCGTCCGTCGACAACTTGAGATTCTGTCCGGCTCCGACCATCTGTATTAACGTAGTTCTTGGGTGAATTTGCAAGATCCAACAACTTGGCAGCAAGCAGGAAGTTGAACGAGAGGGAGACGACGAGTACAAATGCTGTAAACAGTATAGCAAAGCCATAAACCCTTGGTACTAGTAAATGGTGATTGGAATACTGCTCCTTTTCTTCGTCGCTTTCAATGCTACCTAATAGTGGACGATATCCTTGCGGAGTTTGATCCATTCTCAAATCCAGTCACAGCGGAAAAGAATGAAACAACTGCGGAATGTTTGGACCCTATCCACGGAGCTTAGCAGCTACAGACGGCAAGATATGTCTCCAAGTCTTACTGCTCGAAGAGACGCGTCTTCGGGGTTAAGGCTTTTGGTGACGTCGGACATCCATCTCTTCTCCTGTGATTGCCAACAGCCTCGTGATGGTTCTCGCATAAAATCCAGCCGTTCTGACTGTTATTGTCGACATGCACGCCCCTCGTGGATTTCGCGTCATCTTAAGTGATCTGCACTTCTCATGCAGTTTTGCAAGCGCATCCGCCTTGGCTACATTCTTCAGCGCCAATAGGAATCGAACCCATTATCTTATGATATTTAACCGCGAACAACGGGCGGGGAATGCGAACCGCCCGTGCCGCAAATGCGTATGTCAACCCCACTTTGCACCACACCACTCTGCACAGAGAAGGCCAATCACCACAAGCGAGCCTTGGATGAGCAGCATTCCCCGTAGCAGTAAAGATCAGCTTCGGGATCTACCTTGGAGTCGATGGGGGCATCCCACCAATGAGTTTGCCATGGTCGGAGGACTGCTGTGACACCTTCTGCAACAGGCAATCAATGCGAGCTGACGAGGCCACAGCTGAGTTTTCCCACAGCCTCAGGATCGAACGGTACTCTGGGTACTCTCCCTTCCTTGCGGCGGGTAGCAATCCAGAGCGGGCTCCTGACCGTGGGGGACGATGACATCAAAGGTCTCGGTCTATGAATTGATTGCTTGATTATCATCTGTCTCAACCGTATTAAGAATCCAAAGATAAGGTCAGTACCATGAGCCGACAGTTCCCGTCTCTCAGCTAAACCTGCAAGATAAGGTACGCGTGTACAGCGACTTACGTTCCGTGACGCCAGACGCATAAGCCAGACCTTCCGTGTCGAACGGAGAGCTGAGAGAGCGCAGCCAAAAGCATCCGCCTACATGAGTAGACTTGAGGAAGAGAACTAAGTATGTGCATCCATAATTGACAGCATGGGACGTCATGATATGTTTGTGCATCTATGTGTGCCGTGTATTCCATCCATGCCACCGATGGTGTAGATCCTGAGGTACCACAGGGGCTTCCACGCACAAAGCCATTCGCCTTGTTAGTACAGCTCTCTGTAAAGTAGACTTTTACTCTGGAAGCATTTCACTCGTGCACTCTGGATCTATCTTAGGCTTGCCAATTTTTGTCCTCGCATAAACAGTCGCAATGGAAAAACCATTCCTATCTTCGGAAAGGAGCTCTGATTTTTCTATCAGCGAAGACAGAGACCGAAACCGAGACGATCAAGTCTCTGAGGATCGACGATATGTTCTCTGTCTTTGCAAGCATGCGACTCTCACGGTTTTTCTTGCTATTACTAACATTTTGACAATGACCTATATATTTACTTCCGCACATCGAAATCACATTTTGACTCCTCAAAAGGCCACCGCTATCAATGATTTTCCGATCCTTGAACCATTATTAGAGACCCGGCACGCGTTTCACTGGTGGACCCGTTACGGCTCCCAGAATCATACTCGCGATACTTCATATTGGGACGCCATCACGCCCTCTCACGGTTTCATCGCCATAAATCACAAGCAGGCGGCTATCAAAAATTGGCCTTTATCAATATCATTGCCTAGCGACCCCTCGAAGGGAGTATACATGCTTGAGGCATATCATCAGCTGCATTGTCTTGTAAATCTTGGCTTTTAATTGTATCCTCGCCAGCCTAAAACTTGTTGGTTGAGCGGACAAAGAGACTGACAGACACTCCAACAGAAGTCGATCCGCTCAAGCTTCTGGGCCGCGTTGGACACGGGTCGCCGAGACGACGAGGAAACGCTCAGTCATGTGAATCACTGTTTCGGCGAGCTGCTACAGTCGATTCTTTGCCACGTCGACGACCTCCCCATCTGGGCGGGGGAGACCTCTGGCGATGGACAGTTGCACAAGTGCCGTGCGTGGAACATGCTCAGAGACTACGCCACGAAGAACTCGGTAAGTAATCATTCATGACGCGTCGGAATTGCTTCGTCACTCGAAAAGCTTCGATCAGGAAGTTGAGTGATCAACGGCGGATCTAGCGGATGTACCCTTTGCTTTACGGCGTCTCTTTTTTCTTCCCTCTTTCCTTGGTCTCACGTTGCGCATACTCAAGCTGATCAGCAAATTCGGCAGGCTCAGTATGAATTGATTTATGGGCCTATACCACCCCTTGCGGAGCAATTTGGCTTCGATGATCATGGAGATGATGGAATTGTGTGGCCAAGCGAAGAAGAAATTTATTCAAGCGCGGAGAAGACAGGAAGATAAACATCGGAAGAGGAGAGGTTTTGATCGAGATGCTCTCTCATTCCTGTATCGTACATAGAGTAGATGAGATACCCTGCTTTCGCTGTTCGCGAAGCTGCCTAGTTGAATGCGGTGAGACTAGAATGAGCTCAACTTGATAGACATACCTACCCATCCTTTCGTTTCGATCTGGTTACTCGCCCAGGACGCGGACGTTTTTTTTGCTGTTGTTAATGGAGTCCTCATCGTGCGTCTGAAGATCAATGACACACATGCAAGGCCATGTATGGTCCATATATGACGTTCAAACAGGCAGTAATTATTTCGTACGTAATCTGCGGGATTTGGCGACCTGTGGAAAGTGGTGGGTTTGAGACTTCACCCTCCACACTTTCCGTTTTCCCTTGCTTCGCCAGTACCAAGTATCTGTCCTAGCAGAACCACACGATTGGATCTCGTCCTGCATTGATTGAATTGTCATCGCGCCGGTGCTTCGTCATCTGGGAATGGGATTCCCGTAGGTCTATGTCCAATTTCAACTTTGCGAAACCCGACAACAAGTAGTAAGATGGCTCTCATCCCTTACGTTGCTGCCGCTGCGGTACTTGGATGGTTGATAGCACGCCTCATCTATAACGAGTATACCTTCAACCAGGCATCCAAGAAATACGGTTGTGCTCGCCCCCGACGATATCCTCACTTGGACCCTTTTTTCGGCCTCGATCTCTCCTTGCGCCTGATGCGCGGCATCCAAAAAAACGAGTCTTTGGCCCTCGACCAACGGCTTTTCGGCGTCCACGGCAAGAATTACATCGCGCACAGCTGGAATCGGGCGGTCCTTCACACTATGGACTGTGAGAACGTCCAAGCCATCCTTTCCACCAATTTCGAATGTTTCGCCGTAGAGCCTGTGAGAGGAGACGCGATCAAGCCGGTGATGGGGAATGGGATGTTCTCGACCGACGGTCAGCGGTGGCGGTATTCGCGGAACTTGGCAACGCCCATCTTTGGTCGGGCGTTCATTTCGGATCTGACCTCTCTCGGAGAGCATGTGACCAAGGCTCTGAAGTGGATACCGCGGACTGGATCGACGGTTGATTTGCAGTTGCTGTTCAAACGACTGGTGAGTTTGTTCTACTATAGGCTAACACTGCAGTTCAAAACGATCAAGGGTAGAGAAAACAACGACGGCTAATCTGGCTCCATAGTTTCTGGATGTATCTACAGAATTCATCTTTGGACAATCGTGCAACATCCTCAGCGATGGTACCAAAGGCATAGGGCCAAGCAGCCGCCTTATCGAAGCCTTCGAGACCGCGTTACGCGGCATCGGGATGAGCCTATTCTTTGGACGCTTTCGTTTCTTACTATGCCAGGAGAAGGTCTTCGATGCAGCATGCAAAGAAGTCCACAAGATTGTCGACGGTTTCATAGACGATGTGTCCGCGGCGCACGAATGTTCCAGCAGTGAAAACCGGAAATCGAAAACGTACAATCTGCTCGGTGAATTAAGCGAAGTCGTCAGAAATCGCAGCGAGCTGAAGTTCCAGCTGCTCAATGTTTTTCTACCTGCTTACGATTCCACGGCGATCGGTCTCAGTAACATTTTCTTCCATCTTGTGCGTCACCCGCGTGTCTGGGATAGGCTATACCTCGAAGCTATCGCAGTCGAGGAGCCTATTACGGCGGAGCGAGTCAAGTCTATGACCTACATGGAATATGTGATCAACGAGGGTGAGTGGACAAATCACATGGAAATGTTCTTACAAACTTATAAAGTTCAGGCTTTAGACTTCATCCACCTCAACCACGCCTCCTACGTAGATGCATCAAAAATTGCGTTCTTCCACGGGGAGGCGGTGATGATGGGAGATCTCCGATTTTCTTTCAGGAAGGAATGGAGGTCGAATTGAACTACTATGCTCTCCAAAGAGACTGCGATGTTTGGGGCACCGACGCTGACAAATTCAAGCCGGAGAGATGGGAAGATCCGTATCTAACGGCGAAATGGAAATATCTCGCGTTCTCTGGAGGACCTAGGATCTGTCCCGCACAACAAATGGTGACGTTGCAATGCGGCTATATCCTCACCCGGTTTCTCCAAGAATTTCCAAGAATAGTGAACAAGGATAAGCAATTGGCTTTTGTTGAAGATCTCAGAGTAACAATGCAGAGTCGGAACGGAGTTCAGGTAGCATTCCTAGAGAATTGAATGATGCTCCTGGCAGATCAAAGGTTGCCATCATTCTGAGCCCTATTCTCAATCTGAATCAATCTCAGGATAGCGCTCAGTACATAAGTTAAAAGGATCCGAGATCACCTCAAACTTCAACCTGCCAGCGATCGCGAGCCCATTTCCCATATCTCATTAAAAGTATCGGCAATGGAATAATAGCCAGTGCTATGAATCCTAGTAAAGAGTTTCCCCAGCCCAGGCCCAAACGAGCATACAGCGCCGGCGCCGCCAAAGGCAACACTGCTCCCGAGAAACTCTTCAACGGCGTCGTAGCAGCCACCGCTGAAGCGCCATGGAGTGTATACGCATCGACAAGGTAGTTCTCAACTGGAATGACGGTCGTCATCAAACCAAATCCTATCAAAGACGTGCCGAGCAGGGGGGCTATGTACAAGACTTTGTACTGCGCAGTCCAGCCGTAGAGAAAGAAGCCAATGGGAATAACGGCGCTGCCTAGGATCGCGAGCGGTAGGCGATGCTCAGGTTGTGCGGAATTGCCTTTGGATTTGATGTATCGATCAGAGACAAAGCCACAGAGGACGACGCCTAAAACCATTCCTATGGCTTCAAGTCCATCAGCAGCTGACAGAAGAAATCAAAGGTTTGAGGATATCTCACCAAGTCCGAGATAAGTCAGCCCGGTCGAGGACTCACTGAACCCGTAGCTGGTTTGGAATAAATGGGCGAGTGTAGTCATAACTAGATATTGCAATCCATAACCCACAGCAGTAAAGAACGATAGACTAGACACTACGGGCGAGAACAAAAGGAATCGAATTGGCCGGATGATAGCGCGCTTGAAGACTCCTCGCTTGGAGTGGGCGTCATGGTTACGCTGTTGAAGCTCGACGATTCTCTTCCGAAGGATTTGAGGCCTATACGTCTCCCTCATACAGAGAAATGTGGGAATCTGAACAGCGGCGACCGCTATTGCAATGAGCCAGAAAGTCCACCTCCACCCCTTCGCTTTAGCCAGAAAGCCGCCGATGATAGGGGCCGTAACAGGGCCCACTAATGGTCCAATATATAGCAAAGCCATCGCACTGCCTCTCTCTTCCTGCTTGAACATATCGCCTACAATAGCTGGCCCCAGCGTGAGAGAGGAACACACAAGGCCGTTCAGAAGGCGGAATGCGACGAGCATACCTAGACTTGTGCTGAGGGCACTGGCCACAGCGAACACGATGAATAGGATGTTCGTGCTGTAGTATATCGGCAGCCGGCCATAGATCTCGGAGAGAGGCGCAATGTAGAAGGGCCCCAGGCCTTCCCCGATCTCCCAGATTGAAACCAAGATGATCGAGTATGTGTAGTCGTTAGAACCAAAGTCGTGCAGCAGTGCCGGCACGGCGGGCAGAAACATGATCGTAGCAAAGACGCTGTGGATAGAAATCGTAAGGAAAAGGGACGAAACCTTCCGATGGTGAGGAGGGGGCAGAGGGTGAGGAAGGACTTAGCTATTCCGGGCGTACGTACTCGATGGTGGTCATGAGAGATATCAGCGCTACGATCGACATACGATAGGTATACGACCAGATGAGAGGGTTCGCACGGTCCTGTGGGTCACGGAACATGGGCAACCCCTCTGCGTCGTATGACACCCCATTGCTCTCAATTTCTCGAATCTTCTCTTGCTGAATTGCTTTTTCATCATCACCATGCTTAGCAGTACCGATGCTAGGAGGCTCGAGTTTCTTCGCGGATTCCTCGGGGGCAGGGAGGTATATTGAGCTACACTTAGCTTCGACTCCAGAATTCGACATCTGCGTGGAGTCACGACGGAGCTCTAGCTACTGATAATTTGGGTAGAACTAGCCAGGTTTTACGGAAGATCGAGTCGGCAGGCTTCGTACGAATGGTAGACGATCTGACACACAGTTGATGGAATATTTATGGAGTACCAAGCGGATAGATATTTGTAGATTAAGGAAACAGTGTGTGCGGCGCACGACGATAAGGTACCTATGTAGGCAGCATTATTCCCTCACATCATTGCGCACCTAGGCATGCGTGTGGCCGGAACGAGCAGCAGGATCAAATGGTTCCGCGTAGCCAACGTGGCAGCTGCAACAAGAAACTACACTTGAAATCCTACATTTCAAGAAGTCAGAATTATCCTTGTAGCCTTTTTACACTGTTGGCTCGAGAAGGCCCATCTACAATCCCCAGTTTATATTATAAACGTGTTCGATAGGATCTTCTGGTTTTTTAGCGCGCGATTTCTAACTTTCTTTAATTTTACACCTAAACTCACGAACAATCTCCGTAATATCGAATGGATTGTACTTATTGAGGCATTGTGGCAGACTTGCTAAAGCAGCATTGCGTCTGTAAGTCGCCGCTGTTGGAGCTGCTGCGTTGGCATTAGAACTAGAGCCCACTGCGTGAATGCTTGGTGAGTCTTTATTTAGGACAAGGGAGTTGCACCTACGCGAAGAAGTGAAAAGCCTCTGGTACTACTAACGTCCTGGGGTGACGCGAGACCACGAACAAAAGGTCCTTCAATGCTTTGATATTTCCTTCCAACGCGAAATTGACGCATGCTGCAGAGTCGGGAACTTTTCTTAGGGTCCTCAACTGGAACTGAGGCCCAAAGCTTTATGGAAACCTAGCCTGGACGGTTACTATCTAAGACCAGAAGAAATCCAGAGGAAACTAATACTCGAGGCTCACGCAAGGAATTTGGTCTTTCTGGCACTATAGGCTGCTACAACTTGGACTGAATAATGGTAGACAAGTATAACCGATAAACATCTTCCCAAGCACGCGATCTAAGAAGGTAGGCGAGGTAGATTTCTGGTGATCGTGACATGAATAAGGACACCTAGGCCGACAATCGGAGGCGTATTGAAAAACCTTCACAGCGAAACCCTCCGCCTTCGCAGTCTCCGGAGGCTTCTTCTTAGTAATTGCTACCAGGCTGCGCTGGGATCGCTTTGGCGGTATCCGATAAAATGGGCCTAATTGGCTTGCGTGACCACGTTGCAGTTGACTTGATTGACTTTCAAGCAACTCGACTATCCTGCCAACTTTTTGGTCGACCAGGTGGTGGAGATCAGATTGTTGGAGCAATTCATTTCGAAGGGTGGTAATGGCCGTAGGAAGGTTGGGCGGCGACGGCGGATATATTTTTGACGTCGACTTGAAGACGCACCATATCTCGTCTGGTGTTTTATCTCAATATTTAGCAGAGGTACTCACCCTAACTTCTAGGTTCAAAAGGTCAAATTACCGTACGAGCGAGAGGTACCTAGGATTATGTTGAGACTGCACTTGACAGAGTTGATCTTGTTCTGCAGACCTTGCAATCTCTCGTGTTCCTTTTGCCATATATAACCACGAAAAACAGAAGACTTCCCCTTGACGCAGCTCTCGTAGAGACGATCGACGATGGCTCTTAGCTCACCCAACCTGGTTTGCGCTTGCACCAGAAGGTGCTCTAGGTCCCCTTGCTCGCGTTCCCTCGCATGCAGACCCTCGCGTTTTCGAATGACGACGGCTACTTGGTGTAAAACCAACTCGATGTCCACGACCTCGTTGTTAAGGGCATGAAGTCTTCCAGGGATCGCCTTGTGGAGCCCGCGCAGTTTCAAGAAAGCATTCCAAGGTTGAGTGGCGACTGTAGCGACGGTGATAACGCTTGCGGCAAGCGACAAAGGGTCCATGGGTCTCAACGTCGTCCGCCATATTGTAACTTTCACACCTCGGCAGCCAGCTCGTAGCACATGGCATGGCCCATATGTTGCGACGCGAAGCGCTATCCGCGGTGTGAGGAAGCGTTCGATTAATTGCTCTTAGAAAACGCGATCCGTGAAGACGCTGTACACTTCTCAAGATGGGTCCGGCACCCTTGATCATATTGAATGGCTACCCTGGGGTGGGCAAGTCATCAGTAGCTTCTGCTTTACGGTAACAAAAACCCTCTCACTGGGGCATATAAGCACATGGCATGAAGTTGTCGTGCTAATGTAAATTGACAGAGATTTGATTCCAGGCCGCACTCCTCGAAGAGACTGGATATCGTAATTTGCGAAAAGCACTTGTAAGCGTCCAACTTGTACAATGAAGATGTTGCTCTTTAGCTGATACACTTCCTTTATAGCGAACTCCTATTCTAGATAGTATTGCCAACAAACCAGCCCTGCAGCAACGTACTATCATTACTACCTACTATCAGGAGACGCTTGAAACCCGTGAAATAGATCTCAAAGAGCATTTCGAGAGCGCTAAGGGAGGCGGGCGACCATCTGGGGTGTTCATTTTAAAGTGCAGCCCAGAAGAGAATATTAGGAGACTCCTTGGCAGGTCATCAAGTTCGAAATCCAGGTTGTCGGACGTCAACGTTTTGAGAGATGTCCGACAAAACCACTTTGTTTATTCTTTCACGGAAAATGGCTATAAAGATCCGGACGTCTGGGAACATCAGCTGGACATCGAGAATGTCAAGCCTGAGGAGGCTGCGCATAAGATATTAGAAATTCTGAAGGACGGCCTAGGCGCTCATGATAGATAGATAGATGGATGATTTCTTACTATAAGAAGCCGACTTTAGTAGGCCACTTATACGAGTTTAATATTATATATCTGCCTCCGCTTATTACCCTTGGTTCTGTTCCCTAAATTACCTCTTTAATAGCGGTACGAATTTCATCGTGTTGATTCCAATGCGTACGGCCAAAGGCTGAGGCCTTCCGTTTACGCTCTGTTTGACTTCTATATGGGCGTTGTCCTTCTGGCGCCCAAATCTCGTTTTGCCCTGTTGGCATACAACGTATCCAACGTCCCCTTCTCAGGCGTACGCTCTCTATCCACCTTTGCCAGTAACCTCGAGGCCTCCATCTCTTGCATTCACCGGGGCCGACCCGAACCGTGGGGTCCATTGTACCATGCGAAAAGGATGGCGAATCTGGGAGCGGTAGGTATTCGCATATTGAAGCAGTACTGTGTCACCGATCGGAGGAGCCGCATGATATTCGTCCGTAAAATTCGTAGGTGCTTCTAAAAAGCGAAGCACGTAGGATACGTAGTCGAGCCCTTTGTATCTTCCGTCTCTTCTTGAGAGCCAAGGTCTTCTCCAACAGCCTCGCCAAGCTTCCACGTATTGGAGACAGGTGGCAAGAACAGCAGTTGCGACGGCGAGGGATTCGAACACACAGTATTCTATATGAATCAAAGTAGGGTCTGACTTTACTCCTCCAGTAGGATAATGGCTGCCTTAAAATCGCGCAACAAGGCTAGTTTTCGCAGGATCTAGGTATTTGACCTTGGTTGAAGGTGAGTCTGCGAAGGAGATAGTTGTATTTTCTGCTATATAATTTATATTTTCAAATATAATTACAATTATTAATGTATCGGTGGTTGAGTGGTACAATTAGTGTTTGCCATATACTAGGCCCGGGTTCGATTCCCGGCCGATACAATTAATCTTTTTGCTCTCTTTTCGCCAGGGCCCCAGTGGGTGCAGAAATTCACCCCGAATTGGCGCACTATGCATCTTTGCTTGTTTCCTTACCTATTACTCTCTACTATGACCGGGTACTAAGAGTTGCTACCTACGCCCCGGAGTCCTAAGATAATTAGAGGTATTAATGTAGAAAGAAGATAATTTCTCTATATACAGGAATTCTACCTAAGTACGTAGGGTGTAGAAGCCTTTTACAAGGAAGGCGCGCTAGCTAATAATAGCGATAATAAGTAAATACATATAGTAAATACTTATAATAAATAAAGCTATCGTCCTAATAGTAATATTGCGATTTTGGTTTGCAATTACATAATATTTACCTTGCGGCATTACCCAAATAGGCTTAGCGTCCGTCCTTTCTATAGAGGCGGATTTCTTACACATAGAGAATGCATCTTTTACCTACTATTCATGTTCCAACGTAACAAATGGTAGCACCACCTTCTGGCCTCTACTAGGCATCATTAATTATTCTAGTATGTCGAGATCGTCTACCAGCGGTACCAGCACCAGCTCCTTAAGCACCAGGGGTATCAGCACCAGCTCCCTAAGCACCAGTCCTCCCACAAAGCCTTCCGCAGCGACATAGTCCATCAGCTACGACAGTAGGCCTGTTAGTCAATTACAAGCTTTCAGCAAGACGTCAATAAGGTCCTTCTTACCAGCCTTAAGCACCAGCTCTATGAGCACCACCAGCTATATCAGCACCAGGTCCTCATTCAGCCTTCCGCACTACACCATCCCCAGTCTATTCGTTACCCGACCAGGCCTTCACAGACGCCTTCAAGAGCATTAGATATATCCATCACGATACTATTTAATTCGTCAGCGAACAGGAGCGTTATCTATTACCCCCAGCTATCATCTTAGAAACCGCCCCCACATCAAGTCAACAGCAGGCCTGTCCCTCTCATACGCTGCCTACATGACATCAACAAGGTCCTTGTTACCTTCGTAAATACTACACCCCTCAGCAGTCAGACAGTCAGGCACTGTCTGAGAATTCTTCTTCACCGCTCCTTCCATTATCCGGAGAAAGCAGCCCAATCAATAGGCAAAAATCCCTACCACGTCAAAAATCCCTCATCTACGACAACATGGACGCTCCAGGCTTTTCAGACGTACAACGCACCGAAATGTCCAACATCATGGCCCAGGCCATGAAGATCTTTAATCAGACTCAGGCAGCTCGTCGTATCTTCCAGCCTGAAGACGTGGGCTATTTCAGTCATGGTCCACAGGCGAATGACGAGAATGTCTATTATAACATATTCAGCTTCACCGATCGTCTACGTTTCAAGGCCAACAGCATAGACGCGGACGTTATAAGACAGAATATTAACGCTTGCTTGCTCGGTACCGCAAAAGACTGGTACGACAATAAACTAGATCGTTTAAGTAGATCCGGTCTACGACACGCCCCGAATGGTATCATTAAGTGGTGTAAGTTATTGGAAGAACGTTTCCATGACTCATCAAGGTCCTTATTACCTACGCCTATAGAGCCACGGCCACAGCTATTCGACCTGAATGAGTTCATCAGAACATTGAATGTCAGCAACGAGAATCCGTTCCCTCAGTCATTCACGCTACCCTTATTCAATAACGATATCTGTCACCCTACTACATAATATGAGAAGAATGACAAGAACAGCCAGAAAACGTACACGTGTCAGATCTGTGCTACTACTTTTAAATCAAATAACTAGTTGCACCGTCATATCCGTTCTAGCTGTCTCGTTTCACGTCCAATGACTGCTACTCCTACGCTTCAAGAAACCAAGGTCCTTGGTACGCCCTTACCAACTGAGACCACTCAGCCTACTAGAGTCACCATCCAAGAATAACTGTCGTTGATTCCCCTCACGATTGATAGCGAAAACTCCCTATCAGACTCATCAACTGCTTACGGTCCAATATCCATCATCAACAAGGCCTTGCAGAAGCCTTCCGCAAAGCCACTAACAAGGACCTCGATAGCGATTATCCTGCAGAAGCCTTCCGCAAAGCCTCTACCAACAGGGACCTTAATAACGGCTATTGGTCTTACGGCTCCACTCATTCATGTCGCTATAGGCCACGGGGATCCACGTGCTTTGTTTACTAACTATACGCAGTCAGACAAATGGCGTGAAAAGAACCTCCCGCCATGACGACACGACACGGCGACAGTCACCCTCACATCCATTATCTACTAAACAAGGTCCTTGATACCCCACCTACGCACCAGACCTAATACGTGGCTGCTATAGGAATGTCGGGTTGCTGGAATATCTGCATTTCTATTCAGCATTGCTTGCTGTAGGCCTTATTGCTACCGGACGACGTCCACAGGACGTTCTAATTAGTCAGGTATCATGACACATTCATGACTAATTATAGCGCATGCTATCGGGGCGATGGCTTTTATTTTGTTGTTAGCATTTATTGCGATTGCTTTGTAATTAGTCTTTATAAGATCTACTAGGCTATAGATCCCTATTAACCTTATAAAGACTAGGGGTTATAATATATTTTAATGTTACTTTTTAAGTATTATAATAATAGTTAGGGCCTTTTATATCTATTAAAGTAGCTAACTATTAAGAGTAGTCTTAGTAGAAGCGTCTTTAATCTTTTTAGTAGCTTTCTTAGCTATAATAATAGATTTAACCTTTAGTTTATAAAATAGCTTCTTATAAATAATACGCTGACTTTCTAGCTTTACTATTCCCTATTTAGGAACTATATAAGGCGTCTTAGATAGGTATATAGTAATTAGTAGTATATATATTAAAAACCGCGTTGCGCGGGTGCCGGGGCTGATAAGATTTCAGGAAACGAGCAGATTTACGACAATAGGGGTAGCGCGTGTGGTTCGCCTCTTGAATATCTTCGAGCTTCAGCTTAACAAGCAGGGCTTACTCTATTCTCCAACCCCAAATGTCCTGGTTCAACCCCAACCCCCCACGCTCCCCCCACCGCTCATCCTCCTACTCCCATCACGACTCCAACGCCCGCTCCCAGCACCAACCCTCCTCAAGCAGCAAAAGCTACCACTACACCACCACCTCCCGCGGGAGCTCCAGCCGCGCCCGATCGCGTGCAGGCTACATCAATGGCATGGTCTCGAAGATCAGGCTGTATCTACGGCAATTGATGGACTATGCGCGGCGGCATCCCATGAAGTTATTGATGATGATATTACCGTTGCTGACGGGCGGAGCGCTGGCTGGGGTATTAGCGAAGTTTGGGATCAGGTTGCCGAGGGGCTTGGAGAATATGATGGGTGGGGGAAGGGATCATGCGGGGATGGGTGGAAGTGGGCTTGGGGGTGCTGGAGGGATTCAGGGGTTGATGAAGATCGCGCAGCAGTTTCTGTAATAGGGGGCCAGAAATTGTGGACGAGCTGATTGGGATTGGGCTAGATTCATGAAGGGGAGCGCCAGATGAATTCGATGCGAACTGGGGAGACTGAGGTTTAGTAGTAAAAAATGTCTTTCATATACCCATGTCAAATCTATGGCCATCACGAATATTTATACGGTCATCCTTTTTTGATAGTGATTAAAGCGAGTGTGGGAATCCCCTTGGAAGACTTTCGCGGGAATGAGACGCCTTTCGTCATGAGAATATTGAAGCAAGCAGCGACAGTGACGAGCTGCCTTTGGGACGAAAGTCTTGTTGACTGGTATATTGTACAATATTTTATAGCGCAATGCTTCAAGCGACTCATCATGAAGCCTTTTCAATTTTTCTGCGATTTTTCCGTGGATTGCCATTTTCTTTCCCTAATTTAGCTTCGGTATGTTCGTTGTCCAGGCCGCCGTTAGTGACGTCTGGATCTGCCAGCTCGGCCTCCTCATGAATGACTTGTGCCCCAGTGAGGCGATCTTTTAGTGTAGAAAATGTCCATGCCGGTAATTTATACAGCACTGTATCTCGAAAAGTAGGCTTGGGTAGTGACTCGGGATCTAGTAAAAACTCTCCCTTAACGCCATGTTCATCGTCCTCTTCCATGAATACATTGCCAACGGAGTCAACGACGAGCCACTTCCCATTCTCGGCTTGAACCTTCTTCTTGGCCCCTTGCGGTCCAGAAAGAGGTTCGGAAGGTTCTGACTCGGGTGGGGTATCCACCCCACCGCGCTGAAGTACTTTGCTCTTCTTCGGATTCTTTGCATCCTTCTTCGCTTGTTTTTCTTCATCTCGTTTCTGCCGCCGGTTGAGAAACGCGGCCCCAGATGCTTGAGCGGGCGTGGAAGGTGATGCAGCCGAAGCTCCGGTCATGGCTCGATCAACGCCTGGTATGCCACTAATCCCAGAATCATCGCCCCACGCGCTTCGCCTAGCGTTGCGGACGTATCGCTCAATGAAGTCTTTCTGCCTCTGCCAGCTCATGTACATTGCTCCGTAGTGTACTAAACCTCCACCGAAGGTAAACAAGCCCACAAGCACCATACCGAGACCAGGGCGGAACCGGGCATAGTAGTACCCTGTTCCTCGCCATTTTGGAAAGCCATTGCTCAAGAAATGGTCGTATCGCTCACGGCCCCCTCCCTTCAGGATTTCTGCAATAACACCAAGTCGAGCATATCTATCACTGGCTGCCTTTACGGCCGCCTGGATCTCGTTCTCCGAGGGCGCCTTATTAACCTGCACACCAGGTTTCTTGTTCTTGAGACCGAACAGAGGCTGAGACGTCGCTCTCGCTCTCGAAGCAATGAAGGATTGCTTTGCCTTGTCGGGATGTAATACCCTGGATTTCTTTCGGAAGGCTTTAAGGATGTCGTCCTGCGATGCGCTGGATTTCACACCTATGAAGTCTGCAGCACCAGCGGGGGTCAGCCGAGGCTTTACTAGATACAATATTTGGGGCACACCATAGAACGTTACTTCGGGACCCTCATTAGCCTCTATCTCGTCTCTGAGTCGGAAGATCTCGTGGTCTTCTGGCGTAAATCCGGCAATCAATGCTAATAGACCGCTGAAGAACAGGAAAAAGAGCGACGTTTTCATTGTAAGACAGTGCAATGCATGTGTGCCTAAAGCTTTTGAGGAGTTTATAGAACTTTTTCCTCTAGTGTCCCAGGATCCGACGGCCGCCGCGATCGTGGTTCCAATCAAGGAAGTGTGCAGGTGGGGGAAACTTGATGCGAAGAACTCCGCCAGCAAAGTCTATAAAGATCTTCTAGACTTGCACTTTTCGTTTCTCCTTTCGTTCATGAGACCGGAGTGCCGTTGTAAGCAGGATGTGTGAGACCGGCAATAGAGTCGGTGAGGTTCTCGTAAGAAGTCGAAGCTGCAACGTTTCCCCGAATTAGCCTGTCTCCTTTTCGTGGAGAACGGGTACAAATAATCTGCAACATTGCTGGCCGCCTGGCATAGGCAACAACTTCCCTGACAAGAAACAATTTCCTCAAATCACCCTCATTGACTGGAAACCCTACTCTCGTTGTCTTACCTCGACCCGGAATTACTACGTGGTATACTAAGCTTTGCACCTCAAAGACTCGGTTGCTAATACCAATTAGAACGAGCCAAACCGATCAGGCAAAATAGTATCACGTTCAAAGGATGTCTCGAATCAATATCCCCATTGAAGCTCTGACTTCTCGTCTCAACCTCGGATCTCGCTTCGAAGGTGTGCGATCCCAGTCCATAGGCACCAGATTTGCCAACCTCAAACCCATCTCCGAGTTCTTGGATCTCAAACGCCTGTCGAAGCCTGGCAACTTCGGCGAAGTCCAAAGCAGGGTCAACTACAACCTGTCCTATTTCTCCAGCAATTACTTCGCCGTAGCGTTGATGCTCACGGTCTACAGTCTTCTTACAAATTTCGCTCTCCTATTCGACATGATCTTTATGGGCGTTGGACTGTTTGGAATCAAGAAACTCGATGGACGAGACCTTGAACTTGGATTTACACGTGCCACAACATCCCAGCTATACACTGGGCTGTTCATCATTGGGATTCCGCTTTTCATTTGGGCATCCCCCATTTCAACAGCACTGTGGCTAGTCGGAGCCGTTGGTGTGACTACTCTCGGTCACGCTTCCTTTATGGACAAGCCGATCGATGCAGCTTTTTCCGAGGAGGCGGTCTAGGTGGTCGGCCGCGAACTCCAAAAGATTCGCCCTTATGGGGAAGACCATCAGGGGCTCGTCAGGGAAAGGGAAGGAGCGGGAGTGGCAGGCAGGCACAGCAACGGGAAGAAGATAGACGATTTGAAGAAATAGATAGCGATGAAGATGATGGTCAAGGCATTGGTTTAGACGGAACATCCATTAGTGATGAATTGCGGTTCACAGGAGAAGATCTGGGTCGTCGCCGGCATAAGTATGAATATTCAGATCCCTCGGAATCATCGGAAGACTATGGAGACTCAGAGGATGGTGGAGAATTGCAGCTTGCCTTGAGGGATAAAGAAGAGCTATTGGTGCAAAAAGCATTAGAACGCATACGGCGCGCTCAGATGCTTGGAAAAACAAATGTCAAGTTAACGCAGCCGGAGTTGGATGCTCTGGAACGCAGAAGACAGAAAGATCGGGCCACCAAAGATCAAGTGAGGAGAAAAGGCTCTGCATCAGATCTAAGTGGAAATGGCCGACGTCGAAGCAGTGGCCAGTCTAGCCCTGTATCGAAAGAGTCAAAATATGGTAGAAGGCAAAGTAAAGGCTACTTCTCAGGCCACAACGGTGAGAGCACATCCAATTCTAGGAGAGCCACTCCACCCGGAGTACTTGTACCTGGCCAAGGCGTCGTAGGCTTTTCACCCTTGGGCCAATATCCGCCTACAACAGCAGCCGCGGGAAGGTCGCCACGCTCTGGTTCGAGGTCAGCAAGCTCTCATAGCTTAGCTCAACCTTCGCCTCCTTTACGCAGCAAAAAGCGTTACTCTGTCAGCCGTGAGACTCCTCAACCACTTTCTACGCCTCCTTCACCCAATTTAGCACGCCGTCTCCCTGACGATCCGAATTGGCTGCCGCGGCCTCGTTCTTCCTCTTCTGTCTCCGCACACGCGTACGATCCGTACCAGTACCAGACATACTCACCTCCACTTCCTCAAATTCCACCGCAATATAGCCAGGGACGCAGGATAGTCTCGAGCCCTCAGCCAGATGTGCAGTACTCGCGAATCAGGGGCGAACCTCAAGTGCGCTTGACCGAGCCATCTTCGCTTCGGAAAGAGCACTCTGGTCAAGCGACGCCCAACGAGAGTGACAGCGACGGCGGCCCGTTGAGTGACGATGATGACGGTGACGGTGTGCGAGTTGACGTAGTCCCATATGGACAAGGCTACAGCGTCAACATGCGTCCCGAGAGTTCAGCTAGGGAAAGACCGAGGAGAGCTGGCCGATGAGCTGGCTTGGAGTCTGGTGGGTTTATGGCTTGCAGAGTCTCTGGGCAAGATTTCTGATAGAATAGCATGTCTCAATCGGTAGTAAAGTTACTCCTGTCACCGCTATCTATTTTCAAAATTGTCCTGATTCTGTCCTGCAATTCTGGATTCAAGCCAACCTTTCCCTTCAAATAAGCACTTAAATCACCGTACTTCCCATTAATGTGTCTTACCATCTCCTCCACGAAGCCCTTCGGACATCCTGCAAATTCCTCGTTCAATCCGATCGCCGTAATCTCCTTCATCCTTGCCTCTCTCTCGCTCTCGAGTTCCCTTTCACTAGCCCGATAATCCGCATTGATCGGTTCGATAGCAACATCTAATAGAAGCAGCAATAACATAACCACAAGCCCTGTCCGATCCTTGCCCTGCGTGCAGTGTATAATAATTGGATAATTCGCCGCATCTGCGAAAAGCAAGAAAATGCGATGCAATTCGGTGAGACTGTGATCCAGAGTCTCCATTCCCAGCCCAATCAATCCCCTCGGTGCCATGACCTCGGTACCCAGGATACTTACAGCCTCATTCCTGTATCCGATCGCCATCAGATACACCAACTTCGTCAGACTTGACCACCGTAGTTTCCAGAGCAATGCTCGTGCAAACGCTCCTCCATTGAGGTTGATTTCATGATAGTTGATCCCAGGGATCTTCACCACGTCCGCGGCTTTTTCCTCGCTCTTGGGGACAACTGCCGAAGCGTTGATCTCGGCATTGGCATCGCGTTTCTTTGCTTGGTCGATATGTTCGGTAGTGGAACGTAAGTCAATTATGCTTCTTATTTTATATTGAGAGGTCAGGGCTGAGCGGTCTAAGGATGAGGCATCGTCAATCTGTGCACTACGATATATGAGACCTGTGCGGAGGAGATTGGAGCCTTGGAGGGTATTAATGGTCTGGCCTATGTCGCGAAAGTTAAGGATTGTTGGGAGTGAAGTTGAGGGAACGTTGTCGATGAGGGAGGGAGCCATTCCACGTTGCAAGGTCAGGTTTTGATGTAGGTAGATATGTATGAAGTTGCTCCAAAGGTGAATCGCATCCTCAATGAATGTTGTGATCTACTCAAGTTCTGCACCCATAGCGATCAAAGTTGCACCACGATTCCTGAACTTAGGTGGGGAAGCTGAACGTACATGGGACATTAAGCTAACAGAAGGTAGCTGTGTCCAGATAGACTGTGCAATCGTTGCTTCTTGGTAGCTTTCCTACTTATTCTTCTCTACATAGAGTAGTAAGACAAACTAAAGTCACGGCCCTATGCGCCAAAACGTCATCAGCCCCCAAATGACGCTAGGGAAATCTGGGCAATGCGTTCACTTCAGCTGCATTCATAAACAACCGATCTGTTTACTACCAAACCGAAACCCGAAAACCGTCTGTCACGATCAGTTTGGTCGCTTGGTCGAAGACCTCACGCTGGATATATACTAGTGGTGGCATTCTGGGTCTCAAGACAACCGTTCACCATGGCAACCAGATCTCAGAAGCTGGAAGATCAGGGTAGGAAGTGACCATGCGACGTCGCGCGCAGTATTAGGCACAGAAGCTGACTTTCAAAAGCTGCTACAGCTGCTCTATACGTGACTAAAGGCAAAGACAACAAGTCAGTGACGAAGCCCAGTGGGAACATTCAATATCCGCTAGATGAACACAACAAGCTATCATCGGCTGGTAGGGATACTTCACGTTTGGTTTCATGAGTCTCAACTTACAGTCTACGTAGGGGCTGCAACATCGTTAAAGCATGCGGAGCCTCGGGACCTACCAGCATTTCCAGTCGTTGGTGTTGCAGACCCTGTTTCCTCAGCCGGAGATGCCGCGACCCTGGCGAACAAGAATAAGAAGACCTTCGAGTACTGGAAGCCGGGAGATATACCGGCCGCCAACAAAGCAGCATTGCTAGCTAAGGATTACAAGATGGCCCCTTTGTGGCATGAAGAACTGAGCGCAGGTGCCTCTAAGGCAGCGCTACTTGCTGCGAAGGAGGGAGGCGATGTCAAAATCTGGCGACCGTCGCCGACTGACGCTGGCAACTCCGCAGCAGGTCAAGCAATGAGGATGAAAGGATTGAGCCCCCAGCTGGACTATGGTCACACCGAAGAAGGTGGGAAGAGAGCGATGATGGCAGCGACTCAATCAATGGCTAGCGGTAGAAAACGAGCCGGATCCACTCCTGTGAAGACACCGGCCTTGTACCCCGATTCCAAAAATTCCGCTGCAAATGCGCTAAAAGCTGCAACTTCTGTCTCTAGAAGAGGCCAGCCTCCTGCGGTGGCTACAATTCCAACTGGCATCCCCATAAATGCGGGGAAGATTCATAGCGCGGCGATTACGAATCTCTCACGTGAGATGTACACCTCTAACCCACCCGTTGCTCCCGAGGTAGAAGAGAAAAATAGAGAAGCTGGCTTACGCGCCTCGGCAGTCGCAATGGCACGGCAGATGTACAACATCCAACAGCGAGCAATCGAAGAAGCCGCTGCCGACCAGAGTCGAGCTGACAGTCGCTATGGCGCTACTCATGCTCAAAACCGCCCCGCCTCGGCCATGTCAGAGGAACGGGCTCCCCCGCAATATGCTAACCTTCAACAGGCAGCACAAAGGCTGGCAGCTGAGCGCCTTGCAAAGCTTCACGATGAGCACGCAGCCTATAGGACTTATTATGGTACACAAGCCTCGCCACAAGCTCACAGGCTATCAATACGGGGTCGCACACGAAGACCAGCGTCCAGTGATGGACAAGCTGGAGCAGATGATGAGGAACGCTCGAGGCAGATCCGTAACCAAATGTCTCTATTCTCCGACAAATTAGCTCAAGTCGACAACAAGAAACGCCAAACAGACAGAGATTTGCTGATGGCCGCTGCTCAAAGAAACGTTAGAGCTAGCATGACAGCTCAAGACGAGAAAGTCTTTAACGAGACTGGTAAAGTTTCACCCGCAATGACTGCAGAGTGGGAAGCAAAAGCAAAAGCTAAGGCTCAGGCCGAAAGCTCAACACGCATGGTCAATCATGGTAAAGTGAACATAGGCGGAGGCAGATACATGGATCAGTCAGAGATAGACGCCATTGCTGCTGCCAGAGTGCAGCCTACGCTCGACGAGGTTACGGCGGCTGCCGAGAAGCACCGAGCAAGAGACGAAGAGCTTCGGCAGCAACAGCTTGAGCGTGAAAGGCTTGCTGTAGACAAGCAAGAAGATCAGAGGCTACGCGATCAAAAGACTAAAGAGGATTGGAGACGTTTCAAAGGTAAATTAATTTCAATATCAAAACTGACTTAAGCTGAACGTAAATAGAAGAAGAGAAGCGAGCAGCCAGGGCCAAGAAGGATGAAGAAAGGACTAGGAAACTGGAAGAGAGGCGACTTCGTGATGCAGAGAAGCAAAGAATTAGAGATGAGAAGGTAGCGTCCAAGGTGCCTGTGCCTGTCTCTGTGGAAATCCCCAAGGAAGAAAACGTTGCCGAGCCCGTATTCGCAACGGCAGAACCGCCAGTCATGGGTCCTGTTGCTCCTGTCGCCTCGATGGCTCCCACAGAAATGCTACCAAAGGCCACCCCAGAGGAGCCCAAAGCCAAGGATCTACCAGTGGACGATGAGAGGCTTGATCCGACATTCATACCAATGTCTCAAATGGATGAGATCACAGCCAGTCAGGCGAATCTAGTTCCAACCAACACAGAGGAACCCGAGCTCGAACGTATGGTCACAGCAGAGAGCGAGATACGTGTAGCAGAGCAGGGTATCAGTGGCGATGCTGACGCAATTGCTCGCAGAGTATTCTCCGCCCCTGTTGATGACGAGATTCCTTTAGACCCAGCTCTAGAACCTGAGACAGAAGAGATCGTAGTGGCGACTGCAAACGTGGAAGAGGCGCCTGTTATCAAAGCTGAGACGGTCACAGGAGCGGCAGTGGTAGAGGCCCTACCAATTCCGGCAACAATTGAACCCGCCACGACGACCAAGTACGACGCTCCAATTGCTACCAAAGTAGCAGCCTCCAATACTGCAGCGACTGTACCTGCACCATCTACTGAGACTACAGTCAGCGGCTCACCCACCTCCTCAAAACCGAAGGAGGGTAAAGGGGTCTCATCATGGCTGAAGACCAAATTCTCCCGCCGTGCAAGCAAGTCTATCAATCCTGAAAGTACACCTGCGGCGACAGACAACAAAGAAAAGGGCTTCGTTGGCGGTGTTACTCTTACCGGCGCCCCAGAAGCTACGAATCCCAGCTCCGATCACGCCGGCTCTTCAATGCGTGATGTTGCTATGGCCGGCAAAGACACAACCGCCACCACAACCACCGGTCCGAAAATGAGCCCAGTGATCAGCCCGAACGAGGACGACCTCTACAGCGCCTCGCCTCTGCGCCACACTAAGGCTGTGGGCGGGATCCAGCGCGGGTCAGGTTCCTCCGCCTCCATCAGCTCATTGAGTAGCGACGAAGATACTCGGGGTCGAAGCGCCGTCCCACGAGAGCGCGAGCCTCTCAATCAACGCGGTTCCTTGAACAATGAGCTGAAAGGCGTTAAGCCTGTTGACCCCACCCTTGTTGCAGGGGAACAGTTGGATCCACCGTTGGCTTCAGGCCATGGGAAGGGCGAAAGCAGTACTTCAGGTGGCGGTGATGAATTTGAGGAAGCCAGGGACGAATTCGATAGTGAGAAGCTCAGTCCCCCGGACAAGAGTATAGTGGCAGGAAAGGATCGGGCGAGTGGTAGCCCGGCAAGAGACTCAAAGTTCTTGGAGGATCTGTGAAGGCCAAGAATGTTTTGGGGCAAAGGGCAGATGAATACTTCGTCCTTGGGTGAGAGCGGGGAGGCACGCAGACCTGACTTTCGTTCAACGCGGGCGTACACCTTTTGATACTACGATTTTGGATCTGTTGAATTGGGTCTTACGCGTACTATTCCCCTGGCATGTTTTGTTCTCTTGATGTAAATTAATGCAATGAATCCTTTTTTTTTAGCGAAACTCAGTGGCTCAAGATCGAACGACTCTGCTATTTTGGTATGAGACCTCTCTCTGAGTCCTGGTACTTACACCGGCTATCCCCTCATTATTGTTATAGGTAATAGCCCCTTATCTGCAGCCTGTCGCCCAGCGCTAGATGATCGGTGCCTACAACATAGCAGCGGACTAACATCACTAGCGCCGGCTATTGATCGATAAGAGGTCTCGATACAATTCACGCCCTTTGACTTTCTGATTGTCCACTGCTTTCATTATGACTCTCAGCTGATGCCACCGCTCGTTTCGAACTGCAGTGGTGGCCATGCATAATTCTAGCATCCAGCTACGCGTGGATGGTTAGTCTTCTCCTATCTGACGCTCAGCTGTTACGTCGCTGGGATGCTAATTCATACAAAGAGCAAGCGTCCGAGGCGCTCATCACTTTCCTCTCTGGACCGTCGCCGTTAGGCCCCAAAGGATCAGACCTAGAACCGGAGTCAGAACTTAGTCTGGAGCAACCAAGGAAGCGAAGGAAGGTTACTTGTGGCAATGCAGCAAAGAAGACCGTACCATCAAGTGTTTGGGATGAACACTTGACACTCGCGAGAGTAGATATTTGCTTAGTATAATGACTCCGTAGTTGACTTGAGAAGTCTGGAGCTGATGCAATGACAGGCCTTTAATAAAAGCCGAAGCAAGTCTCATCTGTCATCGCTCCCCAAACCGCGAGATGAGTCCAAGAGCGAGCGCATTGCAGTGCTCGAATGCTTCTCGGAGGAAAATGAGGGGGAGTATATGTGCCGGATAACGGCTGAGAATGGAGACGCTCTCCTCGATACTGTCGTGCGCTCAAGAGTGGATTCCCGAACCTTGGAGGTTCTAAGGATTGTTGTCAGTCCTGGTGGTCATCATTGGAAGACTCTTGTTCGGACCAGCTGCACGATGTCCAAGTCCCTAGACTACAATGATGACGCAGAGAATGGGAAATTGTACCAAGGGATTCCGGTGGATATAGTCCAACTTAGTATTAGGATACTAGTGCCAAACGCGAAGGATCTGTCTGGTAGCATAGGTATCGGTCGCGACGATATATTCAGAGTCTGTGCACCCGAAGTCCCTCCAGCAGTAGTGGAGCCTTGGTCACCACGAGACTTCTACGACAGCGTTCATGTGCCGATTGCTGGGGATGAGTCCAACGATCTACCCGCAATTGATCAATTGCAGTGCAAATTGTATCCTTTTCAGAAGAGAGCCACGCAGTGGCTTCTGCGAAGGGAAGGTGTGGGAAACGCTGACGAGCCGATGATTGAGCGTTCGCACGGATTTGTGCAGACCACAGATGCAAATGGGGTCAAATGTTTCGTCAGCCAGTTCCTAGGCTTGGTCACTTCGAACGAGCATATGCCTTCCGACCTGTGCCCTGACCTGAAAGGGGGCATACTGGCAGAAGAGATGGGACTGGGCAAAACGGTCGAGTTGATCGCGTTGATGTGCCTTCACAAAAGTGATCCGTCCGAGAGAGCTGTAGAGCAAGAGCGTCTACCACGGTCTTCTGCAACGCTTATAATAACACCACCAGCGATCTTACAACAGTGGAAGAGCGAGCTGCAGACTCTCGCACCTAGTCTTTATGTTCTGATCTATGAAGGGCTTAGGGTCGAAGGAGGGAAAAGCAATCACACAGAGCTACTATCTAAGTGTATGACACATGATGTAGTTCTTACAACCTACAATGTCCTTGCTAAAGAAATCCATTACGCTGAGACACCTGACCGAAACCTGCGCCACGAGAAGAGATATGAGAAGAGACTGTCACCACTAACACAGACCGTATGGTGGCGGGTCGTGCTAGACGAGGCTCAATTGGTTGAAAGTGGTGTAAGCAATGCTGCCAAAGTTGCCAAGCTGATACCGAGGGAGATTGGCTGGTGTGTCAGCGGTACCCCTGTGAAGAAAGATGCGAGAGACCTGTTTGGACTCCTCGACTTCCTGCAATATAAACCATACTGCGACCTTCCGCCAAAAACATGGGATCGCCTTGTTACCCATCACAGGCACATCTTCAAGCAGATTTTCCGCACATTGGCTTTACGTCACACCAAAGATCAGATCAAAGGCGAGATCCAACTTCCGCCTCAAAAGCGGGTTGTAATTACAGTTCCATTCACTCCAATCGAAGAGCAACATTACTCTACACTCTTCAAACAAATGAGCGATGATTGTGGCTTGAATATGGACGGAGGCCCACTATCGGAAGATTGGGATCCCGGATCCTTCGTCATGATTGAGAAGATGCGGATATGGCTGACCAGACTTCGGCAGACGTGTTTGCATCCTGAAGTTGGAGCGAAAAACCGGAAAGCTTTGGGCAACAGAAGAGGCCCATTGCGTACAGTAAGCGAAGTACTCGAGGTCATGATCGAGCAAAACGAGACTGCGGCTCGGTCGGAAGAGCGGGTACTTTTACTATCTCAGCTTCGCAGAGGGCAGATATTGGAGCATGCTGAATTAAGCGAAAAGGCATTGGAAATCTGGTTGCAAACGCTTGAGCAAGCTAAAGTGGTGGTACAAGAATGCAGAAATCAATTAGAGGCCGAGATTGATCGGTTGGGTCTGAGTGGGGAACTTGTCTCGATCGAAGAGATCGATGATGAGGGCACGGCCACGGTACGGACTGGACCACATCGACAACGTTTGCGTGTCGCGGTTGAAATCGAACACATGTGCACTTTCTTCATTGCTAATGCATATTACCAAATCAAGACAGACGAGAAGCGAACAGGTCCCCGATCAGACGATTTTGATGAGCTTGAAAGAAAAGAAGAAACTACGTACGAGAGGGCAAAGATTCTTCGAAAGGAACTTCTACAAGAGGCTCGGAACAAGGCTGACGCTCTCATCAATAAGATCAAGCAGCGGAATGCGGTGATGGTGCCGAGGATGCCGCCTCTGGAGGACCAAGCCGGGTATGTCTCGTTCACCGCTTGCTCCCATTTTATTTATCACACTCGATGTTTCTTGAGCGAAGACGCCTCACGTAGTTTTCAAATATGTGCTGTTATTTGCCAAATGGGCGCTAGGCCGAATACGTTGCTAATCTTGAGGTATCTTATAGGATCGAATCCCGAGCTTACGTTGACCGGCTTAATGGCTTAATTGACGTAATGCAAAGTCAAGCAAAGCGGCTTGGAGAGTGGCGAGAAAAGACCGCGAACCTCCTTCTGATGCCTCTTGTTGACGAGGAGCAGACTGATCTCAAAGGAGACGAGTATGAGATCTCGACCAAACAACAGGACGAAGTATACGTTTACGTAGACGCCTTAAGGGCTCTTATCGCGGATCGTCATGATATGATAACTGGCCAGCAAAATGAGTTAATCAAACACGAGATGAACGTGGCCTTCAAGCAGGCCCAGGAAGGACAGGGCCATTCGCCTGAGCTACTGATACGACTCCTCACTATTCGCAATGGCCTCTTACCCCGAAATGGATCAGGCTCGGTAAGAAGTCTCATCACAGAGATTCGTGAATTCAAGACTGCACTCAGAAGTGCTACGGAAAAAGGCAATTCTCGAGCAGCTGCAGAAATACTCATCGTGAACGGTGCACTCGAAAAACTGCACAGGATGTCGACAGAGCAGACCAAGGTGCGTCTACTTGACTTCAATTACTATTGCTTGGTTCTAGACTTGGAGATAAACCATGTCCATCGGGCATATGCTCCTATGCCTAGCCCCAGATACATGTCTTGACTCACTATGTATCTGTGCGCAGGATCCATGCTAATAACAAAGTCCCGCACAGTCTGTGGCAGGTCTAGAACGAGAGATCGAACTGTTTAAAGATGTAATGAATCTGCGACTTCAATATTACAGGCAACTACAACACATTTCAGATACAGTAGCTCCTTTCGAGGAAGATATGGACGAAGCTCGTCGTGGTGTTGCTTTGCATGAAAGAAAAGCGGCTGAACACCACTCACGAGCCCGCATAGCAACTCTGAAGTCTAGGGGGCGTTACCTGATACATCTGCGGGACGAAGCCACAAACGTCGAAAGCCAGAGGATGTGCATCATATGTCAGCAACCATTTGAAATAGGCCTATTGACATCTTGCGGCCATTCATACTGCGCTGAATGCTTCAGGTTATGGTGGAATACTCACCGAAACTGCCCAACCTGCAAAAAACATCTACAGCGAAATGACTTCCACCAGATCACGTAGGTACCTGTCTCAACCTTGTTAAGTAGGCGAGGCCGCAGCCTTGGTTCTCTTAGTGTCAGCTTCCATATAGTTCTCAGATTGCAAGCCTGTCGCTCTCTGTTGCCACGCTAACGAATACGCAGTTACAAGCCACAAGAGCTGACCATGGAAGAGGAGGGGGAGGAACATTCTGCAGGGATAGAAAAGCATACCCTTGTTGCAAAAGATCCAGAAGAAACTACTATTTATTCCAGCGTCCGCGACACCATCCTGAATCAAATTAAGAACATCGACTTAGATGGTTCATTCGGTACTAAGATCGACACCCTCGCCAGACACGTACTGTGGATTCGAGAGCATGATCCAGCCGCGAAGAGTATCGTCTTCTCACAGTACAGGGATTTCTTGGACGTTCTCGCAAGGGCATTTGGTCAGTTCAAGATTGGCTTTACGGGCATCGACCGAAAGGACGGGATACAGAAGTTCAAATATGACCCAAGCATGGAGTGTTTCTTCCTCCATGCAAAGGCGCATTCTTCTGGATTGAATTTGGTCAACGCCACGCACGTTTTCTTATGCGAACCACTCATCAACACAGCGATTGAGTTGCAGTACGTATTTGCAGGTTCTCATCTCCATGGTTCGTCCAAAGCTTGGGGCAGCAGATCGTATTCTAGAAATCTTTACTTTGTAGTAGTTGATCTCCTTTCGAAATACGTCGCAGTCTTGGAGCTGGACTAGTCTGATTTCACTTGGGACTGATTGGACATGAGGCAAACATTGGACCAAGAGTTGTTGGTCGAGGATGTTGCTTCTAGGTGCTACGGTAGCCATACTCTTGGGTCATCATCCACTTGAATCTGGAATTACTGAGTGCTTTGTGCATGGTCAGATCTCGTCTTACAAAGCACTGCTGACCCTAAATCTTGTATAGGGCTATTGCACGCGTTCATCGGATCGGACAGCACCAACCAACGACTGTGTGAGTAACCCTTCGTGATTGTCCTTACCCAATCCAATCATGGCTCTGAGTTAGATGACATGTATTGGGAATATCTCCTCTCACAATCTTTCACCAAAGTAAAAGTTGCTCTCAGGGGTGGGCATGCTGACGAGAACGATTGCAGTTGGATGTATCTCGTAGAGAACACCGTGGAGAAATCGATATACGACATTTCCGCGAACAGAAGACTAGCACTTATGGGTCAGGCAGCTGTAAGGGAAACCATCAAGGACGACAATGATCTTGAACAAAGGATCGAAGCCGCCAACACGCTCGAATTGGAACAGACACCGTTAGCTACTCTACTCACCAAAGGCTCGGCTGGGGGCGAGGTGGTAGCCAAAGAAGATCTTTGGGACTGCCTTTTCCGCCGGCAACCTGGGCAAAAGAGGGAAGAAGCGGAATTCGAGATGACACGACATCTCGGGGCTACAGCCGCTGAAAGCCGACGTGATACGAACGACCAAGTGATGATTGACGCGACCTCAAGCGGTTGAAATGACGATGAGGATTATTGTCTATGTGTTGCGATACCCAGATATTGCATGTTTTCCCACGTGTAATATGACGGAAGCCATGCATTGGGCTCATCTCACCGGACAACTTCTCTCGCCTTACCTTGCTTGCCAGAGATCTCGCCTTTCAGCTCTTACCGGACCTGATTCCACAGGATGGATTCCTTGCGCCTCTCACATGGGCATAGGGAGCTGTTGGAAATGATCGGTCGACGGACCAGTCTATACACCGGCTTACATGTTGGACTCTCATATTCAGTCATCGTGTTATGGTACAAAGAAGTGGCAAGCTACCCTTATTTAGGTATTTGGTAAGTTGATATTTTCCTCAAGATCGCTTGGCGGATAAGGTAGGTATCTAGGCCGCTAAATCCGGAAGTGACGTTGCTCATACAAATGCATATTGACGTAATTAGGCTTCGATTTGGATCTCTTCACAACCGTATTTTATTGCAAATCAGATAAAACTTCAAACCCACTCATATAGTGTACGCCACCACGGCAGCTCACCTCGCTCGTCGAGCTCTTCCTTGATACTTTCACCCCTTTGAGACGTCCTAAATCTGGGGTGAGACCTGCTCCAATGCACTTAGGCAACCGTTTGGGCCTCCCCACACCTATTGTCTCAGCTGCGTAGACCGCAATGAATGTCCTCGCGCCTTTCAAGTATGCCGTGGTTTGGGTGCTCCCACTCATCAGCGCATTCACCTGGCTTGGTCAATCCCTCCGTCTCTAACTAGGTACCCCATCTCTAACATCGAAAGAAGGCATGCTCCTCGCAATGTTGATCATTTGGTTACTGGAAGGACACCCCCGATACGCCTCCATGGGCGCCCACCAAACGATAGCATACATCTCCGACGTCGGAGCTCAAGGCCTCAAACCCCTCTTCATCGCCGGCTGCGTCGTCACGACCGTCTTCCTCGACCTCTCGCTCGTGTCGGAAAGATGGCTTAGACATGCAGGACGGTTGGCCAAGAATCTAGGCGTGGCCGAGAAAGTACTCAGCGTCCTCTCGAGTATGTTGCCCTGGGCCAATCATGAACCTCCAATGGCAGAATTTTCCACTGATACAAACCCTTGCAGTCATCTTCGCCATCGCAGGCACCTGCGGCCTCATCCTCCTCTCCATCTACGACACCCTACACCATCCCCGCGCGCACGACGGCTACCTCCTCCTCTTCATCGCCGGCTACGTCCTCAGCGCCACCTTCATCTGCGCCGAATACCAACGCCTCGGCGTGCACTTCCGCCAACATCGCATCCTGCGCCTCTCGTTCTGGGCCAAGCTTGCCTTCATAATCGCGGAGGTTATCCTGGCGGTCATTTTTGCCGCGACGAGTTTCAGCGGGAACAAGAATGTAGCGGCGGTCTTTGAGTGGATCATCGCGCTCGTTTTTGCGTTTTACGTCTTCACTTTCTTTGTGGATCTGGTGCCGGCGGGGAGGGAGGCACAGGTGAGCACTAATATGGAGGATATGCGGCAGCGGGAGGCGGGGGATGGGGCACAGATGATGGATGGGAATGGGTACGGTGGTGGGCTAGGCGGGAGGCACACGCCCACGACCAATTTCTGAAGAGTTCACCTGGAAAGGAATGCAGAGCGAGGCGTTGTGGTACCGATATAGAGTCGAATGTTGCATGGAGCAACTCATGGCGTGAGATTGGGGCCTGCTAGCGTCCTCATCATTGAGCGTCCTGGATAGATCATTGGTAATAGATGCCTGCGTTGGTTCGCGTTCCGAAGGCATCTAGTTCGGATAATTCTAGTGACGTAAATTGTGCAAGGGGATACAAGCACCGCGTTGGCCCACCCAGAACTAGATTTAAATGAAGGCAGCTGCTGGGGCAAAAAATACAGATCTCCACCGTTGAAGCAGCAGCGCCAATAGATAGGAATCGAAATGATTAGAAGTATATTTCTTTCCAACGAAGGCTGACGTTCCGAATGTTTGCTCGATAGGGTGATTGATGATGTTGATGGCTCGCTGGCTGGTTGGTGGAACAGGATCGTCACTGTTTGGTGGACAGGAGCGAGACGCGAGTATGTTGTATGTAAAATCTGTAGAGGCTTTGGTGGCTGGGATTGCGACCTCTACTCGATCGAATTCTAATCACCACAACTCATCACCACCGACACTGCAAGTTCCAAACTTTGTATTTTGGAAAAATCTTAGCCATCCAACCACGCAGTATATTCAATGCGTCTAATATTGATACATTTCGAACGGGGGCAAAAAAAAAGAAAACTCTCAACAGCTCTGGTACTTTAGCAAGGTCTAGTTGCAAACGCTATTCTAAATTCTATTCCGTCTTCGGTCGAAACGCGATAGGTTGTGGGAGGTATAGTTTTCGCTCGACGATCTTGAGGATCTCATCGATGAAGCTGGGGGGGATGTGTTAGATATGGTTGTGGAATGGAACTAAATGGTATGGATTGGATAGGATTGGATAGGATTGGATAGAATAGGGGGGCGGAGCTTCACTTACATAACGGGTATACTGATCAGGAGCACGGCCTGCCATTCGGTCCAGTTCAGCGGTACGATGGAGAACAGTGATTGGAGGAAGGGCGTGTAGAGCAGTGCGAAGTGGAGGACCATGGACAACGTGATGGCGTAGACCAGGACCATGTTCTCCCATAGCGGGAGCGTGAGGAGTGATTCACTGGATGAGAGGGCGTTCATGGCGTTGAGCATCTCGATGACGACCAAGCTGATGACTTTTAGTCAATAGAGACCCATTTTCGTTTCTTTGGGAAGGAGAGAAAGACTTACATTGAGAGGGAAATGGTCGAGGCAGCCTTTGCGCTGTCGTTGGTGAACATCTCGCAGCCGATTTCCGAGAATTGAGAACTGCATTGGTGGAAATGCGACTTGATGACATGATTAGTAGTCTTCATGATCTGGAGTGTATGATGGCTCACCAATTGCCAGAAGGAGATCTGGGGCCCTTGGGAGTAGAACATGAACCACCACGCATACCCAAATACTGTCGCTCCACCCACGTAGACACCAATGATCATATATCTGAGGAACAGCCATCCGCTGATCAAAGGCTCGTCGCGGCCTCTGGGCGGTCTTCTCATTACGTCGTGATCTGGAGGATTGAAAGATAATGCCGTTGCCGGAAGACCGTCGGTGACCAGGTTTACCCAAAGCAACTGCACTGGGATCAGTGCCTCGGGCATACCCGCCGCTGCTGTGAGGAAGATGGATACGACTTCTCCGATGTTGGAGGAGATAAGGTACCGAATGAACTGCTGAGTGTTGTTGTATATCGATCTGCCTTCCTCGACCGCGCTTTCGATGGTGGCGAAGTTGTTGTCGGCAAGAATCATGTCTGCCGCGAGCTTGGCTACATCAGTACCTGAGCCCATGGCAACGCCAATGTCGGATTTCTTAAGGGCTGGAGCGTCATTGACACCGTCTCCGGTCATCGCAACCACCTCCCCTGCTGACTGGAGCAAGTCCACCAGCTGGGACTTGTGCGTGGGTTCTGTCCTCGAGAAAAGTGACGCTGTCTTGGCAACCCTGAGCTTCGCGTCCTCATCCAATGCGTCGAATTCTCTACCAGTGTAGCTCTTCCCTGCGAGGTCTTCGTCTTGGCCGAAGACGCCGATCTGACGGCATATACTTTCCGCTGTATTTTGATTATCTCCGGTAATAACTACGACTCGTATGCCCGCTTCTCTGCATTTGTGAATGGCATCCGCGACCTCTGGCCGGGGCGGATCAAGCATTCCGACGAGACCGATGAGGGTCATGTTCGTCTCCAAGCGACTGTACTCCTCTGTTGTTTTGGCAGAATCCGTCAAGGCATTGGAGCTCATATCATCGATGCTGGCAAGGGCAATGACACGAAGACCCCTATTTCCATAGTGGATGACTTCTTGGGAAATAATGTTGGCCAGCTTCTTGTCTAGCGGGACTCGCTTTCCGTCAGAACCTAGCAAGGCGTGGGAGCACCGTTCGATCAGTGACTCCGGAGCTCCTTTGACAAGTAGGCGCTGTTGCTTGCCCTCGCCAACGAGCACTGACATACTCTTCCTATCTCTGGAAAATTCGTAAGTTGCGAGTAGCGGATTCTCTTTCTCGTAATACTTGCTTGCGTTATGTAATCTCTCATGGGGAGGAAGTATTCTAATGGACTGGTTGAACGCTGGTTCTGGGCTGCCTACCTTCTCTACCAGAACGCGGAGTGCGCCTTCGGTTGGCTCGCCGACCCTGCTGAACGTACCGTTCTTGGCATCGAAAGACAGCTGGGACTCGTTACACAACGCGGCAACTTCGGTCATTTTCAAGACTATGGCGGATTTGGCTGCTAGATCATTCATGTATTCGCCCTGAAAAAGTATCCCACCTTCGGGGGCGAACGTAGTCCCTTGAACGTCGATTTCTTCTAGGCCAGATCCAGATGCATTCAGGTACACCATTTTGTTGACGCTCATCTGGTTCGTTGTCAAAGTACCGGTCTTGTCGGAGCAGATGACGCTGCAACTCCCAAGAGTCTCAACAGACGGTAGGCTCCGGACGACCGCATTCTTGGCTGCCATCTTTCGAGTCCCCAGAGCCAAACAGGTCGTAATGACAACAGCTAGACCCTCCGGGATTGCTGCTACTCCAAGAGATACCGCGATTTTGAGGTAGTATATGGCGCCTTTTGCCCAGCTTCCATGTGAAGGATCGTTGAAGTGCTGGATATTGATGAGCCAAACAACAACGCAAATGACGGTGATGACCTTTGCGAGCTGATCTCCAAACTCATTCAGCTTCTCTTTCAGAGGAGTAGGCTCTGATATTTGAGAAGTGATGCTCTCATGAATATCACCAATTGCTGTTGAAGCTCCCGTCAAAACAACCAAAGCAGATGCAGTCCCCGTTACCACCGTGGTACCGGAAAAAAGGGTATTGACTTGATCCTGCTTCACAGCCCTTGAATCTTTGATGGCCCTAGTCTCTTTGCTGACGCTCTCGCTCTCGCCAGTAAGGATCGCTTGATCAACGCGGAAGCTGTTACTCTGGATCGATAGCAGCCTGCAGTCGGCCGGTATCCGATCTCCAACAGTCACACTGATCACATCTCCAGGGACGAGATCGTCCGCCTTCATGCGTTTCACAGCACCATCGCGAACAACCTTGGCTTCGTTGGCGGAGTACTCCTGTAGCGCGGCAATCGCCTTTTCCGCGCTACTCTCTTGAGAAACTCCAACGACAGCATTTAGTATGAGAATGGTCAGAATCTGTTCAGATATCAGCGCAGGTCACTTCAATCTCGATTAAAGGATACTGACGACTGCCGGGTCGACGAATGCTGTCCATCCCTCGCCGTCTTCGAACAATGCAAGCACAAATGATATTGCGGCAGATCCAAGCAGTATGATGACGAGTTGGTCCTTGAATTGTTCGAGCACAAGCTTCCATAGCGGTGTTGCAGGATCCTCAGGTATGACTGACGCGGTCATGTCAGCCCAAGACCTTACAAACATTGATGTGGCGATGTACCGTACCGTTTCGCCCATAGATCTCGGTTGCTTTCTCGACTTGTTCAGCAGAAAGACCTTGATGCTCTCTCACCTTGAAGTGCTCCAGAGCCTCTTCAACAGAGGACAGAAACAGGGAATCCATACTGTCAGCTAAGCGTATGGAAGCTCAGACTCTGCCGACCCTCAGGAAGCTTTTGGAAAAGCCGGTCTTCGAGAGAACACTGGGAAACAGCGTCAACAGTCATTTACTTTATTCAAAAGGACAGATCGCGGTACATCTAAGCGGTCTTGGCAACGATATAATTCCGCCGCTAGCCAAGAGCCTCAACTCAGGGTCCTCGACAGCTTGGATGCGCGGATGCCACGATGCATACTGCTCTCAATTCGATTTTGATGGGATCCTATCGAGTACAACGATCAAGCGCCGGGGTCCTAATCTGAAGCCTAGAGCCAAGTATCAAGCAGTCCTTCGTCGAACTGGCCAACAGTGGCGGCATTGGGTGAATCTTGAAGTCCTCCTTCAGATATAGGTAAAGTATCATAGAAAGCGGTGAACCTCCTCACCAGCAGGTAGTCGCTGTGCCGCTCTTGCGCAACGGCCAGTCTGCTTCATCCGAAGCAGCATCAACACAACCATGACGTTGGGACTTGCGCCCGGATTACTCGTACATACCTCGAAGTACGTATAACGTCAACAATTTGGATTGATATACCTGGAGTAAAGGATGCCATGGTCAATCGTTACTTTGAGACATCACTTTGATTCAGCATGATGGCAAGCGACCAGCTGAAGATTTGCGATATACGTATTTTACTTTAATCAAGCCGTTTACGTGTTGTTTGCGCCAAGTCGTAGGGCTGCTAGCGAGGCGCTTAGAGGAGCCTGGGAGTCTCCCAATTTCCATTGCATGACAGGCGGCTTGCGAGTCGACATCTCTCATACCATCCACCTCACCAACGAAGAAATTTCTATCCAATCTTCGCATAACCAATCTACCGGAATTACATCCTACCCACATCCACTCAGTCCACCATGACGAGCGAGGTAAGTTAGCGACGCGCCTATCAGTCACACATCAATGTTCTTATGACCTACTCTTGTATCCAGCCATTACCAGAATTATGCTAATCTCGACTTCTTACCCAAACTAGCGCGAAAGGTATCCATTCCATGGGTCTGCGTGATACAACACCCTACTAAATCTCTCACAGCAAGACGTTCCTCGCGAGGCTGTGCGAGCAGGCCGAACGTTATGATGGTACGTAGTCGGGGTTCCGCTCTTTAACATCTCAAGGCACGTGCTGATATTCACTTCCTTCAGAGATGGTCACATACATGAAGGTCAGTGATATTGGGAATATCCGTATATCCAAGCTAACACCGCGTAGGAAGTCGCAAAGGTACTACATCATTGAACCGAAGGATAACCTGAGGAATATATTACAAGATACCGTGTTGAAATAGAGTATAGATTGGTGGCGAACTCACCGTTGATGAGCGGAATCTTCTCTCCGTTGCCTACAAAAACGTGGTTGGGACCCGACGTGCTTCCTGGCGCATCATTTCATCGATTGAGCAAAAAGAGGAATCCAAGGGATCAGACAAGCATGTCGGCACTATCCGCGATTACCGTCAAAAGATTGAAACCGAGCTAGAGAGGGTCTGCCAGGATGTGTTGGATGTGTTGGATGAGTCTCTCATCCCAAAGGCCGAGTCAGGCGAGTCGAAAGTGTTCTACCATAAGATGTATGTGAGATGGATGTTTGAAAGATGAGCGACCGCCTTACAGCCATACGGCCTGCTGACGCTGTTGAATCTCCAGGAAGGGAGACTACCACCGCTATCTCGCCGAATTCGCTTCGGGTGAAAAGCGTAAGGTCGCGGCGACCGCTGCCCATGAGGCCTACAAGGTTGGAGAGCGCGTGTTCCACACGCTTTATCTCATACACTGACGTATACTTAGAACGCAACCGACGTTGCCCAAACTGAGCTCACCCCCACCCACCCTATCCGTCTTGGTCTTGCCCTCAACTTCTCCGTATTCTACTACGAGATCTTGAACTCGCCCGACCGTGCTTGCCATTTGGCCAAGCAAGCGTTTGATGACGCGATTGCCGAGCTTGATTCACTTTCCGAGGAGTCTTACCGCGATAGCACCCTCATCATGCAGCTCCTACGCGATAACCTCACCCTCTGGACCTCCTCGGACGGTGGTGATGCCGAGGCTGCCCCGAGCGGCGAGGCGCCAAAGGAAGGTGAGAAGCCCGCCGAGCCAAAGGGCGAGGCGACCGAAACCGCCGAGCCTGCCCCTGAGCCCGCTCGTCCTTCCGAGACCTAAAGATCTCGACGAGTGCTCGTCTGCTGTCTTTTGGCGTTGGCCGAGGTCATCGCCGGTAGCAGTAAAGGTACTTTGCAGAGTCTTGAGATAGCTACACATGGTTTTACTTTTTGAGTCCAGCGATCGATGTTACGGAATGTTCATTATGCTATGCGCGCAACGATAGAGAGCAGGAGAGCCATTCTGGTCAGCTTAATCGGCTGAATTGCAGAACACCCCCTTCCGTTTTATATTCCATCTCTTTTCTACCGAAGCGTTGGTCGAGCCTCGAGAACTACTTTGAATCCTCACGGAGATCTTGATGTTCTAATAAGGTAGCGCTCCAATGCAAACCTGTCTCTACCCTATCGGTCGTTTGAAGTGAACACGATCTCTTCCCACAGTCTCCGCTTTCCTTTTCGCGCAGAAGACGAGTTTTCAAAACTTCATGGTCGTTCTCTACTAAGTATTTCCCATTTGTCCAAATGTGAAGTATCATCAGCTCGAAACCCATCTCTTCACCGCAACAACAGCCCCAGTATTCCAGTTACAATCTCGCCGCGCAGAAAGAATCCATTCTATATCATTTCCATCCTACAATATCCCCCTCTTTTCCATTCCCATTCTCAGTCTCCACCATGTATCATTGCACAATGGTAACTTTACTCGCCACTTCGCTCTACACGGACAACAAAGGCAGCATATCTGAATCCCCAATATCGGTCGTCGAGCCTGCAAAGCACTGCTCACATACCCATTCGCCCTTGTATCCTATGCCCTCCCATCCCATCCCATCCCATCCCACCAACTCAATTACTAACCACAAACCACTCACGACCAACTACTCACGATCATTCCTCGTACTGAATTGGGTACCTTGCTATCAAAATTCAACACTTTCGTTTCTATGGGATGGCGAAGGTGTTTAGCCGATATGCGCTGGTGGTATGGTATCTATCGGGAGGTTCGGGGTCTAGCGGGTTTTGTTGACGATTTGATAGTTGTTAGATCAAGGTGTGGGGGGAGGAGGGAGGGGTGTGGGTATGCGGGGTAGGGGGTGGTGGATGAATGGGGGTTTGGTGGGTGTGGGGCAGGAGGGAGGGATGGTTCGTAAGGGGAATTTTTTTTGGGCGTCATTGCTGATTGGGGTTGAGGCGTGCAGTACTGTTGGGAAAGGGGTTTGCTCAGCATGGGTAGGTGGTACGAAAGGCTTGCGACGCTCGCTTATTGGAAAAGGACAGTATCAGAGGGATGATCCTATGACATTATCGCTGGCCGTCGGTACTCGGCACTTCACTTATCGATTGTTTTTCATCGCTAGATGTTGATTCGCGGACTCCAAGGGTATATGATCCAGAACGCTAAAAAGAAGGCCAAAAAGGAAGCTGCGAAGGATCGTTACCATAGATGAGTCTTTTTCAACAAGTCGTGCCGGCTAAACAGGGCCCTGTTTCTCTTGCCTAGGACATCTGAAACACGGTCAACCAAAGCTCTTGCACGAAGGACGGAGCGAAGATCGTGGGAACTTACATATTGGAATACTTAGTAAGCAGATGCCGACCTGCACGCTTGCGATGATATAAAACACCTTGAGTATACCCGCAGCTACCAACCATTGGTACGCTCCGAAAGTGAGCCCAAAGCTGAAAACGTTCTTGAATATGAGAAGACATGTGAATGCTTCGACGGCAATATCTCCTGTTGATAAGTGAGTACGTCAGCGCTAGCGTGCGACACGACACGAATGACAAACTCACGGTGCGCGTCAACTATATATAGTGCACTCGCCACGGCTCCGAGCACCATGCCCATCACTTCGAGTGCAAAGAAGAAGTCCGGCCAGAACCATCCATACCGATTGACGTCGTGAGCCGTGATACCGAATCCGTAGAGTCCTGCGCAACCAAAGGTAAGCTGTGCTATAACAAGCACGATACGAAATTCCGGCTCGAAAACGCCTTTGTTCTTCCTGGTCATGAATTTGGCGCTCCAGTCCGAGAGTACGCCGGCCAACAAGAATCCTAATACTGCTCCTACGAAGGGCCCTGTGTACATATAGCCGGTTTGAACTTCATCGAACCAGAGTGGGGGCCCGAGGAAGATCGCCGCCAGAACGACACCAATCATGACGGTCCAACCGATGAGCGTCCCCTGAATTAGGCAGGCCCACAATACCGCAGGATGCAGGAAGAGTGGGAAGGGTCGAAGGACGAGCTTGAAGAAGCTCTCATTTGTCTTGCGGCCATTGAAGGGAAGCAATGTTCGGACGAAAGTTGTTTTCCTTGGGATCGCCATCGAGGGCTTGTTTTCCAGGACATCTCCGGGTTGTTCCTCGAACGATGTAGGAATACTTGATACTGCGCTGCTGCCGTTCAGAAGACCCACCTTGGATCCGGCCCCACCCTTCTTGCTACCATTGATCTGTGGCTCATGCTGCTGGTTCTGTTCACCTCTGATATCGGTGTTGAATGAGTCGTCCCGCCGAAATGCCGTCTCCGGAACGAAAAAGAACACGAACGGTAGCATGATGCCGCAGAAGATGGCAATAAAGTAGAATGACCATGGCCAGCCAATTGTATGTGTAATTTTGCCTACCAGGATCGGAGTGAAGAAAGCTCCGCCGAAAAGGGCGAGATTGGAAAGGGCCATACGCTTGCCGCGTTCGTGGACGAAATAGAGGTCGCCGACGCTGGCATTGACCAGAGCTTCAAAAGGAGCCAATCCTATCCCTTGGAATATTCTCGCCCATAGCAGACTCCTGTAATTGTGCTTCGTAGCGCCACCCCATGCGCTGGATATGATTATGACTACTGTGCCAAGCAGATAAAGATGTCTTTTCCCCCACACCCTGGCACTGGCTACAAACAGGAAACCTGCCAATCCGACACCTAGCAGATGATACCCGGTCGCCAAAGCCATCTGCGTGAAATCCCTATCGAAGAGCAATGACAGGGTCACAGTATTTGCGGCCAAAAGGGGACTCAAAGTCGAAGCTATGACGGAAATGATGGAGAGAATGATGAGGATCGAGTCGCGCTTCCATAGAGGCCAATTCTGCCCTCGGTTAGTAGCTATCATATACGATAGGGAATCTCATTACCAGTGGATCGTTGGGGTCGTCACTTGGCTGGGGGACCAGAATGATCGGTACAGGCCCCGTGCGATCATATTTCAAACGAGAGTCGAGCTGTCCATTTTCAACAGGCCGGCTAACGTCATCGTAGACAAACGACGTGCCTGCAGAGCAGTCAACATCGTCATAATATTGCTGCCAACATAGCATACCAGGCACATGGTCAGACTGTAAGGGCTCTAGAATCCCTAGACCCATGATATGAGTGGTGGCGAAGTCTGTGCGAGGATCAGAGGGGCTCTCGAGTTGACGTCGGTGCCTCGAAAGAATGCATGTCTGCCCATGAATTTAGACTGGGGATGTTGTTGGTGATGATGCTCTGTACATTCTTCGTCTCCTATGACTGCAGAGTGAGTCTCGAGCTCTTGGCCAATCAAAGGCGACCAACCTTAATTCTAGTGCCAGATATCGCCAAGGATCGTTGTTCGGCTTGGACAAAAGTAGCTCTGACTAGTCCTATATCACAACAACGTAGGCATGGCAAGGCATGGTCAAAACTGTACCTACCCAATCTCGATGACTACGACTGGTCGCAAGCATTATGCGCCCATGCATTTTAACGAATGCCGCGTAATACCAGTGTGGAAAACATCGTGTCTGATTGTGACTTGCGTTTTAGGACTTTGCGTGAGCATAAGTCACATAGATATATCTATATATAGTTTCCCCGAACCCAGGCTAACACATGATCGGTCGCTGACTAAGGTGCCGCCCCTTTACTCCCCCGCTAAGACCCGTTTCGTCGGTGTACTCGCCCTCTGCTCCCCTCTGCTCCCTTATTGCTCCCCCGTGCTCCCTCGATGCTCCCCTGTGCTCCCCCTCAGCCACTTCCTTCTCTCGAGCTGGTCATGCTGTCTTATAAGTGTAAACGAGAGCGTCCGTTCAGCTCGTTTTGGATACTGATCGGAGAGGAGCCGGTTATAGCTCCACCGACCGCCCGCTATATTATCTTCTGCTCTTGCCCTCTTACCCTCTTACTCTTTCGCTCCTACGCTTCCCCTTCACTTCTAACTACCTGTACTAAATCCGCTATTGTGTACGTTATTATCTTATATCTGTTACGATCCTGATCTAGGGGTCTTCAACACCTTGGCTGGACACATAGATGCTTGGCATATGGTTGGCTTGGCGGGACATATGGATGCTTTCCCTTTCTGGAGTAGGGCGCACGGCACTAGGCTAGCGCCAGGGGTATTTGGGTCCTGGAGCTCCCCAGCTCTTTCTTTTCTCCTTTGTCCTTTTTTCTAGATACCAAGCGTAGTCTATTGACCAAATCCTACCTTGAGGCAGTTCTCTTCTGAGCGTCTCTCACCTGTGATCATCTCTAGACGAGCCGTAACAGTTTGGTGGATCATGTTACGGCGTGGTCCGATAATGCCCTTGGAACGTCTCCTAAGGCTTCTGAAAGGAGGTGCTCTTCTGCGGCTTTTTCTAGAATCTGACTGATTGGGCCCGGATCGGCTTTGGTCCTCTGAAGGTTTGAGGATAAAAGCAATAGACGGCGTGAGAGAAGCGGGAGACGGTGGGGTTGGTTGCTGTATTCCTCTCCTCTTCGAGTCTGGGCCATGCCCCAACTTATCTGAATTCCCGGGTCTTGCCTGTCGCTTTCTTTCCTGCTCCCACGCATATCGATCATCGTTTTCCCTGGCGGGCTGTACATAGATGGATGACAGCAGACAGGTATCCTATTGCGTGAAGCAAGTAAACATGAATGACATATACAACCGAATGCTTGAATAAGTAGGAAGCCGAGAGGAACAGGCACTTCATTTTGCAATAGAGCAAGGCGTCGAGGAGGTTTTGGAGGGATAGAGATCTTTTCTCTTCTTTGGTATATGGGTGTCTAATTTCTATGTTTTGCAGGTGGTTGGGATTTCGTTGGGCTCAGTGACAGTGGCCCACCCGCCTTCTCCGTTCTCTGCAGAGCGCTGGTCTATCGCCTCCCCACACAATAACACCTTGGGCATAATGCTACTTACTAACCCTACAGAGCGGAACGAAGCCCAAAGAGCCGTGTGTAATAAGATTAGAGGTGGTTGGATCTCGCTGGGCTCAATGGTGCTGGCCCGGCCGCTTTTTCCTTTTCCTGCAGAGCGCTGGACCATAATCCCCCCTTTAAATTGACACTCTAGGTATAATGCCGCTCATAAATCTTCGAGGAGCGGAACGAAGCCCAAGGAGCTATATAAGATACGGGTAGCAGTGGTTGCAATCGCGCTGGACTTAATGACGGTGTCCACCCCGCCTTCTGCTTTTTCTGTGGAGCGTCGGACCGTAGTCACCCTTTCAGAATAACACCTTCGGCACAATACCGCTTATGAATTTTCTGGGAGCGGAACGAAGCCCAAGCAGCCATGATTTGATGGTCACACATGTAGTAATGTCCCCCGACACACCTGAATAGCCGCATGGTCTTCGACAAACAATGGGTGAGCTCCAGCCTGTTCCAGTAAGGTCGCACCTAGCACAGATACACATCCTGCATTGTGTTCTATTGCGGAAGCGCTAAAACCACCGGGTCCCATACGAAAGTCGAGGATGCGTTCTTCAACTTCATTTTGGCGCACCACATCTGGGGCGTCTTGCATTTCATGCCCGATTTGTTTCATCGTGTCGAAAGAGATCTCAACTTGATTCCCCCTCTGTTTCGCTGACTGCGGAAGTGCTGATTTCCTAACGGCATGGCTCAACCCTGTAATGAGAGTTCATGAACGCCAGTCCCAGCGCTTTCACCCGGTTTGAAAAAGCTCACCTCCTTCTGAAATTCCTGTAGCTCCTGAAATTTCTCAAATCGAGCATACAAAAGTTTGCAGATGTACTTGCCTCTTAAGATGTCTGGACGGTCATCCTCCCAAGGACAGTGTTCTCCATCTGACCTATTTTCGCTGTTCATGGTGGTAGTTTTGGGATTTGTTGACATTTGCATCAGTCAGAGGGTTGCGTTCCTCGGAAGTTGCGTCAATTGATGCATGACCTGCCATTCAGGAAGGCATGTGAAGCTTTTCAAATTCTCATATTGAATTTGGCAGTCCATCCCTCACAATCGGGAACTAACGGCATGGTAATTGCATTGTCTTGAGATTCTGTTGCGCTTCGGACCTGTAGCTGGCAGTCGTATCGAAGAAAGGAATCTGATCGTCTTGAAGCCGTGGTGTCCGGCTGTGTAAGGGCTTCGACGATCTTAAAACTGTGCGCCTAGTTCACCTTCGTAGTCGACCATTTTTGCCTTAAACCACATAGGTGCTAGGGTTGTATAGGTTTCATTCTTCATCTCCGCTTGGACCCGTCGGAGCGCCTCGACCAGGTGTAAGCAATGCTTGTAGCCATGCTCCTCACCCGCGGCGATGTGCTGGTCTGCCCACTGCTGCTGGTCACCGCAGCAGCCACCTTTAGGACGAAATACCTCAGAACAATGGTGATGCAGACACTGATCGAGACTGACCCTAAAAGGCACAGGATTTTTTTTCGACCCAGATTTTTGGAAAATGAATGCGTCTTCCCGTTTTTCCAAATCGACAACGAAGCGGATGGCATCTGGAAGAGGCACGCGAATGACGTCGACATTTGCTCTACCGTCAAAATCGGCTCGATCTAAGGGGAGAGCCTTGCTCTGTAAACTTTCGAAGGAGATGGGCTGACTCAGCATGTGTTCCCATCCCGTGCGAGCGATTATGAGGCTTTGCAAATGCATGAAGTCGCGTAGTCGTACGTATCCGTCCGGTCTCTTATAGTCTAAGTAAACCTCGGAGAGCTCGTCCCTGTCGCAGATCAAGACCAGGGCTGGATAAAGAGGATGTATGCTGAAGTCTCCGGCAGGAGGCGCTGAGTTTACATCACTGCCAGGCCGATGAATTTCGCCGCAGATGATCCCTTCAGCTTTTGCACAGAGGGAGATATGGGCTTTGATTATACCTCGAATCGTGTCTGGACCTCCTTCAGTGATCCGGATCGGGTTGGCGACAAAGTGGCCAAAGTCGAGGTTGGGTTGATTATCGTACAGCCTATGCCACTCGCCAAAAATGCTGGCGAAGATCGTGTTGGGCGGATTCGTCCTCCAACTGGGGGTTCCAGCTTCGAGAAGGTCCCGAGACCAGTAGAATCCAGATGGTTTGTTGCAGAACAGTTGCGCCTTATGCTGAGTATCAATCTCGCCAAGTTCGCTATCCAGGACAATTCTACAGTGATCGAATAATACCCAATTGGCTTGCGTCATCCTCCGAAAGTAAGGGCAAAGCCGTGAGGAGTACCATTCCTTGCGTAGATCCATACGGACCTTTTCTCGAAGCTCGTCCGATATCGGTTCTGGGGTCACAAAATTCCTCCAGGGAGCGGGATTATAGTTGACATTGCCAAAGAGGGGGGCGAGGCGAGTGTCTTCCGAGGGCGCTGTGGAGGCGGCTGTCAAAGCCGCTGGGGACATCGCCGGGGATGCTTCTGAGGAATCCTCCGAGTGATCATCCGAGGAGGCCATGATGGTAGCGTCTTCCATGGATGATTTTCCTATCCCAACTCGGATGGTATTGCGTGTATTGGGACAAAGAAATGATTGCAGGCCGGCTTAGAAGATCGAATGGTCACCAATCTTTAAAAACTTTTGTCCCTTTTTTAGCGAATGCTCTAAACCGATTTGAGCACGTCCGACTTGTAAGGTATTTTGTGTTCCTTGCTGTCGGAATAATTCCGCGCTCCGTAATTTGCGGAGTCACGTGATTCAGCTTGGCGCCCCTTTCTAGCTATAACACCATAACTCCAATAGATAGAAACAAGACAATCCCAACATTACCTACCCGAAGAAGCAACCTGAATCAGGCTGCTCAGGGCGGGTGATAGGGATTCATATAAGCAACCTATCGGTATAACCTAGCTATAGGGTATACCGACACTTGCTTTCAGGTATCGTCCCGCAGGTACGTCAGGTGGTCGGACAGAGTTTGAGAAGAGAGTTGGTTTGATCTAAGGGAAACAAGGAAGACTGAATGGAAAAGCAGACCGACTCCTACTTTTCTGTGTTGAGGTTTTAGGCTGGTTGATGACTAATCACAGATGAGCAAGTTTTGAACGCACAAGGCGTCAAGTGGTACTGGGATGCTGGGTTGAGTGCCTCCCGGGCAACAGAAAAAGTGGAAAAGGAATATCGATTGTTCTTTGACACTTTTTGGGCTTCGCCGTCATCTTCTCGCAGGCACTCCGCTTTACTGATGACTGCTTTGTGGGCTTCGTTCCCTGAGCCAGGCAAGTACTTAATGGGCATTTTCCCTTCGGTAGCGGTGACTGCTCGCAGTGGATTCCTCGGGGATGGAAAGACTAGCAAGAGTTTTGTCACCCAGGAGAGGGTCTGATCCAATCAGATGATCGCGTCCGAGGCGTGTTGGGAGTGGGGACACTCATACAAGGATTTGCCGCTCGCGTGGGGATCGCGTTCCGGCAATGACAGCGTAGATAACCGCCTAGGGTGACTCAGTCCGCGTTCCACTCGTCCCAATTTTGACGAACTGATGCGTGCGACGAGTGCAGCGAGAATTATTGCCGCGGGTGAGCCTTTGATGTTCTTGTGGTGATCGATTAGGAGTTCAGAGACGAGTCCAACAACTTGATGAATTATTGGTGTCCTCGAATGAATTTTCATGTAGGTCGTCAGGTATGAAGCCGCCTTTGTAGTGGTCATGAAACTTGAAGCGTTTTCGACATGATGGAGAAAGCATGTTGTGTATTGATGAAGTTCTCCGAATGCTTCGTCTGCGTGTTTGTTTGCTTTGATTTTGCTCTTCGTTCGCAGCTGATCCCCCCTTTCGAACTTTTTTTTTTACCGCCCTGCTCTGCCACCACTCATGATTGATGATGAGTGGCGCCCAGAGGCACCGCTTGGAGGTGCAGGGTCGGATTTTGCCTCCGAGAAAGATGGTGAGGTAGTGTGTCCGCTACCCTTTGCTGTTCGGGGAACTCATTCTGTCCACAGGCAACTGCTTAAGGATAACCGCTAACCCCCGGTCTGTTTCAGGCCGCCGGGTGTCCGCGTACGCAGAGTCTCTTCGCCCTTGCGGTTTTGCAGTGTTTGTGCCCTCGAGAATGGCTCAGACAGCAAGGCATCTCATCAGGATGCTCACCGTGTGATGCTGAGACGGGGTCGGTCGCCCGCTCAGCACCTCGGAGTAGGCGTTGCAGGACACAGCAACGCCTACTGTTGTGGGGTCCCTTCCCCTGCCTCCATGGCCCGTGGGCTTGACAGGAGCATCATAAATGTTGGGGCTTGTTCGTCCTTAGGAATTTCTCCGTCCTCTGTCTTCAACAGGAGGACTCGTTCCACTGTCCTGAAGCCGACGGCTTGGCGGTGGTCCCTCAACATCCTCATGGTACTGTAACCATTAATACTCCCAAGCACCGCGAAAAACCCCGGGTCCGTGTCCGTCAGCTCGCGGTGAAAATTTTCATCGCGCGTGAAGTCGGAGTACGCCCACGTATCTTTGATCACGGCTTTCGAGGCTTCGTTTATTATAAAATAGCGAACGACGACCCGTAGCTTGGAGAGCGGGACTGAATTTTTCTTCGCTACTTTGACCCAGCTTCGCCAAAGTATCTCTGACGGAAATGTCTTGTCCTCGGGTGCGGCCTTGTCTTTGTCCTTGTTATTGAGGTTGGCGATGACGACGCCATTGGTCGGGTCGAACCAATTGATGTATATGGCGTCTCTATGCGTGTTGGCTCGTGGGACTGCTTCGATATACTCAACGTGGGAGAAGGCGATGCCGTAATGGGCTAGGACTTTCTCCATCATCCCTGGCTTGAATCTCCGGAGGGTATCATGCTCGATGTCATAGGCAGGCTCGAGTGAGGTTGGAGTTGACGGGTCTTCGCGAAATTTATCCAAGTCGGCGACAGCAGCTTTCCCCTTTTCGATGGCTTGGTGGTAAAGCTCCGATGGAGGCATTTTCGAACGCTGACGACTGGTTTACAACTACAGGATTCTACGACGACTATTATCTAGACGACCTTTATTTTGAAAGCTCCTTCCTCGTCTTGACCTCTTTACCATGAAGACAAGAAACCCCACTGTTTCCCTCCCGTTAGGGAAGGAACAAGTACTTCGAAACCATTGCAAGGATATGCCAGACTACCGTCAAAGGGGCGAGGCCGCTCGACTATCATGCAGCCAGCTCTTGATCGCACTCCGCCACGTCAAATTCGGCGGCTCGATAGTGGTGTTAATGCACATAATTTTCAAGTGGCATACCATCTTGACAATACGAGCCTTCGACCAATTCTCCAATATCGAAATCTTCAAACCTCTGTCCGGCCATAAAGCTAGGGGTTCGTTCTATCTCATCGCCAAGAACGTCAAACCAGAACACCCGGAGGCTCTTAAGGCGATTGAATACTGGACCGATTGTTGGAAGAATGTAACTCTCTACGCTATGACCCATGAAGGTCGTGAAGATGATGTCGCGACACCGGGCAACAAGATTGGCGATGAAGTCGACGACAAGACTAAAGACATGGGTCCGGATCAGAAGGTCAAAAACATAAGCCGCAGAGATGATATTGACGAGAAAGAGAAGATTCACAACGGAGCGGAAGAGGATGACGATGGCCACCATGGTGTGGACCCCTTCGTCAAACAAGTAATGACAAACTTCGGTCCCCGCCTGATCGCACTGGGTGAAACAGCTACCGTTAGAGATAGGCACAGCGGAGCCTTTACATTGTCCAGGACAGCCAGCGAAACATATACGGGCTTGATTTGCTGTCTCACTCATAAGCTTCGCCTTCCGTTAAAGATTTTGATCTTAAAGAAATGCACAGCAAGCGAGCTATTATTGTGGCTGATATGCAAAGCCAAGGTAACTATCATTGACAAGAAGCGAATTGAGGTGACGATGTTCAGGAGAAAGTTCTTGTGGATTAGCAAAATGATGAAGAGAGTGAGAGATGAGAGCTGAAAATGAGATGACAGAATGAAAGAGACAGCCTGTTGGAACTCGTTGGTATTGTTGGGCACGCTCAAAAACACCAAGTCCGCGCATTCATCTTGCAGGTTCAGTGACTGCAATAGTTTCATCATCATGATGTCTCACTGACCCGAGAGCGTGCAACTTCTTGGGAAGCCGTATTAGCCCTTTCGAAATCCTTATTGGCTTATCGCTTTTTCTCGAATCGATATCGCCGTCTTTGCTTGGTCCAAGCTTAGGCCCACGTCCTGAATGAAACTGGCAAGACGGCGCTCTATTGTAGCATCGAGTGCAACCATAATGCTTGCATAACGCGTTAAAATTTGCGACACGGTTTTTTATCTATATATATATTTATCAATATGCTGAGTAATAGGAGTTGAGGCATTTTATTTGCAAAAAGACGGCCAATATGACCAAATTACACCTTATTTGCAGAACGAAACCTATATGCTGATTCATATCATTGAAGGAGCTTATATCATGTTTAAGTGAGGGTTAAGATCCCAGATCCCTTTTAATGAAGCGGCTACTTGCCCAAAGATTTTGCGAAGTAGAAAAGTGAAAAACATGCTTCAGTGCCAGATTCAGCCGAAAATGGTAATATTTCGGCTCGATTTTATTCGAAGAGAATGAAAAGCTTTTCAAACGGAATGACCGGGCTAGTAAAGCTAAAGGTCAAAGAACAATAGTTATAAAGACTGCTCACAAACGGAAGGGTACTTCAAAAACATTTTTCAAAAAGGTTATTAAATAAGGGCGGTTTTGGAAAGTCAAGTTAGTGTAGATAAGATAGGTAAAGCATGTTGGATATTCGCTTTCATGGCTTGGCTTGGCATTAGGCTTGGCAGCTATGTGCGGACATAGGGTTGGAACCCTATTTTCACTTTTACCACACCGAGCTTATTGCTTGATATGTGGCTTGATATATGGCTTTGGATATGGCTTATGGCTTGTATGGCTTATCCATATTGGATTGGGATCAGGATTGGGATTAGGATTGGATTGGCAGTTTGCGGGTATATATACCTGCATATATCCTGCTCAGTTATCTTTTCTAGTATGCAGATTTAGCTATAGATAGCTTGACCAATCAACTGTCTATCGTCCAATTGATTGATCACCGAGTGCACCTAATTGGCTTGCTTTTCACCATACCCAATCAGGATTACATACTTTCGACAAAGCATAAGGAAATTTACGGTAATAATATAGCGGTCTTTGACGACAAGAACTTAAATAACACGGATCGATGCCACACTGAAGAATGGTACGTAAACAATTATATAGGATTATAGACAATGAAGCAAAGAAGTACAAATGGCATGAAGAATGTTTCCAGAATTTCCGCAAGAAAGGGGGCGTTTAAGTAAATACGGGAAGAAATTCGTGAAATGAAAGATGTTCAGACACGAAGCGTTTAGCCAGTACGGCTGATCTTGCTTAGTATTCGGAAATTTGATGATGTCTTCAATGGGTTTTCGCCTTTCCTTTCAAAAAATTCCAGATCACTCGACAAGAGTTGATGACTGCCCAGAGCCATGGCTCGTACAAACAGGATCGAGCTGTAAGAGAGTAAATGAAAAAACACGGGAAATCGCATCTTATCAAACCCTCAGTCTTATCACCAGGTAATGCAGTCCTTTGAAAAGAAGTTTCCATTGAAGGATGAATTACCTGTGTGCAGTGAAAATATCGCCTGAGGTGGGAATAAACACGATAGCAAGGTTCCCGACGTCAATTTTTTTTTCGAAGACAGCCCCCATTCACAGCAGATTTTTGAGAGGAATGATCTTGCTCTTCAGTGAGTTTGTCGAGCTGGTGAATGCTGGGGCATATGATTTATTTGAGCTCCTGTGAATTTTGGCAGCGATTTCATGAATCCGTCCGCGGTCGCAGAAGTCCTGTTACACCACCCACAGAGCTCCCGAACCCTCGAAGAGATCCGTTGTTCGAGAGGATAGCAATCGCGTGCGGTAGGGGTGGCGAATCCCGTCCTTTGTCATCCTCACGGAGACCATGCGACGGTGAGGTGCGATCACGGAGAGGTAGCGAGGTGACGTGAGTCACCTCCACCACCGTCCTCGTGTCCAATTTCAAGGAACATTCCCAGTCCTCCACTGTGCCGGGAAAGTCGACCTGGGTGTGGGCGTCAATGCATACGTCTAGACCGCTTTCGAGCTTCACGAAGCAACCGATCTCCGGCCCCAGAGCCTTGAGGGCGATCAGGACGACCACTGAGCTCTTGAGGCCGACCGCGGCGAGTCGTCTCACCGGATAATCGCCCTCTTCCACAGGATCGAGTGTTTTGAATCGGAAAGCGCAGAACGCTGTGTCGTCTCCTGCAAACCGGCTTTCGAGCCGCCGACGGCGAGGGAGGCACGTCCTTCATTCCGACGTTCCTAGCCATCGTCTAGTACGAGCAACGACGAGCGGCGTGTCCGAGCGTGACTCACATCCAGTCACTTGTCCGCCACTTGCTTGACCGTCGTCATCGAAGACCTGCCCGCACGTATCTTGTTTTTTCCGAAGAACCTCGTCTTTCTCGCTTTGATAATCTAATGTGAGGTTACGCAGCAATTGCGTTGCCTTTTGATCCTTCCTTTATCGCATTTGAGCTTTTCAGCCTTTCCTAACATTTCCCGCATCCGAGAAACGGATCAGTCCGCTGGACTGCTCGCTGGAACGTTCGATCTCCTGAGTCATCCCATTCCAGTCCGTCGCACTGGTCACGTTGGCGCAGGCGCGGGAAAGCTGAGTTCTGGACAGGTGGCATATCGCGCGGGCTTGGTATCCGATAATATGTGCGTGAAGCTTGATCAAGGGCGTGGTGAGATGTCCATCATTTGGTACAAGAACCGAACGAGGACGGTTCTCCTTGAAAGTCTGCCAGTTGGCCATTACTGATGGAAATGAAGCCATCGAGCATAGCTTCGATCTGCAGAGTCCCGCTCGCGAGGAGCTACGTTGATAGATGTCAGCTCGGTATCGAAGCGAACGCCTGAATTACCGTGGAAGCATGGAGACGCCGCACCATGCCAGCTGCGCGTACGGCTGGGCGCTGAGTGCGCTCTTTACGAGCGGTTCGGTCCGGCGAATGAATCTGACCAAGCTCTTGGTTGGCTCCCGGATTTGAATGTCCTTGCCCCAGAGCAAGGTTGGCCATTACCTGTCCTCCTGCTCTTTTAAGTGCCGCTGTAATATGTATTCGACGAATCGCGTGGCAGAATTTTCCATGTCTGGCCCAGAGCCGCCTTGTGCTTGGGTCAGATACTTTGCCTAGGACGCCATCAGTTCCGACCATCGTGCAGCAGTGTTTTGAAAGCTTGCTCCCCGGGATCAACATCGGAAGTGGGCAGTCATGTATAGACAGGAGGCGGTTCAACTTTATCATTCCCGTCGTTCACACGTGTTGCGCAGTCAAGCTGTCTCTGGAGTCGGCCTCGTCAGTGCTTCTTGATCTTCGAGATCCAGTAATTTAGAGTGCTGGAGGAGCAGATACAAGGCTCCTTTCCCACTTTGAAGTAGTGTATGTGATATTAAAGCACAGCTCTTCAAATATGATCTTACCGGGAGCCCCACCCGTGCACTTCATTAGTTGCTATGACCTTCACCATAATTACTGCAACAGCATCTTCAAGAGTCTTCAGCTGTACCGTCCTTTAACATCATTCGCAGAAGCTTTCCCATATTGAGAATCGCTCATATGTCGATCACCTTCTTTCCCGCAGTTCTCGGCAGATCAAATCGTCCAATGCTTCTGGCAATCTCTGCTCTTTCGACCGGGCTGCATCTCCTAGCAGTGAATCTTACTTGACTTCGTGTCACATGACAAAATTTACCACCACGCTCTGCCTCATCCGATCAACAATCTGTTGAAACACGCCAGTGTCCAACATAAATGAACTATTCGCTCGAACAGAGAAAAGGTGGATGGCCGGCGGTGAGGTTTTCTGCTAGCAACGCCTCAGCGTTTGATCAAGTCTCCGCGGCGCATTCTACGGGTTGTCATCCGTTGCACATAGCAAAAGCGTAGGAGATGGAAAACTGTAGATAGGATCGTAAGGACTATTTTCCTAAATACGAGAGAATCCTTTAACTTAGATCACTTGACACGCCGAAGGAGGAGTAGGCATACCAACTTTTTATCGACGAGCGGTCGAATGTACACGCGCGGATGGATTAGGTTGCCGAAGAAGAGGAGGAGACGGCGAGATGAATAGAAGGCAAAGCCGATCTGCGGAAAAATGGTATCGATGTTGAAAGGCAAGAGGCTGGAAAAACTCCAGGACGTCCGCAAAGCGTACGTTAGACCTCGCCGCCGCTTTATTTCGCCCTCTGGACGTCTGCCAGCTGATGTCCCGACCGGCAGGCAGCAATCCATCACCAGGCAGCACCTCGTACCACACCCGTGTCGCGCGACGGTAAAGCGGCGCTCACCCCAGTCCTGGAGAGGGGTGCGCTCGGGGCGGATTTTTGTCATCTTGGCACCGGCGGAGGAGTTTGCCCGCTACCGAAGGTACTACGTACAGTTCGATAGGGAGTGGCGATGTCTACGTAGTAGGCAGCAGGCGGAGCTGAGAAACAACAAGGGCAGCTTAAGCCGATGTCAATAGGGCCATTTCAGGCTCCCGTTGCTGCGCCTTTATACTACCCTAAAATACGCTCCCCCTGCTCCCTTAATACTCCCCCTGCTCCCTCGCTGCTCCCCCCTGCTCCCTTAATACTCCCCCTTGCTCCCTCGCTGCTCCCTCTAAAGCGGCCTTGCTCCCTTTCCTGATCGAAAACGGCAATTGGAAATCCTAAGTTCGGGGTGTATATAATATATATATATCAATCGAGATAAGTGAGAATTGCGAAAGATATTCTACCTTATGGTTGCGTCAAGTCTGATGCATAACCCAGTATGCTGCATAAGAGGGTGATTATTCTATGAGAATCCGGCAATATTTGGGATAACTCCGGATAACTTTCACCTTCTACACTCCTACACAGCCAGACATTGAGGTAGGGAGCCTGGGAAATATTCACGAGGGAAGCATTCGTCAACTGGCGAAGCAGTTGACGAATGTGTAACGTGGTAGTCAAGCACTTGCTGGGTGAACGATTGCCAACAATCATTCGAGTGCACTTCCTCCGTAAGCGCTGGTAGCAAATGAATCCTTTTTCTTTCGGCTCTTGAGTGGCTGCAGCCTGCAGGGAAATTTACACCTCTTGGTAAACAGCCTTGGTGAAGAGTAACGTATGTAGCTCTTGGTGGCTACCTTCTCTACTCCTCTGTACACAAGCACTGCAACAGCCTAACCAAGCGCCACATTGGGTCTGGCCGGACTGCAACAATGCCGACTACTCCCCCTACCTCAGCCGCCAGGCTGTGGGAGGGGTCATCATCGAGTATTTAATAGCCTCGTTCCATCACTCACACTCGCGTCCTCTGAGAGTCTGAAATTCTTCATCACCAGCTCCATCCTCAAACGGCTGATTTACCCAAGCTACATTGACGTATGGCCAAACTTGACTCCGAAGCAAACGAGAATGACGTCGCATTTGGGAGGTCTGACCATGTCCAGACAACGACGCTCAATCATGCTGCACAGACGACTAAGGGCGGTCAGCGGCTACATGTCATTGCCGAACCCTCAGATCTCGAGGCGCCACCGATAGAGTAAGTCAGCGACATACGCTTCGACCCGGCCTAATCGAAACTCAGTATCGTTGTGATAAGTGGCGAGGGGAGATACTGGAGAGCTCCATGGGAAGGAAAAGGCGGATAATTTTGGCTTGCCGAATCCCTACGTCGCCAATGTCCACAGGCTCGCATTCTCTCCTACAGTGTCTGCAACGCCGCAGGAGATCCTGTGGAAACTACGTTATGGGATCTTACTAACGAGCGAGCCTCGAGCAAGCGCACACGTACCCCCATTATCATCTTGGCGTACAGCATTTGGGGATCAGTAGCCAAAGCTCTCTGGGCTGCATCCTCCCGAAAGCATGATGTAGAAGCCCGTCAGCTACATGACTCCATCATGGGGTTCATGTTCTTTGGCACACTCCACCATGGAAATTACTCAGAAGACGTCCAACGAGGACACAAATTAGCCAATCGGACGTTACGGAGAGTAGATAGGCGATCCCTAGAAGCTCTTCCATCGAACATGGTTCGAAAGGCGCCCATCATAAACGATGACTGGGAGTCAAAGGGAGGGGCTGAAATTCCCGCAGTTTGTTTCTTCGAGACGAAGCCGACTCGTAGCTTCAGACCTTTCAAGGTATTTGACATGATTCGCCCCTATAGCGTCTGCTGACTGATTCAGAAAGCCATGGTTGTTAATCAAGAGAATGCCACTCTCCGACATGCACGGACACAGTCTTTGGAAGCAACTCATGAGGGTCTCTGCAAGTTTTCCGGCTCCGAGGATGGTCAATTGAAGCGTGTTCTATGTTCGTTTGATTGGCTCTTTCAGAAATGTAGAGAATGGAGGGTAATGAACAAGAATACGAGCAACGGAAGGCTTGCAATTGGGTCGAGATCGAGAGTGCTAGCTCTAGATGGCGGATGAGTGAGAGGGCTCTTCTCTATTATCGTCCTTGAAAAACTTATGGAAGAGGTTCGCAAAATTGATGCGCCTGACAAGGAGGACGCCTTGAAGCCTTGTAACTATTTCGACTTGATCTGTGGTACGAGTACCGGGGGCCTATTGGCCCTTATGTTGGGACGACTAAGGATGGATGTCCATGACTGTAAAGAAGTTTACAAAAGTCTTTCGTCACAGGTCTTCAAGAAACCCAAATTAAGATTCCCTGGGAAGATGGCTCTCGATGCCATTCGCGGCAAGGCTTGGTTCTCTGGAGAAAGGCTCGAGAGTAACATTCAAAAAATCGTTAAACAGCATATCAGCAAGTCTGAGGAGGAACAACTCAAGGAACAGGGCATAAAGATAGAAGACGCGCCGCTGGCAACTACCAACAACAATAACTCTCGTTGTTTTGTCTGTGCTCTTGTAGAAGGTGGACATGGCTGCGATCGCCTCAGAAGCTATGCTGTATCCGCCGGTGCTGGAGGCCCGTTTTGCACCATATGGCAGGCTGCTCGGGCTACATCAGCTGCCCCTCTGTATTTCCCACCAATCACCATTAATCGCCGAAAGTACTTTGATGGCGGCATGCATAGCAACAACCCCATTCTAGAGGTCGTCAAGGAAGCAATTCGACCAGATGAAGGTCACAGATTTGATGCCATCGTCAGCATCGACTGTGGGTTATCCAAGTTGGTCAATCCGAGTGGTGGCCTCGTCCATGTCGCAAAGGGCCTTGTTAGCCACGTGACAGATACGGAAGTGCGGCACAAAGAATTCCAGAGAGATTACCCACATCTCAAAGAGGTATATTCAAGATTTCAAGAGACGACAAAGCTCGGTTCCATCGGTCTTGCCGACTACGATAAGCTGCAAGATATTGAAGACCTGGCAGAAGATTTCATCAAGGCTGGAATAGAAGAAATACGGCAATGCGCTAGGAGAATTCAAAGATGGGTTGCTAATCGCCCCAAGTTCTAGCCATGAACGCTAGATTTCTACGTTCCAGCCACCTCGTTTGCTCTCTCTCGGTCGAGATGGACCCAATAAGTTACCTGGGAAAGAAGAGCGCACACCCTTGGCAGCGAGGCCGATGGACATTTCGCATCTGAACACAGCATTGAAGTCCATGAGAGCGAGGGACTGACCGCGGCAGAGGCAGATGCCTGAGACGATGGACAGATAGAGTCCACATCAATCGTCAAATAGAAGTCGAGCTGAGAGGGGGAGTGAAGGGCCAGCAAATTGCCTGTGGACAACTTTTCAAGCCATTTTACTTAAAATGCCCTTATGAATTGTCCCCTTTCTAGATCATGTCCCCGATGGAAGTAATGTTTGGCATAGTACTACAGAGCTGTAAGATCTGATGGATTGGCTAATAGACGTAGACTAGAATCTCAATGAAACGACAGTATATGTTACGATCTACAGTTATCCATTGAACGCAACAGGACCCTTAAGGCTTGACTAGTGACCTTAGGGCTTAACATGATCGTGATCGAGAATGAATTTACTTCTACGATTATATAAGTAAATAACTCTTTTTTATAAAAATCTCATGTAATAATTAAGGGAGATATTACGGTTACACCCCCTTTACCTATAATTATACCCCCTAACTACCTATAGTTACACCCCCCCGTATTAGATTAGATTAGTCGTTACTAGGGTAATATCTTATAGAGATCCTACTACTAAAACTTTAATAATATCTCTAATATAATTTTCTTTAAACTAGATTAATTATTTATAAAATCTAATAGACTTAAAATATTCTATTATTATAGTCTTTATAATTAGAACCTTTATAACTAGCGCGTATTCTAATTAGTTAATATCTAATAATAGTAATATCCCCTAGGCGTAGTCTTAGATAGAGATACTACTACTAAGCCCCCTATTAAATATATATACTTTCTCTTATATCTAGCTACTACGCGTTAATATCATATATACCTCTATATCCTACTTAGTTCCTTACCTATAGTATAGGGGCTAGTCTATATCCTACTAGCTCTATTATAGGCCTAATAGTCGCTTTAGCTAAGTGTAAGGCTAGTATAAGTCTTTATAAGCGCAGGTAGGGCACCCTTTATAAGCGTAGGGGTAGATAGCTTAGGCTAGGGAATAGGCTACTTAGGCTATAAAGTACGTTATTACTGTACTAGTAAGGTAGAAGGCCCTAGCCCCTACCGCGTCCCCTTAGTATTACTACTAGACCTTCTCTTACTCCTAATATTCCTAGTATAGACCTCTACTCTAGTACTAATAAGTTAGCCCTTACTTCTATCTAAGCTCCTATTATAAGCGTACTTACTTTATATCTAAAGGGTATATTATTAGTTAATATAAGGGAGTAGGGGTATAATAAGTAACTTAAAATATTAAGTTATAAAGTCGCGTTATAAGGGGGGTTACCCTAGTAATAACTAATCTAACCTAATACGGGGGGGTATAACTATAAGTAGTTAGGGGGTATAATTATAGGCAGTTAGGGGGTGTAATTATAGGCAAAGGGGGTGTAACCGTAATACCTCTTATAATTAATTAATCGCTCGCGAGAACTTCGATTTTCGCGTAAAACACGTATTTAAACAATTTTTTTTTGTCAAAAAATGTTTAACGAGTTTAGTCAAAGAAAAAAACACAAACAAGAAGGTTATAAAGAAATCAACGTTATTTTCGAAAATCGAAGTTTAATAGATCGTTGAGAACATTGTTCTCGCTATCCTCGTCCCGAGAGGGCCTGTTTCACAGAATTCGCATGACCCTCCACCCCCTTACAATGAACAATCTCGACATGATCATGTTGGCATTCCCTCTTTCTCCCTACTAACCGTGCATGCTACAGTCTTGATGGAGCTTGCTAATCACAGCCTTGACTTCGTCATATCGGACACCAAGATTGAATGGGAGATCGTCAATTTCATGCCTACGAGTTTTGAGCGAACACAGCCCCTAGATCGAATGTTGATCCTGATTGACGTTTCTGATGTCGTTCAAGCTGCAACGTGTATCAAGTGCATCACCAGCAGATGGGGCGGCTTTGAATTCGCGATCCTTTCGTAAATTTCAATGCTAAGAGGACCACGGCGGCATACCGTGAGAGAGTCGGCAGGGTTCCCTATGTCCGGTAAGTGAGCCTCATAGACCTCTCTTTCTCTTGTGATAATTAGTAACCTCGTGTTTAGGAACAATTATTGAGGATTCGAATATAGTCGCTGGTTTAGGGCCTAAAGAGAATGTCTCAATCCGAGCAGGTGATCCTTCGGAGATGTTAACCGTCTTGATAGAGATATTTTCAGGGCTGACTGCTGCGCTGAGGCATGCTTCTATCGATGAGGTGGCTTGCTCTGAATGTGTCCGTGGCGATTTGAACTCATAAATTCTCACGCGCTCTTTAGTGTCAATTCAGTCGAGAGACCTTGAAAGTCTAAGTAAGGAAAGTCTCGAATCTTATTGATATGCCATGTATAAAAACACTGTAGTGATGAGCTCGTTGAAGTCAGCTAGAAATGCCCTGATGTAGACCTTGATATCGATATCCAGCGTTTGACCAACCTGATCGGTGCAACGACATTCATCGAATACGAAGATGATGAATTAGTATTAAATCGTTCATGTATACTTATATCAGTGAAGCGACTATCTAGCAGAAGATTACTGTAGCATCTGCGATACTCATCTGAGAAAGAGCAGATCGAACTGAGTGAAACCGACAGTCAATTTTCGCAGCGTCTTCTTGTAAAGGATGTGGCTAAACATGTCACATCACTAAATAAAACTAATACCCTTATAAATAAATTGGATAATTATAAAATAGAGGTAATTATTAGTAAATACTTATCTAACTAGAAGGTTTAATATCTAGTTAAGTAGAAAAGTTATATTATAAATATAATATATAATATAATATAACTAATCTTTATAATATATAGTATATAGTAAGTATTACATTTGAATATAAATAGTAGGTAAAAGATGCATTCTCTATATGTAAGAAATCCACCTATATAGAAAGGACGGACGCTAAGCCTATTTAGGTATCGCTCCAATGCAAATAGCATGCAAATGCATAGCAATCGCAACAAATGCCAACAACAAAATAAAAGCCATCGCCCCGATGGCATATACTATTATTAGTCATGAATGTGTCATGCTTCCTAACTAATCAGACGTCCTACAGACGTCGTCCGGTAGCCAAATGCATGCCGCAAGCAATGCTGAATAGAAATGTATGCATTAGCAACCCCTAATTCCCATCAGCTACGCATTGGGTCTGGTGTATAGGTGGCCCTGACGGGGGTATGAAAGACCTTGTTTAGTAGATGATAGATAAGAGGGTAAGTTACCATGTCGCCTAGGGGGTTTATCACGCCATTTGTCTGATTGCGTATAGTTGCTAATAGCTATAGGACGTAGATCCCCGTTACTTATAGTAACATGGATCGATATAACGTATAGGATAGTGGGAGGTATAGTAGGACTATTAGTCGCTATTAAGGTCCTTGTTAATAGGGTATTTGCGGAAGGCTTCTATAGTACCTTGTTAATAACCTAGATAGATGTTAGCCGGCTAACGTCTGAAATAATTAATGAATAGGATTTTCCGCTATTACTAGTAGAGGGAATTAAGGGTATTTCTTCATTAATAGTAACTCTAATAGGCTAAGTAGTCTTAGCTAGTAAGAGCGTACTAAGGACCTTATTATAGGTATATAAGGATAGCGTGTCTATAATAGGAATAGTATAGTCTTACTAGGTATTTAATATTCTAATAAACTTATTTAGGTTAAATAGCTATAGCTTTATATTCGTAGGTAATAAGGGTCTTAATAAGTTATAGAAATATTCTTTAAGTAAGTAATACTATTTAATAATAATATTTAAAGTATATTATAAACTAGATTTACTTAAGTAGTCTAGTTTATTATTATATTAGTCTTTTATAGTACTAAGTAAGTAAGCGTTAATATTCTATCTTATAATATCTATATCTATACTATTAGCCTTAAAGCGTAGATAATTAGTAAAGTTAAATATATTATAATAGATATTCTTATTATCTACTTATAGATTAGGACTAAAATAGCTAATATCTTTAAGCTAGAAGATATAATAAGCTACCTAAGTCTTATTAAAGATCTTTATAACCTAGGCTATTATATTAGATATTTTAGTACGTTATATATCTAAAAAGCCTAGAGCGTCTTTATTATTTAGACAAGGGATTTTTAATATAGTAGAGACTTTTACTAATATTATTAAAAACTGTAATAGGGATTCTTACATATTACCTAGGCTATTTTCTCTAAATAAATAGAAGGAGCGGTAACTAAGAATTCTTAGATAGTACCTAACTATAATTACTAAGGGGTATAGTATTTCTAAAGGTAATAAGGACCTTATTAACATCTTATCTATAATATCTAATAGGCTTACTATTACTAAATAGAATTTATAGGAAGGCCTACTTCTCCTTCTAAGTCGTTAATTCTAATACTATTAGATAATAGTAGGGTAATAAAGAAGAAGGCTCCTATTTACTAATAGGTTAAATAATATTATAAAGGATATATCTAATACTCTTAAAGGCTTCTATAATAGCCTAGTCAGGTAATAAATAGACTAGGGATAGTATAGTATAGAAGGCTAAATAAAGGGACCTAGTACTCTAGGAGCTAGTACTAATATAGCTAGTAGTACTTATAAAGCTAGTACTTATAGTTAATAGACGTCTTATTAATAGCTTATAAACTAATAGGCCTACTATTATAGCTAATAGACTAATATCGCTACGGAAGGCTTTAGGGGGGGAGGACTAGTACTTAGGGAGCTAGTACTAATACCGCTAGTACTTAAGGAGCTAGTACTAGTACCGCTAGTAGATAATCTCGATATACTAGAATAATTAATAGTACCTAGTAGAGGCTAGAAGGTAGTACTACTATTTATTATATTTAAATATAAATAGTAGGTAAAAGATATATTCTCTATATATAAGAAATCTACTTATATAGAAAGGATAGACGCTAAGCCTATTTAGGTATTACTCTAATATAAATAGTATATAAATATATAGTTATTACAGTTCTAGTATATATTAGCTAGGTGTAGCCTAATAGGGTTTAGTACTATTTAGGCTTAGTATCTATATATACTAGATTCGTTCTATATAACTAGAATACTATAGTTAATATTCTATTTATACTAACGATATTATTACTATTTAGGTCTATATTAGGTCTCTAATATAATATTAACTATCCTTATTAGTAGTAAGCTTGCTTTTATAACTGTAAGCTTACTACCTTACCGCTAGACCTACTACTAGCCTACCTACCTATCGCTAGACCTACTACTAGCCTACCTACCTACTAACTGCTAAACCTACCTTAGCCTACTAACTACTAGACCTACTACTAGCCTACCTACCTACTAACTGCTAGACCTACTACTAGCCTACCTACCTACCGCTAAACCTACTTTAGCCTACCTACCTACCGCTAGACCTACTACTAGCCTACCTACCTACTAAACGCTAGACCTACTACTAGCCTACCCTACCTACCTACCTACCTACTAATCGCCGGACCTACTACTAGCCTACCTACCTATATACTAATTAACTAGCTATAAGGGATTTTTCAAGAAAAGTTGACTTTTTTAATATAATAACGGACTTCTAAGCTAACGACTTAGATTAAGAGACTAGACTGTCGCTCTAGTAACTTAAGACTAATAATACACGTCTACGCTATTTATATAATATCTACTATATAATATATAAGAAAACCCTTATAATAAATATAGAGCTATAATAGAGAAATTAAGAGCTAGATAGAGGAGAAGAGCTTAGAGAATAATAGTAGGATTAACGGATAACTTAGCTATCTAAGTTATCCCTAGAATCTCTTATAATAACGACATTTACGGGGGTAAGGATAATAATAATAAAATATTATTAATAGGAATATAGATTTTTCTTTTTCTTTTATAGATTTTCTAGTAAATAGCTCTATACGTTTATAGGAGCTACGAGATATAAAGACAATACGATATTATATAATATTTATTATAAGACCTAAATATATATTTAATTAACTCTATTTTATAAGTTAAAACCTTAAAGAGTTTTTCTAAAAAGCGCTAAGACTACGTTAGTAACTATTTACTAACCTATCTTAGGTAGTAACTATTCTATAACGATATATCCTATTAATATACTAGATACTATTATCGCTTAATATAGCTATTAGCTAGCTTTAAAGATGGAAGGAATAGTTTAAGCGTATTATAAACGCTGCTATTTAGAGGAGGGGGTAGTATTATAGTTCTAGTATATATTAGCTAGGAGTAGCCTAATAGGGTTTAGCGCTATTTAGGCTTAGTACTTATATATACTAGATTTATTCTATATAGCTAGAATACTATAGTTAATATTCTATTTATACTAATAATATTATTACTATTTAGGTTTATATTAGGTCCCTAATAATAGTAATTATAATAGTAAGTAAGTATAATAATTAGTTAACCTATTAGTTTTATTATTATTAAGGGCTTTAATAATATTATAATATAGGCGTCGCTTTTACTTCTTTATAGCGGTATTATTATATAACTTCCCTAAACCTAGGCTAACACGTAACTACTAGCTAACTAAGGTGCTACTACTTTACTCTCCTACTAACACCTATTTCATTAATATACTTCCTCTCTACTCTCTTATACTCCCTCTCTACTCTCTTATACTCCCTCGCTACTCTCCACTACTTATTACTCCCTTATACTCCCTCTCTACTCCCCTATACTCTACCTCAGCTACTTCCTACTCTTTAGCTACTATTACGTTCTTATAAGTGTAAAAAATTCGCCTTAGCTAAAAAGAAAAGAAAAGAAAAGCTTCTAACAAGCTAAAACGACCTAACTTCTAATTGTAGCACGCTCTTCCCTTCCCTTAGATAGAAGTATAGCTATAATAGCTATTATAATAATAAAGGTAAAGCTAATTAAATACCTACTTCGAAATAATATACTATAGAAAGAGGAAGGGCTGGTTACTCGGATTTTTATTAGTATACGAATAGGATAGGGTATTAGAATTCAGGCTAAGTTAACCTTAGTAGTTACTAATTAGGACTAGTTAGTTAGCCTTAGTAGACTAGTAGAGATTTCTTATAATAATTATTAGGCGGCGGTACGCGTATACCTTATCTAAGTCCGCGTATACTCTATCCTAGTACGTGTATACCTCCTCTAATTTAGCCTAGTAGCCTACTAGCAAGCTCTATTATACTTTTACCTATAACTTCCCTACTAATAGATAGATTTTAGGGGTTCCTAGACTACTAGACTCCTTATTAAGATGCGTATACTACTAGTATAATCTATATCTAATTACGTTAAGTAGTCGTTACCGTTAGGACGGTACAGTAGCACTACGGAGCGCTAAGGAGCGGATGACTTTCCGCCGTACCACTTAGATATTTCTCGGGTAAGCTTGGTTAACCATTCGGAACGCTCCCGCCAGCCGACCGCTAGGCCAAATGGGGGGAGGTGTACGCGTACCGGAACGGGGTGTACGCGGGCTAGGATAGGGTGTACGCGTACTACCGCCCTAATTATTCTATTCTATATAGCTATATCTATCTATTAGTTATTATAATACTATTATACTACACCTAAATCACGTATAGATGACTTATAAGTATCATACATTTCATCATAGGGGACGGCTGGCTTAGAGGAGAATTTTTTCACTTCTTGACGGCCTCTCAGCCAACGGATATTCGTAGAAACCTGGCTACACAATACCTAGATCCATCATCATCTGTTGAATCATGTAAGTTCCATAACACCTCTCTGAATGATGATTGGTCCTTATGTAGAAAACCCATTTGTTTAACACATCACACAGGATAAATTGTTGAAGAGATGTGTGACCCCTCAGCTATTGAAGAAGCTCCAATCTCTCAGGTAGATTGAACACATCTTACCTGCTTCCACAACTCTTTATCATCCCCGACACTTGCCGTGTCTAGCTCTGCCGAAGTGAAGCACGTCACTCTGTAACAACACATTTAGCCCCGAGGTACCAAGATTTACCACGCCGAGCACTCACAGACAGATAAGGTCTAACTGTCTTTGGTGGACCGTGACCTTAATTTGTACCATGTATTACAGAAGAATTCCCCACGGAGCTTGTGAGACAGCTGCAGATCTATTGGAAGGAGAGATAGTCACAAATGGAGGTCTTGAAGAGATGAGCCTCCCCAATGAAGGTGTGTAGAGATCTGGTTCAGCGGGTGAAGACTTTCAAGATGCCTTTAAAAATCGAGATGCAGCTGCAATTGCTAACGAAGTCGAATAATCTATAGATAAAGAACATGAAGACTCTAACAACGAGGCCGATAGGAACAAGATTGTTTCAGGCTCTCCAAAAACAAATGATAGGCTTCTGAAAGGAAAATCGGTCAGTGTAATTATAATTAAATTCAAGCACAGTCTGCTGATATCAATCGATTTGTAGCTGAAAATACGGTTTCAAGGACAATTTGAACGAGATTGGACTCTACCAACACCATTCGATGTCTTTTTGAGCAAGCAGAAACCATATCCTGTCACATACCTAAAGAAATTGTGCGAGCATGTCATTGTGCATCGTTCTTTGGAGTATATTCTTGAAAAGATACCGAAAACAGGGCCATGGGTACACGACGCCATACCTCAATTCAGGGAAAAAGAAGGACAAAAATGCCTTTTAGTGCTAGGCTTTTGCCCACAATATCGCGAGGACAGTTGGAGACTAAAGGATGTCCCTCAATCTCTGGCAAATCAGATTTCGTTTGGGGACGCCTTTACTATTGCGATACGAAAGCTCTTTCCGACAGCAATATTCCTTTTCTCACGAAAAGAATGTCGTAACACAAAATCTAGGGGTTAGTAGTAATTAGTATCTATGAGACCTGACTGATAAGCAGTGTAGATCGTGCATACCAAGGATGTCTTAAACTTTCGCACAGGGAAGCACCATACCTATTTTGGGCGACTCGTTTGGAAACACATATTGCTGAGGAAATCTTCAAGATTCAATTCGAAGCATGTGCTGCGTTTTCGAGTGGATCACACGATATTGCCAAAAACCTGGGTATGAAAGTCTTCGAGATCAAGGATCCTGGCCACATCGGTAGAGACAAGAGGTCGCCTTGGGTATCACGAATCACAATGGAAGCGATTTCACAAGAGATTTCAGAAATAGACGGACGCAGTCCAGAAAGTGTTTACGAACTTCTTCGAACTGTCTTCCACACTGGTAAGATTCTTGCCTTCTTTAGAGATACAGCCGTCTTTTATGCTAACAATGTTTCAGCCCGTCCGGGGTGGAACCTCCCAGAATGGAGGCAAGAAGCTTCAATTTCGTTTCGGCGAATTGCTAGATTCAGAGCAATCGAGAAATCTCTTGATGATACTACCAACAAGACCAAGTACGAGGGAGGCGTTGAGTCAGAACCAGCAACAGAACCATGGCAGCTCGCATTCCAGAGATGCGAAGAGTCACGTAATAAACGCAATGAGCATGTCAGGGCCAATTATGATGGCCTTGACATCGACGCAAGGAATTCAAAGATCGAGTGGCAGAAGAACTACTGTCGACGACATGGAGAGGAGAGCAATAGGAAGAGACGGGAAAAACGAGCGAAAGAACCCGATGCGGCAGGTGTAAAGAAAGAGAAAGGGAAGCCTCGGGAATCGTATTCCAAATCAGCAAAAGACTTTCGAGAACTTGAAGCTACTCAAGAACAAGAACAAGAACAACGACAACAACAACAACAACAACAACAACAACAGTCATGAGTAGGAAAGAGAATCATGTTGCAAGGTATCCTAATGTCACGAACGCCTGCTAGCAAAGCCTCAGAGCATGGCTGCAGCGACTACCCCTACAGGGCGCCTGCGTGGCCGTAGGCGGTCTTACCTTAGATAGTCGTCGGGTAGCGACGCCTGCCGACGTAGCTGGATTCAACCATCTTCTCCAAATGCTTGTTTTCGCCTTTGGCCTTGCACTCAGGCAGTCATCTCGGCGTGTCAGATCCTGCTACCCTCGGGACTGGTAAGCCTCCAATTGTTGCTCAGGACTCCGGGGCGTAGGTAGCGACTCTCGGCACCGGGTCAGTGCGCTACCCCTCCAGCCCTCTTACCCCCGTTCATAGGAAAGAGTAATGGGTAAGTAAACAAACAAACATGCGTAGTGCGCTAATTCGGGGCGACCTCGGAATTACTGCGCCTACTAAGGCCCTGGCAAAAAGAGAGCAAAAAACATTAATTGTATCGGCCGGGAATCGAACCCGGGCCTAGCATATGGCAAACGCTAATTGTACCACTCAACCACCAATACATTTTCAAACCCTTTTGGTAATATAAATAATATAGCAAGAATTCAATTATCTCCATCGTAGACTTACCTTCAACTAAGTTTAAATACCTAGATCCTATGAAAACTAGCCTTGTCACGGGATTTTAAGGTAGCTATTATCCTACTAGAGGAGTAAAGTTAGACCCTACTTTAATCTATATAGATATTATTAGTTTATTATAACTAAAATAGCTATAACCTAGGTAAATTCTACTTAGTTATATATAGTTATAGTTACTTTCTATTATAGAAGTATTATAGGTATAATATATATCTATTATACGTATCTTACTAGCTATATACCTAGACTTATATTAAGGAATACCTACCTAAACCTTTATACTCTTTACGTACCTTATCTTAGATTCTAGTAAATTTAGTACTCGTAGTTTCTTAGTAATAACTATAAAGAATATTAAATATAGGATTACTATAATATATCCCTTTATAAATAGCTAGTAATAAGATCTACTTATATATAGTACTAGCTACGAACCTATTACTTATTAATAGAGCTAAGAGGTCTCTAGTTTAAATGTAGTTAGAATAAGACTAAGATATTATATAATAGTAGAGCCCCTTATATAGAGCTTTTATACGCGCGGCGAGCGCGCCCTTAATATATATAATAGTACCTACCTTAGTTCCTACTAGTAGTGCTAGCTCTACGTGTAGGAGACTTTAAGTTAAGAGATAGAAGGTATTATACTAAGTAGAAAAGTCGGAATAATAGGCTAGGGCTACCCCCCCTAGCTAGGAGGACTATAACTACGTATAAGAGTAGGAGTAGTAACCCTATAATTATAGGTATAACTAGCGGGATTTTAATATAATCTACTTTCTTTTATAAGTAGATTATTATATAGCCTAGTACTAGGAAATAGTAATATAATAGTGGTAGTAAAGTATATTTATACTTCCCCTTAATAACTCTAATAGCTCCCTCCTATATATTATAGAAAAGATATATAGTAATTCTTAATAGGAGTATTATAAGCCTTCTACTAGACTAGTAGTTATAGTAACCTAGTATTACGAGTTAAATAGAAAAGGATACCTTAATACTAGATAGTATAAGAGAGGAGTAGCTAAGGTAGTAGTAGACTAGTAGGAGGGCTAAGCGTACTTACTAGTATTAGTTAAACTATATAGGGAAGGGTAAGAGGGTAGTTAAGGGAGTATAAACCTATTAAGAGTAGAGAAAGGGGCGCGGCCCTAGTAAGAGAGAGGAGTATATAAATATTAGGATCTAATATAAGGATAGTTTAAAGTGTAAGGGAGAGGATAGTATATAATATTTAGAGGCCTAGAAGAGTTATAATAAATAGGGTAGGTAAGAGAGGTTTTTTCCTGTAGTTTATAATTTCCTCCTAAAGTTAGAACGCCCTTGTTAGCTCTAAGTAGCTAGATAGTAGAGTATAAAATATAAATATAAATATAAATCCCTTTATAAATAATCCTCTTTAATATAAATACTTAAGGAAAGCTAGTCTTTATAACCTATAACTTACTTCCTAGGTATAATATTAACTATACTAGTAAGATATAAATAATAAAGATATCTATATTCTAGTAGTTATAATACCTAGGTAAACCTTACTAGTACAAGTACCTTACTAGGATATAAGTTATTCTAGTTTAGGTAGTAAGGTAATAAAATATATTATACTTATAAGTTATCTATATTAGTAATCTAGGGAGCCTGTATATTATAAAAATACATATATTATATATATATAACTAGCGCGCTTATATAATAGTCCTAGAGCTTATTATAATACCTCTAATTATTATAAGCTACTATCTATACCTTTATAATATTAAAAGTATACTTAGTTTTCTAATATTTATTAGGGTATATAAACTAGATATTATAATTTATATAATATTTATAGAAAAGGTTTATTAAATATTATAGCTAATATTTATACTACCTACTTAGTATTTAATAAATATACCTTTCTTAGAATTAGTACTATTATTATTAGAATTATATTAGGCGGTATTATTATTATATCTATCTATCTTATATATTCCTTAGATAGTACTATTTATACTATTATTATAAGTGGTATTATTATTAGGAATTACTACTTATCTACCTATTCTATTACGAAGGTATTAAGATGTAGTAGAAAGATATATTCTCTAAGTACAGGAATCCTACTTATAAGCTAAAGCGCTAGGCCTAGTATAGCTAGGCCGCGGAAGGCTTCTACAAGTAGTAAAGTAGTAGGACTGTAATAAATATTATTAATAAATAAAGCTATTATCCTAATAGTTATATAGAAACGCTAATAATATTTAAGGCTAAATCCTAGACTCCTTACTAAAATTATTGTTATATTTATTTACTAATACTAAAGTATTCTGTAATAGCTCCTTTTCTAATATTTACTAATCTTCTTTAGGGCCGTAATTCTTCTACCTAATTAGGAACTAGGTTAACTAACTACGACCCTAATAAATCTTTTACTTTTAGATAAGCCTCTCTATTTCCTACTTATTCTACTAATTAATAATAAGGGGAATAGCTAGATATTATTATTAATATAAGTTATTATTAGAGTTAGTAGTAGGCTTAAGGTAGGCTATTAATATAATATTATAAATCTTTATATTAGTTAGTAGATCTAGTTAATATACTAATTAACTTATATATTCCTTAATTCTAAAAGGCCTAGCTAAATATTAGCTAATTTTCCTTAATATAACTACTAGAAGCTTATATCCTTAGTAAAGGTGTAGGTTAACTATATTACCTATTTTAAAGAATATAGGGGCGTACGTAGTATTATAATACTCCTTTATTTTAAGGGCTATAAATATAATTACATCCTTAGTATTAATATAAGAAGGATAACATTTATTTATAGAGATAGGATATCCTAGCTATATATAAGTAATAAGGTCCTTAATATTATTAAAGCCTTTAATAGATAGGTTATTAATATATAATAAATCTAGGGCCTCTTATATCTAAAACCTATATATAATTTAAGTTAGTATTCGGTTCGTAGTACTATATTTAGTTAAATTATTTAAGGTAGAGGATATCCTAGCTAAAATACTAGGCTATTACCTAGAGTCTTCTAGGGTAGTAAGGTAGTAGTAGAGAGCTACTTCTACTATCTAATTAGACCTTTCTAATATACTATTTATATAAGGATACTAGGCTATTAAGTAGAGTAAGCTAACCTTAAGGCTTTAGAAGGTTTACTTCTAGATTTATCCTATAAATTTCCTATCCTAGTTAGAAATAATTAATCTAGGTATTCTCTAGTTTAGTTTAGCTAATTAGTCTAATAGCCTTATTATATATTCCTTACTAATTTAGGTAGTCTTCCCTAGGATAAAGCTAACTACTTTAGAAAATTTATCTATTATAAATATAATAGATTCGTATTAATCTAGTAGTAAGACAGGAAGTACGAGGATAAAGTTAATTATAATAGTATAGAAGGGTCTTATAAGTAAAAGGATAGGCTATAATAAACTATAAGGTCTATACCTTAAGATTTAATTAAGTTAATAATATAGGTAATAGTAAATAAACTTATAAAGTTTAGTAGCTATATTATAAATATAGAGGCTATTAGTAAGGCGCTTATAAGTATAAGTATACCCTAGATAACCTATTTTATTATAAGCTAGCTAGAAAACTTCCTTTTCTAGTATAAAGGGTATATATAATTAAAGGCCCTTTTTCAGGAATACGGTACTACTATCGACGTGGCGTTTATAGTACGTAGTAGTACTACGCTACCCCTTTACCTATAGTATACAGAGGAGGGAATTCCCCTTAAAGGGAAGGGTAGCGATTAGTCTTACTATTAATAAGAATAGAGAGTTCTATATATAAGCGTATACGTACTATTTATAGTACTTAATAGCTATATTACTACATAGTACCCTTATATTCTAATTACTCTACCCTACTTAGGGGTAGTAGCCCGACTATTAGTAAGATAAGTAGAGAAGGGTAATTATAAGTATAAGGTAAAAAGGTTAGTTAACTACTATAAGTAACCCGCCCTAATATAAGAGATTAAGCTTATATAAAAAGTAAGTCTTAAGATTTAGTTAATAAATTAATAATAGATATATCGCGATTATAACTAACTATATAAGGGTAGCTACTAGGCGTATAAATTAAGTCCCCGCTACTTAATACCTAAGAAGTACTATTATAAAGGATAAAAGAACTTAAAGAAGAAGTCTTAAAGAGGGAGTAGATATAAGAGTTAAGATAATACTTATAAGAGTTAAAGAGGGAAATATATATTAATAATACTACCTAAGTAGTTTATTTATATTATTTATTATTAATTAAAGAATTAGAATTAAAGCATCCTTAATATAAAACCTATATATTTAGGCCGTAGGATTTATATATATATAACGGGAAGTTAATATAAGAATATTAAGAATAGTTTAATAATATAATTAATATAATTAAAATAAGTATAACCTATTTTTTAAATAACTTTATAAAGATCTAATACGCGTTATATTATATAGCCCTAGACCTTAAGGCTATATAGCGTAAGTATATAAAGGATATATTAAAGGATAAGTAGTCCTAGGTATACTTTAATAGTTTTTTAATAAATTAAATAAAGGATCCTTAGAATTAATATCTTATAACTAGTAAGTAGTACTTAGAAGCTAAGTAAAAGGAATATTAAAAGATTATAAACTTTATAAATTACCTTACTAAGTTAGAAAGGTAGCTTAAGCTATTAATAGAGTATATACTTTATAATAACTTATTAAATAAGTTATATAAGGATCTTTATAAAAATCTTATAATATAACTTAATATTTTTAAGATAAGAGATACCTTTATCGCGTTAGTAACTTAATTAGAACCTTATATAATAGTACTTATATATAAAAATTAAAGGGATAATACTCCTATTAAAGGTTAATATCTATAAAGAGGAAGAGGAAATTTCTAAAGGTAAAGAGATAATAGCCTATATATAAAATAAAAAGGGAGGGGCGTTATTAGCTTATTATTATACCTTTTATAAAGGCCTAAGCCTAACCTTTCTACTATTAAATATTATAATTACTAAAAGAAGGGATATATAATAAAGGATTATTAGAGCGTAAAATTAATAATTATAAATACTATAACTAATAAGCCTATACCTAGTAATAAGCTAGCTAAAAAAGGCTTAAATTTAAAAAACCCCTAAGTACTATAATTATATCTACTATTATAATATAAGGGAAAAAGTAGATATAATAACTTATTATTATAATATAAGTAGAGTATAAGTAATTATAAAGAGAGTTTACTATATTAATTAACTCTAGAGTAGATACTAACTATATTAATATACGCCTAGTAAAGGAATAGAAATAGGAAATAGATCCTAGCTCTAGTAATACCTTATATAAGGTAAATTAAACTTATTAACTCTATAAGTATTATATAATATTATAAGAGCGCCTTTTATATAGTAGTAAACCTTAACTATAACTTCTACCTTAGGTATTTATAATTAGAAGAATAATATCCCTAAGTAGATTAGCTTATATAGAACTAGTAATTCCCTATTAAGAAAAGTAATATAAAGGAGTACTTTAGTACTATTAAAGGCCTAGAGGAGTAGCTTAATAGTATTATATTTATTATAATATACTTAGAAGTAGGTAATAAAAGCCTACTACCTAAAATTAAGCTCCCTTTAGAATTTTAAGAATTTTAAGATATCTTTTTAATTAAGAATACTAGGGCGCTACCGGCTTATATACCTTATAATTACGCGATTTAATATTAGGATATCTTAATATATCTAGTTAGTATAATAGTAGCTTACTAGTAATATGCTAGCGGTACTAGTTTAGCTTCTTATTATATGGATATCCTTTTATCTAGATATCTAAGAGGCTAGGTAGCTTCCTTATAGGGTATTTAAATAGTCCTCCCTTTACCTCCTTAGAAGGTAGAGATTAGTTCTTTTATAACTATAAAGTTATTAAAGTATTAAGTCTACCTTTATAATACTACCTACTTACTAGTAGTTTATACTATCTATTCTAGCCCTTAGGAACTAGCCTTTTAGTCTAGTTCCTAATAGTTCTAATCTCTCTACCTTTAAAGGGGGATAGTTTAAATTATAATAGTATAATAACGCGAAGATATCTAATACTAAATAAAATAAAGATATATTAGAAGTTTAATATAATAAAATTAATATAATACTAGAGTCTAATATAGGAGATATTAAAGTAATAAATAATATACCTAATAATAAAATTTCTAATAAAACCCTTACTAGTATAATTATACTTAATAAACTTATTACTACTATTAAAATTAAAGAAGAGTGGTTAATAAAGGAAAGAAAGCTTTAAGGTATTTAAGAAAGGGTAGCTTAGCTATAAGTAGAAGTAGATAGGGCCTTACTAGATCTATAATAAATTACTAGTAGATTATTAGGCGGGATATAATAAGGGTTAGGACTAGGTTTAATAAAGGACTACCCTTTAAATTAGGGTACTAATATATAAGGTATATTAAACCATAGGGTAAAGTCTATCTTTAGTAGTTTTATATTAAGTTAGTCTACTAGAGGCTAGTTAAAAGAACCTAGTAATTAATACCTTAGGAGCTATTTAAAGCTTAAGAACTTACCCTTTTATAAGGGGAAGAATATATATAAATATAAGAAATAGTATTATATTATAAATATTATCTTCTAATTAATACTTAATAAATTCCTAACTAAGTTTATAAAGGTTACCTAGGTTATATAATTCTTAGAAGGTAAACCTACTAAGTTATAAGATTATTATAAAAAGTTATTATTAGGGAGAGTAGTTACTTAAGAGTACTTTACTTAGTACTTACTAAACCTTATTAAGGACCTAGTAAACTACTAGCTTTATAATATATAGTTATACTTAGATATATAATAAAACCCTAACTAATTAGTATAGAGTTCTAATATTTATCTAAGTAGGATTAAATTATAAATCCCTCCTTTTCTAGAAGAATATTAGTAGATTAACTTCTTTATAAAGTTACGCCTAGATCTAGAAAAGGCCCTTATAAACTATTAAGACCTCCTTATAATTAAAGAAAGCCTAATTACCCTCGCTACTTAGTTAGAGAATAACTAGTAGTATTATACTAGAATAATAGTAGGTAATAATTATATTACTAAAAAAAGGGGATTATTCTAATAGGTAGAATAAAGGTTAGAAGAAGGAAGGAAGTTAAGATAGAGGTATTAATCCTTTTATAAAAGTAGGAAGTATTTAACCTACTAGTAGTTATAGTAAGTTACTAGATACTAAGGAAGGGTAAATATATTTTATTTATAAGAAGAAGGGGTACTATAATAAAGACTATTATAAGCCTAGGATACCTAGGAATTTAAATATAATATCTATTAATACTATTAGAAAAGGGACTATTAAATTGAAAAAAGGAAGCGCGCCTCTATTAAGACCTTAATACTAGGGCGCTTACTTATTAAAAGGGGTTTATTATTAATTTATAATATTAATATTAGTAGTTCTATTAATATATAAGGTATATAAGACTATATAGACTTTTTAATAGATATAGAAGTAAAGATTAATATTATCTCCTAAAGCTTTATTAAGTAATATAACCTAAAACCCCTAGAGGGCTATTAGCTATTAATTCCTAAATAGATAAATAGTTAGTTAGTCTATTATTATAATATATATTAGGTAGAGTACTATCTTATTAATAGCTAGGGATAGCTAGGTTAATATACTAGTATATTTTATATAATTAAGAAGAAGGGGTTATTAATTATTCTTAGTATACCTACCTTATTAGAAGCTAGGGTATAAGTAGATCTAGGAAGTTGAAAGTAGTAATTTCTATTAGACTTTACTAGTATATCTATCCTAGAGTTATAAGTATTTATAAATACCCTTAAAGGTAAATTAGTAATTTATACTATTATTTATACTAGGTTATTCTAGGCGGAAACTTAGAGCTCTAATAGTAAAGTACTAGAGCTACTTAAAAGTCTTTATAACTTTTTAAATATCTTTTTAAATAAGGAGGTAGGATAACTACCCCTATTTAAGTCTAGGGACTACGCTATTAATATAAATAGCTATAAGCCTCTTTATAAGCCTATTTATAATTTATTATAAAAGGAGTTAGAAACTCTATATATCTACTTAGATAATACTAAGTTAAAGGGTTAGATATAAGAGTCTATTAGTCTTATAAGGGCTCCTATTTTATTTATATTAAAGAAGGATAGTAGCTTATAATTATATATTAACTATTATAGGTTAAATAAGGTAATAGTAAAGAACTATTATCCTCTCCCTTTAATTAATAAAATACTTAATTACTTATAAGGTATAAAGATATTTATTAAGTTAGACCTTAAGGATACTTATTATAAGATTTATATTTATAAGGGTAATAAGTTAAAGATAGTTTTTTATACGCGGTATAATTATTTTAAATATATAATTATACTATTTAAGTTAGTAAATACCCTAGTTATATTTTAAGCCTATATTAATAGAGCTTTAGCGGGCCTAGTAGATATTACTTATATAATATACCTTAATAATATTTTAATTTATTTAAAAGATATCTTAAGCTATAAGTAATATATCTACTAGGTACTTAAGTAGTTATAAAAGTTTTAACTTTATATAAAATAAAAGAAATATAAATTTTATACTAATTTAGTAGAATTCCTTAAGTTTATTATAAGTATTAATAGTATATTAATAGATAGTTATAAGGTATTTACTATTTAAGACTAGCTAGTATTAACTATATATTAGGAAGTCTAAGTATTCTTAAGATTTATAAACTTCTACTAGTATTTTATATACTACTATTTATAAATAGTATCCCCCTTAACTAGCCTTTTAAAAGGTAGTAAGGATAGGAAGAAGTTAAGACTATTTATATAAGGCGCTAGTAAAGAGAAGGTATTTTATAATCTATATTATACCTTTATAATTATACCTATTTTAATATATTTTAATCCTAATAAGAAAATTTAGATTAAAATAGATATATCTAATTTTATTATAACTACTATCTTATCTTAATAGGATAATAATAGGGCTTAATATCTAGTAGCTTTCTAGTCTTATAAATTAATGCCTACTAAGACTAGGTATAAAATATATAATTAAGAGCTATTAATAATTATTAAAGCCTTTAAGTAATAGTAATACTATATAAAAGGTAGTTATTATACTATTAAAGTACTTATAAACTATAATAATCTTAGGGGATTTATATAAGTAAAGTAATTAAATAGTTATTAAGTTTAATAGGCTATTTATTTAGCTATATATAACTTTAATATTAAATATTAACCTAGTAAGAAGAATCCTATAAATACTCTATTATATAGACCTAATTATAATAATATTAAGACGTTATTTGGCTAGCTTCTACCTACCTTATAAAATAAGCTAGTAAATTTAGGAAGTATTATCTCTAGCTAGAAGTAGCTAGAAGAAATAACTAAGTATATAGACTTATCTAGCTTAGGAGGGCTTAGGAAATCCTTAAGTAAGCCTAAAAACTTAGATAGAAGGGGTATAAAGCTACCTTCCTAGTATTAAAGTAATATAATAGTGCTACTACTTAATCCTATTACTAGGGTTATTAATTATAAATAATATATCTTATAAGTACTAGTAAGAGTAGTTACTAGACTTAAATTAGCTGATAAAGTTAGATTAGAATCCTTAAAAGAACTTATCCTCTTATTATAAAGTAATAATCTATTTATTACTAAATAGAAAGATAAGGTAAAGTATATAACTTTTAAGTAAAATACTATTAAATAGCCTTAAAAGGTTAATTTAATAGGATTATTAAGATTTAAAGGAGTACTTTATATACTAGATAATTTAATATTATATATAGTAATTATTATAAGGTATTATAATAATACCTTAATAGGCTATTTTAAGTTATAAAAAACCTTAGAGTTACTCTAATATAAGTATTATTAGAATAGAATATTAGTAGATACTAAGCTTTATATCTAAATTTATAAAATATATTAAAAGGTAAAAGCTCTTAGATATAAACCCTATAATAATATAATATCCTTATTATAACCTAATAGGCCTTAGGAAGAACTCTCTATAAATTTTATTATAAGCTTACTACCTAGTAAATATAGAAATTCTATATATAAATCTATTCTTATAATTATTAATAGGTATATAAAGATAATTTAATACCTTCTAACTAAGAGTACTTATACTACTATTAAATTAGCTAAGATCTTATTTAAAAATATAGTATTATAATATAATTTACTAATAGGTATTATATTAAATTAGGGATCCTTATTTATAAGTACCTATTAATTAGAAGTCTACTATTATATAAAAATAAAGAGATAACTAAGTACTACCTTCTATTTATAAATAGATAGGTAGACTAAATACTAGAACTAAATATTAGAATATTACCTTAAGGTATTTTTAAATAAAGAATAAGATAATTAGGCTATATTACTCCTAATAGCTAAATTTATATACTATAATAGTATTCATACTATACTAGGTTATTTACTATTCTATATAATATATAGATATAATTTATATATAAAAGATAAAGTTAGGGATAACTTTCTAGAAGGAGGAGTACTTATAACTAAAGACTATATAGAAAACCTTTTAAAATTAAGAGCTATACTAGTAGATTAATAGTAGACTATTTAAGTATAAGTTATAAAGTTTTATAGTAAACTTTATATCTTAAAGTCTTATATAATAGGAGAACTAGTAATATTAATTATAAAGAACTTAAAGTAAAAAAGACTAAATTAAAAGCTATTATATAAGTATACTAGTCCCTTTAAGGTAGTAGATATAATTCAATACTAAGCGTACTACTTAAGTCTCTTAATAGTATAAAGAATCTATTCTATATTTTATATTTCCTTATTAGAACTATATTAAAGCTATCTTAATAAAGGTAAGTAACTATTTATACTTCTTCTAGAACTTGTTAATAGTAAAGAATATTATAAGGTAGAATAAATCTTAGATAAGATAAGAAGTAAAGGTATTTAACACTACTTAATTAAGTAGTTTGATTATAAAATAGAATATAATTAATAGATATCTATTAAGGATATAAATATAAAAGACTTATAAAGGGAATATAATAATATATATATAATAAAGAAGTATTATAAGTAAAACGCTAGTATATAACTATTATAATAGAATTATTTAATTATAATGTTAAGTTATATAAGGTAAGTTATAAGTTATATTTATATAATAGAGATTTTAATAAAGAGGTATATAAGAGAAGAATTAATTAAGGGGAAAATCCTTATAATTTAAAAAAAGAATCTTTACTTAAAAGTATAATATTAAGGTCTTATAAGGGGACTATATTAAGGTAAGTTAAAGCTTATAAAAGATAAAGGAGGGCTTATAATAGATAAGTTAAAGGATAAGGTAGTATCCTTAATAGGGGTAGGTAGAGTAGGTAGAGTAGGCGTAGGAGTAGAAGTAATAGGAGTAGGAGAATTATAAGGGGTATAAAGGATATAAATCTTATAAGTAGAGGGGGTAGTACTAGTAGTACTATTATTATAAGAAGGGCGGCTAAGGCTAGTAGGAGTAGGGGTAGATAATATAATAGTAGAAGGTATAATAGCCTCCTCCTCCTCCTTTATATCCTCCTCTATCTCCCCTATCTCCCTCTTATTAAAATTATTATTATCCTCCTCTTAATATATAATTAACTTATATAAAGATAGTAGAATACTTTAATAATATACTTACCTCCCCTAACTCCTTATTAACCTCTATTATAATAAGGGTAATTAACCCCTCTTATAAAAGTATTAATATATATTATAAAAAATATATAATAAAAGGACTTACCTACTATCTTATTATATTTAAAATACCCTTTAAGGTAATAGCTACCTAACTACCTACCTTTATACTAAGGTATAGTAATTCCTTAAAGGTTTATAACTTATATAAAAGCGTTTTACTACGCTCCCTTAAATAAATTATTACTTCTATCTTAATTTTAAAGGTAGTAACCTATATTATAAAGGTAGTATAATAGGGTAACTTTCTACCTTAAAGGGTAATAATAGGGCTATAAGTAAGGAGGCTAGATAAATAAATATAAAAGGTAAGGGGGACTTATAACTTATTAATATATTATAAGTAAAGTATATTAAAATCCTATTATTATAAACTAATTTATAAGGCTTATAAAGGTAGTAGTACCTCTTATAAGCCCTATTAGTCTTATAATTATATAATAACCTAGGACTTAAACCTAGGTACTTAGCGTACTAAAGATAATAGGGCTATAAGAGGGCTATTACCCTAGTAGTATAATAGAGTAGTATAGCGCGGTAAGAGGGTTTAACTATCTATTATAAAAATTAGCTAATAGGAATACCTTTAAGTATAAAGAGTATAAGAATAATTTAAAAGAAGTATAATATAATAAGATATTAATAAGGTCTTTAAATAACTAATATAATAGACTTATATAGAAAGGTAATTTATAAGTAATATACTTATAATATATTTAAAGATAATTAAAGTCTATTATAAGGTAATAATATATATAAAGTAGTAAAGGATAACTAGTAGAGACTTACCTTAATTATAATTATAGTTATTAACTATTTAATATATAATATTATATTTGTAATTAATCCTTTATATTATACTTATACTTTAATAGTAGTTATCTTATAAAGTATAATAGTATTAATACTATATATATTAACTTATATTATTAATATATTAAGATAGAGCTTAAAGTAACTTATAATAAGTTAATATTAGTAGTAGTAGTTATAAAAGAAGTTAGAAGTAAATAAAATATAACTTTATTATATACTATATTATATACGTTAACTACGCGATTTAATAGTATAATATTATTACCTAACTTTTATAATTATTTATTTATATTATATATTTATAAAGTAATATAATAATAAGCTTAATTAATAATTATATTCTATTACTAATATAGTATAACTATAAAAGCTTTTATATATTAGTAATATATAATATTAATAGTATATTACTATTACTACCTTATTACTATCCTTAGAACTCTTTCCCTTATTTTCTCTACTAGGGTTTTAAAGGTTTTTAATAAGTCCTATTATAGATAATAATAATTTGTATTTAGGGATAAATATCCTTAAAGGGGAGGTAATTATTAGGATATCTTAATATATCTAGTTAGTATTATAGCGGCTTACTAGTAATATACTAGTAGTACTAGTTTAACTTCTTATTATCTAATAGATATCCTTTTATCTAGATATCTAAGAGGCTAGGTAGCTTCCTTATAAGGTATTTAGATAGTCCTCCCTCTACCTCCTTAGAAGGTAGAGATTAGTTCTTCTATAACTATAAAGTTACTAGAGTATTAAGTCTACCTTTATAATACTACCTACTCGCTAGTAGTTTATACTATCTATTCTAGCCCTTAGAAACTAGCCTTCTAGTCTAGTTCCTAATAATTAATATAAAGGAGAATAAGGAACCTCCCTTTAACCTACTTTATAATTTATTAAAAAAGAGTTACGCGTATTAAGGAAGTACTTTAAGTAATCTTTAAAAAAAGGTTAGATTTAATATTCTATAAGCCTAGTAGGTATACTAATCCTTTTTATATTAAAAAAAGATAGAATACTATACTTATATATTAATTATAAGGCGCTTAATAAGATTATAATTAAAAATTAATATCTCCTTTTACTAATTAATAAAATATTAATAAGATTAGTTAGTATTAAGTACTTAACTAAGTTAGACCTTAAGGATGTATATTATTACCTCTAAATAAGAAAGGGTAATAAATAGAAGATTATATTTTATACTAGAAAATGCCTATGAAAATTCAAGATTTTTACGTCGGAAAATCACCCCTACTACCTGGCGTTTAGTAGGTGACGTGAATAGCGGGGAGTATATCAGACACGTTAGTAGGTGACGTAAGTAGTAGGGAGTATATTAGATATATTAGCCTATTAATAAGATAGATATTTCCCCCTATTCAGGCTGATATCAGATACATTAGTAGGTAAGGTAAATAGTAGGGAGTATATCAGACACGTTAGTAGGTAGGTAGGCGGCCTATAAATACGATAGTATTAGCTAAATTATATACATGTACTAATTAACCGATATAGATCATTCTAACAGCGTTATATACCTGGTAATGAGACGGATATTTCCCCCCATTTAGACCGATATTAGACACGTTAGTAGGTGGATATTAGACACGTTAGTAGGTGACATAAATAGTAGGGTTTTTAGCCTATATATACGATAGCATTAGCTAATACACTAATGCACTGATTTAGATTATTCTAACAGCGTTACCTACCTAGTAATAAGACGGATATTTCCCCCTATTCAGACTAATATTAGACACGTTAGTAGGTGGGGTAAATAGTAGGGAGTATATTAGACACGTTAGTAGGTAGCCTGTATATACGATAGCATTAGCTAAATTATATACATATACCTATTCTAACAGCGTTCTATACCTAGTAGTAAGACGGATATCACCCCCTATTCAGGCCGATATTAGACACGTTAGTAGGTGACGTAAATAGTAGGGTTTTTAGCCTATATATACGATAGTATTAGCTAATACACTAATACACCGATTTAGATTGTTTTAATAGTATTACCTACCTAGTAATAAGACGGATATTTCCCCCTATTCAGACTAATAGTAGACACGTTAGTAGGTGACGTAGTAGAATAGGTGATTTATAAATAATATCAGGATTTTTACTATTCGTAATCTATATTCTAGCCGTTAGCGCATAGAATTTAGTAGGTAAATCCACTTATTCTAATATATCTTTTAAACTACTACACCGATTTTTATTATTTTTAAGGTGTTAAGTAGGCTAAAATAAGCTGTATAACTTTAATTAAGTAGAAAATATTATAGAGCGTAGGTGTAGACGTAGGTAGAATGCGAAGAAATATTAGACTTTTAATATTCACGCTAGTCTAGGAAAGGAATCTGGGGGACTTATTAACTAACTAATAAGGTGCGATAAGCTTAGGGTCTAAAATTAGGGATATTCTATTATAGTAAAGAAGATAAGGTACGGCTATTTTAAATATATAATTATACCTTTTAAACTTACTAATATACCTACCTTATTCTAAGTATATATTAATAAGGCCCTAGCGGGACTATTTAATATTATATATATTATTTATCTAGATAATATTCTTATCTATTCCTAGGATAAGGAGTTTTATATTAGAGTTATAAAGGTTATATTCTAATATCTTCGCGAATTTAAACTTTATATTAGCTTAAAGAAATATAAATTTATAGTAATAGAAGTAGAATTCCTTAGCTTTATTATTAGCTACGACGGCGTATATATAGATCCGCGTAGGGTAGATACTATAATAGAATAGCTAGAACTAGGGAGTATTAAAGATATTTATATCTTTTTAAGGTTTACTAATTTCTACTATTATTTTATTAAATACTATTCCTCTATTACTATAATATTAATAGACTATCTAAAAAATAATTATTTATATATTAAAAATAGAAAATTAATATTAAGTAATATTATAAGAGTAGCGTTTAAGTAGTTAAAGTAACTCTTCTAGAAGGTACTACTACTTATATATTTTAACTTAATAGGGGAAATCTAACTAAAGACTAATATTTTAATTCTAGCTATTATAGCTATTTTAATATAAAAGTTCTTAATTAATATTAAAGGGGTAGAAGTAGAATAGTATCCTATTACCTTCTACTCTTATAAATTATATTTAGTAGAAACTAGATATAAGACCTATAACTAGGAACTACTTATAATAGTTAAGGCGTTCTAGGTAAAAAGATCCTTCTTAAAAGGTAGCTTATACCTAATTATAGTAATTACTAATTATAATAACTTAAGGTATTTCTAGATAATATTATTATTAATAAGGAGATAAGTATATTAAGTAATAAAGCTTATAATATATAACTTTAAGATATACTATTATATAAATACTAAGAACCTAGCTAATACCCTATTAAGGCGACTAAATTATATACTAATAATAGATAAAGAAGATACTTATCTATTAATATTACAAAACAAGTTAAAGAATATTAGGTATATTCCTTTTAATAAGTATTATATATATAGTATTTATAAAGGTTTATAAGATAGTAAGGCTTATAGCTATAAATAGTATAAAAGGTTAGAGATAGGGCTTAGAAAGCCTTATACCCTAAAAATAGGGGAGAGTAACGCGCTCTTAGGGATACTAAGTAGTATAAGTAATAGCTTAAACCCTATTATAAGATAGTTTAATATTAATTAAATAATATCTAGAAGGTATATTATAACTATATTAATAATAAAGTATATATAAAATAAATATAATAGCTTAATATTAGAGATATTTTAATATCTCTAAGAGGGAGATAAGGATATTTATAATAAGAAATAAATATTAAAGTCTTAAGGTTATAAAAAGGCTACTAATATATCTTTATTAATAAATAAAATTAGGGTCCTTTATAAGGGTAGCGTAGTTTTTATACCTAGTAATAAAGTAATTAGATAAGAAATCTTAAAGCTTTATTATAATAACCCTTATACTAGCTACTACTTATAAAAGTATATATAAGAGCTTATTAAGTAGAAGTTCTATTAGAAACTAATAAGATAAGATATTTATAATTATATATAAGAATACTTAACCTACTAATTAATAAAGCCGCGTAGATATACTTTTATAATATACTATTACTATTACTAATACCTATAAAACCTTTTTAAGAAATTATAAGAAATTATATTATAAATCCCCCTTTAAGTAAATAGAAGGGTAGTATTTATAATATAATCTTAGTAGTTATAAACTATTATATTAAGGTAGCTAGGTATTTATCTATTATAAAGATAGTTAATATTATTAGTATTACTAACCTATTATATTATAAAATCTTCTTAAAGTTTAATTAGCTAGAAGGTATTATTAGTAATTAAGAGATAGTATTTATAAGTAGCTTCTAAGTAGCTATATACTATTATATTAATATAAAAAGAAAGCTTAGTACTACTTTCTATCTCTAAATAGATAGTTAAATAGAGAGATAGAATAGTATACTAGAGTAGTATCTACACTACTATTCTACTTAGAGATAAGATAACTAGGTATAATTACTTTATCTAGTAGAGTTTATATATAATTATATAAAATATACTAATACTAGGCTACTTTTATATAAAGTACTTTATAACTATTTACTTAAGCTAGATATAAAGTTTTTAAAGCTATCATTAGGAGAAGTCCTACATCGGCAAACTGGGGGAACCTGCATATCACAAAAATATGCGCATTATGCTAGCATTATACGCACATGACTAATACGCTTATGTGTCAGCCCTGGAGCTCGATATAACACCGTGAGTTGTAAAATGCGCATTTAGCTAGATTTAGCAACTTTTAGAAATACTAGGTAATAGGACTAATAGGGGATAAGTCCTACTAATTAGCTATAATATAACTATATTAGGCTAGTACTAACTAGGTAATTATAATAAGGTATTAAGTCTTATTAGTAATTAATAGTACTAATACTTAGTAGGAGATATAATCGTAGGCGTAATATAGGTATAAGAAACGGGGCTAGGCTAGCGGGGGTACTATACGCGTACATGAATTACGTGAATCGACTGTATTTAAAACCTATATTACGCTAGCGTTGACGACGTAGCCGCTATAGCTCTAGCGAGCTTCCCGTTTCTTCCCGGCGCTAGAGGAAAATCACGGATTTAAGGCCTTAAATCCGGATTCTCTATATTTAGAACTTTTAGGCTAGAATAAAAAAAACCTGAAATTTTCCTATTTTTTACCAGTATTTTACCTGAAAAAAGCGCTTTCAGCGGATTTAGCAGTTTAGATTTTCTATGCAGGTTCCTAGTTTGCCGATGTATTAGTATAAGAAAGGGTTAAACTAATTTAGAAATAAAGGGAAGGGTTAGAGTAGTACTTATACTAAGTATAAGCTATATAAGTAGAGTATATAAATAAATAGTAAAAGTAAAGATAATAAAATATAAGTAATTATATCTTATTAAATATAAAGTATATTAGATTAGTATAAGTAACTAAGAAATTATTATAATATTATTTAAGGCCTTTTAAGGTCCTTAATTATATTAGTAGTTAGGTATATAAGTTATAACTACCTAATACCTTTTATATATATAATATCTTTTATATCTTACTTATAAAGTTATATAAGAGTAATAATAAGGGCGTTATAAAAGCTATATAAGTAGAGCTTATAAATAATAAAGATAAATAGAAGGTTAAAGCTATTCTTAATTATAAAATCTCTTATAATAAACCTTAGTATTTAGTAAAGTAGAAGGATTAGTCTTATAATTATAACTAATAGCTATATAAATAGGACTTAATTAATATATTAGATATATTAGAAAGATTTAAGTAAGATTACCCTAAGGTATAAAGTTTAATTTATATAAGAGGGAAAGAGATTTTAATTATTATTAATAAAAAAGAAAAGATACTTAAGGCTATTAAAGGTATTATACTAAAGGCCTACTATATTATACTAGTAATAGTACTAGGCCTATTACCCTTACCACTACTATTAATAGGATCCTCCTCCTTATCCTTATCTTTATCCTTTATAATAGGAGGGAGGCGCTCTTATAATATATTAGTAAGGCTTTAATAAGGCTTTAAAAGAGGAGATAGAGTAATATATATATACTAGTAAAGGATATTAAGAATACTCTTAAGGGTATTTATAATATAAATAATAATAGCGGGGTCTACCCTAGTAGGAGTAATAGTAGTAAAGGAGGTAGAGGAGGCGCGGTAGAGGTAGTAATAGTACTAGTAAATAATCCTATTAAAAGTTTACTAGAATCTAGTAAGTTAAAGAAGGTTAGTGCTAGTATTTAAAGTAGTTATAATATCTAAGGCTTATAAGAGGTAAGTATAAGACTAATAAATAGAGGTAGGGATTTCCTATTTATACTTAGTATTAAGATACTTATAATAATTATATCTAATAGAGCTAGGGGAGGTATATATATAAAGCATATTATTAAAGGAGTAAGTAAAGCCTTAATTAAAAATATTAGACTTATAACTCTTTACCTTAAAATATAGTATACTAGAGGTATATTATATAAGATAATATAAGAATAGGCTATAAGTAACTTAGTAAAAGAGGTTAAGTACTATTATAAGAGGGGATAATAGTAGTCTTCTTTAATTAAAGAGGGTAAGTTAATTATTAAAGGAATACTTATAAAATAACTATTAAAAGTATAAGGAGGTATAATAAGGTAAGAGGGGGGTAATAATACAAATAAGAATTAAAAAGGACTTAATATAATTAATAAAAAATAAAGATATTATAATTAAAAGAAGGATATTAAAGTTATATAATAAAAGTACGCCTTAAGTACTTAGTAAACCCTTAATAGTAATAATTCCCTATTTACTTTAAAATATTAAGACTTCTAACTACTTTTATAATAAATTAATAAAGAATAATAGGAAGTATAATAGGAATATATTATAATATAAAGATTATATATAGGAGTATTATTCGTAATTATTATAGTTTAATAAAACTATATATCTCTTAAAGCTTAGCTTAGGGGGCCTTATAATTAATTATATTATTACGCTCTTATTAGAGTTATATTTTATTTTTAAGGGAGTACCTTCAATAGGTTATAATCTTTTATACTCTTAAAGCCTAAGAGCTTAGATAGGGAGATAATTATAAGGACTAAATAGGAATATAATACTACTATTAACGTGGCGTTTATAGTATATAGTAGTACTACGCTACCCCTTTACCTATACTATAGAGAGGAGGGAATTCTCCTTAAAGGGAAGGGTAGTAATTAGTCTTACTATTAATAAGAATAGAGAGTTCTATATATAAGTATATACGCACCGTTTATAGTACTTAATAGCCACGTTATTACATAGTACCCTTATAAAAATATAGGATCTTATTAATAATATAGTATAGTAGTTTAGTAGTATTACTACCTAAGGCTTTATTCTTCTTAATTATAGATATTACTTTTACCTAGCGGAGTTCCTTAATAAGGCCCTTAATAAGTTATTAATAAAACTTAGGACTTATTTTAATTAAGCTAACTAGAAAACCCCGAATAGATAATATATCTAGGCTAGACTTATTTATATTAACTAGATAATACTTCTAACTAGCTAGCCTAGATAATATATCTAGAATAATATTAGACTTTCCTAGTTTATAGTATATATTAAGATAGAAATACTATAAATATTCTAATACTTAAATAAGGTGTAGGTTAAGTTTTTTAATTAATATAGTATTTAGACTAGTCTATTAGATAATAGAGACGGCGGCTAAGTAATTAGTATATATAATAGTTATTAACCTAGCTACCTCTATTATATAGTAGATTTTCTTAATAACCTAGACTATACTAGCGATTTTAAGCTCCGTTAGCTAATAGCGTATCTCGGCGTTAGTAAGTAGACGGCTAAGAAATATAATAGGTTATTAAGACTTTTATCCTAGTAGATTATCTATAGAAGCCTTTAGTAGAATATAGTAGATATAAGTACTAAATTTAAATTCTTTACTATTATTAAGGTCTATAAATAGTTATCTTAATTTATTAAAATAGTAAAGTATAATTAGGGAGATAAAAAGTTTCTAGAGCTAATAGAATATATTAATTTCTTTTAGTATAAGTTTTCCTAGGTAGGTATACTAGGCTAGCCTTTTATAAGTATTACTTTTAATACTTTTTATTCTATCTTAAAGGGCTTTATTTAGGTAGATTTTATATAATTATAGTAGTTTAACTATTATAGTATATTAAGTAATATATTATCTTAAGTAGCTAGTTAGACTAAGATATTTTTCTAACTAGGCTAATATTCTAGGAAATAAGAGGTTAGTAATAGTTATAAGCTTTTCTTTAGTAGTTATAAGGCCTAGAGTATTAACTTTCTAATTAAGTAGATAAATAGAAGGATATCCTAAGAATAATTTCTTAGAGGAAAGGTAAATATTTATATCTATTAATACCTAAAAGACCTAGTCTAGCTAGGCTAAATATTCCTCTAGGGATTTAGAAAAGATTATAATATTATCTATATATACCTTATAGAAATAATGGAATAGACGAAGAATCCTATTAATTATATACTAGATATATATAAGTAAATTATAATAGCCTATTACTAAAATATTAAATATTTCTTACCCCTAGTAGCTAGCTACTATTAAGTAGTAGTAATAGTCTCTATTTACCTACTATTAGTAGAAATATTAGGATATCTTAATATATCTAGTTAGTACGACTACGGCTTACTAGTAATGTCCTAGTATTACTAGTTTAGCTTCTTACTATCTAATAGATATCCTTTTATCTAGATATCTAAGAGGCTAGGTAGCTCCTTTAAGGGGTATTTAAATAGTCCTCTTTCTACCTCTTTAGAAGGTAGAGATTAGTTCTTTTATAATTATAAAGTTATTAGATTATTAAGTCTACCTTTATAATACTACCTACTTATTAGTAGTTTATACTATCTATTCTAGCCCTTAGGAACTAGCCTTTTAATTTAGTTTCTAATAGTTCTAATCTCTCTACCTTTAAAGGGGGATAGTTTAGATTATAATAGTATAATAATATAAAGATATCTAATATTAAATAAGATAAAAATATATTAGAAGTCTAATATAATAAAATTAATATAATATTAAAATATAATATAAGAGATATTAAAGTAATAAATAATATACCTAGTAATAGAATTTCCAATAAAACCCTTATTAATATAATTATACTTAATAAACTTATTACTATTATTAAAATTAAAGAAGAGTAGTTAATAAAGGAAAGAAAGTTTTAAAGTATCTAAGAAAGGGTAGCTTAATTATAAATAAAAGTAGATAGGGCCTTACTAAATTTATAATAAATTACTAGGGGATTATTAGGTAGGATATAATAAGGGTTAGGACTAAGCCTAATAAAGGACTACCCTTTAAATTAGGGTACTAATATATAAGGTATATTAGACCCTAGGGTAGGATCTATCTTTAGTAGTTTTACTCTAAGTTAGTCTATTAGAGGTTAGTTAGAAGAACCTAGTAATTAATACCCTAAGAGCTACTTAAAGCCTAAGGACTTACCCTTTTATAAGGGGAAGAATATATATAAGTATAAAAAATAGTATTAAGTTATAAATATTATATTTTAATTAATATCTAATAAATACCTAATTAAGTTTATAAAGGTTACTTAAGTTATATAATTCTTAGAAGGTAAACCTACTAAGTTATAAGATTAGAATAAAAGGTTATTATTAGGGAGAGTAGTTATTTAAGAGTACTTTACTTAATACTTATTAAATATTATTAAGGACCTAGTAAACTACTAGCTTTATAATATATAATTATACTTAGATATATAATAGAACCCTAACTAGTTAATATAAAGCTTTAATATATATTTAAGTAGAATTAAATTATAAATCCCTCCTTTTTTAAAGGAATATTAATAGATTAATTTCTTTATAAAGTTATACTTAAACCTTTAAAAGGCCCCTATAAATTATTAAGACCTCCTTACAATTAAAGAAAGCCTAATTACCCTTACTATTTAATTAGAGAATAACTAGCGGTATTATATTAGAATAATAGCGGGTAATAATTATATTACTAAAAAAGGGGATTATTCTAATAGGCGGAATAAAGGTTAGAAGAGGGAAGGAAGTTAAGATAGAGGTATTAATCCTTCTATAAAAGTAGGAAGTATTTAACCTACTAGTAGTTATAATAAGTTACTAGATACTAAGGAAGGGTTAATATATTTTAATTATAAGAAGAAGGGGTACTATAATAAAGACTATTATAGGCCTAAGATACCTAGGAATCTAAATATAATACCTATTAATACTATTAAAAAAGGGACTATTAAATAAAAAAAAGGAAGCGCGCCTCTATTTTAACCTTAATACTAGGGTATTTATTTATTAAAAGGGATTTATTATTAATTTATAATATTAATATTAATAGTTCTATTAATATATAAGGTATATAAGATTATATAAACTTTTTAATAGATATAAGAGTAGAGATTAATATTATCTCTTAAAGCTTTATTAAGTAATATAACCTAAAACCCCTAAAGGGCTATTAGCTATTAATTCTTAAATAGATAAATAGTTAATTAATCTATTATTATAATATATACTAGGTAGAGTACCGCTTTATTAATAGCTAGGGATAGTTAGGTTAATATATTAGTATATTTTATATAATTAAGAAGAAGGGGTTACCTATTATTCTTAATATACCTACTTTATTAAAAGCTAGGGTATAAATAAATTTAAGGAGTTAAAAGTAGTAATTTTTATTAGACTCTATTAATATATCTATCCTAGAGTTATAAGTATTTATAAATACCTTTAAAGGTAAATTAATAATTTATACTATTATCTATATTAAGTTATTTTAAGCGGAAACTTAAAACTTTAATAATAAAGTATTAAAGCTACTTAAAAGTCTTTATAACTTTTTAAATATCTTTTTAAATAAGGAGGTAGGATAATTACCCCCTTTTAAGCCTAGGAATTATACTATTAATATAAATAGTTATAAGCCTCCTTATAAGCCTATTTATAATTTATTATAAAAGGAATTAGAAACTCTATATATCTACTTAGATAATATTAAGTTAAAGGGTTAAATATAAGAGTCTATTAGCCTTATTAAGGCTTCTATTTTATTTATATTAAAGAATAATAATAGCTTATATTTATATATTAACTATTATAAGTTAAATAAGGTAATAGTAAAGAATTATTATCCTCTCCCTTTAATTAATAAAATACTTAATTACTTATAAGGTATAAAGATATTTATTAAGTTAGACCTTAAAGATACCTATTATAAGATTTATATTTATAAGCATAATAAGTAGAAGATAGTATTTTATATATAATATAACTACTTTAAATATATAGTTATATTATTTAAGTTAATAAATACCCTAGTTATATTCTAAGCTTATATTAATAGAGCTTTAATAGGCTTAGTAGATATTATTGATATAATATACCTTAATAATATTTTAATTTATTTAAAAGATATCTTAAGTTATAAGTAATATATCTACTAGGTACTTAAGTAGTTATAAAAGTTTTAACTCTATATAAATAAAAAGAAATATAAATTCTATATTAATTTAATAAAACTCTTTAAGTTTATTATAAGTATTAATAGTATATTAATAGATAGTTATAAGGTATTTACTATTTAAGACTAGTTAGTATTAATTATATATTAGGAAGTCTAAGTATTCTTAAGACTTTTAAACTTTTATTAATATTTTATATACTATTATTTATAAATAGTATCCCCCTTAACTAGCCTTTTAAAAGGTAGTAAAGATAGGAAAAAGTTAAGACTATTTATATAAAGTACTAATAAGGAGAAGGTATTTTATAATTTATATTATACCTTTATAATTATATCTATCTTAATATATTTTAATCTTAATAAGAAAATTTAGATTAAAATAGATATATTTAAATTTATTATAATTATTATCTTATCTTAATAAGATAATAATAGGGCTTAATATTTAATAGCTTTCTAGTCTTATAAATTAATACCTACTAAGACTAGGTATAAGATATATAATTAAGAGTTATTAGTAATTATTAAAGCCTTTAAGTAATAGTAATATTATATAAAAGGTAGTTATTATACTATTAAAGTACTTATAAATTATAATAATCTTAGAGGATTTATATAAGTAAAGTAATTAAATAGTTATTAAGCTTAAAAGGCTATTTATTTAGTTATATATAACTTTAATATTAAATATTAACCTAGTAAGAAGAATCTTATAAATACTCTATTATATAGACTTAACTATAATAATATTAAGATATTATTTAACTAGCTCCTACCTACCTTATAAAATAAGCTAGTAAATTTAAGAAGTATTGTCTTTAGTAAAAAGTAGCTAGAAGAAATAACTAAGTATATAAACTTATCTAATTTAAGAAGGCTTAAAAAACCCTTAATTAAGCTTAAAAACTTAAATAAAAGGGATATAAAGCTACCTTCCTAGTATTAAAGTAATATAATAGCGCTACTACTTAATCCTATTACTAGGGTTATTAATTATTAATAATATATTCTATAAATATTAATAAGAGTAGTTACTAGACTTAAAATAACTTATAAAGTTAGATTAGAATCTTTAAAAGAACTTATCCTCTTATTATAAAGTAATAATTTATTTATTATTAAATAAAAAGATAAGGTAAAGTATATAACTTCTAAGTAAAATACTATTAAATAGCCTTAAAAGGTTAATTTAATAAGATTATTAAGATTTAAAGGAGTACTTTATATATTAGGTAATTTAATATTATATATAAAAATTATTATAAGGGATTATAATAATACTTTAATAAGATATTTTAGGTTATAAAAAATCTTAGAGTTACTCTAATATAAGTATTATTGAAGTAGAATATTAGTAGATATTAAACTATATATCTAAACTTATAAAATATATTAAAGGATAAAAGCTCCTAGATATAAACCTTATAATAATATAATATCCTTATTATAATTTAAAGGGCCTTAGGAAGAACTTTTTATAAATTTTATTATAAGCTTACTACTTAATAAATATAGAAATTCTATATATAATTCTATTTTTATAATTATTAGTAGGTATATAAAGATAGTTTAATACCTTCTAACTAAGAGTACTTATACTATTATTAAATTAACTAAGATCTTATTTAAGAATATAATATTATAATATAATTTACTAATAAGTATTATATTAGATTAAAGATCCTTATTTATAAATACCTATTAGTTAGAAGTTTATTATTATATAAAAATAAAGAGATAACTAAGTACTACCTTTTATCTATAAATAGATAGGTAGATTAAATACTAGAATTAAATATTAGAATATTACCTTAAGGTATTTTTAAATAAAGAATAAGATAATTAGGCTATATTACTCCTAATAACGAAATTTATATATTATACTAGGTTATTTACTATTTTATATAATATATAGATATAATCTATATATAAAAGATAAAGTTAGAGATAACTTTTCAAAAGGAGGAGTACTTATAATTAAAGATTATATAAAAAACCTTTTAAAAGTAAGAGTTATATTAATAAATTAATTGTAGACTATTTAAGTATAAGTTATAAAGTTTTATAATAAACTTTATATCTTAAAGTCTTATATAATAGGAGAGCTAGTAATATTAATTATAAAGAACTTAAAGTAGAAAAGATTAAACTAAAAGTTATTATATAAATATATTAATCCCTTTAAGGTAGTAGATATAATTAGATATTAAGTATACTACTTAAATCTCTTAATAATATAGAGAATTTATTTAGTATTTTATATTTATTTAGTAAAACTATATTAGAGCTATCTTAATAAAGGTAAATAATTATTTATACCTCCTTTAAAACTTATTAATAGTAAAGAATATTATAAAGTAGAATAAATTCTAAATAAAATAAGAAGTAAAGGTATTTAAAACTACTTAATTAAGTAGTTTAGTTATAAAATAGAATATAATTAATAAATATCTACTAAGGATATAAATATAAAAGACTTATAAAGGGAATATAATAAAATATATATAATAAAGAAATATTATAAGTAAAATACTAGTATATAACTATTATAATAGAACTATTCTATTATAAGGTTAAGTTATATAAGGTAAATTATAAGTTATATTTATATAATAGAGATTTTAATAAAGAGATATATAAGAAAAGAATTAATTAAGGGGAAAATCCTTTTATATTTATATTTATATTCTACTATCTAGCTACTTAGAGCTAATAAGAGTGTTCTAACTCTAGCTTATTAAGAGGAAACTATAATATATAAAAGAAAACCTCTCTTACCTACCTAATTTACTATAATACTTCTAGGCCTCTAAATACTATATACTATCCTCTCCCTTATACTTTATACCACCTTAATATTAGATCCTAATACCTATATACTCCTTTCTCTTACTAGGGCCTTACCCCTTTCTCTATACTATTTCCTAATAGTATCTCTTAAAAGGTCTATTTACCCTTAATTACCCTCTTACCCTTCCCTATATAGTTTAACTAATATAAGTACCCTTAACCCTCCTACTAGTTATTACTACCCTAGCTACTCCTTTCTTATATTATCTAGTAATATAATATCCTTATCTATTTAACCTATAATATATAGGCCTTAATTACTATTATATTCCCTAGCTAGGTAGCCTAGTAGAAGGCCTATAATACTCTTATTAGGAATTATTATATATCTTTTCCTAATATATAAGAGGGGGCTATTATAGTTATTAGGATGTATAAATATACTTTATTACTATTATTATAATACTTTATTACTATTATTATATTACTATTTCCTAGTACTAAGTTATATAATAATCTACTTATAATGGAAAGTAGATTATATTAAAATCCCGCTAGTTATACTTATAATTATAGGGTTACTACTCCTACACCTATATATAGTTATAGTTCTCCTAGCTAGGTAGGGTAGCCCTAGCCTTTTATTCTATCTTTTTTATTTAGTATACCTTCTATCTCTTAACCTAGAGTCTCTTATATATTAAGCTAATACTACTAACGGGAACTAAGGTAAGTATTATTATATATACTAAGGGCGCGCTTATAATATATATAAAAACTCTATACTATAAGCTCTACTACTATATAATATCCTAGTTTTATTCTAAGTATATTTAGAGAGACCTCTTAGCTCTATTAATAAGTAATAGGTTTGTAGCTAATACTATATATAGGTGGATCTTATTACTAGCTAGGGGAAAATCCTTATAACCTAAAAAAGAATCTTTACTTAAAAGTATAGTAATAAGGTCTTATAAAGGGAGTATATTAAGGTAAGCTAGGGCTTATAAAAGATAAGCTAGAGGATAAGTTAATATCCCTAATATAAGTAGGCGGGGTAGGCGGAGCTAGTAGAATAGGTATAAGAGTAGGAATAATAGGGGTAGGAGAAGTATAAGGGGTATTAAAGGCGCGGATCTTATAAGTAGAGGGGGTAGTATTAGTAGTACTACTATTATAAGAAGGGCGGCTAGGGCTAATAAGAGTAGGGGTAGGTAATATAATAATAGGAGGTATAATAGCCTCTTCCTCCTCTTTTATATCCTCCTCTATCTCCTCTATCCCCTTTTTATTATTATTATTATCCTCCTCCTAATATATAATTAGCTTATATAAAGATAGTAGAATATTATAATAATATACTTACCTCCCCTAAATCCTTATTAACCTCTATTATAATAAGGGTAGTTAACTCCTCTTATAAAAGTATTAATATATATTATAAAAAGTATATAATAAAAGGACTTACCTACTATCTTATTATATTTAAGATACCCTCTAAGGTAATAGCTACTTAACTACCTACCTTTACCTTAAAGTATAATAATTTCTTAGAGGTTTATAACTTATATAAAAGTATTTTATTATACTCCTTTAAATAAATTACTACTTCTACCTTAATTTTAAAGGTAGTAACCCGTATTATAAAGGTAGTATAATAGGGTAACTTTCTACCCTAGAGGGTAATAATAGAGTTGTTAGCGAGGAGGCTAGATATATAAATATAGAAGGTAAGGGGGACTTATAACCTATTAAATATTATAAGTAAAGTATATTAAAATCCTATTATTATAAATTAATTTATAAGGCTTATAAAGGTAGTAGTACCTCTTATAAGGCCTATTAATCTTATAATTATATAGTAACCTAGGACTTAAACTTAGGTACTTAATATATTAAAGATAAAAGGATTATAAGAGGGCTACTACCCTAATAGTATAATAGGGAAGTATAATATAATAAGAGGATTTAACTATCTATTATAAGAGTTAGCTTATAGGAATACCTTTAAGTATAAAGAATATAAGAATAATTTAAAAGAAACATAATATAATAGGATATTAATAAGGTCTTTAAATAACTAATATAATAGACTTATATAAGAAGGTAATTTATAAGTAATATACTTATAATATATTTAAAGATAACTAAAGTCTATTACAAGGTAATACTATATATAGAATAGTAAAGGATAATAGTAAAGACTTACCTTAATTATTATTATAATTATTAACTATTTAATATATAATATTATATTAATAATTAATCCTTTATATTATACTTATACTCTAATAGTAGTTATCTTATAAAGTATAATAGTATTAATACTAAATATATTAACTTATATTATTAATATATTAAGATATAACTTAAAGTAACTTATAATAGGTTAATATCAATAGTAGTAGTTATAAAAAAAGTTAGAAGTAAATAAAATATAACTTTATTATATACTATATTATATATATTAACTACGCGATTTAATAGTATAATATTATTACTTAACCTTTATATTATTTATTTATATTACGCGTTTATAAAGTAATAAAATAGTATATCTAATTAATAATTATATTCTACTACTAATATTATTATAACTAAAAGCTTCTATATATTAATAATATATAATATTAATAGCGTATTACTATTACTATATTATTACTATCCTTAGAACTCTTTCCCTCCCTACTAGGGATTAAAGGTTTTTAATAAGTCCTATTATAAATAGTAATAATTAGTATTTAAGGATAAATACCCTTAAAGGGGAGGTAATTATTAGGATATCTTAATATATTTAGTTAGTATAGCTACGGCTTACTAGTAATATCCTAGCGTTACTAGTTTAACCTCTTACTATCTAATAGATATCCTTTTATCTATATATCTAAGAGGCTAGGTAGCTCCCTTAAAGGGTATTTAAATAGTCCTCCCTCTACCTCTTTAAAAGGTAGAGATTAGTTCTTCTATAACTATAAAGTTACTAGAGTATTAAGTCTACCTTTGTAATACTACCTACTCGCTAGTAGTTTATACTATCTATTCTAGCCCTTAGGAACTAGCCTTCTAGGTTAGTTCCTAATAAGAAAACGCTTAATGCGTTAATAGTAGTAATATATATAATACCTTTTAATAAGGCGAGAATTTCGGCCTAGGAAGGAACTAGAAATATATTAGGTATAGTAATTTTATTTAACGCCCTAATATTAATAATAACTTATCCCTTCTTACTAGATTCCCTATCTTTCTAGATAATAAAATATGGGAATAAAAACAGGGTTAACTTAGAAGTCTACTCTATCTAACCCTATTTATAGAGCTTATTAAAGGCTTTATTAATTACCTCCTTATTAGCCTTTCTAACTAGATAAACCTAGGCCTAGCCTAGTTTATATAAGTCCTACTAGTTATCTACTAGAGGAATATCTATCTATTAAGACTTAGGTATATTTATAATATTACCTATATCTTACTATAAACTAGGAAATTTATTAATAACTAAATCTAATAAAGACCTTAATTAGGGTAAGCTGTAGATTATAATACCTATATTATAGACTACCTTAATATTAGGAGCTAGGGTATTTAATATAGCTACTAAAAATATAGTAGTAGTAGCTACTAAGTGTTATAAATTTAACTTTACCTAGTTTATATTCTTCTTTAGAGGTCTAGCTACTAGGTTATTATAGAAGGCTTTTATAACGTTAGTAATTTCTAAAAACCTGGAGGGGTACCTAGGGCTAGCCCTAGGCCGCCCCGGGCCGTGGTTTAAGAAAGCTTACCCTAGAGCGGTAGGGGTAGATACGAGTCCGCCTAGGGCCGATTTAAGTACCCTAATTACTATACTTTCGGCCTATAACTATAATTCTGTACTAGGGACTATTAAAGGCGTGCTTAATATTATTAATAATCCCCTACATCGGTAAACTAGGAAACCTGCAAAATATAAAAATATGCGCATTATACGCACATGACTGATGCGCTTATATATTAGCCCTGGAGCTCGAAATAACACCGTAAGTTGTAAAATACGCATTTAGCTGGATTTAGCAACTTTTAGAAATACTAGGTAATAGGACTAATAGGGGATAAGTCCTACTAATTAGCTATAATATAACTATATTAGGCTAGTACTAACTAGGTAATTATAATAAGGTATTAAGTCTTATTAATAATTAGTACTACTAGTACTTAGTAAGAGAATTAATCGCAGGCGTAATATAGGGATAGGATACCGGGCTAGGGTAAAGGGGAGTACTCTACGCGTATATAAATTACGTAAATCGACTGTATTTAAAACCTATATTACGCTAGCGTTGACGACGTAGCCGCTATAACTCTAGCGAGCTTCCCGTTTCTTCCCAGCGCTAGAGGAAAATCACGGATTTAAGGCCTTAAATCCGGATTCTCTATATTTAGGGTTTTTAGGCTAGAATAAAAAAACCCTAAAATTTTCCTATTTATTACCTGCATTTTACCTGAAAAATGCGCTTTTAACGGAATTAGCAGTTTTATTTATTTTACGCGGGTTCCTAGTTTGCCGATGTAATCTATATTAAAAAGGTTATTAATATAAGTAAGGTGTATTATACTATATTTATATTATATAGATACTATATTAAGAGTATACTAATAGTAATATATTAATTATATAATATTATAACTAATTATACTATTAGTTATATAGCTATATAAAGTACTAGATATAAAGAATATTAAAATTATAAGATATATAAGATATATAAGATATATAAGATATATAATATATACTAGACCTCCTAAATAGACGAGATATATAAGATATACTAGATATGCGAGATATACTAGGTATACTAGATATACTAGCTACGCTAGATATACTAGATAAACTATATTTCCTTTATATACTTACTACCTAATTATTACTCTTATCTATTTAACTAATAGATAATTTAAGATTAATAAGTATTATATATTTACTAGAAAATACCTGTAAAAATTCAAGATTTTTACTTCGGAAAATCACCCCTACTACCTGGCGTTTAGTAGGTGACGTGAATAGCGGGAAGGATATCAGACGTTTTAGCCTGTAAATGCGACAGCATTAGCTATATCATATGCACCCATGGACCGATTTAGATCATTCTGACAGCGTTGGATACCTGGCAATGAGACGGATATTTCCCCCCATTCAGACCGATATCAGACACGTTGGTAGGTGACATGAATAGTAGGGTTTTTAGCCTGTAAATGCGACAGCATTAGCTAATGCACTAATGCAGCGATATAGATCATGCTGACAGCGTTAATGAGACGGATATTTCCCCCTATTCAGACCGATATCAGACACGTTGGTAGGTGACATGAATAGTAGGGTTTTTGGCCTGTAAATGCGACAGCATTAGCCTATGCACTAATGCAGCGATATGGATCATTCTGACAGCGTTGCATACCTGGCAATAAGACGGATATTTCCCCCTATTCAGACTGATAGTAGACACGTTAGTAGGCGTTATCGTGGAATAGGTAAAATGTAAATAATGCTAGGATTTTTGTTGTTCGTAATCCATATTCTAGCCGTTAGCGCATAGAATTTAGTAGGTAAATCCATTTATTCTGAAATATCTTTTAAACTACTACACCGATTTTCGTTATTTTTAAAGCGTTAGATAGCTAAAAGTAAGCTATATAACTTTATTCAAATAGAAAATATTATAAAGCGCTAGTATATAGGTAGGTAGAATGCGAAGAAAGTCAGGACTTTTAATATTTACCGCACTTAGCGCTAGTCCTAGAGGGGTAATTAGGGGACTTATTAACTAACTGATAAGCTGTAATAAGCTTAGGGTCCTAATATTCCCATTTTCTATTATAGTAAGAAGATTCCTATCTACCTTAGTCTAAAAGAGGGTATAATTATCCTCTATTACTAGCTAGTATTTTTAATAATTATTACTACTAAAGGAATACTAATATATTTAAGTCTTATCTAAATTAATCTACTTATAAAATTTATCCTATAGTAGTTAATATACTAACCTATAACTCCGCCTCTTTAATAAGACTATCTTATAGGATCCTCTATTACCTTCTCTATAACTAGCTTTAATACTATTATCTAGTACTACTTAAGTTAAGTATAAGTTACTAGTATTCTACTTAAATAGATATACTTACTAATACTCTACTATAATTCTACTCTAATCTAGGAAGATCCGTAGTCTAAGAGACTAGTATATCTATAAGAAGATTATTAGAACTAGTTCTATTACTTATACTATCTTTAATTACTCCTATCTTTATAAATATTATACTACAAGTCTAAGTTAAATATATAGGTAATAATAGGCCTTTATATACTATTTATTAGTTAAATAGTAGTAGATCTTTAAGTAAAGGTTAGGTTTAATAACTAGAATTAGATAATATAATATCTCCTTTATAGGAATTATTATCCTTATTAAGTATATTATATAGGTTTTACTCGCCGCTATAACTAGCTAGGAGTAAGCCCTAGCTAGTATCCTTATATATATTATATAGTAGATAGATTATATTATCTCTATTATTATTTATAAGGGTTATACTTTTATTAACCCTATCTTATAAATACTTTATAACCTTCTCCTATTTATCTTTACCTTAGTTAAACTATATTAGTATATAGAGATTAAAGTTCTTTATAAGAAATATTAATATTTAGTAAATTAGTATTAATTATAGAATACCTTTAATAATAGGGCCTTAATATAGGTAATCTATCTTCTTATTTAAAGACGTATATTCCTTAATTATATAGTAGATTATTAAAAGTAGAAAGTAGATTATCCTAGGGTAGAATAGCTAGAAAAGGTACCTTATAATTACTAGGAAGTCTAAATTAATAGATATCCTTCTATAAAATACTTTAATAATTATATTAATAATAATATTAGCCTAGAACCTTATAACTATCTAATAAACTAGATTAGCTTTAATTCTATTTATCTACCTTCCTTAATATTAAACCTTTAGATTATCTATATTATAATATATAAAGATATATTTTAATCTACTATTATATATATTTAACGATAATATTATATTAATAATATAGATATAATATAATAAATGCGACTGGATACTAGTCCTTAGCCTGCGACGGCGATAATACGCGTGCGATAAGAGAATAGCTAGATACCTAGTTAAGGGGCGATAGGGATAGTAGTAGAGGTAGTAGTAGTAGTAGTAGTAGTAGTAGTGGAGTCGCTACCGTTAGTAGTAGTACGAATATAGGCGGAGAAGACGGAGCTAATAACGCGTTAAAGATAAATATATAGACGAGATTAGATAAAAAGAAGTAAATTAACGCGGCGGAGGACGCGTTATAATTAGTATATATACTCGACTACGAAGACCTTAACGCGAAGATATAAAGAATAACCTAAGTAAGCCTTAAAATTACCGCTACGGTTATAAGGGTTATAGGTAACCGCTAATAGGCTATCGACGAAGAGATAAAGAGAAGGCCTACTTAGGTATAAGGAAATACGCCGGCTAGGAGCTGGAGCAGCGGTCCTACGCGCGTGAACTCTCCGGCGAATAGCTAGGCGAGAGGCAGCCTATTCGTTCGCTTACCTACCTCTCCCCCTCCGATCTCTACTAGACTCCCTATAGTAATAGGGATATCTAGTACTTTAATAACCCCGATACGTCTCCGGCAGTTAATAGTAATAGTAAAGGACCCTAACGAGAATAAGAAGCACGCCAGCTTAACGGGAGATATAATAGTTAAGGACTTTTAGTATAAGTAGTATAAAGATATAGAGTAGATTATAGTAGGTAGGAGGCTGAATAATAGCGGGGATCTACAGCTGATTATAACTACGGTAGAGGGACGGGAGCGACTAGAGAAGAGCGAGGCGTAGGTGATAAGAGTATTATAGTTAGCTAAGCTTATACGGAAGTCGTTCTTAGTACGGGTCTACGGGATAAATATATAAGCGTTTAATACGAAGGACTAGAAGAGTATTAAAGACCGCCTAGAGAGAGATAACGCGATAATATACCCGGGATTAGATATTATTAAGGCCCGTTAGCTACCTATAACCTTTTAGAAGACGAGGAGTAGGGCTATAAAGAGGTACTCGTTATTAATCCTTAATATAGCTACACCGGAGATAGCGGATAAGCTAGTAAAGAGATAGCTTATAAAGTTATACTAGATAAAGGTAGTAGAGAAGTTCGACGAATCAGCGTCGATAATATAGTATTATAACTACTAAGAATATAGGTATATAGCACGCTTATACCTAAACTCTATTCAATACGCAGACTATAGTAGAGACCACGACTCTTAGGAGTACTAGAGGAAAGCTCCTGACGCCCCCCCAGTATATAGGGTATGCGGGAGGAGCGGACACAAGGCGTTCTATAAGATCTACCTACTTCGGAAGAAGGAGTAGAAGAGGGTGGAGTAGCTTTAGGCTACTAAGATACCGCTATACGGGTACTACAGCGAGAGGAAGGTTAATAAGCCGGCGGTAGACGCTAAGGGGTTTATAATTATCGCCTTAACGGCGGGAAGGAAGAGAAAGGTAGTAGAAAGTAGGGTAATATCGGGTACACCTACGAGTAGTCTAGTACCGGTACCTAGACTACTATCTAGACTAATATTCGGGCCGGAGCCTGGGCCGGAATCTAGGTTAGGACCTAGGCTAGATTCTAGGCCAGAACCTAGGCTGGGATCTAACTTAGGATCTAACTTAGACCGCAGCTTAGGCTCCTAGAGGGATATCAGCCTAAGTATAGTGGGGGCGGCTCCGAAGTAGCAGTAGTAGTAGGCTAGGCCTAGCCGGCCAAGGCGGCTTAAGAGGAAGGAGGTAGGCTAGTAGAGGATCGACGTTATAGTAACGCCGACGGGAAAGGAGGAGGAGGCAATAGCGGTAGTAGTAAGGATAACGCAGGGACCTGAAGCTACCGCCGGCGCGACGGGCGGCTAGGACTGGGATATAATAGACGAATAGAACGACTCGGAGGATTATTAATAGAGCTACACCTAGCTCCGTTAATAATCCTATAGTATAATATAAGAAAAGAGAAGGGGACTATAATAGTACTACTAGAGGACTAAGTAGTCTAAGGCATTGATATTCTAGCTATCTAGGAGCCCTATTATAACCTTAATAACGGGACTTCGTATAACCCTAGTTATAGTAGATTTTATCTAGCTTATAGAGGCGGCGCTAATACTTGAACCTGTTTATATATTAATAAGAGAATCGACCTAGAGTTATAGGAAGTAACCTACTATTCCCGCGACGTATACTCCTTAGTAATATAGACGCCTAAAGGAGGAACCTAAACTACTATCTAGGAGTCTAGAATAGGGGGCCAGACCGCTATATAGACGACCGAGGCGGAAATCTAGACTATTAACCGGGATTCGAGAGAGAATCCTAGTATTATAACTAGGGAAGTACATATCTATAACGTCTATAATCCGAGCCTAGCTGCGGTTATAACTAATAACCCGTCCCGCCTTAACTAAGCTAGGGGCCTATTATAGGCCCCTAGGGAATATATCCTAGTAGGCGACTTTAACCTATACTACCCGAACTAGAATAATCTAGGTAGGTTCACGTACTAGAGTAAAGCGGATAAATTAATTAAGGTAACGATATCCGTAGGGATAGAGCTCCTCCTCCTAGAAGGCGCGGTTATATAGTGCTCTAGAGGGTATAAAAGCGTAATCGATCTAGTTTTTATAACGCTAGGGCTAGCGGACTACGTACTAGGGTACGGAGTACGCGAAGACCTATAATATAAGTCCGACTATACCCTAATAGTTACCGAGCTAGACCTTAGCACGGAGGAATAGGCTAAGCCTTAGAAGTACGCCTAGAAGACAGCTGATAGTAAGGAGGTAAGAAAGGGAGCCTAGGCGTTAAACGGCGCCCTCCTAGCGACCCCTTTAATAATAACGTTATAAGTAGACGACTTTCTACTACGCCTCTAAGAGGGTATAGTAGAGATACGGGATCTCACCGTCCTATAAGCGAAGCTACTAGGGAAGGGAAAGTTATACTAGACCCCGGAATATATAAAGGCTATACGACGAGTAAAGGATACTATTATAAAGATAAAGGGAAGCCGGGGTACGGCTTTAGAATAGTAACGGATAACGGCTATTAGGGATAGGAATAGAGTTATTACTAAAGCGAAGGCGCTAGCCTTTCGTCGTGTAGTATATAAAGCTAGGGAGTCCCTTAAGGGAGTATAGTAACTAGCTAAATAGGTAAGAGAGAATAGTATAGAGGCGAAACCGCTACCGAAGTTTCCGGCCCTAAAGCAGGCTGCCGATAGGTAGATAGCGACTATATTTAAAGAAAAAGTCTTAGTCCTACGCGAGACCTTCTTCCCTCCGCTACTATAGGCGGACCTAGCGGATATCTAGGACGCTAACTACCCTAATCCCCTCTTAACGGCTGATATAATTAGTAAGGAGGAAGTCTAGAAGGCTATTTTCCGCTTAAAGGAGGATAAGGCTCTAGGAGTCAATAGGTTCCCTAATAGATTCCTGCGTGTTATTACCGAGAAACTTATTAGAAAGATTACCTACCTCTTTTAAGTATATCTACGACTTAGGTACCACCCGCGGGAGTTTAAGAAGGCTAATACGGTCGTCCTAAAGAAGCCGAGGAAAGCGGACTACTCGGAGCCGAAAGTATACCGGCTGATAGCCCTACTTAGTACTCTAGGTAAGGCGTTAGAAGCGGTTATAGCGAAATATCTCAGCGATTATATAGAGCGTTACGGCCTCTTTCTTATAGAATAGATAGGGGCGAGGAGAAGAAGATCCACTGAAATAGCATTAGAAACGATAGTCGACGTAGTATATATAATATAAGACTACGGGAAGGATAAGGTAGCTAGCCTACTATTACTTAACGTGGCTAGGGCCTTTAATAATATCTCTTATAGAAGGCTTATCTATAACCTTAGGATAAAGGGAGTCCCGCGGTTAATAGTAGCTTAGACTAAAAGTTTCCTAAGGGAAAGGGCTATATTAATCACGCTAGGAAGACGAACGAGTAGTATAAAAGAGGTCGAGACTAGGATCCCCTAAGGGTTACCGGTCTTACCTGTCCTCTTCCTATTCTTTAACTCCCCCCTTATTGAGGGGTATTTAAGGTTAAGGTTATAAGTCTAGACGGGTGGATTTATCGACGATATATACCTACTAGCCTACGGGACTAGTACTAAAGCTATATATAGGACGCTAGCGTTAGCGTACTAGGAGTACCTTAGGTAGGTAAGTACTTATAAGGCCTTATTTATACCGGCGAAATATAAACTAGTACACCTAACTTAGTACCTAAGGAGGTTTAATATAACCGCTTCGGTGGACCTAGGATTAATAATAACTAGGCTATAAACGAGTATCCGTGTTCTAGGACTATATATTAATAGGAAGCTCTAGTAGGGCCCTTATATCTAGAAGGTTAAGATGAAGATAGTAGTATAAGAGCTATCGCTCTTAATCGTAGCGGCATTAATATAAGGAGCGACTTTAAATAAGGTAAGATAGGTATATAGCGCTATAGTACGGCCGGCGATAACTTATACCGCCGCCGTATAACACTCTCTAAGGGCTCTTAAGGGGGCTATAAGGGTACACGTCAGGTCTCTTAATATCATCTAGAATCGATATATTCGCCGAGTACTAGGGGCTTATAAAGCTATAAGCGTACGGGAACTTAAGGTTAAGAGCGGAATTACTCCGATATAAATAACCTTAGATTAAATAGTCCTCCGCTACTAGGCGCTCTAAGGTATCTACCCCGCTATTAAGGCCGGGAATATAAGGATCCGAAGGAAGCTTTATAAGCGGTAAGGCCGACCGCGAACCGTTACGGAGTCCCTAGTAGAGGGGAAAAGGGAGTAGGCCCTACGAGCCCTCCGAATAAATAACTAGGATAAACTAAGAAAGGAGGATAATACCCCTAAGAAGTAGCAAGTCTAGAAGGAGGTTCAGGTATAGTAGGGGTTATTATAGAGAGTAGTATAGGAGGAATACTAGTCTAGTATTCCGGAGTAGCGACGGATAGTAGCCTAGGAAGGCGATATATAGGCTGATAGGCGTACGCTTTATACGAATCTCTTTAAGGCGGCTAGCTCGGTACTAATGTAGTTACGTACTAAGAAGACAGGGTTAGCCTACTTCTTATATAGGTAGAGGGTCCCTAGGGTTAACTCGCCTAGATGCGAGGATTACGGGTAGAGGAAGTAGGACGTAAAGCACGTCTTTATATTCTACCCTAGGTACTAAGAAAGGCGCCAGCTCCTTATTAATAGGGCAGGTACTAACGACCTCTATAAAATACTTATAATATAGAAGGGAGCGGAGGCTATCGCCCGATGGTTCCTAGAATATAGTCCCCTCTAGTAGTTTTCCCTAGCTAGGGAATAACTCTTTAGGACCGGATCTAACCTAGACCTAACCTAGATCTTACCTAGGTCTAACTTAGGAGCGCCTCTAGCGCTAATAGGGCTGGTAGGCTGGGCCTACCTACTCTAAAGGTACTTTATATAGATTAATAATAAAGGGAAGTATAGTACGGTGTTTAAATGTAGTACTAAAGATAATAAGAAGGCTGTAGGAAGCGTTTACGGCAGGTAGAGGTTTTTTACTTATAGGGCTTACGGAGGTCGTAGTACTACGGCTCTAAAGGTTTCCTTTAACTAAGGATCGCGGTTAACGCGATTACTTGATATACTAAAGAAACCCGCTATTATCTAGCTACTAGATAAGTATATATATAACTAATTAAATTAAATTAAATCAAGATATATTTATTTAAAAGTTTTAGGGTAAGTTTATAAGACTACTTAGTACTTAAGAAATAGTAATATAACCTAACTAGAGTTTTAATCCTAGGTATAATATAAGACTAAAATAAACTTATACTATTATAAAGCTACTATTATATTAATATCTTATTAATATATTAATAATTAGAAATATATTTCTCCCTACTAACCTTTTATACCTTATATACCTTTAGGATATTATTAATATCTAGTCTATAATTATATTACTATCCTACCTTTTTAGTATAATACTTCTATACTTTAATTATTATATTACTAAAATTAGCTAGATTATATTTAAGCTAAGGTATATACTATTTACCGCCGCTACTAGTAAATACTAGTACTTATAAATATAGTATAGCCTTAGATAAGATAGCTTTATAACCTATTATAAAGATATTCTATATTCCTTTATAACGCCTTAGCTAACCTTATAATAAGTTATACCCTTACTCTTCTTTACCCTTAAGTACCCCTATTATTAGCTTATTATAATTGTAAGGTAATCGCGGTCTTTAAGCTCTTAAGAGGTTCTTATTTAAGGATAGGGACGTAGTACTATAAGGGGATCTAGTATAAGATATATACTTTAAAGTAGATAATATTATATTAAGTCTTAGTTACTAGACTAGCTATAAAGCTAATATACTACCCTTTATATTAATAATAATATAAGCCGCTTCTATTAATATAGTAGATTAATATAGGAACTTATAATATAATATACCCTCTTTACTAGTTATATTCTAATAGGTTCCTTATCTAACTCTTCTTTATTAATAATATAGTTATCTTATCTCCCTTATTTTAAGTCTAAATCTATTATATTTAATAATAGCCTTTACTTTATAACTATTTAATTCTCTTAAATATAGGATTTATTATTACTAACCTCGCTATCGCGGTTAATACTATTAAGTATATTAGATAGACTATAAGCTCCGCCGGCCTACTTAAATAATTAGCTCCTACTATAAATAGGTATAATATTATAGGTATAGATATTATATATAAGACTAGGAGCGGCTTAAACCTCTCCTACTTCTACCTACCCTTACTATAGTAAGCCTCTAAGATATTATACTTTAATTAGGGCGAATAGTCTTTAATTTAATAGGATAAGTATTTCTTATAGAAATAGGGGTACTAGAGAATAATAATATAGTAGGTAAATAAGTTTATAAAAGAATATTTAAGAAATAAGGAGGTAGCCTATAATTAAAAGAAAAATAAGGGGTAGAGATCTAACTATATATTATATACTTTTTACATATTATTATTATTACTTTTAGGTTAGAATATATTAGATTTAGTAAAAACCCTATTTAATATATAGATATACTCGTCTATTATATCTAATATATCTAATAAGATCTAGCGCGTAATTTTTATATTTTAATTATTTAAACCCCCTAGAAATTATTAGATATTTATTTAAAACTTATAATAAATATAATTACTTTAGATTACCTACTCTCTTATTACTATCTCTTATTATTTTAAAGCTTTACTCTTTTCTAGTATACTATCTCTTTAAATTAAAATACTTAGCTTTAATTATTATATATAATAGATAGTATAGAATAATACTTTTTACTTTATCTTAAATTATACCCCCTATCTAATATTCTCCCCTTTATAATAAGATAAATACGTAAATTAGAGGTAGATATTATACTATTAATAGTATCTTAGCTAGTCCCTCTTTCTCCTTAGTTATTATTATATAAATAACCTTATAACTATTTATTTTAAGATATAAGTCTATTAGCTTATAGATTACTATAAACTATATATAGCTTAATACCTTAAGACTAATACCGACGTAGTATTTAATAATATAATAGAGGTAGTATTATACTAAGTAATTTCCTAGGGGGTAGAAGGTACTAGCGTACTTACTAATATTTATACTACTTATAATAAATAGTTCTAGTCTACCTTAGCGTAGATTAAACTACTTAAAGAGGAACTAGTCTCTTTATAAGTAGATAAGTATTATTAGTAAGAGAGAACTTATAAAGTATATTAAAATCTCGACTATACCTATTCTAAAGCTATAACTTAGGATTCTACTCCTAGTATAAATAGCCCTCCCTTTATCTATAATAATATTATTAATAATACCTAATTAGTCTATTAAAATACCTAGGATAGTTACTAGAGCTATATAATAGGAGGAGTAATAATAAGTTCCTCTATCTAATTATACTAATATCTCTTAAAACCTAAGTTATTAGATAGTTAACTTTATATAAACTCTAACCTAGTTATTTATTACTATTATCCTCTCACTATTCTAACTATAGTCTTATAAACCTAATAGATATAAAGCTATTATAGCCTTAGTCTTATTAGCCTTCTATTATTTATAGGATATCTTCCTCTACTTCTTTAAGCTTATAATTATAGGTATCTTTACTCTTTTAGACTTTTATATATATATTAGGGGTATAGAGGTTATATATAGGATAGTATTTATTATTATATTATATCTTTTAGGCTAATTCTAGCTATTATTATTTTCTATATATCTCCTATAATCGGCGGGTTATAGAGTAGTAGATATAGGGGTTTATATTATTAATAGCGGCTTAATACTATATTATATAATAGAGCTTTTATATTAATCTAGCTTATACCTACTAGAGTTTAAATATTTATTAGTTACTATTAATTATCTTTAAGTAAAGCTTATTATTTAATAAGTTATTAACTATTTATAAGTAATTAGCTAAGCCCTAGTAAATATATTTTAGATAATATATATCTCTAGGATTAAGTATTTATATATTCTATTCCCCTAATTTATTTAGGCTTATAAAATATAGAATCCTAGTTAATATTAAATCTAATATCTTCTTATAAGATATATATAAATAAATTAAAGTATAGGTTATTTATAGTAATCTTATTAGTAGCCTTATTAGATATAACTAGGTCTTAAGGCCTATATATCCTAATTTCCCCCCTATTCTTCTTATAATAACTAATATTTATATTACTAAAGGTAATACTATATAGCTAAAGCGTTAGTATTATTCCTCTTATAACTATTAATATAGTATTAATCTTACTCTTATAATACCTTCTTTACTTTTTATTATTATTATATTTCTAGGCCTAGTATATTAAATACTCCTCTTTCTAAGCTGGATTAATATTACTAAAACCCTTATAAAACTACTATATAACTCTTATAAAGGCGGGTTATAACTCCTTCTTTATAGTAATATTATTAATTTTATCCCCTAGATTCTTATATATATTAATCTCCGCCTCTAGTATTATATATATTACATTATATATCTTATTATTAATAGCGAGACCGGCGTAAATCTAATTATTTACTTAATAGTTAACCTTTAACTCCTTCTAGATCTATTCCTATAAGGCAGCTTAAGTAATTATAGTATAGACTAGAGAGTATTATAAGCTAACCTCCTACTCTATAATATATCTATTTATACATATAATTCCTACTATAAAGTCTCTAATATAGACTTTATATAGTTAATTATTATTATAATAATCTATTTTAATTATAATATATAGGTATTTAATCCTAGAGGGAAAGTAAGGGTAGGGTAGCGCTAGAAAAATTATATTTTATATATAACTATAATACTAGTATATCTTATATATCTTATATATCTTATATAAGATCTTATAGATATTATATATCTTATATATCTTATAACTCTTATTTATCTTATATATTATATATATCTTATACGTCGTATATATCTTATATATTATATATATCTTACACGTTATATATATTTTATATACCTCGTATAGTATATATATCTTATATATATTAATATCTTATACATCTTATATATCTTATATATTAGTCTTAGTATATTTATAGAAAGGTATATATAGTAGAATTTAAAGTATATATCTTAAAATAGCGATATAGTTAATAATTATAAGGGTAGATAGCTTAGTAGTATATTTTACTATTCTAAACTTCTTAATCTAGACTAACTTCTATAAGTAGGGGGTTTAAGCTAGTAATATCTAATATTTATATTATAAGGGCCTAATAGACGCGTAGCTTTAATAGAATAAAGCTAAATAGGGAGGTTATAGCTACTACTTACTAAACTAACCTTATAACTAAATATTAGAGAGAGACCTACCTTATTCCTCTTACTAGCCGCCTCTTTTTAGTAGTAGAAATTTATTACCTACTTAATAAACTTAGGTACTAAGAACTAACTATTAACGGCGAGGTATTATAATAAGAAACCTCTACTATTTATAAGACTAAAGATACTTATTACTTAAGAAATACCTTTTAATCCTCCTAGTTAAACCTTAAGACTATATATACTATAATTAGTATAAACTAATATTAGTTTAGACTTATAATTTAAGTATACTTTAATACTTTAAGCCTAGAAGATTTTATATTAACCCCTAATAGAGAAGGTTATTATTCTCTATTTTATAAACTCTTACCTACTACTATATAATAGCGATAATATAGTATATAATTATTATAAATGGCTTAAAGGTAGTATTAATATTAAAGATAAAGGGTATAACTTTAATTTAACCTAATTATAACTCCCTTACTATTATAATAGTTTAGATTTTAATTATTACGCCCTAAGTTAGGGATATCTATATAAATTTTAGAGTATTTCCCTATCCTTTAACTAGCCTATTAATAAGGTATATAACTTTTATAATTCCTAGAGAACCCATCTACTATTTCTTTTATAACTTCGCGGTAGGCGTCTTTAATATTATTACTAATAATTTCTAAGACGTTAGTATTTATAATTTAAAGATACCTTACTATTACTATTATAAGAAAGGCTACTTATAAAGGAGGTTTAATAAGACCCTAATAGTAGCCTAATATAATAAACTCTATATTTTTTAACCCCTAGCCTTTATATTATAACTTCCTAATTTCCTCTAGAGGTACTCTTAAAATACTTATTTCCTTATAATTCTTAAGCTTATAATTAAAGTATATAATTATTTATAATATATCTAGCTATATCCTTATCTCTTCTTTATTAAGGACCTTTAATAAGGTTAATAAGCTATACTAACTAAGTAGTATTTTTTATAAGCTAAGCTTACTATTAATAGTTATAGGATTAGTAAGATATATATTAAGCTTAAGAAAGAATATAATAGTAAAGTAAAGATCTTTACTAAATTAAAATCTAATATTATATAGGAGTCTAATATAATATAAGTTATTATTAAAGTCTATTATAAACTAGATCTTTTTAATAATTACTATTATATACCTTAGTATATAATAGCCTTTTTATACTATTAAGCGTAAAATATTATTAATAACTACTTCCTAAAAGAGAATTATATAAAGCTACTAAAAGCTAGGGGTAAAATATACTTTATTTAAATAAGTCTTATTAATTTAGTAAGCTAGATCGCGTATATAGAGACTTTTATAATAATAGAAGATAAATATATTACTAGACTTATATACTTTTCTATACTATTAAGCCTTTATTATAATAGTAAAATAGGTATTAATAAGTATATAAAACCCCTTTAAGATAGCGTAGAAGGAGATTAAGTCCTTAATATTAAGGTTCTTTATAATTTTAAGAGTTAGCTTAAGATAATTAAGAGTAGTAATAAAAATATTAAATTAATTTATATCTACTTTATTTTCTAGTTATAAGATACCTAATTTACTATTTATACGGCGTCTTCTCGCTAGTAATAAGAATATAGGAATATAAGTAGGAGATTTACTTACTTATTAATTATATAAGAAGCCTTTATTAGGTAATATAATAATAGGGTTATCTATTTTAATTATAACTTTAATATTAGTCGGTATAGTAGTATCTAATAAATATTAATAGTACTTTATTAGGGTAGTAAAAGCCTTATTATCTTAACTAGTAATTAATAGCTAAGAGATAATCTTATTATTATCCCTTATAAAGACTATTACTTAGGAGTTATTATCCTCTCTAATAGAGTCTATAATTTAAGGAGTAGTATGAGTAGTTATAAGTTCCCTTACTTATAAACTATCTGGTATTAGATTAAGAATAGTATATAGGTCTATAATTTAGATAGATAAAAAGCCTGTTAGTATATATATTACTTATTAAGTTATAATCTAGAGTTACCCTTTTAACTAATACTATTCTAATAGAACTACCTACTAGGACCTTATTTAAAGTTCCTAATATACTATTTAATTATTTAAAAATAGATATTATATCATTTTAAGAGGTTTTACCTATAAGACTTTTATAGGGAGGTAGGGCGGAATTAGGGTTATAAAGACGCGAGTCTAAATTAGTATACTATATATTAACTAGTAAACTAAATAGAAGATAGACTTAATAGGCTTACTTAATATATCTAAAAGGTCTAGAGAGCCTATAATAGAGTACTTAGATAGTTATAATAGATAATAGTATATAAATAAAGATATATATTAAGATTTAGCCTATTTATACTCCTAGTAAAAGAGATATAAGTACTAAGGCTATTATATATCTTATATATCTTATACGTCTTATATATCTTATATATCTTATACGTCTTATATATTAAGTACTTGTACGTCTTATATATCTTATATACCTTATATATTTCATATATCTTATATATCTTATATATATTATATATCTTATATATCTTATATATCTTATATATCTTATATATCTTATATATCTTATATAAGATCTTATATATCTCGTATATCTTATATATTAAGTATTTATACGTCTTATATATTTTATATATCTTATACGTCTTATATATTTTATATATCTTATATATCTTATATATCTTATATATCTTATACGCCTTATATATTTTATAGATCTTATATATATTATATATCCTATATATCTTATATATATTATATATATCTCGCTAGTTTTATATATAATATCTTTTTAATCGCGTATTTTACTTATATCTCCTATATCTACCCCTTTTATATATAATTAAATACTTATTAATAAAGCCTCTAATATAACTTAAATATTATATACCCTATATATTATCTAAGTAATTAATACCCTTTATTACTAGCCCTTAGAAGTTAATCCTTTTATACTTTTTCTAGATATAATCTATAATTTAAGTCTCCTTCTTAATAAAATCCTTATTATATAAGTAGTTATATTAGTTCTAATTAATAAAATTATTAATATAGCTAATATATAAGGTATTACTATATTCTAGTATTATATATATACTATAAATAATACTATCTAGAGTAAATAGGCGCTTATTAATTAGACCCTAGGGAGTTATAATTATAGCTATTTACTATTTCTCTACTTTAACTATATTATAAAAAGGATTAATAGCGCCCCTATTCTATATCTTAAGTAATTTAACTATTACTCTATTATATCTTAGGGGTTTACCCTTTCTATTATAGTTCTTTATATCCTAAATAGTAACTAGGAGCTATAACTAACCTACTAGTTTCCCTCCTTAAAGGCATTAAATATTAGACTAATTAGTAATATCTAGATAATACTCTTAAACCTATATATAGTCTTACTACTAACGGCCTTTATTCTATTAATTAATAGAGTAATAATAGAATTCCTTTAATAATTAATCTAGATTAGCTATATTTTTACTAGATCTTTTCTAGGTCCTTAGTAACCTATAGATTTATATTAGGTAGTAAGAAATCTAAGAAGGGTTATCTTCCCGTATATTACCTATATCTTATATAGACCTAGGGTCTACTACCTTTATACGCTCCTACTAGATAAATATAGCTAATATATATAAAAGATTTAAGACTTTACTTTTAGTAGTAGTAGTAGATACTATATACTATAAGTTTAGATTATAATATAAATAATATAGCTATCCCTACTCTTACTTATCTATCTTCTATCCTAGCTTACTTAGTAGCGTAGCGGCGCTAACTTAATTAGTATATACCTTATTATTATAATTAACCTAACCTAGTAGGCGACTAAGGCTATATTTCTTAATATTAGCTATTATAAGAATATTAAGCTCTTAAGTATTATATTAAAGTAGTTACCTCTTAAAATACTTCTATTTATTTATTTATTAAAATAGGCGTTTAACTATCTTAATATAAGCTACCTTACCTATTTTAGTTATTATATTAGGTAGGCTATTAGATTCGCGTATATAATAGGTATAATAGCTTAGTATATATATCTTTAGAAAGTTTAAATAGTAACTATTATAATAGGGTTATAGATAATCCTTTACTTAATTAAATACCTTTAAATAATAGTCTAAGTAAGCTATTATATCTTATATATAAGAGATATATTAAACTACTATTATAAAATCTACTAATACTTTAATAGTAAGTATAATACCTAGCTACTTCTTATCTAGTAATAGGATTATTATAAGAAGTAACTACTAAATAATCCCCTTATATTCTACTCTTAACTACTACTTAATCTCGCTAAAATAATTAAAGTATTTAAGACTAAGGAATAGTAGGACTTAATAGTAGGCCTAATCTAATTAAACTATTATAAATAATTTTAGAAGTACTCTATTTCTAGTTTCTATTTAAGTACGCTTTTTCCCCTTTATCTTTTATATAGACGCTCTAATTATCTTATTAACCTACGTAAGTAGGTAGTCTCTAGCTACCCCTTTAAGTAATTAGTATAAGATATTAGATAATATATACTTATAGATATTTATAAGATAATATTTCTAGGTAAAATTATTAGTAGGGTAGATATATTAATAGTCTAATTAAGAATAGTATTTATTCTACTATAAAGTTAGTTATAAGGTAATTTATAATTTTATCTATTTATAGATTTATATAGGCTAGAAGCTGTACTAGCGTAGATCTTCCTATTTCTCTTAGGGCACCTAATAAATAGGGTAATATTATAAACTTTTAATACCCGTAATTAGGACTTACTCTTTATAATTAGCTGAAATTCCGGTAATAATAAGATACCCCCTTTAGGTTTTTTTATTTATATAAATTATTAGAAAACTATCTACTATATACTACTTTAATACTAGTTAAACCGTAGGTATTAGTAATTAAGAACTATAGCTACGTAGGATATATACTTATACTTTAGTATAAGCTCTATTACTATATAATAGACTTCTAACTTAATTTCCCTACCTAGCTCTTATAGGATAGGTATTAAACCTAGAAGTACTATACTTAGCCTACTATATTATCTATAAGTCTCTCTATCTAAATTACTAATTATTATATAGATAGGCTATACTAATAGGTTACTTATAAGGGTTATTAATTATATCTTATCTATTATTAATAGAATTAATATTATAGTAGTATTATCTAGTAGTTAAGTCTATTATTCCTACTACTAATCTATAGTATATATCTTACTCTAGATTTATAAATCCACTTTTATAATAGAAGGATTATTAGGATTATCTATTATATACCTATATATAAGGGCGTACGCTAAGTTATTAGTAAATAATTAGTAGCTAATTAGAAATTTAATAACCTTTATAATATCTTAATAATAGATAGTATATTAATTAGCTTTAATATTATTTATATCTACTTAAATCTTAATCTTTAATTCTACCTACTTATTATTAAAGATACTATTCTTTATTATACCTAATATATCTAGTAATTCTATACTACTCTTAAAATTAATATATTCCTATAATAGGTAGAGTTATAAATTATTAGCGAAGCTATTTATATCTCTTTAAGTATACTCTACTTATAAAAATTATTAAGTAAGAGTATAATCTATCTTATTATTAAAGGGAAAGAATAAAGGGTCTAATATATATTAATATATTATAAGAAGCTCTACTAAAAGTAGTTCTTTAACTCTTTTATTAATAATATCTTAAAAGGTCTTTATCTTAAAAGTTATATAAGTAGAGAACTTCTCTAACCTCTTTCTACTTAATATACTCTATTTACTTAAAGGAATATATTTATTTATAACCTAATTACTAGTTAATATATCTTCTAAGATATCTTTATCTTAATCCTCCTTAACTATTGAATTTAAAGTAAATAACTTATTAATTATAGCTTATATAAGGGTAATACTCTACTTAAGAGGTAGTATAACTTAAAGGCTTATTTATAAAAGAATACTTAAAGCTATTCTATATTATCTATAATATCTATTAGTATATTTTAAAAAGGCTTAATTAGTCTTTATAATAAAGTTATAATTATTATATATTTAACTAACTATTTAAGAGAAAGGGATAATAATAGAATAACTAGATAAGTTTAGTATAAGTATAGAATATAAGTATATATAATATAATATAATAGAGCCTTTACCTTCTTTAATTAAATTTATTAATTAAAGGGAGCTTAGATATATTAAGATAGAATTAGTATACTACTTAAAAGGCGCGCTTTAATATATAAGATGTATAAGATTATAAGATATACTAGATATATAATATAATAGAATTAACTAATATATACTAGGCTTAAGATATATTTTCTAGGTTAGGTAATAGCTAGTATATAAGATTATAAGATATACTAGATATATAATATAATAGAATTAATAGATATTACTAGGCTTAAGATATACTTTCTAGGTTAAGTAATAGCTAGTATATAAGATATATAAGATTATAATATATACTAGATATATAGTATAATAGAATTAATAGTATACTAGGCTTAAAATACTAGCTAGTATATAAGATATATAATATAATAGAATTAATAGATATTACTAGGCTTAAAATATACTTTCTAGGTTAGGTAATAGCTAGTATATAAGATATATAAAATTATAAGATATACTAGATATATAATAAAATAAGATATACTAGATATATAATAAAATAAAATTAATACTAAGTAGGCTAGAGATATACTTTCTAAATTAGATAATAGCTAGTATATAAGATATATAAGATTATAAGATATACTAGATATATAATATAATAGAATTAGCTCTTAAATAGTAGGTATATAAGATATATAATATTATAAGATATACTAAGTATACTTAATATCTTATATATTAACCGCTCCTTATAGCTTTAACCTTCTATAAATACTTAATTTTATTATATAAATAATACTATTAAGGATAATAGTTATATAAAAAGTATAATATTATAAGATATACTATATTTACTAAATAAATAATATAATAAATAGACTAGATAATATAAATTCTTAATATATAAAAGATATATTTTTAATAAGAATATTTATTATAAGAACCCCTTCTCTCCTAGTTATAAATAGTAGAACCTAATAATATATAAGATCTCTCTTAAGGGTATTAATTATAATATATATTATATACTATACTACTTACTATTTACCTTATATCTTAATATTTAAAGTTAAAATTCCTAATAGAGCTTATATTTACTTTATCTTATTAGATTATAATATCTTAAACTTTCCCTAGATAGAGAACTTAACTTTAGCCTCTCCTCTCTTCCTTTACTACTTTACTTAGATTTCTATTACTTTTATAATATAATATACCTTAACTCTTTTATTACTCTTATATTAGATTTTATTCTCCTTATTATCTTATCTTCCTATCCCTAAGAACTATTCTAAGCTATTAGAAGTCTTACTTAGTCTTTATCCTTACTTATATAGCTTAACCCTTTAATTATACTATTTAAAAGAATAAAGAAGCTAAAAATAACTAAACCTAACTTAGCCTAAGTATATTTATAGAAGAATATTATACTTTTACTAGCTAGATCTTAGATAAGCTTATAATAGCTAGTTTATAATATATAGATAATATAGCCTTACCTTATAATTAAAAGACTATTAGGCCGGTCTATTAATAATTAAAAGATTATCTTTAATCTATACTTAAACCGCGGCTTAATACTATCCTAGCTAACTAGATTAATAAGATACTAAAATATAACTATTACCTTTTTATTAATAACTTAAAGTATATAATTAAAGTACTTAAGGAGGTTAAGACTAGTACTATTAAATAGAGAGTAATTAAGACTAAGGGTAAGTTAGAAGGTAAGTTAAGTATAAGGGATAATAAATATATAACTAGCTATATAAAAATAATTAAGAGAGAGAAGGTTCCCTTTATATAAAGGGTTATCTAGTACTAATATACTAATAATATTAAAGGAGAAAATTAGGTTATCTATTTAATTAAGGATATTCTTAGTAGAAATACTAAGATTAAAGACTTAAATACTTTAAATTATATTAGTTTAAAGGCCTATTATAAGATACTCTCTACCTAAGTACTATTAATTAATTATGAGATATAAATACTTATAAATTAGATACCCCTTAAGAATAAAGGGATAAAGATTAGTAATTATATTAATAATTTTAAGATATTAATTAAGTTATAAGTTATATTATACCCTACTACTAATATTTACTTTTAAGGTCTTTAGATTATATAATAAGTAACTTATTATACTCTACTTAAGTGCCTAGCTAATATTAACTATTATAGTTAAGAATTTAATTATAAAGGTTAAAGAACTAATTTTATATATAACTCTACTCTAGTCTTTAACGCTTAATAATATCTTTAAGCGGTGTATTAATATTACCAGAAAAGGTATTACCTCTTTCTTACCTTTATAAATCCCTAATAGATAGCTAATTTATATATAGTACTAAAGGTCTTCTCTAAGTCTAGATATTCCCTATTTAATTATATATTTCTATTCCCTCCGCGGGCTATTTAAAGGTATCTTCTAGGTAATAAGTTTATTAAGCCTCCTATTACTAAAGAACTAGATACCTATCTACTATTAAGTAAGTTAGGTAAGTTAAATAAAGAGGGCATAGAGATAGTAGATAAAACTTAGTAGAATATAAACATACTTAATAAAGAGCTTAATATTATAAAATAAGAGTATGTTAATATTAGTAGTAGTAAGGATCCTATATATAGGCTATATAATAATAATATAATAATAGTAGATAGTAATAAGGGGATAGTAAATAGATTTATAAAGTAAGTCCTCTCCCTTTAACTAATTTATAAGAATAGAGCTAAGACTTATTAATAGATAGGTATAAGCCGCTAGAGATATTAAGGTAATAGAGTATTTTAATCTAGACCTCTTAAGATAGTTTATATACTTCTATAAAGTTATAAAGGAGGATATAAAATATAAATAAAGGGTTAATTAAAAGTATTAAAAGGGGAAGTTTAAAAAATTAAATAATAAAATAAAGGGTATTAAGTAAGTTTACTACCTTTATTATACTTTAGTTTAAGAACTCTATAATTAATAGGATAGTTATAATTAAGGAGATAGGACTTAGAAAGGTTAGTAATTAGTATAAGCCCTTAAGTATATTTAATAAAGGGGGGAAAGCCAACTTACTTTAAGTAATAATTTAGACTTTAAAGGTAATTATATACTTTATATATTAGCGCTATATTAATATTATATAAAGTAAGATTAAATATAATTAAGGAACTACTTAAACTAATTAATACCTTCTTAATAGTTAGCGTCCTAATAATATCTACCTATCTTAGGATTAATAGCTATTCCTCTACGCGTATATTTATAATAGATTAATAAGTAGCTTCCTTTTATAATAAGGACTAAATATTACTATTATACTAGTAAAGGTACTTAGTAATTAGGTAAATAAATAAGCCGATTAGTCTAATAATAAATATTAGTAAACCCTTAGTATCTAGTTTATTATATACTATATAAATTAAAGTTTTAAGCCTTACTACCCCGATAATACTAATTTTACCTTATTTAAGATAGATATTATATATAATAAATAGTATTTAAATAAGGGAGACTCTACTAAGCTTATAACTAGTTAAAAAGAGATTAATAACTAGGGGGGGTTTATTATACTTAGCGCTATCTTATATACTTTATATAATAAAGTTCTAACTAACCTAACTAGTATTCTATTAATTATAAGAAGGATAAGAGAGCTAATAGCTCGCTAAGCCTAGCCTCTAATAGACTTTACTAGAAAATTTTAAGGTAATTAGCTTAGCTTTTAATAGTTTAATAGATTATAAGGATATAATTAATACTACCCTAGAGCTAGAAGAGTATATTAGTTACTTATATATTATTACTAAAGCTATATTACTTAACTACTATTCTAATTTAATATAATTTAATATACCGCTTATATAGTTACTTAAATAGTAGCTCTAGGTTATAAATACTATAACTAATTTCCTAATAATACTTATCCTAGCCCTTAAAAAGCGAGAGTAAACTATTTAATAGAAGGTAGATATTAGCGGTATTAGGAAAATAGAGTAGTAGAAAAATATAGTATACTTCTAAAAGGTATAGTAGCTAAGAGCTATTATATCTATCCTAGGGCTATTACTTATACTAGAAGAAGATAAGGAGTTAAAGGTAATATAAATATAATAAAAGGAATATAAAATGTTAAATATTAAATATTATAATCTATACTTTAAAAGACTTATTAAACTAGCTAAGTCTACTTTAAAGTTTAAGTTAATTACTAATATTATTAAAGAGCTTAGTATTATAAGGTATAAAAAGGGCTTTAATAGGTAGCCTAATATAGTACTAGAGAAGCTTATAATTATTAGAATAATATAATAGTCTATATACTCCTAGTAAAGGTATATCTCTATTTCTAATAGGCCCCCTTTATCCTAGTCCTTACTTATTAAACCTTATAATTACTTAAAGAGCTTACTAATTTAGATATAATAACTTAAGGGGGATACTACTAATATAAAAGGGAAGAATATTTAAGTAGTTTATAATAATATAAAGGTATCTAACTTATAAGATATTATAAGCGCGTTTTAGTAATATTATATTAATAAGTTAAATCTTAAATATTACCTTTATATTTAGATACTAAAGTTAATAGTAACTTATTACTTAAGCTAATAAATAAAGATAGCTAGTACCTATAATATAGATTAAATAGGGTACCTATATTTTAAGTAGTTATTCCTACCTAATAAATAGGGTAAGAGATAGAGATATATATATAATATATATAATAATTAAGGGTTAGAGTTAATAAGAAGGTCTGTAGGCTATAAAGGTTATAGGAATACCTCTAATAATTACTATTATCTAGTATACTATATATACTTAATATAACGGTAGTATTTATAACTTATAAGATATAAGATATAGGTTTAATAAAAATACCTCTAATAATTACTATTATCTAGTATATTATATATACTTAATATAATAGTAGTATTTATAACTTATAAGATATAAGATATAACTTAGTATTTATATATACTAATTATTATAAGATATATAAGATATAAGATATAAGTTAGATAGATAATATCTTATAAATAAGAATTAAGGTATATAATATATATTATATCTCTCTAGATATACTTATTATATTAGAAAGCTCTTAACTAAGATAAAGACTTCCTAGTACCTAGTCTAGAGCTCTTATAATACTAGGGGCTAGCCCTAGGCGCCTTAATTTAAGATTAGAGGGCCTAGGGCTAGCCTAGGGCCCCTAGGGCCGGCCCTAGGCCTGCGGGTATAAGGCCTTTACTAAGGGTATAAGGGCGAGTTAAGATCTTGCTAATAAAGGAAGTATTTTATAACTTTATATTCTATAACCTTATTAAGTTTAATATTCCTAGGAAGCTTAATTTATTCTTTAGAGTTATTATAAATAATAATATAAGATATATTATAGTCTACTATATATATATAAGCTAAAAGCTTATTAAGTTTCTCTAGTTTAAATAGAAACTCTCTATTATATAGAAGGTCTAAAGTCTAATAATAAGGTCTAGTAATTAGAATCTTCCTATTTATATAAGGGGTAATAATTATAGCCTTCTTACTATAAATAGTAGAGTTTATTTAACTACCTCTACTAGAAATATTAATAGGAACGCTAAGTCCTTTATAAGATTAAATTATTAATATATTTTAATTAAGGTTAATTACTATTCCCTTAGGCTTAAGAATATTAACCCTAATAAGTATATTAGTTAATAGATTATTAATAATATAAAGCTCTCTTTTAATTAGAGCTATACTATTATTACTAGGAAAGTATATTTCTAATTTAGTATATTTACTAGTATTATATCTCTTATCTCCTAAGCTCCTAATAATTATAGGCGTAGGTATCCTCTTAACCTCTACCTTTAGAGTATATTCTATAAGAAATACCCTATTAATAAGACTTATTATATAACCTATATTAGTATATAGCTTATAATATAGTCTATCTTATAAAAGACTAACTATAACTATTATAAAGTAGTAGCCGCGAAATATATAACCTGTTAGGAACTAGACTAAAAGGCTAGTTCCTAAGGGCTAGAATAGATAGTATAAACTACTAGCGAGTAGATAGTATTATAATATTAGACTTAATACTCTAGTAATTTTATAGTTATAGAAGAACTAATCTCTACCTTCTAAGGAGGTAGAGGGAGGACTATCTAAATACCCCGTAAGGAAGCTACCTAGCCTTTTAGATATCCGGATAAAAGGATATTTATTAGATAATAAGAAGCTAAACTAGTACTACTAGTATATTACTAGTAAGCCGCTATTATACTACCTAGATATATCTAGATATCCTAATAATTACCTCTCCTTTAAGGGTATTTATCCCCGAATACTAATTATTACTATCTATAATAGGACTTATTAAAAACCTTTAAAACCCTAGTAGGGAAAATAAGGGAAAGAGTTCTAAGGATAATAATAAGGTAGTAATAGTAATACGCCGCTAATATTATATACTACTAATATACGAAAGCCTTTATAGTTATAATTTATATTAGTAGTAGGATATAATTATTAATTAAGTTTACTATTATATTACTTTATAAATATATAATATAAATAATAATATAGAGTTTAAGTAATAATATTACGCCGTTAAATCGCGTAGTTAATATATATAATATAATATATAATAAAGTTATATTTTATTTACTTCTAACTTCTTTTATAATTACTATTATTAATATTAACCTATTATAAGTTACCTTAAGCTATATCTTAATATATTAATAATATAAGCTAATATATTTAGTATTAATATTATTATACTTTATAAGATAACTACTATTAAAGTATAAGTATAATATAAAGGATTAATTACTAATATAGTATTATATATTAAATAGTAATATTAATAATAATAATAATTAAGGTAAGTCTCTACCTAATATCCTTTATTATTCTATATATAATATCGCCTTATAATAGCCTTTAATTATCTTTAAATATATTATAAGTATATTACTTATAAATTATATTCTTATATAAGTCTATTATATTATATATTTAAGGCCCTTGTTAATATCCTATTATATTATACTTTTTTTAAATTATACTTATACTCTTTATACTTAAAGGTATTTATATTAAGTAACTCTTATAATAGATAGTTAAATCCTCTCGCTACGTTATACTACCCTATTATACTATTAGGATAGTAGCCCTCTTATAGCCCTATTATCTTTAGTATACTAAGTACCTAGGTTTAAGTCCTAGGTTATTATATAATTATAAGATTAATAGGGCCTATAAGAGGTATTATTACCTTTATAAACCTTATAAATTAATTTATAATAATAGGATTTTAATATACTTTACTTATAATATATTAATAGGTTATAAGTCCCTCTTACCTTCCGCGCCTATTTATTTAGCCTCCTTACTCGCGGCCCTATTATTACCCTCTAGGGTAGAAAGTTACCCCGCTATACTACCTTTATAATACGGGTTACTACCTTTAAAATTAAGGTAGAGGTAGTAATTTACTTAGGGGAGCGTAGTAAAATACTTTTATGTAAGTTATAAACCTCTAAGGAATTATTATACCTTAATATAAAGGTAGGTAGTTAGGTAGCTATTACCTTAAAGGGTATTTTAGATATAATAAGATAGTAGGTAAATTCTTTTATTATATACTTTTTATAATATATATTAATACTTTTATAAGAGGGGTTAATTACCCTTATTATAATAGAGGTTAATAAGGATTTAGGGGAGGTAAGTATATTATTAAAGTATTATATTATCTTTATATAAGTTAATTATATCTTAGGAGGAGGATAATAATAATAGTAATAAGGGGGAGATAGGGGAGATAAAGGAAGATATAAAGGAGGAGGAAGAGGCTATTATACCTCCTATTATTATATTACTTACCCCCGCTCCTACTACTCCTAGCTACCCTTCTTATAATAGTAGTACCGCTAGCTCTATCCCTTCTACCTATAAGATCTACGTCCCTCGCGCCCCTTATACTCCTCCCGCTCCTATTACTCCCGCTCCTACGCCTACTCCACCCGCTCTACTTACCCCTACTAGGGATACTACCTCGTCCTCTAGCTTATCTATTATAGGCCCTACCTTATCTTCTATAGGCTCTAGCTCGCCTTAATATACTCCCTTTATAGGACCTTAGTACTACGCCTTTAAGTAAAGATTCTTTTCTTAGATTATAAGGATTTTCCCCTTAATTAATTCTTTTCTTATATACCTCTTTATTAAAATCTCTATTATATAAATATAACTTATATCTTACCTTATATAACTTAACTTTATAATTAAATAGTTCTATTATAATAGTTATATATTAGCGTTTTACTTATAATACTTCTTTATTATATATATATTATTATATTCCCTTTATAAATCTTTTATATTTATATCCTTAATAGATATCTATTAATTGTATTCCCTTTTATAATTAAACTACTTAATTAAGTAGTATTAAATACCTTTACTTCTTATCTTATCTAGGATTTATTCTACCTTATAATATTCTTTACTATTAATAAGTTTTAAAGGAGGTATAAATAGTTACTTACCTTTATTAAGATAGCTCTAATATAATTTTAATAAAAAAATATAAAATATAGGATAGGTTCTCTATACTATTAAGAGACTTAAGTAGTACGCCTAGTATCTAATTATATCTACTACCTTAAAGGGATTAATATACTTATATAATAGCTTTTAATTTAATCTTTTCTACTTTAAGTTCTTTATAACTAATATTACTAGTTCTCCTATTATATAAGACTTTAAGATATAAAGTTCATTATAAAACTTTATAGCTTATACTTAAATAGTCTACTATTAATCTACTAGCGTAGCTCTTACTTTTAAAAGGTTCTTTATATAGTCTTTAGCTATAAGTACTCCTCCTTTTGAAAAGTTATCCCTAACTTTATCTTCTATATATAAATTATATCTATATATTATATAAAATAGTAAATAACCTAGTATAATATAAATACTATTATAGTACGCGAATTTAGCTATTAGGAGTAATATAGCCTAATTATCTTATTCTTTATTTAAGAATACCTGAATATAATACTTTAATATTTAGTTTTAATATTTAATCTACCTATCTATTTATAAATAGAAGGTAGTACTTAATTATCTCTTTATTTTTATATAATAGTAGACTTCTAATTAATAGGTACTTATAAATAAGGATCCCTAATCTAATATAATACTTATTAGTAAACTATACTATAATATTATATTCTTGAATGATCTTAGCTAATTTAATAGTAATATAAGTACTCTTAGTTAAAAGGTATTAAACTATCTCTATATACCTATTAATAACTATAAGAATAGAATTATATATAAAATTTCTATATTTATTAGGTAGTAAGCCTATAATAAAATTTATAAAAAGTTCTTCCTAAGGCCCTTTAAGTTATAATAAGGATACTATATTATTATAAGGTTTATATCTAGGAGCTTTTACCCTTTAATATATTTTATAAATTTAGATATATAGCTTAGTATCTACTAATATTCTACTCTAATAATACTTATATTAGATTAACTCTAAGGTTTTTTATAACCTAAAATATCCTACTAAAGTATTATTATAATACCTTATAATAATTTCTATATATAATATTAAATTATCTAGTATATAGAGTACTCCTTTAAATTTTAGTAATCCTATTAAATTAACCTTCTAAGGCTATTTAATAGCATTTTACTTAGAAGCTATATACTTTACCTTATCTTTCTATTTAATAATAAATAGATTATTACTTTATAATAAGAGGATAAGTTCTTTTAGAGATTCTAATCTAACTTTATAAGCTATTTTAAGTCTAGTAACTACTCTTATTAATACTTATAAGATATATTATTTATAACTAATAACCCTAATAATAGGATTAAGTAGTAGCGCTACTATATTACTTTAATACTAGGAAGGTAGCTTTATACCCCTTCCGTCTAAGTTTTTAGGCTTAATTAAGGGTTTCTTAAGCCCTCTTAAGCTAGATAAGTCTATATACTTAGTTATTTCTTCTAGCTACTTCTAGCTAGAGATAATACTTCCTAAATTTACTAGCTTATTTTATAAGGTAGGTAGGAGCTAGTTAAATAATATCTTAATATTATTATAGTTAGGTCTATATAATAGAGTATTTATAGGATTCTTCTTACTAGGTTAATATTTAATATTAAAGTTATATATAGCTAAATAAATAGCCTACTAAGCTTAATAACTATTTAACTACTTTACTTATATAAATCCTCTAAGATTATTATAGTCTATAAGTACTTTAATAGCGTAATAACTATCTTCTATATAATATTACTATTATTTAAAGGCTTTAATAATTATTAATAGCTCTTAATTATATATTTTATACCTAGTCTTAGTAGGTATTAATTTATAAGACTAGAAAGCTATTAAATACTAAGCCCTATTATTATCCTATTAGGATAAGATAGTAGTTATAATAAAATTAGATATATCTATTCTAATCTAAATTTTCTTATTAAGATTAAAATGTATTAAGATAGGTATAGTTATAAAAGTATAATATAGGTTATAAAATACCTTCTCTTCGCCGGCGCCTTATATAAATAGTCTAGACTTCTTCCTATCCTTACTACCTTTTAAAAGGCTAGTTAAGGGGGATACTATTTATAAATAGTAGTATATAAAACGCTAGTAGAAGTTTATAAATCCTAAGAATACTTAGACTTCCTAATATATAATTAATACTAGCTAATCTTAGATAGCGAATACTCTATAGTTATCTATTAATATACTAGTAGTACTTATAACAAACTTAAGGAATTCTATTAAATTAATATAGAATTTATATTTCTTTTAATTTATATAAAGCTAAAACTTCTATAATCGCTTAAGTACTTAGCGGATATATTACTTATAACTTAAGATATCTTCTAAATAAATTAAAATATTATTAATTTATATTATATAAGTAATATCTACTAGGCCTACTAAAGCTCTATCAATATAGGCTTAGAATATAGCTAGGGTATTTATTAACTTAAATAGTATAACTATATATTTAAAATAGCTATACCGCGTATAGAACGCCGTCTTCTATTTATTACCCTTATAGATATAAATCCTATAATAAGTATCCTTAAGGTCTAACTTAATAAATATCTTTATATCTTATAAGCGATTAAGTATTTTACTAATTAAAGGGAGAGGATAATAGTTCTTTACTATCACCTTATTTAACCTATAATAGTCGACGTATAGCTATAGGCTACTATCCTTCTTTAGTATAAATAAAATAGGAGCCCTTATAAGACTAATAGACTCTTATATTTAACCCTTTAACTTAGTATTATCTAGGTAGATATATAGAGTTTCTAACTCCCTTTATAATAAATTATAGATAGGCTTATAAGGAGGCTTATAACTATCTATATTAATAGTATAGTCCCTAGGCTTAAATAGGGGTAGTTATCCTACCTCCTTATTTAAAAAGATATTTAAAAAGTTATAAAGACTTTTAGGTAGCTCTAGTACTTCACTATTAGAGCTCTAGGTTTCTACCTAGGATAACCTAGTATTAATAATAGTATAAATTACTAATTTACCTTTAAGGGTATCTATAAATACTTACGGCTCTAGGATAAATACGCTAATAGAGTCTAATAGAAATTACTACTTTTAACTCCCTAGATCTACTTATACCCTAGCTTCTAATAAGATAGGTATATTAAGAATAATTAATAACCCCTTCTTCTTAATTATATAGAATATACTAGTATATTAACCTAGCTATCCCTAGCTATTAACGAGATAGTACTCTACCTAGTATACGCCGTAGTAATAGATTAATTAACTATTTATCTATTTAGGAATTAATAGCTAATAGCCCTCTAGGGGTTTTAGGTTATATTACTTAACAAAGCTTTAAGAGATAATATTAATCTCTACTCCTATATCTATTAGGAAGTCTATATAGTCCTATATACTTTATATATTAATAGAACTACTAATATTAATACTATAAATTAATAATAAATCCCTTTTAATAAGTAAGCGCCCTAGCGTTAAGGTCCTAATAGAGGCGCGCTTCCTTTTTTTAATTTAATAGTCCCTTTTCTAATAATATTAATAGGTATTATATTTAGATTCCTAGGTATCCTAGGCCTATAATAGTCTTTATTATAATACCCCTTCTTTCCGTAGTTAAAATATATTAACCCTTCCTTAGTATCTAGTAACTTACTATAACTACTAGTAGGTTAAATACTTCCTACTTTTATAGAAGGATTAATACCTCTATCTTAACTTCCTTCCCTCTTCTAACCTTTATTCCGCCTATTAGAATAATCCCCTTTTTAGTAATATAAATATTACCCGCCGTTATTTTAATATAATACCGCTAGTTCTTCTTTAACTAAGTAGCGAGGGTAACTATATTTTCTTTAATTATAGGGAGGTCTTAATAGTTTATAAGGGCCTTTTAAAGGTTTAGGCGTAACTTTATAAAGAAGTTAATCTACTAATATTCCTCTAGAAAAGGAGGAATCTATAATTTAATCCTACTTAGATATATATTAAAGCTCTATACTAACTAGTTAGGGTTCTATTATATATCTAAATATAATTATATATTATAGAGCTAGTGGTTTACTAGGTCCTTAATAAGATTTAGTAAGTATTAAGTAAAGTACTCCTAGGTAACTACTCTCCCTAATAATAACTTTTTATAATAATTTTATAACTTAGTAGGTTTACCTTCTAAGAATTATATAGCCTAAGTAACCTTTATAAACTTAGTTAGGAATTCGTCGGGTATTAATTAAAATATAATATCTATAATATAATCCTATTTCTTATACTTATATATATTCTTCCCCTTATAAAAGGGTAAGTCCTTAGGCTTTAAGCGGCTCCTAGGGTATTAACTATTAAGTTCTTCTAACTAGCCTCTAGTAGACTAACTCGGTATAAAACTATTAAAGATAGACCCTACCCTAGGGTCTAACGTACTTTATACGTTAGTACCCTAATTTAGAGGGTAGTCCTCTATTAAACCTAGTCCTAACCCTTATTATATCCCTCCTAATAATCTACTAGTAATCTAATATAGATCTAGTATAGCTATATCTACTTCTACTTATAATTAGGCTACCCTTTCTTAAATACCTCGAAGCTTTCTTTCCTTTATTAACCGCTCTTCTTTAATTTTAGTAGTAGTAATAAGTTTATTAAGTATAATTATATTAGTAAGGGTTTTATTAGAAATTCTATTACTAGGTATATTATTTATTACTTTAATATCTCCTATATTAAACTCTAGTATTATATTAATTTTATTATAATAGACTTCTAATATATTTTTATCTTACTTAGCGTTAGATATCTTTATATTACTATACTATTATAATCTAGACTATCCCCCTTTAGAGGTAGAGAGATTAGAACTATTAGGAACTAGACTAGAAGGCTAGTTCCTAAAGGCTAGAATAGATAGTATAAACTACTAGCGAGTAGATAGTATTATAATATTAGACTTAATACTCTAGTAACTTTATAATTATAAAAGAACTAATCTCTACCTTCTAAGGAGGTAGAGGGAGGACTATCTAAATACCCCGTAAGGAAGCTACCTAGCCTCTCAGATATCTAGATAAAAGGATATCCGTTAGATAATAAGAAGCCGAACTAGTACCGCTAGTATATCGCTAGTAAGCCGCTATTACACTACCTAGATATATCCAGATATCCTAATATAACCTCTAGGTATAGTATCCTTAGAAATACTCCTAATAATAGCCGACGACTATAAAAGGCTTTAGTAGTTACTACTTACTTAAGCTTTAACTAAAGGGTTTACTATTACTACTAATAAGGACCTTAGTTAATAGCCGTAATAAATATACTTATATAAATTATTATTTAAGGTAAACTTAGAATAATATTAATTATACTAGGAGGTTTTTATAACTAATCTAATAAAGTAGGCTTTAATAGTATCTTCCTATTAATAGTTACCTAATAGAGGTAATTAGTCTAAGTCTTATAAAAATCTAAAATAATCTTAGTTACCTAGCTCTTTAGACCTTACCTATTTAGTCTAGTAGAATATGTCTTTATACGCCTTATACTTAACTTATTTATTATATCCTTCTTTACTAACGCTAGCTTAATGGGCTTATAGAGTCGGGCGCTAAGGAAACCTATTATAATATAGGTTTCAGCTATTTAAAGCGTTTAGTAAGGGCCGGTTCTATAACTAGGCTTACTTAGGAGACCTATTTACGTTTCTGCTAGTTATTTAAAGGGGTTACCGCCTAGTAATCTAAAGCTAGCTAATAGGTTAAGTCTATTAAGGATTATTATTAATATTATCTTAGAAGTTATTATTATAGTTTTATAGTATAAACTAAAACGTACTCCCGATTAGGCCTAGTATATATACTAAGATATAAATGCTATATTTATATATAATATAATATCTAGAATAGTATAATTAATATTCTTATATAAACTTAATATTAATACTTTTTAGGTTTATATTAAGTCCCTAATATAATATTAACTATCCTTCTTACTTATAATATTCTACTTCTAAAGTATAAAGGGTAGTAGTAACTAAAAGATCTAGTACTATATTAATACCCTTATAAAGATTTTTTTAAGTAATAACTTTAAATTAAAGCTATACTACTAGTAAGTAGGAGATTCCTATTTATTAGAAAGGAATACCTCCCTTATACTAGGTAAGTACTATAATTATTATAACTAAACTTAATAAAGCTATTATAATAAAACCCTAGTAGCTAGGACCTTTTATACCTTATAACCTAGGTAACTTATAATAATAAGTACCTGCTAAGGAGCTATATAATATAGTTCTAAAGATAATATAATTAGTAAGACTCCCTCTAAAGTTTACTTAGAGTTAGACCATCCTTAGTAATCTAGAGGAGTAGGATCCTAGTAATAAAATAGATAATAAGGGCGCGCCCTTAAACTCTAACTAAGAAGACTACCCTAGGACTTCTTACTATTATAAAAAGTAGCTTAAAGTTACTAATCTTCTTAATTAATAATAATATAAGAGAGCTTCCTAAGAAAGAAGGATAATTATTAAGCTAGGAGAATTTAAAGATAAGTTAATCTTTAAAGATATTAGCTTATAAAGTAAGGCTAAAGGTATTTTAATAAAAGTATAAATAAATAAGGAGCTCCTTATAAACTATAATAATATTCTAGTAATATAATAAAATAATATTTAAAATTTAGTATTTATTATTACTATACTACGCGAAGATACTAAGATAACAAGTAAGGACGTAGTAGAGTTAAGTTCTAAGGCTAATATATATATTAATTAACTTAAAGAATATTAAAATTAGATATTTAATAAGAAGAAAGAGACTATATAATTAAAAGGCTTAAGAGATATCTACTATTAGAAGTCTAAGTCGTTAATAAAGGAGTTAAAAGTCTTAAAAGTTAAGCTATTATTAAATAAACCTCTCCCTTTTATTAACTTAGATAAGGAAGAGGAAGTATAACTAGGAATCTAAGATACTTATTATAATTAATATTAAATACTAGATATAATTAACTTATATAATATATCTATTAGAGTAGGTATTAATAAAAGGTATCCTAATATATCTAACTTTAATAGGATTATTAATTAAGATAAATAGGAGTCTTAGAAGATATATTTATACTCTAAGTTCTAATAGAGTACTATCCTATTCCTAGTAGAATAGGATAAGATAGATTATATACGCGACTATTATAAGTTAGATATATTTAATATAATTAGTACCTAAGCTAATCTAATAACTATAGACCTATATAAGTTAGTAGAAGAGATAATTAAGGAGTTATATATTATATTTAGTAAATTTAATAAAATAGCTAAAGTAGATAGTAATATTTATAATCCTAGCTTTAAAATAGGTATTTAAGATAAAAAGGAAACCTTTAAAATATTTTATATATACTTCTTATTAATTATTACTCTACTCTAGTTAAATAATACCCTTAAAACTTATAACTTAAAACGACTTATTTCTAGTTAATTAAGATACTAGGTATTAGGTATAATATTTCTTATATTCTAAGCTTATATAAATTACCTTTAATAGATAGACCTTAATTTATAATAAGTAAATAATTAGTTAAACCTATTAAAGGTAGTAATATAAAGATTATAAGTACTTAAGGAGCTAATACTACTAATAGTACTAAGCCTATAAGTAGTAAGGATACTAAGGTAAATAAGAGCCTATTATTAATAAAATATTATAAGTTTCTAGTATATATCTAGGCCTAAATTCGTAAGGATAGCCTCTACTAGAAATATTTTAAGCTAGGTTGTATCTTAAGAGATTTAAATACTCTTTATAAGAATATACTAAACCTAATAAAGGAATAAGTAGACGCTAGACTAATAATTATAAATATAAAACTTAAAGGTAATACTCCTTTTAATAGTTTTAAATAGGAAAAAGAGTAATCCCTAGTAAAGTTACTACTAGGGATAAATTAGCTTATACGCGTAAATATATTAAATAGCTAGAAGAGATAGAAAGTATAAACCTTATTATAATCTACCTCTCTTTAGTATTATATACGGAGCTATAATATAGAAGATAGTTAGATTTTCTAAGAACTATCTTCTTAAAGGAAGGAACTACGAAAATAAGACTATTAATTAATATAAGTACCTTAGTAAAGTATTTTATAAATAAGAAGTTTATTAAACTTTATTAATTACCCCTTATAATATTAATTAAGCCTTACTAATTAAGGCTAGCTAATAATAACCTTATAATAAATATTACTTAAGCTACTTAAGTTAGATTTATAATTAGGGACTATATTAAAGAATATTAGTATTTAATAACCTCTCTAAGGAAATTTAATATAATACTAGGTATATCCTAGCTAAAGTAATATAATCCTTATATTCCCTTTAAAGAGTAGTCTATTACCTTAACTCTAACTATTATATAATATACTATCTCGCTTATAGTAAATTAAGTTAAGTCTTTAACTCCCTAAAGAAAGAGAAGGGATCTAGACTAATATATAAGTATAAAGATATATCTAAAGTATCTACCTATATATTTATAAAGATAGCTAAGAGGGATAAGAATTAAATTATATCTCTCTAGCTAGAAGACTTTAAATATTTAATAAAGCGACTAATTAAAGAGATATATAGACTAGGGTTTATAATAGATATTATAGTAATTACTATAAAAGACTATAAAAAGTTTTTTAAAAAGATAAGGAGGGATCTAATAATAATAGATAAGCTAAAAAAGAAGGTCCCTAAGGAATATTATTAGTAGATTAATATATAGAACCCTATAAAAGCTAATAAGTTTCCTCCTTATTACTCTATTAACTATACTATTAACCTCTAACCTAAATTAATTCCCCCTACTAAATAAGTATATAAGATATTAAGAGAATAAGTAATAGTAATAAAGGAATATATTAATAAAATACTTAATAAGAAATTTATTTAACTAAGTATATTACCTTATACTACTCCTATCCTAATTATTAAGAAACTAGATAGCGGGTTATAAATTTATATTAATTATAAGGTATTAAATATATTAACTATTTATAATAGGAATATACTACTATTAATAAGAGAGACCTTAGTAAAATTATATACTATAAAAGTATATAATAAATTTAATATTATTATAGTATTTAATAGTATTAGAATTAAAGAAGGTATTAAGGAAAATACTATATTCCTTATATAATATAGACTTTTTAAGTATATTATTATATCCTTTAAATTATATAACGCTCTAGGAATATTTTAAGTATTTATTAATAATATCTTATAAGAATATTTAAATATATTCTACTTTATATACTTAGATAATATCCTTATCTATAATAATAGTATAGATAAATATATTAAATATATTAACTCTATACTAGAAAAGTTATAGTAAGTAGGCCTATACTTAGATATTAATAAATATAAATTTTATATAATAGAAATTAAGTATCTTAGTCTTATTATTATAACTAAAGGACTAAAGATAGATTTAAAAAAGATTAAGACTATTCTTAATTAAAAAGTACCTAGATATATTAAAGATATCTAGGTATTCCTAGGATTTACTAACTTCTATTAGAGATTCGTAGACTAATACTTATTAATAGTAGTACTGCTATTTAATCTAACTTAAATTATAAATTAATAAGAATTTATATTTCTATAAGTAATAGATAATAAAGAATAGAAAGTATTTAACTTATTAAAGTAAATATTTATTAACGCACTTATCCTAGTATATTTTAACCCTAAGTTAGAAACCTAGTTAGAATCCAATATATTAGACTTTATAGTAGTTATAATATTATCTTAAAAGGATAGTAAAGGAATATTATAACTTATAACCTTTATATTAAAGAAGATATTATTATAAAAATATAATTATAAGATATATAATAAAGAACTACTAGCTATTATTTAAGTATTTAAAGAATAGTATCCTAAACTTATAGGAATACCTATTAAAGAACTAATTTAAGTTCTTATAAATTATAAGAACTTAGAGTACTTTATAATAACTAAATAATTAAATAGAAGATAAGCTTAGTAGGTAGAGTTTCTTTCTAAGTTTAACTTTAAGATAAAATATTAGCCTAGTAAATAAAGAATAAAGCTAGATAGCCTTACTAGAAGGGTAGGAGATCTACCTAAATTAAAAGATAATAATAGATTAAAATATTACTAATAAATCTTATTAAAAGACCGCTACCTTAACCTAGGAGTAAAAAAGGCTATTACCCTTATACCTATATTAATTAATAAAACTAAGGAGTTAATCCTTAATATAGTAGCTATAATATATAACTTAAGTAAATAAGATAGTACTAGTGGTAATAAGTTAATAGAGTATTTACTATTAGAAGTCTTAGGAGTTCCTAATATTAATACTTCTATTAAAGATTTAATAAAGGACTTTATTACTAAATTAGAAATTATAAAGCTTATTAAGGATTATTATAAGAATAATATATTAGTATAATATATTATTAACGCTAAAGTATCTAATTAGAGAAAAATCCCATAAGATTTATTTAAATTAGGATTATATCTAGAACTAGGAAATTATATAATTATAAATAATCTACTCTATATAGGCTATTAGCTCTATATACTAGACGTAGTAATACTTAGGATAAAGATAATTAAAGATATTTATAAAATACCCCTAGAAGGATATATTAAATAGGTATTAACCTATAAATATATTAGTACTTACTATTTCTAGCCTTAAATAATAGATATAGTTACTCGCTATATAAAGAGTTATTATACTTATAAGAGGTCTAAGACTATTTATAAGGGAAAGTATAAGTTACTTAGACTATTACTAATTCTAGATTACTACTAGTAAGATATCTTAGTTAATTTTATTATACCTCTCCTAATATATAAATAATACGGAAGAAGGTTTTAATATATAATAGTAGTAGTAGACTAGTTATCTAAAAAGAAGAAATTTATAGTACTAGACTTAATAGAGGTTAAAGCTATAGTATAAGCTTTTATAAAATAGATATAGAGGGAGGAAGAATACCCCTCTACTATTATCTTAGATAGGGGGATATAATTTACTTCCTACTTCTAGTAATAACTATATTAATAGATTAAGATAATACTAAAGCTATTAATAGTATTTTACCTAGAAATAGATAGTTAGACTAAGAGCGTAAATACTACCCTAAAATAGTACCTCCGTATATATATTAATTATAATTAAGATAACTAGGTTAACTTCCTATTAATAGTAGAGTTTAAAGCTAACTTAGATATTAATATATTATTAGGTATTACTCCGTTTATAGTAATTAAGGGATATATACCTAGATTAGAATATAAACTTAAAATACTATAAGATTAAGATATAATATAAAGATCTAAGAGGGAGATAAGGTTTATAGATATATTTATTTAAGATATAAAGAACTTATAAGAATACTTATAAGACTAACTAAAATAGGTATAAACCTTATTAATAGAATAAGCTAATAGATATTATTACCTTATACTAGAATTTAGAGTTAGGGATTTTATAATACTAAACTTAAAGAATATTAAGACGACTTATTTAAATAAGTTATTAGACTATAAAAACCTAGGTCTTTATAAGATAATTAGGGTTATTAATAATAGAGCCTACGAGCTAGATTTATTAATATTAATAAGAGGTATATTCCTAGTATTTTATCCGTCGCTATTATACCTTAATAAAAGTAGCCTACTCTCTAGATAGGTAGTACTACCGCCTCTACTAATAAATATTAATAATAAAGGCGTAGATTATAAGGCTAAAGAAATACTAGATTTAACTATTAATAGAAGAAGAAAAGACCTTATAATAGGTAAGAAAGGATACCTAATATATAAGATTAAGTATATAGGCTATAAGAATAATATTCTAGAATAGTAACTATTTACTAACGTAGTAGGGTATCCTAATTTAGTAGCTAATTTTTACTATAAGTATATTATAAAGGATAGACTATATAAGTTATTTAAGATACTAGAAGGATAGGAACTACTATTAGCTCTACTTATATATAAGCCCGATGCTACTATACTATAAGACGAGACTTATTATTAATATACTAAGTTATAATAACTAAGGAAGTATTAGCCTAATATAAATATAGATACTACTAATACTAGTAGGTAAAGGGCTAATTATAATAAGCTAGTAGTAGAGGATATAGAGTTAGGTAATATTTATTATTAAATAAAAAGAATACGTTTTTAAATGATTTAGACATTTACTAGAGCTCTGAATTAAAAAGGGGGGGTAATATTATAGTTTTATAGTATAAACTAATACGTACTCCTAATTAGACCTAGTATATACGCTAAGATATAAACGCTATATTTGTATATAATATAATATATAGAATAGTATAGTTAATATTCTTATATAAACTTGATATTAATACTATTTAGATTTATATTAAGTCCCTAATAGTTATAATATAAAATAAATAGTTAAGTATAAGGTTTTATACTACTATAATATAGCCTTAGAGCGCTACTAAAATTATAAAATATATTAGGGGTATATTAACCTAATTAAGGGTCTTAATTATAATAATTATAATAATTTTTTAAGTCTAACTTCATTTTATACCCCTTATCTTAATAAAAGCCCCTATTTTTATAGATATTAAACTAGTTATCTTTAGTAAAGTAGAGCTCTTCTAGAAGATCTAGTATATTTAATAAGGTATTTAATCTTAGTAGGTTATATTATAACTTACTATTAAGATACTTATAAGCTAAGAGTACTTATACTTACTTAGTATTTATAATACTAGTATTCTTCACGTTTAAGATAATATTAGATATATAATTTATAGGGTCTTATTAATTATAAGTATCCTTAACTATATAGTAGATATTTTCTAGAAGGCTAAGGGATTTACTAGGCGAATCTTAAAAGCGTACTTATAAATTATTATACTACTTAGTAATACTAGTAGGGTTATTATATAGCCCGACTTAATTAAGTTAGCTTAGCTAGTTAATAAACTAATTATCTACCTTACTAAGTAGATAAGAATTTATATTCTATTAAGGGGGGGCCTTATTTATAATAGTAGCCTTTACTTAAAGTCTATTAATAAAGCTAAAGATATTATAATAAATATTATATATATCCTTAACTTTAACTAGTAGTATATTAGGGTTTAGATTAAAATATCTAATATTATATAAGTAAAACTAACTATTTATAAGGGGGGCTATTATAGTAGGTAGAGTAGCTAAACGTCTATTAGCTCTATTACTAGCCCTATTACTAGCCCTATTACTAGCTATTATAATTCGGATAAGGGTTACTATTATATTTAATTATTCGGCTAAGAAGCCTCTAGTAGGCCTAGTAGCTCTATTCCTAGTATTATTACCGGCCTAACTATTATCTACTATATCTAAAGGTTCTAGTAGTTAATTAGGTAGTTCTAGTCCTATTAATTAATTATAGATCGCCTCTTCTACTAATATTACTTACGTGCTAGTAGGGATTAATTCCGTACTACTTAGTAAGGTAGATCTAAGGCTATATAATAAAGACCTTATTAGGGAGTTTATACTAGATAGAGGTTATTATAAGTACTATTATAAGGATAAGATAACTTATTTAAAATAATAATTTATAGTACGTACTAGACTCCAGTTAATAGCCTAGTTAGGAGGCTAGGGTAATTCATTAATATTAAGAAAGCTAACTAGTTTAAGGGATATTAACTAGGTACGGTGGCGTTAATCTTATAATAATAAAGAAGAAGAGGATACCTAATTAGTCCTTAGAGGCCTAAGATTATCCTTAATAATAAGTGAAATTAGGAAGTAGCTAATATTATTAATAGTATTAATATATTTATACCTAGTATTAATAAAGTTAGATAGCTATAAAGTAAGAACTACAATCTCTTATAATATAGAGGTAGCTAGAATAAGTGGTAAATTAGGAAGGTATAAGGAATTATTAGGTTTTCTTAATAAAATACCAAGGAATCCTAATAATTCTAAAGAAGTCCTAATACTATTAGAAGGTAGTAATAGGTAATAAAGAAGGCTCTTATTAATAATAAATCTTCTAAGAGGACCTTTACTTATAATTAAGGTTAAAGAAGGCTTTAATAGTAAAGATTTAATATAAGGTTAAAGGCCTAGGATATTAGTAGAGTAGAAGACTTAGATAACTAGTACTAAGGATAGCTAGTAATACTCTAAAGAACTAGTACTTATAAAGCTAGTATATAATCTTAGCTTACTATATAATTAATAGTATATAGTAGTAGCTAGACGGTATTACTACTATTTTATTACGAAGGTATTTATATCTATATTTATATTTATATTTTATACTCTACTATCTAGCTACTTAGAGCTAATAAGGGCGTTCTAATATTTAGCTTATTAAGAGGAAACTATAAAATATAGAAGAAAACCTCTTTTACCTACCCTATTTATTATAATACTTCTTAACCTTTAAATATTATATACTATCCTCTCCCTTATCCCTTATACTACCCTAATATTAGATCTTAATATTTATATACTCCTCTCTCTTATTAGGCCTACGCCCCTTTCTCTATTCTTATAAGGTTTACACTCCCTTAATTACCCTTATACCCTTTCTTATATAATTTAACTAATATTAATAAGTACCTTTAGCCCTCCTACTAGTTTACTACTACCCTAACTACTTCTCTCTTATATTATCTAGTATTAAGGTATCCTTCTCTTATTTAACTTATAATAAATAGGTTATTATAGCCTAGTAGAAGGCTTATAGTACTCTTATTAGGAATTATTATATATCTTTTTTATAATATATAGGAGGGAGCTATTATAGTTATTAGGGGGGTATAAATATACTTTATTACTACTATTATATTATTATTCCTAGTACTAGGCTATATAATAATCTACTTATAAGAGAAAGTAGATTATATAATCCTACTAGTAATACCTTTATAGTTATAGGGTTATTACTCCTACTCCTACGCGTAGTTATAATTCTCCTAGCTAGGGTAGCCCTAGCCTATTATTCTATCTTTCCTACTTAATATACCTTCTATCTCTTAACCTAAAGTCTCTTATACCGAGCTAATACTACTAACAGGAACTAAGGTAGATATTATCGCGTATACTAAGGGCGCGCTTACCGCGCGTATAAAAGCTCTATATTATAAGCTCTACTACTATATAATATCCTAGTTTTATTCTAACTACGTTTAGATTAGAGACCTCTATTACGGCTAGTATTTACTTATATGCGGAAGCCTTCCGCGGACTATAAAAGTAGTCCTTAATAGAATCCTTAATAGCTAATCAATTAATCTATATAAACTAGATAGAGTACTTATTAATTAGTAGTAATACTATACTATAGGCTTTATAATACTATTTAATTATTGTAAACTACTAAACCTACTAATACTACCCTTATAATACTATTAATCTTATAGTCCTCTAGGAGAAGTCTTTACTAACCTTTCTTTATAACTAAACTAACTTACGTCCTTATAATAATAAGGCCCTTAATAGTAGGACTATGTAAGTACCTTACTAATATTATAATATCTATCCGTTAAAGCCTTTAATAGCCTACCTCTATACCTTACCTTATATAAGTACTACGTTCCTTCCCTTCTTAAAATCTTAGTAGGGTTATAACTAATAGTCTTTTCTAAACTACTATTATAGTATCCCTACTACCTCTTAACTAAGACTTTATTACTATAACCTACTAGATCTATAAGTTTATTAACGCTACTAGAAAGGCTTATAAATACGAAGTACTAGAAATAATAGGATATTATATTAATTACTAGAAAATGCCTATAAAAATTCAAGATTTTTACTTAGGAAAAGTATACTTAAAAGTATAATTCTTTTATTTATTAGTAAGTAATAATAGTTATAAGGTAAATTTAAGTCTAAATATAATAGGTATTTATATAAACTTTTATAGATACTAAGCCCCCCCTTAAGTATTATAGGAGATATAGGGTAAATATTACTAAAAATATTAATTTTATATCTAAGGAATTATTTATAATAGTTACCTAATATTAGAGTATTAATAAATAGTTATTAGGCCTACTTATATTATAACTCTACTATAATATTACCGTTTAGGACTAATAAGGTATAACTAAGTATACTATTATTAGATGACTTATTATATTAGTTATTATTAGGAAAAGGTATTATTATTATTAAGATAGAAGTATTAAAAGACTAATACTATCTACTAAGTACCTAACTAATTATAAGATATCTAGTATAGTAATATTCTATTCTATTAATAACTTTTATACTAACTAACTATTTAACGTAATTCTTAAATTATTATACCCCTTATATTATAATATATCTTTTATACTCTTATAATAACTATTAATAGTCCTACTAGATTTATTATATTAATATAAAGGAATCTATTAGATATCAGAGTTAGTATAGCCTAGTATTTATTTAGCCCTCTAAAGTTTAACTAGTAGTATTTAATAAATTAAATAGTAGAATAGCTTATTTTTATTATTAGAAAGTCTAATATTATAGTCTAATATAAAGATATAACTATATAATTAAGTATAGTATTAGGCTATTTTTATACTTCTAATATTATAATTAGTATTCTAATAGGCCGCTAAGTAGCTATTAATAGGATCTAGGCGTTAATAATTAATTATAATTAATATATTAGGAGTTATATTCCTAATCTACCTATTATCTAATAGTACCTACTTATATATAATATTCCTTATTATTCGGCTAAATATATATTTAGGAGTTTTAGGCCTAATAATATAGAGGTTTCCCTATCTTATTACTTATAATAGAGCTACGTATAATTAATTATAGCTAAAAGTAGGCCTAGTTTATAAGTTAATACTTATATACTTTATTAATTAGCCTTATAATTTATTAATAGTTATAGTAAATACCGGCTAGATAGGGTATTACTTACAGATAAAGGGGGTAGGAATCCGCCTATTATTTTCCTTAGACTATAATAGCGTCTTAAATAGTATTACCTTCTTACCGTTATAGGTACCGCCTATAATCTCCCCCTTAAAGATATACTTACTATATCTTATTACCCTTAGTTAGGTCCTATTATATAGATATAGTAGATTAAAGTTCTTTAGTAGTATAACTAGTACGCCTAGCTTAATATATAGCTTATAAGATAATAGGGAGGGTTTATAAAACCTATAAAAGTACTTAGGGGGGAAGAGTTTATTATCTTCTTCTAATATAGTATAATTAATACTCTAGTATATTATTATATTACTAGGGATATATAATATTATTTTAGTATTAACATTAGTAACGTCTTTATTAGTAATAATAAGAATTGCCTATTCTAATAGATAATCCCTCTAAGAGATATTTATCCTAATATTAGTATAGATATTCTTAACTAAATTATTAATAGTATTTCCTAGGGTATAACTATATTTCTAATATAATATGTCTTTATTAGTAGTAGGGCTTTTCTAGATATTGATATTATTATTAATAGTAAGGAGATTACTTATAAATAGTCCTATTTTATAATATATAGTATCTATTAGGTTAGGATTATTAAGTCGCTTATTAATAGTAAGATTTAAATATATAACCTTATTCTAGAAATAGGCCTTTTAAAGATACGCCTTAATAACCTAGCTACTAGATCCTCCTAGAATAACTAGGAGTATTTATTAGAAGTCCCTATAAAAGTAGACTACC
>JAABUY010000103.1_pt1 | contig 183581 bp, 190 predicted proteins | sample 5560271 | NCBI WGS metagenome assembly JAABUY01 (sample SAMN10711886, study PRJNA513374) | rock metagenome | isolation source: Antarctica rocks | place: Antarctica: Victoria Land, University Valley | reverse complement strand
GGGTCAGGTAGCATCGTACGTCGGATGGTTTTCGTATCCTAGTATCCCCTGGAGGTCTCTTGGCTCTCCTGACAAGCAGAAGGTTCGTAGCCGGCAGCACGTACAGCTGGACCTCATCGCCAGCCTAAATTGTAGCTGATCTGAAAGTTCTATAATAAATTATGAACACAGTACAACACAACATCACAGTCACAAAGAACATTCTAAAGATTCTTATCAGCAGAAACTCTGCATTACAATTCTTCATCATTACAGAATATAGATACACACACATTTAAGCTTAAATGACAGTAAATGTGTTATTATTCTCAACAGCAGCATTCTTTTCATTATTATTTAAAGAAAAAAGCATCATCACAGATCTTTTCATATTTAATGATTACAGAATTGTCATCAAACTCACTGATACTGTTCTCATTAATTATTGACACATTTTCTCATCAGTTATACTATATAACTGCATCAACAATCACATCTGCATCACTGCAGATCAAAACATCATTACTATTAAGATTGCAGCTGTTAAGCAACTGAAGTTAAATGACTTAACAATGTATACATTCACAATGACTGAAAAAGAGTCACTGCAGAGTAATATTAGATGAATTACATCTTTAAAAGTAGATAACAAGATAGTCATCATCATCTATGATGTCATTATGCATAACATATTGATACAGAGCATTAAAATAAAAGATTAATGAGTTATAGTGACATATATATAGACAGAAAATCATAAGATTGAAGTCAAGAAGAACATCTTAATTAATTATATAAAGTGACTGTGCAGCTTAAAATAAGTGACAGAATTAATGATGATGAAATTTATAAATGCAGAGCACATCAATTTAACACTTCAAATTGAGTTGATTTGAGACTCTAAATACAAGAAGACAGAGTTATATGATTGAGTTTGCTGCATTTAGAAGTGCTTTAAGTGTCATAAGTATAATTACATAAATGCTCAATGTGAAAGTACTTAGAAATATAACATATATATAGAGAGTTATAGATTTGAGAATTGTCTCTTTAAGAATCTAGAATTCAACATCAGAAAGTGTGTAAGCTGTAAAGATTCACACAAGATACAGAATAATAAGTGTCTTGAGTTTCAGAAAGAGATGATATATATATAGATAACATACAATATTAAGTAGATTTAATGATGAGTATTAATTTAAACATCAGTCATCAAACTTAAAGAAGTCACATTCTTAAAGACAGCTAATGATAAAGTTAACAAGATTGACATTAATAGTCATAGTAAAAGCATTAACAGCAGCAACAGTGACAACAGTGACAGCAGTGACAATATCAGTAAGAATGCAACATTTACATTATATACAACAATAAGTAGCAGTCATGAAATCATTAATAGATTCTACTTAACAATATTTAAGATTCTTATAAGAATCTTATTAATTCTGACATCAGCTCTGAAGATATTTATCAATAAAAATGAAAAGCAATCAATATCATTTACAAAAACAGTAATTACAGATGCAAATTGAATCTCTCTGAGATCAGTGAATGAAAACAGATTTAAAAGAATCATAATTAGATCTCTAAAAATATAAGAAATAAATGCTGCAGTAAAGACAGCAATGAGTTATTGAAGCATTAAATTCTCTGAATGTCAGACAGATCTAAAGAGCAGTTAAATAACAAAAATTAAGAATGTCTCTGAGCAGAGTTCAGTAAGCTTGCTGCTTATTAATTAAGATGATTTTACAATAAATATCATGAATATAGAGACAGCATCAATTTTGAAGATCACAATGATGATAAAGTAATGTTAATACACTTAAACTTTGTCATCTTACAGTACAACACAATGAAGTCAAGAGACAAGATTATGACATCTTTGCTTCAAAATTTCATTATATAAAATTACAATGTGCTGATCATTTAGAAGTCATGACACAATAAACATAACAACAGTACTTATCATCTCTGTAAAGATTAATTTTATCTGACTTATTCAAAATTCACAGAAGAAGAATCAATTCAAGTCTGTTTCTACATTAATTCATGACTAAACTATGCAGACTGAACAGTTTAGACATACAGTAGAGATCTTATGATTCTGAAGATTCAGTACATTAAACATAGTCAGTTTAAATGTTTATGCATTCACAATGTATACAGAGAAGCAGTTAGAAAGAACATTACAGTAACTTTGAAGTAACTAAATAATTTATTGAAGAATGATCACTGACAACACATTATAGTGAGAGACTTCAATCTGCATTATTTAATATGAGAAAGTCTGAGAATGAAGAAGAATTCACAGACAAAGCAGTTAATATAAATAATAAATGAACAACAGCTCTCTCTGTTCTTACTGTAGAGCTTAGTCACATAAAGATTTCAGTAAATATGCAGCATCATAGATCTGATGTTAAGTAGCTTAAACATTATTTAATGATTAATTAGCTGCAAAATACAACAATAACATCACAACTTTAATCACTATTTTATTGTCACTCATCTTCTGCTGTCTGCAGCAGAGATCACATTACAATCTTATTGACAGTGAAATAGAGTAGACATAAAGCTTTTACAATAGATTCTGACAGAATAGCTGTCAATGTCATTTCATAACTACAATGAACTTAATATAAAACAATATATAACTGTCATCACAGAGACAATTTAAGTTACAGTGAAGACAATAGTACTGATGTTAACTCTTAATAAATAATTAAAGTCAGGATTTGGCTCAGAAGCAAAAGAGATGATGAGAAAAGTAAACAGAATTTATTATTAGTGATAAAGAAAGCAAAGCATGCACATTTAAGAGATGTACTGCTGAGTCTACAATGAAAAAGAGAAGAAGCTGACAAAATTAATGAGAGTGAGTCATAAAGAATGAATAAAGATGATTTTAAAGAATTCTCAGAAACTATAAAAATTGATAAAATAAGTCAGAAATTATAAAGCTGCAAATCAGACTTTTACTTTCATTCTGAAACAGATGAAAGAGCTGAAACTTACAGAACTACAGAACAAGATAAAGCTACTTTAAACAATCTTTTTTTCAACTTCTTCAGAGATGAATCTCAACAACATTGCAGAATATAAGTACTCTGAGCTGATACTTATATCTTCAATTACAGAGATTGAATTAACAGAGATCATAATGTAGACATTAGACAATAAGATATTAAAATTAAATAATATATTAAACTGAGTTCTACACTAAATATTATCACAACTGCTTTCACTGCTGCTCTTACTGTACAATTTATGTCTAAACAGCAAAAGACATCTAAAAGTCTTTAAACATTTCATTACAGTGATGCTGCAGAAACTCAATAAAGAAAATTATCAGCAATTTAAGATATATTAATTAGTGATACTTCTAAACATCATAAGCAAGGCTCTGAAGTCTGTAATGACACACAGAATAAGCTACATAACAGAGATCTATTAATTGCTACTTAAAACATTGCTGAAGAATTAAAAAATTGTATTTACAAAATAGACAATTTACACACTGCTGAAGCAGATCTATAGAGCATAAGAGTTAAGCATATCAGTTACATCACTATTAATGTTAAATGTATCAAAAGTCTTTAACAATGTCTCTTATAAAAGATTACTTCACAATCTTCAAAAACATCATCTATCACTAAAGATAGTAAACTGAATAGAAGACTTTCTGAGAGAAAGAACATCAATAATAAAGTTGTTAGAATATGAATTAGAGAGCTTTGTTATTTATATAGACATATTTTAGAGCTTATCATTATTATTTATTCTATATTTATTCTACAATGCTGACATGCTGAATCTAGTCAATGATTCACAGCTTTGAGTCACAGCAGTGAGTTGAATTGATGATGTAAACATCATAATGACAAAAAAGTCAGCAGAGAAGAACTGCATCACTTTATACACAGTGCACAGCTACATAGAGCAATAAGCTTAAAGATATGTTTCTGTCTTTGTCTCAGTTAAATATAAGCTCATTTATTTTACAAATTGCTTCATAAGACATGATACAACAGTGAAGCTGACTCTAAATATATATACAGTACAGACATCATCAATATGCAAAGTGCTGAAAGTTATCTTGAACTCATATCTAAAATGAGATGCACATATACAATACATTTAAATCTGAGTCACAATAAGTCTCAGAGATCTAGTGATACTGATAGACTTTATATGAAATTTTAAGCTTAAAAATCTATAAAGACTCTATATAACAGTGATGCTGCTGTAGATTCTGTACTGCTGCTCAGTTTAATACAGCTTAGACAGTGAGCACAGAACAATTATACAACAGAAACAGATTCTTTAGAAACTGATAATTATACAGCAATGAATAAAAGTCATTATAATGAGAGTCTTTCACACAACAGTGAGCTCAGTACTGAACATGAAACTCTTTCTTTTTTTAATGAAATAGTAGCTAAAGAAGACACTGAGAAAGTTTATATTTCATATTGTCACTGCATCAATCTACATTTTAATAAAGAAAATCAAATCTAATTTTACAAAGAAGCTTTACTGAAAAAGCTCATTAAAATGTCTGCAGCTCTGCTATGAAATACAGACATAACTTTCATTAGAAGTTAACTTGAAATTTAGAGTGCTTTACATTGTATTATTATGATGAAATGACTTAACTATTCATATAAATGACAATGCAGATAAAGCTGTCTGCAGACATGATATCAACAAACTTTGTTGAAACTGAGAGATATTGAATATTTACATGAATGATAGTGACATTAAGAATTAGATGAATGCAGTAACAGTGACATTAAATGTATGATGTACATAGATATAGATGAGACATTTACAGTGTATATGACAGAGCTACAGAATTTAATCATGACAATGAGTATAATAAGTGCAGTAAAAATAATGAAATTAAAGCTCTAAACAGTGAACATATATATAGATAATTAAGCAGCAATTTAATTAGTCATTAAATTAAGTATACAGTCAGATCAGTACTTACTGTAACATATAATGAAGAAAGTAAATGATCTGCAGAGTTAAAAGATTCAGATATGAATCTGATGAATACTGATGCACATAAAGATATCAAAAAATAAAGAAATAAATAGAGTGATTAAGACAGCAGCTCAGATCAGAGACTTATATATTGAGAAAGAACAGATTATAAAGATTTGACATTTAATTACTATCTGTAAGATAAGACTCTGTCAGCAGATAGCAAAAGAATGAGTTAATAAATGAAACAGTAAGATAGATTACATTTAGTATGAAGTAACAGTTAGACAGAAGAGTGTTGAATAAATATATAGAACTTTATTAACTTATAAGCTTTCTTATTACTTAGTTATACACAGAGAAGATTGATATGACTTATTATCTTTATGTTATAGATTGAGTAGACTCTTCATAATGTTTATGTAATTTAAGTATTCAAACTATTCATTATGTGCTGATAAAATGTCTATGAACTTAAAATTTAAGAAAGAAACTATTGAGATAAGTTAACAATATAAAGAAGATTCTATAAGACTCAGCACTAATTAAAGTGATCATTATATTTATGTTATGAAGCAATCTTCTGAGACAATTTCAAACTGTAAAAAAGACATCAGAAGATCTGACATTCTTAGATGCAGCCTGAAATAGAAAATTCAACAATTACACACTTCAGACTGCAGAAAAGACAATTAATTGTTTATAGCAATGTTTATTTTCTATTGATGACAGCTGAAGAAAGACATTAACATTAAATTACAAGAAAAGAAGATTAGCAAGCATCAGAATCAAGAAAAACATGAGGGATTACAGAAGACAAAGTCAGAATTTGTATTAGTTAGTTCATGAGGTGACAGTGATGGTGACAGCAAGGTGGTAATGGGGGTGAGATCAGTATGCGCTAGCCGCTTGTAGTTACACAGTGTATGGCAGCCTAGGCAGCCTCGGTCACCTATGAATCAATCAATCAATCAATCAATCAATCAAACCCCTTGAAGGAATACACGGCAACCTACGCAACAAGTTCAATTGAATCACAAAGCCCCGACACTGTATCATCTTTCTTCATCGCTACCAGTGCAAAATTGAGTTGTGTGGCGCGGAAGTTTTACTCTTCCCTTCTACTTTTTGAAATTTTGTGCTCTGTCTGCAGAGTCACTGCAAGAAGCTGCTGGACTCAAGATTCCTCTCAGCTAGGCAGAGGATCTCTCAGCAATTGTGACTAAAGGAATGTCATCGCCTGAATGCACACTTTCGGCGCGTAGATTCCATGACAAAGCTTTGATGAAGGTGTACCTAAAGCGCACCAGGCACTAGACCACGGCAGTGTTGCATATTGCCACCATTCTGACCTGAAGGCCAACTTCTGTTCAACATCTCTCAGGTTTCCGCAGCATGTTCTCTTTGAAAAGGTAGTCACACGATTCGATTGTCGTTAATGGAGGAGATCTCGAAGCGAGCCAACTTGGGCCAGCTTTTATTCGGTGAGAAGTTTCCGGCTGCTGCAGTGGCTGACAACGACGAAGATGATTGGCAGGTATGTCGGTATCACGAACGCCCCAATTTATATGTGCAACAGTCGGGCTGAAATCAAGACAATACTTCTTGAACAGTCACGCACAGTTTTTGTTGAGAACATCTGCGCCAATTGATCTGTTTCAGCTGTGATCTAAGCGGCATCTTTCAAAGCACAGGCTAACAATGAGATACAAGGCCCTTCTAAATGACGAGGAGGTCCGGCTGGGTACGATCTTGCCAGCCTCTGGAGAGGATGAGACACTTTGCTGCAGGATTGAGCATTTTAATATTAGTAATTTTTACCACACCGAGGCCTTCCAGCACCATTTATCCTCAACTGGCACCAATGCTGATGTGCGCTTGAGCTGGCTTGAATACAGCAAACGACAAAAAGATCAAGAGCTGGGCGACGACTGGGTAGACGTTGAGCCGCTGGTAGATGATGTGACGAAGCACCTTCCGCTGCCGCAGTACAAGTGGGGTGACTATTTCGCCCTATCATACAAGCAGAGCATAGCATAGCATAGCATAGCCACGAAAGAAAGCAAGCGAGCACGGTTTGGCATCTCCACTTTTCACTCGGAGCATGAATCTGGCATCGTACGCAAGGTTTGCAACGAAGTGCCACGGTTTCCCAGGACCTTCCACAAGTGTCACCGCGCACGAGATGAGTTGCGTGGTGCTGCTTCCGATCCGGCCCTTCGCTGCCCGCTCGAGGGAGGGACGGCAGACTAGCTACGGCGAAGGGACACGACGGATATGAGGGTAGGTGGTGGGATAGATGTGTCTAGAATCTCGGGTATATTGTTTTGCTCGTGTACAGTACTGCCTCCGACGCCCGAGTGCACGCTCTAAGCAAGATAGACAGAAAAGATCGAAACGCTCGAACGCTTATTAGAAGAAATGTAGTAGCGAAAAGGGAGGAAAGATGGGAAGTCTGTGTGATATACGTGCCAGAAGCTGGCACGAAGCGTGTGCTTCATCTGAAGAGAAGAGAAAATGGAAACGCGGAAGGCGTCTAGCTAGGTTCTTGAATGGATGAGAAGTTCGCTAAACGCTCGAATGTCCGGTAGGAATGAGAGTGGTAGAAGGGATGGAAGGAGATTTGCAAATCGCTTGTAAAAAGTAAGAAGCACGTTGCTCCGATTTGACACGACGTCAAAGGGATCTTTACATCCGCGAAACCCTTCCTCACTCACTCATCATCAAAGCCGTCGACTCTCCTATGCCCGTCATCACTACTCTCCTCCGACTCCTCGACCCTCCTCCTCTTCTTCGTCTTCAAATACATCCTCCGCATCCGCATCCCCGCCGGCAGCACGTCCTCGTCGCCTGCCTCAACATCATCCGCGGTGGAAGCAGCAGCAATAGGCGCGGCAACGGACGGCGGACCCGCCACACCGTCATTGTTCGCGGCGCTAGTGGCCAGTTTTTGCTGCATGGTAGCCGTGTTCGGACCGCCTCCCTGGGCTTCGAACAGTATTCGCTCCACTTGGATTCCTACCTTCCCGAGATCGGTCAACGTCTGAGTGCCCCAATTGTCGACGTGCGCAGAGAGAGCGCCGACCTCCTTCCGTAGAGAGGAGATGTTTTCTCGAAGTTGCGGGGTCTGGGTTTGGAGTGCCACGTCGATGCCGTTGATTCTGTCGGTGATGGCCTCGTGTTCGGTGATTGCGTGCGTTTGGATACTTTTGGTCTCCTCGGACAGCGTGTCGAGTCGCTTTTGGAGAGCGGAGAGTTGCTCTGGCGAGATGGATGATAGGGTGTTGGAGACGATTGTATCCAACTGCGCAAGCCTGGTGAAGAGAACGTTAATGTTCAGTCGGAGTTGCTCGTCTCGCTTTTTGAAGAGTTCCAATTCTGCCTGAACGTTGGCGGCATATGGGTACATCTGGGACATCTGGTGCACCATGTTCCGCGCCAGCTGGTCCGTGGTCAGGTTGTTGAAGCGGTCGTCAAGATGCTGAATTGCGCGATCGAGAGAGCTAATGCTGTCCAGCTGACGCTCGTATATGACGCGATGTTGCTTGAGTACACCTTGGATCTTCTGAATGGCTGCGTCGTCGAGCTTCCCGCTGCCGTTGGCCAGTGAGACTGGCGTGGGAGGAATGCTGACCGTCACTGGGGTCGCGGCCTGGGCTTGAAGTGTAGAGATGCTGGCATTGATACGACTGATGGCAGCTTCTACTTCGGTACGGTTTGTTTGGACGATTTCACGTAAATCGGATGCTGAGTTGTTGATGGCATCAATGTCAGCGGCAACCAGCTCGTCTTTGTCCTCCTGCTCACGGCGAACAATTGCTAACTCGGTCTGAAATTCTGTCATTTCTGCCTTCATAGCTTCAAGCCCGGACCGAACTTCGGAATCGTCGTACGTTGTCATTGTTGTTGCTAGCTGAGAGGTCTGCCGGCGTGACGTTCCGCGTTCAACAGTAGCGATACGACCACCAAAACTGTGCAGCTCGTCTTGGAAGACGTTGAGTTCTTCATTCATCATCGTCATTGCGACCCGATGCTTTCCTAGATCCTCCTCGACAGTGGCTATGACATCTATAAGTCCCTTGTCGTCGGCTTCACCTACGACCGTGCCTTTGAGTGCCACAAATGTGCTCTTGAGCTCCGTGACTGTATTCTCAAGCCCCTGTAGACTGTCTACCTGACCATTGACGGTGTCTTTCAGCTCCTGTAGGCCTTCTACCTGACTATTGACCGTGCTCTTCAGCTCCTGTACACCATCCACCTGTACATTCACCAAGCTGTTCAGATCACGCAGTTCTTGCTTGGACTTGCTGAGGTCCAGTTTAAGGTTCGGTATGTCGTCCACCCTATCTTGAAGCATGCTCATCTTTTCTTGAAGCTTGATCAATTGTTTCTCTTCAGCAGGTGGTTTAGATGAGGTTGCCAGTAGCATACCAAGCTTAGAATCCATATCAGCAATGCGGTTGTGACTCTTCCTGGTGTCCCGCTGTACGGCGTAAACGAGGCCTTGGTCTAAGGAAGCTTGATTCATTTCGGCTCTGAGCATCTGAATATCTGACCTGGTAGTCTCAAGTTCCTTTTCCAAGAAATGTACTCCTGCACTTTCACCCTCTCCTTCACTTTGATTTGAAATTACACTCATTGCAATGGCCTTAGCAAGCTGGTCACGCGACTTGACATGCTGCTTTAACTTCTTGTCTAAGTCGTCAAACTCTTTCTGTGCATTCGCTCTATTCGTCTCCTGTTGCTCAGCCAAAGGTGGAAAAGTTATATGTTGCTTGCGCCATTTGATAAACTCTGCTTCTTGTGTGGCGAGGTGCTTCTTGACGTTGTCCCGCTGCACGTGAATAGACGCCATGCTGCTCACATGATCTGTGAAATCACCGAGCACGGCAAGTAATCGCTCCATTTGAACGGTAGCATCAGAAGGTTTAGACATGGAGTGGGCTGGCGGTGGTGGTGGTTGTAGAGGAAGTGATTGAGATGATTTCCTTGATGTAGGCGCGGTTGGCACTTGAGGGACGGAACGCTGCCCGTAATTGCGCTCACGTTCCCTCGGTGAATGGTTCCATGGGTCTAGGCCAGCATCACTGTGTGGACTTGCACGACCAGTGGTAGAACCTAAAGAAACCGGAGGAGGCTTGCTTTCGATACGAGCGAGCCTTTGAGAATTTGTAGTAGGTGAAGTCGTACGTGGTAGCGGTGGCCTAAGAACTACTCTTCTGTTAGCTCGCTTATAACATCTCAATCGCAGAGTACAGAGATGTGCACAGCAAACTCCACGTTGATGCTTGGTCGAGGGAGAGGCCCGTTACCTTGTGTATCAATTGAATTCCGACCGTCTCCCGGCAGGACATGATCTCCGGACCACTCAGTTTCAGTTATATTGTCTTCTCTTGGGTGAGCTGGAGGGCCTGTTTCAGGATATGGATTTCTTTCGTGGCTCAATTTCCTTCCGCCATTGAAAGATTGGGCTTTGGTAAAGCCCCTTCGATCAGGATGAATGGTGGGTAACCATGCTCCGACGTCGTCCGCAGCAGTAGGAGATGTTGTGAAAATCCCGCTTCGATCACCTGATACATGTTGTGAATCCCCTGAATCCGATATGCAGGCATGAGAGATGGGCAGTGCTTACCTGTATCAGTCGTTGGAGCAGCAGAGGTTGATTTCGGGTCCCGTAAATTCGGGGACACCCACTGGTTCCACCCCGCCTTTCGTGTTGGACCTTTGGGTGATATTATCCGCGTGTGTTGGGCCATACGCCCTTCGAACCAGTCCTCATCGGCCGGTCTTGAGTTGCCATTTGTCCCATGCATGAAACGTTGGTCCAGCCTATGATTCCATCCGCTCGAGCCTTCTTCGTTAGATCCACGACCCTTTGCACGACGACCATCCCCTTCCTGACTTCCTCCTGAGTTGGAATGTTGATCATTACTCTGGCTTCTCCGTATATAAGGCTTCCGAAATTCCATTGCTTTATACTAATCCCACACGGAGTGACAGTAGCCTTCTGATCCAGGAACATTTGTCAATTGAGTCTGGACATGCCCTTTCTATCGTTATTCTCAGGTATATCAAGTTGCACCCTCCACATTCAATCTCAAATTTGTTCTAATGCTTCTATCCCCCAACAGGCCTCATGCCCGGTATATACCCTGCTTCAGACACGACCAAGCGAGGAAACCACTGACGTGATCTAGATGTACTAGCAAAAGAGCACAACTTTTTTCGCCAGGTGTGGAAGTTTCTTGTTCCAGGTCCAATGCCTGGCTCCCTCAACTTTGGTGCAAAGCTCTACACAAGCCGGCACAAGGGTCAATGACAAGGTGAAGGACGGTTGATTAAAGACTGGCGCGTGCAGCCTAGGTATTTGTGTGAGTCCAGATGGCTTTCTGTTGGGTTCTCTGTCAAGAAGTATCTTGTTGCGCGTTGTGATGCATCCGGGTTTATGATGTTTGTGGAAGCGGCCGTATCATATCAAAGTAACGTTACCTGATTCTCAACAGTAACCTGTTTTTTATAGGTAACTACCTATGCACGTGATAGGATGGAAAGAGGGATAGTTTCGCTTGTACTATCCCGTCACGTGCAGGCTACTTTGCTTCTTGCCCCATGCTAAGTAATCTAGGGTCGTTGGTGTCATTTTTTAGCTATTAAAAAGAGACGAAATCACTGATAGATTCAATGGGGATATAACTTAATTGGTGCTACCAGTGTAGTGATATTCTTACCTATAAAGCCTATAAAATCTGCGCTTTGTATCTTTGAATCACGTGTCTGGTGACTAATCAGGCTTACTTAATCCTGAATTTCTAGGTAGGTATCTTATAGTGGTGAAGATCCAAGAAGGTTGCCAGTGCTATCATGTAATCTTGATGCTACTCTACCTAAGACATCAGCACAACAGGAGCACTACGGTTGCCAATCATCTCTGTTGTGAAGCGCTACGAAATTTACATCGAGTTGACCGTGGGCTTGCTGAGTCCACAATTCGAAAAACATGGCTGCCGTAAGTAAGTAGCTTCAAGCATGATAGCCTCTCAATCTCACTGGCGATGCAGGCAATCTCCGTAGTCTCAGAGGGCAAAGAGCTCCGAGGGCTCAACCTCGTCGCTGCGCACTCACACATTCGCGGGCTGGGCGTCGACTCCGATACTTTAGAACCTCGAGCCTCGTCCCAAGGACTGGTTGGTCAAGAGAAGGCGAGGAAAGCAGCTGCGGTGATTCTGCAGATGGTGAAGGAGGGCAAAATTGCGGGAAGGGCTGTGTTGATCGCAGGCCCACCCAGTACGGGCAAAACAGCCATAGCGATGGGCATGGCACAGTCACTCGGTCCTGATGTACCCTTCACAATGCTCGCGTCTTCGGAGATCTTCTCGCTGGAAATGTCGAAGACGGAGGCTCTTACACAAGCTTTCCGGAAATCGATAGGCGTGAGGATAAAGGAGGAGAGCGAGATGATCGAGGGAGAGGTGGTTGAGATACAGATAGATCGAAGCGTTACGGGGGTCAGTCGCGTCTTACTGTGACTCTGGGGCACTGTTATATATGGACTCCTTGTGCTGATTGTGCGGCGTGGGCTAGGGTAACAAGCAAGGCAAATTGACAATCAAGACTACCGACATGGAGACGATTTACGACATGGGGACCAAGATGATTGACTCAATGTCAAAAGAACGCGTCATGGCTGGAGACGTAATATCCATCGACAAATCCTCTGGCAAGATCACCAAGATTGGCCGTTCCTACACAAGGTCACGCGACTACGACGCGATGGGAGCAGACACCAAATTCGTTCAATGCCCGGATGGTGAGTTACAGAAGCGGAGAGAGGTGGTCCACACAGTCAGCCTACATGAGATTGATGTCATCAACTCAAGGACGCAAGGCTTCTTAGCCCTCTTTTCCGGCGACATAGGCGAGATAAGAAGTGAAGTACGAGATCAGATCAACACAAAGGTCGGAGAATGGAAGGAGGAAGGAAAGGCGGAGATAGTACCAGGTGTACTCTTCATCGACGAAGTGCATATGCTAGACATCGAGTGCTTCTCCTACATCAACCGCGCTCTAGAGGACGAACTCGCACCTATAGTCATCATGGCCAGCAACAGAGGAAACACAAGGATAAGAGGAACGACATATCGCTCGCCTCACGGTCTACCGCTTGACTTCCTGGATAGAGTTGTCATAGTCAGTACACATGCCTATGCTAAGGAGGAGATCCAGCAGATTCTGTCGATACGAGCGCAAGAGGAGGAAGTCGACCTCACGCCGGATGCACTGGCTCTGTTGACAAAGATTGGCCAGGAAGCAGGGCTGAGGTATGCTAGCAACCTGATTACAACATCGACACTGCTCAGCCAGAAGCGGAAAGCGAAAGAGGTTGGCATTGAGGACGTGCAGAGGAGTTTCAAATTGTTCTACGATCCAGCCAGAAGTGTGAAGTTCGTAACGGAGTTTGAGAAGCGCTTCATTGGTGAAGAAGGGGGTGTAACTTTTTCGGTGACTAACGGCGATGCTATGGAGATTGCTTAGGTGTTACAAAAAGTAAGACACCTGGCCGTTCATGTACGAATAGGCGTTTCGGTTAGAGGCGATGCCTAGATTTGTACTATACCTGTCCTCTTCTGGGTGTGTCCAATGGAGAGACTCGCTATGATTTGATCCCTCATAGCATCTACCTCACTTAGGTATATGCGACTAGACAAAATGCACTGATCGTCTCCAACTTTCTGATTGATCCACACGTCGGAACTCCACCCCGTCACCAAAGTACCCGGCTTCGTTCCAAGAAACCATTGTCGTGCCATCGTAGGGACCATGTGTTTCCCCACCATCCCTCGCATCGGACCATCTATACTCCCACTGCTTCATCCCGCCGTGGTGGTCCGGATCTTCCTCATCGGTATCTGGCTTGGGCGGGTCTACCCAGTCCTCCCCTGTCTCACGCCGATACTGCCGCATTAGAGATTCTCTTTCTGCTTCGTAGATTTCCGTCTGCCCTCTTGTCAACAAGAGATCCGCTGCCTCCGTTATGGCCAAGACAGATTCTCTTCGTTGTATTTCTACTGGGTCTTCTGTAATCTTCTGAGCATCCACATCCATATCCTCGTCATGTTTCCTCTTTGATTTGTTCCTGTTTTGCCATTTGGTTTTTTGCTTCGGTCTACCCTTATTTAATCGCGCTAGCGCTTCGAGAACCGTCTCGCTCCGATCCAAGCATGGTATTAGTCTTCGTAACACATCACTTGTGAGGAGAGCATCGTCTTCAATAGTTTTCTGTCGGCGCCCCTGGTCCCGCTTATCCTCGGCCTCCTTTGCCTTCTTCATGTCTTTCTTCGATACGCCCTCAAGCCACGAGTCGTGTACAGCATCCGGGTCAGCTGCCTTTCGGACAAAGTTGCCGTGAGCATCGAATCTCCCTTCCTCTTGTTCTGCCTTCATGTTGAAGGCATCAAGCTTCGGCGCGTGTTCCTTCTTCCCTCCAGCGCCCACTTCCTCATCGACTTGGCCCGCCACATCGGCTCGCTCTTCGTCGTCTACATCACTCTCACTACTGCTATCCACTTCCTTATCTCGCACCGCGCCTTTGCCCCGACTACCAGCATTGCCGTTGAGCGTAAAGTCTGCACGAACATGACCCCCACTTTTGCTTCCAGCAACTTGGCCTTCAATCTCCTCTGCCTCCAGAAATCTTACGTCCTTCTTCCGCTGCTTCGCCCCAGCCCTATTCTCCTCATCCTGGTCCCCATCGGCAAAATCATCTTCTAAATCCGCGAACATGTCATTCTGGGCCTCCGCATCCCCTTTCTCCTCCCTCCGACCCCCGCGCTTTGCTTCCTCGGCCTTCGCATCCGCACGCGCATCGAAGCCCTCATTTGAGCTATCTGATTCGTATCCATCAATGTTCACGGCATTACGCTTCGCTTGCTGGCCTCGTTTGCCAATCTCGTCGGCGTCGAGTATGGCATCCTCTTCTGGCGCATCCGGCGCGAGAGCTGAAGGATTGCGAACGTCGAATCGTGGTTTCTTTGACGAAGAAGGCCCATCGCCTACAGAATTGTGTGTACGCGCGAACTCTTCGCCCGCGCGTTTGGGACGAGGTGCAGGGCGGCCTGACATTGTGATCCCGGGGAACCACGCTTGTCGCCAACGTCTGGAGTTTGAGGGTTATCTAGTTCCCGTAGTTGTTGTCCGTAGCCTGGGCTTTGCCGCGACTGTGAATCAACTCGGAATTGAAATGACCATCAAGCATTTACTGACTCGATAGCCATGCATCACCTCACAAGCTGACGGAGTAGCCGTTCTTGAACCGGGAGTTCCCGTACTTAGCTCGTGCAGGGGCCCGGTTCGCGCGTCATTCGGCAGCTTGCTGGTGAGTGCTCGAAGCTGTCACTTATTGTAGATATCACTTAACACCTGTTCCTCGATACCTTTCAGTACCTTTCTACAACTCACAGAGCCGATATTTCGACTACACGCTGGCTCCAAACATATCACTTATCCTCTTCAGTTCTCCAGAGAACATTCTCCACACCTATAGCAACATGGTCAGTTCTAGATTCGCCGTTGCATGAGAGCAACAGTTCTGTCTAACAGCTGCACTGTAGTTCCAACCTGGCTTCTACGAGGAGGACGACATGATGCAAGGCATGTATGCGCCATCAATACTTCGTCGAGCGGGTATGGCTGCTCCTCGCCGCTTTGACGAGTACTATCGCTGCTATCCCATCGCCATGTTGCCTGGTCCGGAACGGGAGAATGTGAACCATGGCGGCAAAGTTATCATGCCTCCTAGTGCGCTTGACAAGCTCACACGGTTGCACATAACGTATCCTATGCTCTTTGAGCTCATCAACGGGTCCAAGGATAGGATGACGCATGCCGGTGTGCTGGAGTTCATCGCGGAGGAGGGCAAGATCTATCTTCCTTTCTGGGTACGCAGGTTTACTCAAGATAACCACAGCATATCGCTGACAACACATCATAGATAATGCAAACGTTACTACTCGAGCCAGGTGACCTTCTGCAAATCAAATCAACCGATCTCCCCTCAGGCCAATTTGTCAAACTTCAAGCGCAATCCACCTCCTTCCTCGATATATCCGACCCGAAAGCTGTGCTCGAAAACGCCTTCCGGAACTTCTCCTGCCTTACCAGAGGCGACATCTTCACCTTCTCCTACAACGACCAGACCTACGAGATGGCCGTCCTCGAGACCAAGCCGGAAACAGACAAAAATGCCATCGGCGTCCTCGAAACAGACTTGGAAGTCGACTTCGCCCCGCCGGTAGGCTACGAGGAACCCAAACGACCAAGCGGCGCTAGCACGCCTCGGAGCGTGACGGGCGGCGGTCTACCGGCAGGTGGCGTGCTTCATACCCAAGGCTCCATGGCCCAGGCCATCAATTACTCCTCGATCGCGCCGGCTTCAAGCGCAGCGGCCGCCGGCGCCAAAGCCGTCTCGTCGAACTTCCTCGTCGCAGGCCACAAACTCAACGCAAGGAAAGGCAGCAAGGCGCCGACTCCAAAGGCATCGACGCCTGTGGCAGGAGCCTCGACCAACGCCGCGCCACAGCAGACGTACATTCGGCGGACGAACGGGCCCCAGCCGCTGCGCTTGCCGCCAGGGAAACTCTTCTTCGGGTATGAGATCAAACCGGTGCGGAAGACAGACGAGCAGAAGGTGGTGGACGACAGTCAACCTAAGTTTCAAGGCGGAGGACAGACACTGAGAGGTGGGACGAAGCGGAAGGGTAATGGAGCGGCAGGTAGTGATGCCGAAGCGAGTGCGAAAGCAAAGGGATCAGAGTCCGGGGAGAAGAAGGATAGTGCTGGTGGTGGACCAACGGTAGGGGGTGGGAGGACACTGAGAGATACGCCGAAATAAAATGGTATTAGCGACTGCATTGAGGTGGCGTTGGTTGGCTTTCTACGGTGGGTCATAAAACAGTACTCGGGTAACGACCAGATCTGTCATCTGTAAATTGATGATAATGCGAGCACGACATACCATACTGCACCGTGCGGAGTCATCCATAAACAAGGTTGAATTGAACTCCCACCCTTCACCTTATGACTAGGTGCCAAAGTACCTTACCAAAACTTTTGATTCCAGGACTGGCAAAAGAGAGAAAGGAGCACAGCCTATCTCGACGCCAATCACCAACGTTCGAAAGTTCGAAAGTCCGAGTGGACCACCCCAGATAGACGCCATCACTACATCTCCACCACGTCCTCCATCTTCGCTTCCATGGCCTCCGCCTTGAAACTCGTTCCACTCGTCTTACCCTCAACATCCGCCCTGGCCTTCTTAACATCCTTCCTCCCATCCATCGTCTCCGTCCTCACTCTCTTCACCCCCTTCCCCTTCCCACCATCCGCACCTCCTTCCCCATCGCCCTCAACACCACCATCACCACGACCAACATCTCCATCCCCCATCTCCACATCCCCACTACCTTCCCGCTCGCCCTGCCCGCTCATCTCGACCTTCTCCCCCCCATCCACCTCCTCATCATCCTCCCCATCAGCCACAAGCACCTGCGCCCGCCCCCTCCCACCCGTCGCCTTACTCCCCCCTCCTCCCCGCCCGCCCTTCCGTCCTCGACTCGGCGCCGGCTGCATCCCAAACGCCTCGCCGGTCGTAGCGGACTTAGTCGTCTTGGATTTGCGAGGCGTGGAGTTAGCGGAGGGTGGAGTGGAGGGGCCGGGGATGGGGTTCATGGTCGTGGTGCCGGTGGGGGAGAAGGCGGCGAGGTCGGTGGATTTCTTCTCGCGCTTGAGTTTCGCGATGCGTTCTTCGATTGCTTTGGGGGTTGCGCCTGCGGGAGTCGGTGGGTTAGAGAGGGAAAGGGGTTCGGTGGGGAGATGTCGGAGGGGATTTGGTGAGGATGGGAGAGTGTACCTTCGTACATGCTTGCTAGGGCTGTGAAGTTGGCTTCTTTGGTGTCCCGGGGGAGGAGTTGGAGGAGGAGCTAGGGTGGGTTTTTGGGTTAGTATCTGGGAATTTTGATGCTGTAGGTGGGGCGTTGTTGGGGGCTTAAAGGGCGGGGGCCGTACCTTTCGATCGTTCTCCGCGTTCCAGGTCTGTGGTGGTATTGATCAGCCATGTCTCTAGGAGTGGATAGATGTCATGGTGGGCCATAGAGGAAATCTTCTGGTGCGTGTATGCTCCTTTTAAAGAGTACAGACTTGGAATTCTTGAGTTGAAAATGCGAATAGCCATCAGTGCGATAGTCGGGAATAACACAAGAAAAGCGACCAGAAATATTATTTTCAGCGCCCAGATGCAATACTGACCACTTTCTTCACCATCGTGTTCAGTGCAGTAGCTCGCTCCCGTTCTGATTGACAGCAGAGTAATTTTTCTTCCACTTCTTGAACGCCAAATGGTACACTGAATCCTGGGGCTGTAAGCTTGTCTGAGTTTTGGTGGTGCTAACCAGATGTTTCGAGTGATGCTGAAGGATGTCGAGGAAGAAAGAGAAGAGAAGAATCGAGATCTATTGAAGGAGGTGTCCCGACGACTAGTCAAGTCGCTTGACGATATAGCAGATCATTCACGGATCGACCTATTGTTGAGGCAACGTAATTGAATTGACAATAGTATGGCATGTGAGATGGAGCAGACAAGAGCAATGTCATACACGGATATAGGCTTAGATTTGCCGACTGAGTAAAGAAAGTAAGAACTGTAAGCTATTTCTGGCCACTGTAGATCGTTTCTATTTGCTACATGGAAGATGGTACTTTCAGCGTCTCATCGCAGTATCGGGTTGAAGAAGACAAGTTGCGCACAGGCTCTTTCACTCATGGAGACCATGTGATTGGCGCAGTGGTTTATTCGATTCATGTGAGATCTTCTTCAAACGCTGAAGCTGATTCATCTGCGCTCATTCATGGACTGGCGCTGGGTTCTCGGTTTGTTGAAGCTCTTTCCTTGTGCTAAACTCTGTTGTTCGGGCGACCTTTTCCATTCACGTCAATCTCTTTAATCTCTTGAGGTAAATCTCCTTGCCTCTGCTAGAAAGCTGATTACTTCAAAAACAGCCCTTAGGTAAACGGTCCCGTAAAGCATAAAAGCGAGGTCTTAACCTATCAACCATTGTGCAAACTGAATGATCTCTCCAGTCAAGCGCAAGCACTGATATATGCCATCGGCCTGGAGAGTACCTGCGTGCTCTCTGAACTCGACAGAGTGTACGTAAAGTTCCTGTGGTCGTCGTTTAGAAGCCTTCATGAACATCAAAGGCTTGATCTTGGCTGCTTCGTCGGTAGAGGCAATTATGTTGTAGTTGTACAAGCGACTGCTCATTAGTTGCCCACAGTACTTCCTGATTTGATCAGTATGGAAGGCGATTGCTCGGCGGCCGTTGTCGGCTGGCTGGATTCGGAGCCTCCATGTTTCGGGATGCAAGCCATGAGTTTCTTCTTTGCTCCATTGACTTACAATTGGTGGTCCCCAATTTCCTGCTCGTCTCAGCGAGCACGTTCTGGATATGGCGAAGCGTAGGTAAGAAGTCATCGACGTAGGTAGAATCAATAACTGGAATCAGTAGTCGAGCACTGATCACTCGCCCAACAGAAATTTTGGCTGATGAACAGTGCAACTGTGGGATTCTGCTTGACGCACAATGGTGTAGTCCTTTGTTCCGATGGCGAATGTGTGCTTCGCACTCAGCTTTTGCAAGATCCGGACCGCGCAACAGGATCCACCTTGTCTCTTTGATGTCGTCATAAGACTCCGCAACCACAACCTTGAATCTTGTTGACGCTGATTGAATAACCGCTGCCCAAGCTTATACTCTTGTGATTCAGTTACCGCATACCATAGGGTCAGGTAGTCGACAATTCGGTCACTTAATGGCATACAGTACCGGAGATATCTCGCCCCAGAGAGCGTCACCAGTATGTTTGCCGCAATTTCCAAGACGAATTCGAGTGAAATTCAGCATCTGGGAACTATTGAGGACGCCGTCATGGTCTTGTAGTCTCAGCTTTCGGCGACTTCGGTCCTGAAGATCTTCCCACGAAAATGCAAAACATCTGGTCTTGTCACATTGCAGGAAATACTTGAACATAGACCCGTGGTTGGACAAAGAGATTTGAATACATCTTGATCAGGTAAAGGCATCCACGATCCAACATAGCAATTACAGAAAACAAAGAAAGCTCAAGCAACGAAGCTGCAGTATCCAAAGGATACTATAAGATACAAGTGGATGTTGCTAGCTGATGGATCGCCGTGATGTCTGTTGTGGCTGACTAATCACTTACTTGTAGACACGTCTACGAACTTCTAGGGTCGACCAAGGGCAATGTTGATGGTAAAGAGCCTGGTAACCTATTTAAACTACGGCTCCAATACTCTCACCCTATCCTGCGCTCACTCCCTGCCCAGAATCGATTGAAGGACGCCTAGGCTATCGGAGATATGGTAGCTCAAGACATGCTTTCATTGCGATACGATACCAAGAGACCTGACAAGGACCAAGTCCATCTATCTGACTACTTCCCGTACTCGCAGATTGTTGTGAGTCGATTAGTAGGCAATGGCAACGCAGCCAACGCCCTGGCAGCAAGCGACGGTAGCCTCACAGATGCCTTTGGAGGTTCTTGCTGCTATCGTCTAGATTAGGCCTCGTCAGACAGCAGTCGGAAGATAAGATGACGAGGATAGCAAGGCCGGAGAAGCTCTCACCATTCATCTGATCGCACTGGGCGTCGTAACTCTGACCGTTGTAAGAGACTTTGTGGGAAGACCTCCCATTCTTCGTCTGATCGCAGCAGAGTCCACTGCCTAGCCCGATATCCCAACACGCAGCCTTCTGCAAAGTTGTTGAGATCCCTGCCATATTGCCTTGGTCCAACAAGATTTTGGTCTCCACCGTGGTAGTATGCACAGGAACAGACTACCTTGCAGTTGAAACAAGAATCTCCTTCTTCGGGGGATATTTAGAGCGCTTTCATCGTTCTGTGAGGCTTTGTTATTTCTCTATTCATTCTTGCATCTTCCTCTCTCGAGTTTCAACCTCAGCAGTGCCTCAAAACTAGTAACCTGATTATGAATGGTCGACGTAATCACCAAGTGCACCATTCGATGTTTGTTGGCGAACATGGTGGCTGCGAATAGCCAGTCGATCGACGATCACACCTCACAAAGTCAACAGTATCATGCAACCACAGTTCCAAGCAAAGTCAAGGCATTTGGCGCCTGGGAACACTGGAGTTCGGAACTGAGCGAAGACCCTCGGGTTGAAAAGCCCCCAACTACACCTACTCCCCAACCCCCTTCTCTGCGCGATATCGATTTTATGAGATCGCACTTCTCCGCAGTGCGATAGGTTGGACAGCTCGATCGGGTGAATTGGATCAAGACACAGCTTCTTTCAATCTACAAGCAAAGCCAGGGGCTCCGGAATGTGAGTCAGGAAAAGATCGTCCCAAACAATTTTGTACAAAAGTTCACGATTAGCAATCCCACTGTCCAGCCAAGGATGAACTCGCTGCGGCAAACGTTCGAGATTGGGATCGGGCTGGGCATTTCGGCTATTACCTGTTACGTTCAGGGAGCTATGACAGATAAGACTAGCAATCTTACTAATTGTAACCGCATGTCCGGGGCTTCAACGTCACATGACCAATTGTCGTAGGGGCAATGAGAGAAGCAATGCGTTCGAGTCAATGATCCATTGAAGCCGCTGCTCGATCTCTTACATTCATTGTCTATGTCTGATCTTCAAAGCCAACCTTCCCCGGCTTAGGACTTGCACTAGGCTGGCCCATCCTTTGTTCTTACAATGGCCCTGTCTCGACTCAAAAGGTCTCAGGATACAATGGACCTGACATAAAGAATCCGGAGAAACAATGCAAACAATGGAAGATTTGCTAGAGCACAAGGCCATTGTACTAACCGAACAAAGCTGCAACAATGGCTATAAATGCTTACGGGGATGCCTTAGTGAACAGCATAGGCCCTCGCCTCCATCATATCATCAACTATCTACTGATCTCATCACTGGCCTTAGGGACTGACAGCCTAGAGCTTCACCATCTCGGCCAAGCTAACCCATCCAGAAAGATGCCACGGCACGTGAGAGAATCTCGATTTGATGAGATGGATTTCTATGAAGACATCCAACACATCGGCGAGGGAGGCCAGGGCACCTGCTCCCTCGTCCGCCGATGCCGCGACAGCCAACTCCTGGTCCTCAAGACCATCCCCAAACCCAAATACTCCCAAGGCCTCCCCATCGACATCCGGATCCTCCGCGACCTCCTCCCAACCCACAAGCGGATCGCCTCCCTCGCCAACTCCTGCATCTTCCCGGACCGAACCGAGCTCTTCCTCGAGTTCTGCGACGGCGGCGACCTCCAGGACCTCATCGACCAATACGACGACCACGCCACCAAGATCCCGGAATCCTTCCTCTGGCACGCCTTCATCCAGCTCTCCGAAGCCCTCGCCTTCCTGCACTACGGCTGGAACCTCGAAGACCACGGCCCCATCACCCGCTCCACCGCGCCCTGGAAGCGCATCATCCACCGCGACATCAAGCCGGCCAACGTCTTCCTCAAATTCCGCACCCACCACCACTGGCTCAGCGGCTACCCGGACCTCAAGCTCGGCGACTTCGGCCTCGCCGCCGTCACCTCCGACCCGGACCACACCGCCGACAGCTACTGCGGCACCTACGCCTGGCAGCCACCCGAGCGGCCCGAGGCCACCGCCAAAGGCGACGTCTGGGCCCTCGGCGCAATCATCCACGCCCTCGCCCACGACGGCCACCCGCCGCTCTCCGACCCGCCGCCCTCGCGCCCTTGGCTCGCTCCCTGCGGCACCGTCGGCTGGGACGAGCTGCCTCGCGCCCGTCAGCCCACTAGCGTTATCGGCGCCTACTCGCCCACCTTGGACCGCTGGATGATGAAATGCTTCCGCCGGAACCCGACCCAGCGCGTGACGAGCATGGAGCTCGTGACGGAGATGGCGCCCGTGGGCAGGAGGAAGATGATGAGGCAGTGGTGGCCGTTGAGGAGGTGGGCTTTCGATGGCTTAAATGATATTGCCGATTGAGGATGGAGGTGGATAGGACGACAAGATTGACTCCGGGGACGCTTTGCGTGCAGGTACGGGTGAGTGTTCTCTTGCTATTCGCAGTGAACGGCTTACTTCATCAGGACAATTGTTGCTGGGTTATAGATTTTCTTTGTTTATAGAGGGAGGCTTGGGAGGTGAGTCTGGTTCCTGTTGCATATAATCTTGCGGTGTGATGGTCGTGTAAGGTAGGTCGGTCTTTACATTGCGTCTGTATTTCTTTCCCTCCTATCTTTACGGTAAGGGTGACTTACTACATCCATACAACAGATAATGACAATCAATGCTACTACAACAAAGACATATCTTCTGCACTGACCTCTCTTCTCTATGATTGTAAGCTTTGTTTGATGAACAGTACTCTATGATTATACAAGTCTCTGTGGTAAGCCTCAATGAATAATGGTCGCAATCTTTGCACTTGAATGTCTCTCAACCCTTCCATCTCAGGAGGACCAATTGGCTATAGCTTTCTCCTAGGGTCATGAGTGTGCCAGCTGTAACGCCCATCTCCAAGAGGGTGACGCATATATCCCTGCTTTACCGCACCGGATAATAAGGCTTCCATCTCCCGTACGGTACAAAGCCCATTTCTTCCCCAGCCGCACCCACGCCACAACGACCAAGCCAAAGAGGCCAAGTCGATAACGAGTATAAACCGCTTCGCACCAACCCCTCCTGAGAAAGCGCACTCACCCCCGTATCCACGTCAACACATCCCCATCCACCCCAACCGACAATGACAACGACGACCATCCCCCTCCCACTAAACCATCACCCCCAAATCCTCCTCCTCATCCCCATCCCCCCCATCCCAATACCCCGCATTCTCATGTTTATCATACCTCTCCCCCACCTCCACCCCACCCCCAACCCCACACTCCACCCCATCCCCCTCCTTACCACCAAACCCACCCTCCACCACACCACCCATCCAATCCACCTCCCCATCCCCATCCCCAACCCCATTCAGCTCATCCAGCATACTCCCACCCCCAGTGCGCCCCCTTCTCCCATCCCTCCCCCCTTCCACCTTTACAGGCAGTTGCGCTTGCACGAGCCCGTGCCGTCCCGGCGTCGGTCCCATCATCGCGCCGCCCTTCCGCGCCCGCGGCGTCTTCGTCGGCGTCGACTGCTTGCTCACCCTCCCGCCATTCGTCGCGTCTTTTTTCGGCGTGCGTGGCGCTCTTGCTTTTTTAGGCGTCCCACTCCCACTTCCGATTCCATTTCCGTTGGCGTTACCGTTGCCGTTGCCGTTGAAGCTGGCGGAAGTGGAGGCAAAGGACTGGGACGTCGAGGCGAAAGATTGGGTGGCGGCGGGAGAGTCGAGGTCGATGGAGCCGTCGGCGGACGAGGAGGTTTCGGTTTTAAGTGCTTCGGCTTGGCGCTTGATGTGGCGGAAGCGGCCTTCGATGCTGTCGTAGGTGGTGCCTTTGCCGTAGTATTTGGCTATGAGGCGGTAGTTGGGCTGGTGGGGGGGGTTGTTAGTTTTTGGGTTTAGGTGGGGAGGAGGAGGGTGGAGTTGGGAGGAGGAGGATGAGGTGTGGAGTTGAAGGGGAAGAGATAGAGCGAGTGAGCGTACCTTGTGAGTCTCCGATGAAGCCCACCAGGCTGCAAGGAGGCGCTCGAACGAGTCGGTTGTTTTCCAGGTGACGGGCATGGTGGCAGTTGTCTGGGAATTGGTGGTTGAAGATGCAGTGGATTCTGTAAGAACGCACGGTGAGAGAGGTGCGTGGAAGTTGCGTGAAAAAGGTAGACTGTTAAGAGTGTTAGACGGTAGAAACTTCAGAATGTGTTATGTAGTGGAAGCTCTCACCTCGGGAAGTGTGCGCAAGTATGGCAAGAATGTTAATGGATGATAACACAGAAAGGTTCCGAGTACCCTAAGGTGCTGGTATATGTAATGAGGCAGCGACTTCAGTGGCCCTCAAAACACATCGCTATCGCAGCAAGAAAGGCATCGGGACTTGATAAACTTTGAGATTTGTAAAAGTCACTGCTATAAGACACACTTTTGTCCTCTGTGAAAACATACAGACCACCAGGCGCACACCACTCTTTTAATTACTCCCCCAGCCAAGGTCAGGGGCACTCCTCAGACCCTCTAAAGCGCTCTCTTCACCTTTCACCCCCCTTCACGCTCCTCTCTTTCCCTGTACACAGATCCATGCTCCTTGCTATGACTCACACCCACACTCCCACCACTCATCACTCCTCACAACAATCTTGTCAAGAGCTACCGTAGTAGCACGGTGCATTCTGCTGTGATGCGGTGTGACAGGTCCCCCTTACATGATTAGCCCCGGGTAGCTCTCCTTTAACCTTCGACGCGACAGTGCCCGTTCCTGGAGCTAGCGCACTAGACTCAATTTACCGAGGATTGGGGCCAGCCGTGAGCCATAGATCGCGGTTTCGGGGGCGGTCGCGTCCGTGTCGAGACGGGCGCATTGAACGTGCGCACGCTATCTGGAGGGCGTGGTACGTTACGGAAGCATCTATGGACAGATGATGAGTCCAATGCGGGAACCCCCCGACGATAAGGGGGTGCATTGCCACTTTACGCGTGAAATCGGGGACGCGGCCTCATGCAGTAACCCTTGCGCGTGATCCCTGCCGTCGAAAGTGCGTGCATGTCCGGCAGTTGCCCCGGTGATTGTCCGTGACGTCGAAGTGGTCGAAGTCCTTTTTACGTGGATCCAAGATCATGGGTGTTGGAGCAGGAGGAAATGGATTGTCAAGCTCAGGTTAAGCCTAATGCCGTACTACTGGAGCGCAGTCGGTGGTCACTGGCTTGCTAGTTTACTGCTATACCGTGACCGTAAAATCATCGTATAATACATCTCTGCAAACCAGAAGAGGTATGGAGGCCAAACGTAGATATCCAGCAGATCAAGAAAATAGATCATGAATACATAGATGGCGGTAGGATGAGAGAACATCTTCAAACCCCAGTCGGCATGGCGGACAAAAGCTGGGACTTTGCCAAGATACAGCTGAGTGCCTGGTTCAGGCCTCAGTGGACACCTCTTCAGCATCAAAGTCTTTATCGCTGTCGACCGAGTCCTCCCCTTCCAAATCCGTTACCTGACCGAAGACATTGGACCCATCCTCATCGAGGTCTCCTTGGCTGTACACGAACGGATCATCGAGTTGGCAATAGTTCGGCTTGGCGTTGTTGCGCGGGGAGCAGCGCTTGGCTTGAACTTCGTCATCGATGTCTCCTCTGCCGACCTTAGGAGATGGAGTGCTAAGTTTGGATGATGTGGTAAAAGTGGAAGTCTTCTTCCCCGGAGTGGCTGGTGGAGTAACCGCGTGGTCATGGGCAGTATTGTCCTGGGTGCCAATGATACCGTTGACGTCTCCCTCATTTGCTGTGGATTCTTGCTTCACCTTCTTTCTGGCCGTGCCGCTACTGGCCTTGGTGATCTCACGACTATGCTTCGTGGCGGTCGACACCACCGCATCCGTGGGAACTACTCCCGGGTTTAGGGCTCGAGCTTTGGCCTTCAACTTTTTCATGCGCGTTTGGATGACCGAAGCGGCTATATTATTTCCTGGTAGAAGATATGCATGAGCTTAAAGTTCGACGAAGAAAGAAGAGTTGTATTCAAGGCCGTAATCAGGTCGTATCAGATGTAAAGTGTTTCATTTGCGGCAAGCGGTAAAGGACGAAATAGTGAACGTGATCTTACCAAAGACTTTCGCAACACTGGGAGCATCGACCTTGATGCTGTGCACAGCCAAGATAGAAAGCAGCAGACGCTCATCGTTGGCAGCAGTCCAAACTATGGTCTTCTGACCGGTAGGCATTTCGTAGTGGCTGGGGATAACCTCACAGAGTCAGTGAATTTGATCAGAGGTATATGATAGCGAGGGAGATTAGAGAAAAAGATTGTCATGTGTGCGGTAATGGGATAGAGAACACTAACTTGGAACAGCGATCTGCGTTGAATGTAAGATTGGTCGAGGTTTTCAAGGAGTCGTTATGAGGTTGAAGCAGTGGTAGACTAGGTGTTGTAAGGTTGAAGAGGATTCGTGACTGAGATGTGTTCATGTACTTCCAAATATTGCCCTAGTTTCGCTGATACCGTCAATTCCTGCCCCTGAAGAGTTTCTGATTCAACATAACCAGGCGCCGAAGACAATGCTGTTTGATTGCGCTACGGATTGCACTCTAGAAAAAATCACCGGGTCTGTCAAGACGCATTGATGGTAAGTATCGCGGCCTGACAGAAACTTGTAATTTCTTCCACAACAGTCCAGACACCTTTGATGCATAATCTGACAGTCCAAAGAAGCGCGAAGAAACGATTGGAGCATCAAACCCTGGAGCTTTGCTACAGTCAAGCATTGCCAGCTAGACGAGGCAAAGAAAGGGACTGAAGGGATCGAACAAGGCTTGCACAACTTTACACAGAATGATTCAACTAGAATGCCACTCTCAAGTGATTCCTAGTCTAGAGCAAACAAACCCCAGGTGGGTTGCAATACATCGAAGGTAGCACCAATGCCATTGTGAATCAGTCCGTAGAAAGTTGTTCCTTTTCGTTTACACTATGTAGAGTATATATAGAAAATGATGACTAAGACATAAATAGGGGCACTTAGTAAGAGATGAGTAAGCAATAATATCACATCCTTTCCTACTGCACAGTCACAACAGTTCACTGATGTGAATGCAGAGATTTGCTTGACATTCTGTAAAATTTCTGTCTGCAGTTTGCATTCACATTGTTTTACCTCACTTCACATTACTATTGTTGTCCAAAAGCAGCTAAAAGTGTAAGTCATTATCATTATGACAATGAGATAAATTATTCACTGTTTACCTTACCTGCCTATATCATTGATCACAACATTCTCAAAAAAAAAAAGTTCTTTTCTTTTCTTCTAAGTTTTTGATCACACTTCAACTTCTGTTCACTTTTCTTATCATACTTATTAAATTTTTATTTGCTCTACTATTATGTGAGCTTTTTGTGATTGATTCATAGTACATTATTAACAATTCATAGATCTGTCTTTTAAGTCTGTATTCTGTGTAATTTCACTGCTGTCACTTCATCATCAAATGCAAATAACAACAATTCAAATCATCACAAGTCTGCTCTTAACTGCTTTCACAAGATCACTAAACAATTTCATTATGAAAAAAATGCAAAAACTTTCTTCTACAATATGTTGTTGTCTCTGTTTCAGTTTAAAAGCTAACAGATCATAATGCTGATTAAGCTTTCTGCTCTCAGTGTTGCTTCTTTTTTCTTTATTACTGATCTCAGTAATGTCATCATCATCATCATTATTGATAATACTCTTATTGACACTACAATCAATATTTTACTTTCAGATTGTCTTAATGCTGCTCTCAATATGCTGTCAATTATTTAACAAATTACTTCTTATATCTTGCTCACAGAAAATTAATTTAAGAATCATTTCTTATATGCTGTTGTCACTGCAATTTACATTCATGACAAAGTTATCTCAGAAGAGTGCAAGCATTGTATGTAGAGATTAAAGTTATTCATATTATGTGTATAAGCTAAGTATTGTGATCAGTCATTGTTGTTAAGATTATATACAAATTGTCATTAAGACAATCAGAACAATCATTGTACTCTGTGTTAATGTTGTCTTATACTTATGTAAAAGCTTGCTAACTGTTCTAGATCATACTGAGTTTTCATTTTCTTCATCTGCTGATTTAATAACATCTCATCATCAGCAAACTATCATTTCATCTGTTATCTCTGCTGTCATCATTGACAACATTATGCTTCTCATTAACTACAATTATTTGTTAACTGAAAATGTTTTAAGCACTATAGATAAGTTAAAGACAGCTGTTGAGATTCTTTATTGTTAAATTGAAAGACTTAACATCAGTGTGCTTATTACTCTGCTTGCATTGCTGCTCTATCTGTGTTAGTTGCATTCTTACTTATTATTGTGTCATCACAGTGAATGATAGCTTTGCTTTAACTTATGACTTTTTTTTTTCTTTAATAGATAGATAATTAATGAAATTGCTTTACTTCTGATACTATCATCTTCTAATTTATGAGAATCTTTTTCTTAAGTCTTTTATATAAATTATACAAGCTCATATTTCTTTCATAGACTGTCATCAAATCACTGTTAATTCTTATTAAAGTTAAGACTTTTTGATCTTTCTTTTTAGCTTTACTACTTGTTCACTTCAACTTCAACTCATCATGTCATTGTTGTAAGTCTTTACTGAGTTGTTTTTAATCATTCAGTTTTTTCTTAATATCATATAATGTCAAAACTTTCACTTTCTTCTGATTATGTCTTTCTTCTATCATGAGTGTTGAAATTAAATTATTAGCATTTCTTTGACTTTCAATAGTCTTCTATAATGTATTCATTATATCATTCACTTCAGTCAAGATCAGTTCAGAAGAAGCAACACTTCAATGTGCTTTTGAAATGTTCTGTAATGAGAGTATAGATAAATTTATTTATTCATAACATTTTTATATTTTATAAATTGTTTTTTAAGAGAGATCTTCTTTCTTCTTTATTAAGAACTTATGTAGCTCTTCTTTTTGTCTATGATTTCATTCAGCTTAAGATATGATCAAGAGTTCTTTATAGAAAGACAATGATGACTCTTTCTATTTAAGAATCTCATCAATTTCAGAACTCAATTGCTGCACAAATAGTTTAGCTCATTTCAGACTGCTTTGCAGCTCTGAATTAGCTCAAAATTCATTGACATTAAAGATATGTGCTTTCACAAGCTAATTATTATGAATTAAATTTCATAGAATACATTCTGTAAACATTTCTAATGCATAAGTTTCTAATGAATGAGTTTTCAATATCTTATAAGACTCAAATCATTTAGCTTTAAACTTCTGAGACTCTTCATTTTATATAAGCACTCAGTCTTCTTTCTTTGTAATGCTTAATCACACTGTTTCATTACAAATCATTTTTGATTTGATAGTCTTTTATAAAAGAATTTCATTAACAATTATTCAAATTATCTGTATCTGTCTGACTCATTTTAACTGATCTTCAAAATCAGTTTCTCTCAGCAGTCAGAAATTGTTTGAATTGTCTGATAATTGTGAGTTTATCTTATACAGTAGATATAATGAGCTCTGTTTAGTTGTACTATGAACTCAGATTTGATGTGCATATATTTTAAAAAGTTTACACAATACTAAAACTGTAGAAATAACACTTTATCATCATCTTTCTTTCAAATCAAATATAGGTCATCTGATTTCAAATTATAATGCAGCTGAAATTGATTTGTCACATTGTTCTTGCATACATGCTTGCAAAGCAGTGACTTTTCAGATTCTGTATCATCTTTTAAATACAATATCATTGCTTTCTCTTATTTCACATTGTTTAGTCTTTACAGAACACCTAAGAATGCTTTATTTGCTGAGTCTTTTTCTATAAAATTGAGTTAATGACTGATTAAATCTAATATGACAGCTTGAGCTTCAGGTCAATATTGAATGTTAAGATTATATTGCTAAAATTTGTTAATTCATTGAGCTAGTCATTTGAATGAGTGCAGTGTATTCTTTAAATATTGTAGATCTTCATAATTTATAATAATAGTTGTAGTATAATTATTTTCAATATAGTACTGTCAAGTTCAAAGTGCATGCTTAATGATCAATAGCTTCTTTTTACAGACAGAATAATTGAGCTCTGCACTTTGTAATTTTTGATCATCATAGATAACTAAATAAAGTTTCTCATTCATTTTATTCTTAACAGTAACATTGTTTAACACTCTGTAATTAATGCACATTCATCATGTACTCTTCTTCTTTTTAATGAACAGAATCAATAAGTCTCATAAACTTATGAATTCACAAATCAGATCTTTATTATATAGCTTCATTATCTGTTTAGCCTGTTCATTCAGCTGTAGCTGTAACAGAAAATAAGCATTTATGTTGACAGACTTAATGTCATTGATATCAATGCTATGTTTAATTACTCATTTAGATGATAATTTGTCTGATAAAGTTAATCTAAATATGAATTGAAACTCTTCAATAATGACTTATAATTATTCATTTATAACAGCTAACAATTCAGCTTCTGACTTCTCTGAGTTCTGTTAAATTACTAATAAGTGTCTAACAGTTCTGCAATTTTGAAGTGCCTTCATAGCTGTGTGCTCTCTGATTACATTTAATGTCAATTCATTTACAGCTCATTGTCATTCATTTATGATGACTAACAGTTCAGCTTCTGACTTCTTTAAGTTCTGTTAAATTACTAGTAAGTGTCTAACAGTTCTGTGATTGATTTCAAAGTGCCTTCATAGCTGCACATTTTTCAAACACATTTAATGTCAATTTGTTTACAGCTCATTACTGCTTTTTCAAAATAATTAACAGTTCAGCTTCTGACTTCTTTAAGTTCTGTTAAATCACTAATAAGTACTTAACAGTTCTGTGATTTCAAAGTGTCTTCATAGCTGCACATTCTTCAATCATATTTAATGTTGATCTGTTTACAGCTCATTGCTGCTTTTTCAGAAACAGAGAGTGATGTTTCTGTTGTTAATTCTGAATTATTATACAGCTCATAGCTTAATTAATCTGAGAATTAGTGACTTTCAGTTAAATTAATCTCAGAATAAGATTATGTTCTTAAAGATTCACAATTTATACTTTTAATCATTGTCAAAAGCTATTTATCTTAAGATGAAAGATCAGCTTTGCAGTTAATTAAATGATCTATCTGTTCAGCAAGAATATCTTAAGCAGTTTAATTTTATATTGACTATTAATTAATATTTAATTGACAACTATCAAGAAAATATATATTTAATTTATATCTAAATCAACTAGTACTTTCATGTTTAGCTTGTTCAGTCTGCCTTGAATGTAATCTGCAAGAATATATAAATTTAAATTAAGAACATTGATTTAATCAGAGATTATACTTAATAATAAGAGTTCTGAGTCATTCAGTGTGAGTACTTCACTCAGATCATTATTGAGTTGAATAGAAGCTTCTGTTAACTTATTCACAAATACTTTTATATTTATAAATAACTTTAGTTTTTCAAATCATTCAAATCAACTTCAATGATCTTCAGCTTCTTCTTGTCTTTACTTTTTTTCTTATTCTTATTCTTATTCTTATCTTTATTCTTATCAGTGTCCTTGTTGTCTCAGCAATCTTTAACTATATGCAAGAACTTTTTATAATGAAAGCATGCTTTATTCTTTTTACATCAGATTCAATAAGCTTTTATATCTGACTTGTTTAATTTAGATGTAGTTGATCTTTCATAGCTTTGAGATTGATCTCAAGAATTATTTAATAAGTTATTACAGTTCAAATTTAAATTATTAAAGACATTAAGATGATTCTCATTATGTATTTCTTAAAGACTTTATTCAATTCAATTAACTCATCAAACTAACTCATTAAGAGTAGTCACTTCAATTTTTAAATACTTTCAGAGTTTAAATTGAATCTTTTACTTTAAATTTTAAATAAACTGTCATTTCTGTTCATATTTAACTGATATAGACTGAAGAAGTTATATAATCTTTGTAAACTTCACTTTATATTGTTAAATCAATTTCATTTATTTCAGTGTCTCATAATGACAACATTGATGTCTCATTTCATTAACATTTTCAAAGATCAGTAAAAATGCTAAAAAGAAGTTGTTCATATTTTGAGATCTAACATTTAACAGATCTTCTTTAACTCAAAGTTATTCTTCTTTTTAAAGTCATCATACTTTGACAGTATCTTTTAAATAACTGATTATAACAGTAATCTTCACTTTGTCATTTAGAAGTTAATTCATCAATGTTTCATAAAATTAAAAATAAACTTTCATTTTAAAAACTTACATCTCTGCAGCATTCACTTTTCAATTATTCTTATAAATAGATGATGTCTTCATCTTCAGAGAATTCTTGAACACTGCTGCAGAAAAAGATATTATTATATTAAATATTTCTTAAGTCTCTGAAGCTGCATTAGATAGAGATGTGATCTCAGACATAAAGTGAGAGATTGTAAATGATTAAAGATATTAATTAACAAATCAATTTTGATTTAGTTCAAATTGCTGTTGAACATGTCACAATATAAGAAAGATAAAACTTTTCTTCATATAACACAGTGTAAAAATTCATCTCTTTATTCTGTAGTCTCAACACTGAAGTAGTAATAAGCATTAAAAAGAGAATGAATATGTAGTCTATACATTACTGCATTGAAACTTTTACAATCAGAATATAAATTAAATCAGCTCAAATTAAAGTCTGAGCTTCAGAGCTGCTTAAAAGTGTGTCTTAAATCTTTGATGCTATCAGATGTGAATTGGTTCATAGAAAGTTGTTCCTTTTTGTTTACACTATGTAGAGTATATATAGGAAATGATGACTAAGACATAAATAGGGGCGCTTAGTAAGAGATGAGTAAGCAATGATATCACACCATGACTGCTCTAGGGTAATGTGCTGACTGTGTGGAAGCAGAATGCGTCGAGACACTTCAATTCTGACGGTAGCCAGCATAGGAGCGTCTGCAACAGAGCACATCCTCGAAGGTGCCGAGGACGCAGTCTCCGCGTGTAGACGACTCCGACGAAAAATTCCTGTGGGTACTCAGGCATCTCTACCAGGGCGGATAGGTTGCCATCGGTTGGGACTGTCATTGTTCGAGGTTATAAGTCCACTGTGGCAAGAATAAGCATGAGCAAGCCCGCCGGAAATTGTAAGAGGCTATCCATCAGTCTCCACCATGGCAAGCACCCTGTTGTCACCTAAAGCACAACAAAGTAACCGCAAGGACCCCTAATCCACAGGCCCCCACACGAAGCCATTACCCGTCTACTCCCAGTCGATCCCCACCGCGTTCCCCAGCAAGTTGCACTCCATTCCACCGGGAAGTAAGCTGATCACACCGCCCTTTGCCCCTTTCGCCTCCCAGCCCCTTTCATTTACTTGTCACATCCCTAGTCTGGATGGAAGGGATTATGAGTCACACATGGACAGAGATACAAAGTACAGAGCGCTGTATTTGCAGCAGATGAAGTTGGAGTAAAGTTTACGGTGCGCCGTAAGCGAGGTACACTAATGGCGGACCGCGTGGGGAATCGCGTGGCTTTAGGCTTTGGCTTCGGCTTCGGGTCTGGCTCCGGCTCCGGCTTAATGCGCTGATCAGGGGCCGGTGAGAGTTACCTTAGTGATGCTTAACAAGGTGCCCGGAACTGCACATAACGGTATGTGCACGAGTACAATATGTTGCGGCGGGCTGCGTTATCGTATTGATGCATGGTATGTTCTCAAAGATCGATGAAAGTGTCGAGCTGTACGAGTGCCGAGTAACTTACTCCATATCCTACTGACTCGGCCGGCTGCTCCCCTTACCAGGCTTGTCGACCTTCCTCTGACCTAGCTCCCTTGACACTTCGCTCTTCTTCTCTCAACTCTTCGGACCTCCTCCAACCTCCTCCAACCTCCTCTAACCTCTCACTCCTCACACTCTCACACTCTCACACTCTTACCTCTCCTCTTTTACCGCAGATCACAATAATATCAAGTCTCAACAGGTAAGTCTTACAATGTTCTCTAAACATCTCCCATTATCTCGATATCCAGATCATTGACAAACATATCAGAAGTCAAAGCATCTACTTGAAGCAACCGAGTCAAACCCACTCAAGATGCCAGTCAAGTGGACGCCCGACAACGACCAGATGGTAAGTCACTGCCTCCTGTCCTCAACCACCATCTCAGTTCACCTTCCACCCTCCTCAAAGAACCTCAAGCTAACCACCACCCCCCCACCAGCTCCTCCTCAAAATCCTCGAAACCCATCATGAGCTCACCGTCGACTCCAAGCGCGTCGCCGCAGCATGGCGTACCTCCCCCTCCCTTTTCCCCTTTCCCCCAACAGCCACCTTACTGACACCCCCCCTCTCATCGCAGCCCCTTCCCGCGAACAGCCCACACCCCGCGCCATAACCGAGCGCCTCGTCAAAATCCGCCAACTCGCCAAAGCCAATGGCGCCGGCCACTTCGAGATCTCCTCGGCGCGAAGCAAGCCGACCACGTCGCAGACCAAAAGCAACCCATCGACGCCCCGCAAGCCGACCTCCACGTCTACGTCTACGCCCAAGTCTGGGAACGGAGCTTCGAAACGCAAGCGTGGCGCGTCGTCGGCAGCGGGAAGGAACGTGCCTGTCGGAGAAGATGACGAGGAGGAGGTGGGTGTAAAAGTCGAGGCTGGGGAAGTGTCGTGGTTGCAGCGGCACTCGAACTCCCGTTCCAACGCGAATGGAGACTCAAATGCACACGTTCCTGTCGATCTCGACGCCGACGTCGATGCCGATGCCGATGCCGATGCCGATGCTGACGCTGACACGGACGTTGACGCGTATCCGACTCCGAGCCGCGAACACGACGGCGGCGGTGCTGGTGCGGGGTTAGGACGTGGTGTTGCGAGTCCGAGTCCGAGTCCGAGGAAGAGAGCTCGGCGGGACAGAGGAGTGCGGGTCAAGACCGAGGGGAACGGATATGCGTCTGAGAATGGGGCTGACTACGGGCATGACGGGGTCGACGATGGCGAGAGCTCCGTCAGTGAGTTTGCGGATGCGGATGCTGTATGAAAGATCTCCTCGCTCCGCTTTTCAGTAGTCGCGAGCGAGCGGGCGGGCTGCGGGTGTTCAGCTTGCGAAAGGCGAAGGGAAGGAGACTGCGGGTAGGGTGTTTCGCACCGTTCTTGTCATCTTCTCTGGTGGCTTTCCTGTGTGGCGCTGCTGGAATCGCAGTGATATTCACGAGAGGCTCGGCTTTTCAACGCGACGATTGCGAAAGAATCGCAGTCCAATTGATGATACGACAATCTCTAGCAATCTCCGAAGTTCCTCCAAATAAGCGTTTCCTGGCCGGCTTTCATGCAAAGGATTCGTTGTTTCCAAAGTGTACTAGATAGCTAAAGCTGCCCAGAACACAATGTCCATATTCAACCGCCCCTCCATAAGCCAACTCCACCCACTGGAACGTAATCGCAAACGGAAAAGCCTGTCGGACATCAAACCCCTCGACGCATTTTGCCGCCTATTCAGCCCCCTTCCTCGCCCTCCACCTCGATTGCTGCACCGCCATCTTCAACAGCCATACCATCTCCCGCATCCATCTCCCCTCCTCCCTCTCCATCGCCCTCCCCGTCTCCACCCTCCCCACCGCTCCCACAATCCTCCACGACCCCACCTCCCCGCGTCCGCTTCCCCTTCCGCGTCTGCTTCTTCTCGCACTTCTTCCCCTTCCCACCCCCCTTCTCCACCCGTCCCCCGACCACCACCCCGCCCCCCCGCCCCTTCGTCGCCTTACCGCGCGGCTTCATCGCCGTCTTTGCCTTCCCCGAAGCACTGCCGTCGTCATCGTCGTCGTCGCTGCGGGCGGCGGTTTTGCCGCTGTTGGCGCGGAGTTTGAGGTTGGCGATGTGCCGGGTGATGGCTTTGGGGGTGACGTCTGCGGTTGCAAGGGTTGGGATCAGTTCCGAGAAAGCTGCTTGCTTGCTGATGTTGGGGGGGAGAGGAGAGGGGAGGTGGGGCGTACCGGGACCCATGGCGGTGGCGAGGGCGGCGTAGTTGAGTTTGAGGGGGTGGGTGCTGAGGACGGCGAGGAAGAGCTGAGGGCGGGTTGGGTTAATTGGAGGGTTTTAGGGGGAGGTTGGGGGGCGGAAAGGGGGAAGTTGAAAGGGGAGGGGGGGGAGTGAGGGTGAGTGTGGTGGACTCACTTTCACGTTGGCCTCGTTGGTCCAGTGGACGACCATGTTGGCTGGCTGGCTGGCTGGCTGGCTGGCTGGCTGGCGGTGTGGTGGGTTTATAGGTGTGGTTTTGGAAGAAGGAGGGATGGTGAGGTTGAGGTTGGTGTCTAGACGTCTCTCTGTGCTAGGTAGAATGAAGGTCGTGAGGTGGTGTTGTGAGGAAGAGCTATTGGTGGAATTAGTGACAGGAAAATGCTGGAAGAAGAGATCAAAGTGAGTTGGAGACGAGAGTTGAAGTGTGGCTGAATTGTGGACCACTTGCCCTAAGATTTTTATGGCTCTGTTGAAACTTGATGGTGCGTGGTGTTGAAGTAGATGACTGGTTGAAGCATTGCTTGATTAGGCGGAAGGGAAGGAGAAGTGTTTTGAACTTGATATGACCTGGTGGATCATCTGCGTTGAGGTGTTACTCGGCGGAATCATCGTGGTAGGCCCTCAAGGTCGAAGACCCTTGACTTGCCCTCCACCTACCCAGGCATGCTAGTGCCTACATGGCGGTGTCCACGATGATGTGGTATGTTTGTCCTTGCATGTCGAAGTGCCAATTTGGGTCTTTGTTCCTTATGATTCTACTGCGCATGCATTGATCAATCTAAAAAGTACTGGATGTCCAGGGAGCTGCTGAGCTGTCCAGACTGAATGAGAGTGATACAAAAACATGCTTGGTTACTTGACTTGAATTATTGGCGGCTTGTGCAACACTGTACCCGCATTTTCGTCCAGAGTGAAAAGCACAGATGTACAGCTGGCAACAAGCTCTGTGATGTCAGAGCCCTAAAGTGTCTGGAACGCAACTTCCAAGGTAAGGTACGGCACCTATGGACACTGGTAACGAGAACAGTCTAGAAATACACGCTGTGACACAAAAGTATGAGACTGCAAAACAAAAGTCCCCAAGATGATTTGAGATAGATACTTGGAGATTCATTTTGGATGCTCGGAAATACCAACTCTTACATGCTGTGGTATAGCCCTAGGCAAAAGCTGAAGGTACACTGCCCTCCCGATTCGTTAAACTTCCTGTCCTTTTGATTACAGCAGCTTTGTTCAGAGTGTGCGTCCAAAAATGGAGAGGAACATTGCATGGAATGCAACGTCAGTCGCTACACTTTGCCGATAACCGTGTCAGGTACAAAAATCTAAAGTTGAAGAGATCACTTTCCCGAGCCAGTTTGATAGCCAGGCTTACATTATGTCCCGGACGTAGTAAAAGTTGAAGCGCTCACTCATGATCTTCAGGTAGGCATCGAGGCGTGCATAATGTTAGAGCTGCGTTTTAGTATTGCACGAGCAAGTACCAGAGCTGAGATGTTGACACGATGGAGGGTATCAATTTTACCTAACAACTACTTGAGTAGGTGTTTACCACGGTTTCGCGGTGTGTGTGACCAATCCAGCAGAAGACTAGACTATGCTGTGCCTCCACTCGCTACCTTACCCAAAGGGCAGAGCATTTTCCTCTATTACCAAGCAGCTGAACATCGTCGAGATTCTGCCAGGCCAATACCCTGAAAGTAACAAGCGATAGAAAGGAACCCCGATCTCAAATGGCCGTACCAGGTACCATAAACCAGAAGGATCACTGTCAAGGGCTAGTCGTAGAGTCTATAGACCAATAAGCTGATCGTCGTTTAAGGATACTCAAAATGACTAGTATGACTGACCCATCATCTACCAAATCAACCGCGCCATCCTCCGTCAACTCCTCCGTCTTACATATAGGTCCGTCTTGCAAAGAGTGTTCCGTCTTTATCTTTTTTGGACTACCGTTGCCGTCGACGGAAATGGCACGACCGGCAGAGCCTCCTTTAGAGTAAGAAAGCGAAGGTTCTTCGTCATCGTCAAGGGGAGCGTTGAAGCTCTCCGCCTGCTTTCTCTTTTTCGAGCCGGTAGATTTACCCGACGTAGGAGTCTTGTTAGTCGCGACAGACTGCTTGCGTGGTGTGCTGGGTTCAGAGGTCCCATCTTTCGTCTGTTTCTTGATCTTCTGGAAATGTTGACTGGAGCGTGTCAGCAATGAATGTCATGCGCTTGGGTACAGTCAAAATCTGTGGCAAGCGACTGCAATGCTAGCTGTGTCGATGTGGTGACATTGTGGAAGTGAGAAACTAAGATGAAGTGCTGAAGTGAAGCTCATGATGTCGGAGTGGGGAGATTCACTTCAGGGAACGTAACAACAGACAGAAATGAGAAAGTTTGCAGAAGACAAGGACTGAAAGGATATATGGTTGCAACCCAGTGAAAGGAATCCAAAGGTACTTGCCGACAAGCCTCGCTCGAGAAGTCTCCTCCCATCTTCACTGACACGTCTTGCCAGCTGGGTGGCTTCGGGTTGGTGAGTTCAATGATCGCAAGCAAGAGCTTCCGCTCCTTCGCGGTATCCCATAGGGTAGGCATGCTAGGCTTTCTTTGTTGCGATTTATAACTTGATCTTTGATCTTGATTTGATGAGTGGTGAACAACTGATGGTGTTGGTGTAGTGAAGGTATGATGGGACGAGAGCAGTCAAAGATGAGGTGAGAAATGTAAGTAGCCGTTGGAAGTGTGATGGACGAAAGGTGCAGACAGCTCAGCTATCTTGTGCGTATGGTTAGGTGACTACTGGTGTGAGACCAGTGCAGAAGTGATGTTCCAAAAGGTGGGTGCAAGAAGAATCGCTAGGCTGTTGTCTGCGGCTGGAGTGTTGTAGCATTGCACGAAGTTCGAGATGGTTGAAACAGCATCATATGCAGCACTGTTATGTGGATACAGCAGGATCGTAGGAGCTTGTAGTATCCACTGTTGAATAAAACCTGGCATCATAATTCGAAACTCCAAAGCATGGCTTTGTTGTCCGTGACCCCAATAACCTTAGGTTTCACTGCTGCTCTTGCGGTGTTTTGCTATCGCTCGTAGCTTACTTCAAGCACTAAGGAAGCTATGGAGGATGTTGATGGAGACGGACAGTAGGGATCTGAATGCATAACCCACAGATCAATGGTAGAAGATTGATCAGCCAGCTGCTCCAGAATGTGGTTGTGTTGTAGCCTTCCGCCTGCCGGCAATCAGCATCCCGCCCCTTAGCTGCTGTCCGGTACTACGGACGGGGAGATGTAGCAAACAGTGATGCAATGCTCTCGAGTCCCAGAGGCAGATTGTAGGCAATCGGACGTCAGTTCCCTTTCCTTTATGCTGTACAATCTGAACTGCAGAACAAGGCCTGTAACGCGGACGTTCAGAAGATAGGAATATTTCTAGCGTCCCATCACCCCTTTTCACTCCCCATGCTACTTATCTGAACACCTGTGCCACTAGAATTTCCCGCAAACCTGTGAGGACACTTTCCTGCTACAGACTGTTGTGATAGTTGAGATCACTGCTATTGCTCGACCGAGCAATCTTATTCAGAGCACATCCCCTAGAAGCCCTCAAGCTGGCGAGCCTACGAAGAAATAAGCTTATGCCCACGGATGGCGCCACGGCCAAGTTCCTCTATACCATCATCAAGCAATTGGATCTGAAATCTGTATGTATACCTTCTGCAATCATTGCTCTAAATCCCAGCTTCAAGCCCGCTGATGTAACAGCGACAGATCGATTGGACCTTGGTAGCTGGCCAGCTTGATATCACAAACGGCCACGCTGCCCGGATGCGCTTCTCGCGGTTCAAGCAACATATGGAGGGTATTCCCACCGCTCCACGCAAGCCTCGTAGCAATGTTCCCCGTCCTGCAAAGGTACCTAAGCGGGAGAAAGCGGACATCAGCACAGGTGGAGGCGAAGACGTGAGCGGTACAGCTCCTAAAGTCGAGAGAAGATCTGAGGCAAGAGTGAAAGCGGAGCCAGGAGTGGTGGACTTACCTGAAGCTTGTAACGGAATACGAGGCGGTGTGCCAGCGGATCAGGTCGGTCAATCGTTGTTGGATTTCAGGGATGATCAAGATCGAAAATCCCCGGCGCACTTATTCCATGGAAGTATATTGGGACCTTCGGAAGCCTCGTTTGCGCCCGGGGGGTCGTTTATGAGACAACCTGACCAGGTAATGGTAAAAGTCGAGGAGAGCTGGGACGACTGAGAGCTTGAGCTTCATTTGGCGGCGTTTCCCTTTTGATTTATCGGTGGGTACAGGCGACGGCATTAAGGCTTCTTATCTTCTGGTTAAGTGTGTAGTCTGGTTGTCTGCAGTATGAAATCAGATAATGAACGGTTGGAACTTGCCATTGCTCTCTGGCAAGGTAGAGTAGCAGGACCGAGACGTAAGTTCTGAGTAGGAACGCAACTCACCCCTTTGTTGAGTTGCAAATCTCATGTGTGAATTTCGCAGTCCCAAATGTTGAGTGAATGGGTCAAGCTGAGGTGGACCTCTATGCTGTGCGTGAACAACTGTCTGAAGGATTAGAATATACTGAGAGGTAATAAAAGAGCCTTGAGTGCGCGATTTTAGCTGTGGAGAGGACACTAAGCCCACACGTAATCACACGTAAAGGGGACGCGGAGTCGTCAGCTGAGACAGATAAGCCCTGGCAGTTGAAGGTACGTACTGTATTGACTGCCGACCTTTAGGAGAGTCTCAATCATCTGAACGCCAGGATCAATTGAGGGGGTAGATGAGAGCTCTAGGAACTAGGTTCTGAGCCACCAGACACGTGTGGGGCAACTGCGGCTTGACCAAGCGGCTCGACCACGCGGCTGGTGAGACTGTGCACGTAAAGAGAGCTCGCCCGAAGCCCTCAAACCCTTCCTCACCCACAAACCTTACCTCAACACCACCACCACGATCGAACGTCCAACTTCAACACTTCAATCAGGGTCTCTACACATCAACGTCGTCAACAGCCATCAGCATGTACTGCAAAGTCCTCCAGCTCAATAGAGTAAACACTGATCGAAGCATAGCCAACAGTGAGAACAACGAGGGCCCTCCCCACAGAATCATCGCGCCATCATCGTAAAGTCTCCAGCAAGTGATGCCTATTCAGCAGTGCTTCCCACTGACTGTGCTGACAACCAGCGTCGAAAGTCCCCAGTATTACTGCAACGCCGTGTCACCTCAACGTCAGTACTGCTGCGACGTCGCCACCACATCATCGTCGAAGCTCCTCAGTAAGTGCGGCATGCTCCATGACCATTTCGTTTGGTCATGCTGACAGCCCCGAAGTCATCAGCAACGAGTCAGTCAGAGAAGCCCTTGTAAGTATTGCATAATCCATAGAGTTCTTATCGATTGGCATTGACATCAGCACAGGTCATAAAGTAAGCTCTCCGGGTTGAGTCATCCCTCACACGCCACCAGAGCTAACAAGAAACATGGGCAGCAAGCCAACATGTCTGAAATGTAAGGACGGGCTCCACTCAGCACTGAAGAACGCCGAGAGAAACAAATAACGTCTGATACCAACAGTGGACCACGCCTAAGTGTTGAGGAGGCGACCTTCATACTACTTGTCCTGAGTGAGACAAGTGAAAATGGAACCAGCGAGGTAATCAGATCCTATTCGACCCTGCCGCAGGTCCATTAGGAGGGAGAATCTGTGGAAACGCTTGCTGACTTTTCATCCAGGTCGATTGGGACAGGGTCGCTGCCGCCGCTGGCCTCCCGAGCACTGCCGCCGCTCATGGCAAGTACGAAAATATTCAGACGCGAATGGGGTGGCACATAACCCAAGACGCCCAACTTGACCAACCCACCGACACAAAAAACGGCACGACAAAGGCAGCCACCAAGGCCACCCTAAGACGTGAAGCCGAAGACAGCGACACCGACAACTCCGAAGGCGGAGTAAAACTAAACACCCAAACAGGGGCCGAAGCCGAAGCCGAAGACACCGAAGACTCCGATGGTGGAGTAGAATTGAACGTCCAAAAAGAGACCGAAAGGCCCGGCGGCGAGGACAGACTCCTCACCAAAGAAATGAAACTGCCTACCAGGCACCCGGCCAGCCGGCGCCCGGCCAGCGGGCGACCCTCCCTCCAATAAGGGGAGAAAGAGCAGTAAGCCTCTCTTCACCTTCTCTCGGAAGTCCTGTGCCCATGGACAATTTCCTCCCGCCGCGACTTAGACCGCGTGCTTATAGCTGAGTCGTCCAAGTCGCGGCGGGATTGGGCAATACCCTGGAATTTCGTTAGGTTACTCATATAAGAGCGGTTATCTAGGGAGACACACCTCTCGTAGGGAGAAGAAGGGTCGAGACCGTGATTGAATCGTGCCAGGTATTCTCAGACCCCCTAAAAAGTCAGTTAGGATACTGATCTTATACGCTGCTGTCTAGGTTGTTCCTTTACTTGTTTGCCGGTCCGGTGATATCTGCGAAATCGTCCGCTGGGGCAGTCCCAGAAAGGAAGCAAGTCTCCCGTGAAGGGAGAAGACAGTAAGCCTTCTTCTTTTACTTCCCACTGAAAGCATTTACCCCGGCATCCGCCGCGACTCGGCCTGTAGACTGACTGCCGAGTCGTTCGAGTCGCGGCGGGGATGCTCAAGACTCCTGGCGGTTGAGTTAGTGTACTGATTTTATACGCTTCTGTCTAGAGATAAGGTCCTCCGGACAGGAGGAAATCGAGTCTTTCTCTTTCGCTTCTCACCTGAATTTTTGCCTCGATGATTGTACGCTCAGAGCGGAGTCATCAGAGTCCCCGCAGAACTCCCTAATGTCAGGACGGTCAGTTAGGGTACCCATATGATAAGCAGTTGTCCAAGGGAAACACAACTTGCTGGCCTTGCTGAAGGGTGTGCCTTAGCCATCGACATGGCCTTCGTGAGGTGCGTTTTGTTTTGGGTCGAATCGAGATACAAAGACGAGCAAGCCGGAGATCACTTACGCCAGGATGCAGTGTCCATAATTGGAAGCACTGATGTGAGGACTGCCGGTGCCAGCTTTTAGCTAACACCGGCAGTATAGTGCTCGATCAACACGTATACAATCAGCTTGTCAATTCGGGAAAGCAGTGGCTTCAAGGCTTAAGTGGGTTGAAGACGGAAGGGAGTGGAAAAGAGGCATATGTGTTTGATGTGTTGTTGAAAGAATGAATCAAGCCCTGCGCTAGCGAGGAATCTCTCGTGCTCTTCCTCCTTTCAACACTCACTTTCCTCCTCTGATCTTAAGACCTACAACTCCATACGTCACATTAACCGCACAATACTTCTTCGAGAAGCTTACTCAAGGTTGGTCCGCTTTCCTTCACGAGTCTTTGTATTTGAGATGCTCATCTACACTTCCCCAGACACACATATCATCGACCAGAACGTACCGACTGATCGAAAGTCAAGATGACTTCCCTCGAAGATACCAAACCTACCCTCGAAGATACCAAACCTACCAAGACGCCCGCGACTTTGGAGGTTTCAGATGAACGCTTCTTGAGCGAGTGCTTCAAGCACATCCAGGGGATTCCCACCGTAAGTTTTTCTCTGCAGTCTCACAGACCCGGCATTATCGCGACCGCGTCACACGAATGACTGGCAAACCCATCTGGTTGTTTTCACTAGACTTTGCTTGACAGCATGTAACCTTTCATCTCAGCCGTCTTCATGCACTTCTCCTCCACATCTGGCCTTCTTTCTCTCCTGCATCTAGCCGAGCAGGATATATGCTTGACATGCACGGTCAGTGACGCATTGCCATCTTGCTGGCTTTTCTGCACTTGGTCGTTCAATTCACTCCACAATGTTCTGCTATGGATTGCGACCGGTCGCAATGGGCCCCTACTCCTGTGAAGGAGCATCGTTGAACACCAGTGTATTCTCTTCTGCACTAGCTCTGGACACAGCTCCGCACTCGTACTTCCCCTTTTCATACCGCGATCCAGACATAGATTGTCCCGAGCAGTCCTGACACCTGGTATGAACATAGATCCAGATCGATGCTGTGGCTGAAACTTGCGGCATGATAAACGTCGGTCAAGCAGTGGCCAAACTCGTCAAGCTCACGGCCAAGTACCATATTGGAGCAACGGCGACGACGGTTGGGGAGTCCCGGATGGTAAAACTCAACCCGAAGGCCATAGCCACCGGTGGTCCGGCGACTACGTCTGACAGAATCACCAAGACCACCACCTCCAGCTCCAAGAGAAAGGGTATCGCTCGTATCGTCAAGTCCGAGGATAAGAAATGGTCCGCCATACCGTGGGAGGCTATTGGCAAGAGCATCGGAGTGCCAGCTACTCAGAAAGGGCTGATCTCTGTTGGTACCCTTGAGGCGGACTCGTCCAGCGAGCTCTCCTACTATAGTACGACCTATGAGGGCGAATCGATCCCCGCCGACGAAAACGGCCGAATGTTCCCGGGCGTTGACCTTAGCCGCCTCCCCGACATGGGCCTCACCTGCTCCCACCTCCTCGAAGTGAAGAGGGCTAGGAGATTGGGCATCATGGCAGAGCTCATCGCAGGCCAAACGCCAGAACAGGTCGCGAAGACCCTCGCTGCGGAGGCGTTGCTCGTACGGGCCGAGGAGAGCAGAAAATAAGCTCATGTGCACTCGAGCATGTATCAACATGTATCACTTGCGATTGTGGCGTTGCTTGTCGAGTCTTATGACCTGAATGGATATCAAGGGAGGGTTTGAATAAGTCTAGGCACGCCAGATCTTCTCAGCTGTAGTTAGCACTTCACCGACGAGCTCTCGGGCTTGTTCGAGACAGCAATGCAAACACATCTGACACATCGAAAGAAGCTCATCACCTTTATGCAAGTGCGACGCAATAACAGCAGTGTTCAATGAATGTTGCCTAGCTAGCTAGCCCGTGGGTCCAGTAATTTTCAAGTCTCAGCAGTGGTTCGGCGATTTCGAGTTTCTTCCTCTGACCAACCTCTTCCTTTTCACATCCACATCCAACATTTAACACCAACCACCGCAACTCTTCTTCCACAAACTCTGCACACATTCCGTCAACGATATCCAGTGACTATCGCAGCTTCGACACATACCTGACTCTATCTCTCGCGCCCATCAACCAACCACAGCCTCAAATCCGCAAGCCATCTACAACCCAAGCTCTCGCGAACATTCAGCAATCAAATCACCTCTCAGCTCAACCAGCAAGAATGACGACGTTGACAGCAAAAGAGACGCTGCTCTTGACCGCCTGCATGCGGTCCATGATTCAAGACGTTAGTCATTGTGTAAGTCTCTCGGTCCCTTTTGCTTCGATCTCATTTCACACTCACTCTTCCTCAGTCCTCAAGATCGTTGCGATGGTATGCTTCCGTCGCCGACTCGGACCAGTCATCACCAGTCCTACCTCACTTGCCGCTCTTGTATCCCGCATCTTCAAGCCCAAGTCATCTCCGACACACTCCGTACCCTCTTCCTTTGAAGCTCTCACTTCACCTCTATCACGAGATCCTACCTCACCACTCTCGCCCAACCTAGCCACCCCACCTTCTCTCTCTCTTACAGCCAAGGCAAGCTAACCACCAGCCCTATTCCCGACCCTCCAGATTGACTTTGACAAAGTCGCCGTGGAAGCCGGGTACAAAGACGCGAGAAACGCGAAAACCATGTTCGCGCGCCTGAAGAAAGCGAAACTGGACGGAGCGACGGCCGGTGCCGCACTCCCGAAACCCACCACGCCGACGAAGAAAAGCACCGGCGGCACAGGGTCGGCAAGGAAGGTTGGGAACGCTGGTATCTTGAAAGCTACGGGCGGCGGAGTCACCAAGGGTGGAAGGGCGAAGAAGGCCGCGAAGCCGGTAGTCGCTAGCGCTGCGAATGGGGATGCGGAAGTGCGGGCTGATGACGAGGAGGACGGAATGGACGTCAAGGCGGAGAGTGGCGGTAGTGGTGATGGGGAGTCGGAGGTTGATGGTAGTGGTGGGGAGGTTACTGTCAAGGATGAGCAGGGCGAGGGCGGGGATGGGCAGGTTGTCATTGGCTTCACGGCCATCAATGATCCAGGCGTTTTGGAGGCAGATGAACTGGAGAACGAAGAAGACGAGGGAGACGTTTAGGTTGCGCGGTCGAGCTCTCGTTTTCGTTGTCGCAGACTTTTGCACAGGACTGTTCAGCGATTTAAATTCAGTTGCATCTCATCGAGGGTTGGGGAGTGGCTTTGGTGTGCCAGAACCTAAGATTGGAGATTATAGGTCTGCTGTGTCGCGAAGTCGAGCCAGTTCACCGCAGTGAGGGCAGAATTTATTTCACGTCGGGGGTTCTTCCAAATCCATGGCCCGAAATGAAGACACTTGTGAGATCTCGAAGTGAGGGCATACTGTCAATTGCGACCAAGAAATTGCCCATTTCGTTTCACACTCGCCTCAGTAGACTTCACCTTTCCTGCTGCAACGGTTATGCTCCAACTTATCCGTTGCCCTCTCGCTCTCCTTTGATGCACCAACGCGGCTGGATTTATTCTCTCAACGATCAAAAGAGGTTTGCTCGGCAAGGTGCACTCAAGCATCCTATCGACCAGAACTGACGTCCTCGTAATTCATCCCACAGTCGCTGTCAGGTTGCCCTATAATTTCAGACAGACCCACCAACCTCTCTTATTGAATCTTGTCTTTGCCAAAAAGCTGACCAGACATCATCAGTCAACTTTGCTTAGAACCTAGCCACCATAATCTCCACCAAGCCCTGAAGCCTGCTCTGCTTGCACGACACTTCCAGCTCACCAGATAAGCAGCATGGCTCCAGCTAGTAACGAGGCCCAATTTAAGTTCCTCATCTCATGTATCCGTTATTCCAACAATGGAAAGGTATGAATTGAGCCTACCCTTCATAAAAGAGCTGAACACTGACGCTAGGCAGGTGGACTTCGGAGAGGTCGCCCGCGAGTGTGGCATCGTCACCAAAGGAGCAGCGTAAGTGCTTGCTATAGAGAAATCGCCCGCCAAGTCGTCTCACGCTCCCTTCGTAAGGAAGCCACTTCAGGCTGACATCTCCTTCACGGGATAGCGCAAAGAGATACGAGCGAATGATGAAAGCTCATGGCATCCATCCAACCAGCCCATCTGCTAGCGAGACGCCAACTCCAGTCAAGCCCAAGGACCCCGCCAAGCTGAACGCATTGAAGAAGCGCAAATTCGATCAATTCTCCGACGTCACAAGCAGTCCGACTGATGACGATGAAGGCTTGCATTGCGTCAAGAAAGAGACGGAAGCAGTAACGATCAAAGCAGAGTCAGCTGTCGCCGACTTAGGCTACCATCCAGCAGCGGTCTCGCAATATTCTAGTCTGCAAGCGGACTGCAGCGCTGGAGAAGGCAATAGTAGCTATCGCTCTGACGATGCCAGTGTCTTCAACGACTTCATGCAGTCGGAAGCGTTCGGTCAGAATTTCAGCGAGACACAGCCAAGCTTTGAAACTGAAGGTGGTTCAAGCATGTGTGGAGACCTGATGGCTGGCGGACCAAGGGAGGCTCCGGCCATTGCGAATGAGATCATCCTCATTACTGATTGAGCCTGGAGACTCTGAGGAGACTCCGAATTGTGATTTTTGTTTGGGAGGACTGCAGCGTACTGCTTGAATCGCAGTCCGTGACGGTCTACTATTACGTTCTTGCTACATCAATGGAGATGCATACTCTTCAGGTGTCCGGCAGGCTGGTGAGCCATAAGACATCCTCTCGCAATACAGACCTGGCTGTAATCTGTGCCAGATCCAATCATTTCTGACGTCGTTTGATCGATCTCATTGCTATAGTTTGTTCCCTGTCCTACTGACCCAGTGTAAGCTTGGTTCAATACAGCAAATTTGAAGTGTGCGGCTTGCAGTAAGACTGAGACGGAGGTTTACCAAATCGCGTTCCAGACTAGTAGCCCATATAGACCTTTGCCTGCTCCAAGCCAGCGCATACTAGATTTTAAGAAGCCAGCACCTCAACTGCTCGGTGTTGCAACCCAACGAGGAGATTTACAGAACGAATACAAGCCGTAAATTGATGATTACAACGGGGAAGGAAAGGAAGTGACGTTGAAATTGTCTCGTACGCTAAGACGTCGGGGATGAGAATCGCCGTTCTCCGAGCGGGAACTTGCATTCTTTCGGTTAGCGGAACCCTAGAGTCCTAGCATTCGGGTTTGATCTTCTTAGAGATGGGAAAAAAACTTCGATCATGGACGTATGCTACACATAGTGAAAGTATTGTTGGACGTTGAGACTATATGGAGCATCGAGGCGTCGATCGTTCCGTGCCACTCCGTACCTGCTCCTGCGGCAAGAACCTTGACAACATGGCCATGAGCTTTCATCGAGCTTCTAGCTTGGTCTACTACAAACTACCACGCATTTTCAACTGAAGCTCTAAGCGTGAGTGTTTGAGATCTCCGTGTTCCATCCAGCTTAAGCCACGTGAATCGACTTCCTTCCACGTTTCTACCACCTTGAACTTTCCAACCTACCACGCCTTACTCACCTACTCTTTTCCTCGAACCAGCTTCAGTCCACTCAACATCAAGCAACTCTCCAACCCACCCAACTCGACTCTTCACATCAACCCAACAATCCATCCAAGCCTAGCAAGCATGGCCAACAAGATGACCTGGGACGGTAAGCAAGCAACACGCCAACACCTCCCTCCCTCCACCCGCTCATCACCACAACCGAGTCCCCTTCAACCCCTCACCCAAACCTCACTCCACCTCGCCCCTTTCCCCCACCTCCCCTCCCTCACACCGCACTAATTCCCCCTCACAGGCGCCGCCGACCAACACCTCCTCCTCTCCATCCTCACCACGCATGACATCAAAATCGACTTCGACCTCGTCGCAACCCACCTCGGCTGCACGCCCCGCGCCGTTCAAGAGCGCCTCAAGAAACTCCGCAAGATGGCCGCCGAACACGCTACTTCCGACCCCGCCGTCGTCAGTGGTCCCAAGACACCTACCCAGACCAAGACCAATACCAAGACCCAGACGCCGGCAAAGACGAAGACGCCAACGAAGACGAAGGGCGCGCCAGGCGGTGCGGACGCAGCGGTGCCAAGCCCGAAGAAACGCAAGATTGCGACGCCGAAGGCGAAGGGTGGGAAGGCGGGGGTGGCTGTTGCTGGTGCTAGTCCGGGGGCGGAGGGGGAGGATGAGGAGGTGAAGGTGAAGATGGAGATGGTGGGTGAGGAGGAAATGGAAGAGGGGCCGGGGGGACCAGAGATGAGTGCGGTGGTCAAGGAGGAAGATCCTCTAGGCACTGATCACGATTCTGGTCTCTACGATGCGCGTGTCGGAGTGCCGGCTGGGGAGATTTAGGGGGACTGGCTGGGGCGAGGGGTTGCGATGCACGATGCGCACGGCGGTGGTACTTTGGTTCTGTCCGCTCGGGCTTGGGTATAGGTGGGCGAGCCGTAGGTACTGGTCATGGGGGGTCAGTGCGCTTAGGGCAGGCTTGGTATCAGGTGGGGCGGCCCGTTGGTGCTCGTGTAGCGTGGATGCAGGAATGTGGTGGAAATTTTCTCGGTTCTGGAGATAAGGTAGCTACAGCCGTTTGATGAATTATGCGCCTTCTCTATGCCATGAACTTTACGGTGGAAGGTCTCGGTACTTAGCGACGCCACACGGATCGATTACCGTGCAGAGCTTGCCGTCGAACAGCTAAGATGATATTTCGAGGTTTATCACACTGTCACACTCGGGGGGCGGGCACTTCAAGGTTGTCATATCAGGGCTTAGAAAGGACTTCCACCCTACAACAGGACTCCTTGCAGTGGCCGCAACCAGCTCAGTATCAATTTCGTCGAACTAACTTGATGAATGAGCAACACACATCCTATACACACGTCGAGCGGGCGGCAGAACTCTTCTGGTAGAGGAGGTCTAGTCTGAGGACCGGCGCTGCACCAGCGATGGATTGACAACCCGATCTTGGGTGGTATGTATTGTAGTACCACAAGCATCCTACCTAAATCAGAAGCCCAGTAGTTGATTGCCCATGACGATTCTAAGAGATATATAGGGGTGAGGAGGGCTCAACGTGATTTGAGGAATTGGTCAAGTCGTCCGAGGCTTGAAGGGTCCTGTGTATAGGCATCTGAGTTGTGTCGACGGATCACTAGTCCCGGCACTCTGTGCCCGTTATATCCCTAGGTATGGTATGTGAAGTAAACTTGCCATGTTAGCACGATGCTAGGAAGCATTTGGTTGAGCCGATCATAATGGTAGATAAGGCTTCCACGGTGTTTTCTCGTAGCTTTTGGACGTACACGAAGCAAAAATTCCCTCCAATCACATCAAAGTTTATGCTGTGATAGTCCAATGGAAATGTTACTGGTTGTGGTTTGTTGGACTAGCTCTATCATATTTCGCAGAACAATTTGAAGGCGCGTCTAAAGTCGGATATTCACACGTCCGGGCTTCGATTTGCTGTGGTAAGCTCTCTCCATATCAAGACATCTTCCAACCTAATTCACCAAAGCAAAGAATTGCATCGTGCGAGCGCCATTAGCATGCGGTTCAATTTTGGCATCGTTCGGCCCGTCGGGCAGCACATAGGGGCCAGGTGACCGTAAAATGCCGGTTTCGTCAAGAGTGAATGTGCCCTAGCGATCCTATAAGCAAAGAAACGCAGATCAGTCCACTTTCTGCTCTGCAGCAACACCCACCGACTGTTGGCCTCAGGGTAATCAGAGTCACCGTTGGAAAGTTTCTCTGCTAGGAAGAGTGTATAGCATGACTGTAAGTCCTCGCAGCCTTGACGAGGTGATCAAGGTAGCGGTGTCGGCGGCGAATCCGCTTGAGCTATAGACCACTATGCTCCGGCGCTCGTTCAACCGCTCGAAATGTCGCGGACCCACTTGTTGCTCGTTGCTATGCTGCGAATGGAAATGAGGGGTAAACAGTGAATCGTCAGTAAAACGAACGCCGGGCGTGCTTGGCACGTAGTCTGCTGCCAGGGCAATGCAGTGAATACCCACGCAACGTCGACGTCTAATACTTCTCTTCCACCTCAGCGAACCTCCTCTTCTTGTGTAACGTCAACTCATTCATCCTAAGGTGTTTCATCTCTTCGACTCACGCTTTTGACCTCATCTTAGCGCGAGATAGCATGCGTCTGCAGAGCTCATAAGTCTCAAGGTACGTACCGCGAGTCACAACGCGCACAGTCGTACCTTGGAGCGGCCACCACAGACATGTGCCCTCGACCACTCTGACGTGCGGCATCCCTTCGTGATGTGACGCTGCGACAGGCTAGTGTCGTGCTCCTGCTCGACGACTCTAGCATGTATTGCCGGTTGGAGCTCTGGACTGTGCACCATTCGAGCACTCGAAGCGTGGAGTTCGCTCCATACCAGACGCTGAACCACCAACATGCACCAATCTTCCGTTTCCAGTTGCCGGGGACAAATCGTGCCCCGCCATAAGGGACTGCTTTACTGATACGTTGTCTGTTAGGTAGAACTTTCAAACCCTCGAAGTCGCGCCGTCTCCCAAATCGGTGAATTCCAAAATGGCGGGGCAAAAGACTCCTCGACCCTCGAAGCGTCATTTGGTGCGTTGGACAGGTACGTTGACTGTTCCAATGGGTCGCTTTCGAACGAGCAAGACATCGTATATCTTTCCATGCCGGACTTCCCAACCCAGAATTGCTGCGTCTTGCGGATCTGCTATTTGTGCGGCCAATCTTTGTCGGAGGATCTTGATGCTGGTCAAGTGGTGGAATAAACTTGTTGGAGAAGCCATTAGATGGTGGTAGTATATAGTCAATCCGGCGTTTGCTCGATGGTTCCGGTCTCATGCCCTGCCACCTTCCTAGCATTGAGTCTTCCCGGAATTTGTATTCTTTTCTGTCTGGTCCCGGCTAACTTCCCCACATGTCCCATATTTGCTTCTGTGCAGCACCTAGGTAGGTAAGTATAGCCGCTAATGGTGTAAGCAGACGACATGGACAAGAAGCTTCTTCTGACCATCCAGTCCGTCTGCAATGCAGATGGTGTGAAGATCCCCTGGGACAAGGTCGGCAGGATCATGGGCGAACAAATCAGCGATGGAGCGGTCATCCAGCACCTGGCGAAAGTCCGCCAACGGATGGTCAGGCAAGGCCTTTCGGTCCCTCCCCCTCTGCGTCGCGGTGGCGGCACTATGATCTCCACTGGGTATAGTGCCGGGTCCGCGAGGGTAGCGGCCACCATTCCAAGTGGAGGGCTATCCGATTCCGCTCATGGAAAAAACGAAGACAATGAAGAGGAATTTGATGCAGACAAAGCCACGGATATGGACGAAGAGTACGGTCAGCCTAGTGCCAAACGTACAAAGCGTGGAAAGAAGGCTGGCACTGCGGAGAAGGCGTCGAGTGAGGCCAAGGGTCAGGTCGGCATCAAGGTTGAAGAGAGCGACGGGAATGAAGGCTCGAGTGCTGACCAGAAAGAAACGCAAAAGGTCAACAGCAAGAAACGCAAGCGTGAAGTGAAGAAGACTAGTCTTGGAAAAGGAAAAGGTCTCCCAAAGGGAAAAGGCTCGAGTCCTAATAACCATCCTCGCCGCTCTAGTGTTAATTACAACGAACTCAGTGGCGGCTATCATTCCAAGGACGATGATGATAGTGGAGACGGTGAAGAGTACGTCGGAAAGGCAGCACCATACATGAAGTTTGCGGAGTCGCCCGTCTTGGACGAAGACAAAGAGAAGGTCAAAGAACAGCACTTGAAGCCATACGAATCAGCCACTCCCAGTAAGGTCGTAGTCCTTCAGGTTGGGTCCGCTCATCTCTTGCAAGAGGCTAAGCGCTTGGAGGGGCAAACGGCCATCAAGCCGGGACACAATAGTGAGAGCGATGGGCAGAGTGAGGAGGTTGAGACAGACGACGAAGGCGTTGAGACAAGAGACGAGTACGTTGAGACCGGAGACGAGCACGTTGCGACCATGGGGCAACTGGTCAACCGCGAACCCAACCCCGATCCTAATGGGGTATTCGCAGTGTTCGGACCAGTGTATGGGAATCAGGTTCCTACCGCTTATCATCAATATAACAACACAGCTCCAGTCTTCGCCGGATTCACCCCCGCCCCCAATGGACAACTTACCGCTTATAGCTCCTCGGCCGTGAACAACGGCAACTGGTATCAAGCGCCTGGATACACCCACAACTCCTTCACTGCCAACGCAACCCCGAGCTCTTTTATGCAGCCACCAGCGTTATCGACGACGCGCGTCACTATCCCTCAGCAAACGAACGGACCCAACGTCGAGATGATCCCGACCTCTGCCACGACCACCTACTCCGGGCATACCCCTGTGTTGATGGCTGACCAATACTACGCCGCGCTTGACGACGGCATGACTGGTATGAACGATATGGATGATCCCTTTAGCCAAGCGTATCACGACCCGACAGCTGAGGACTCTATGTTTGGTCGGCCAAGCGGTGGCTTTGATTACTTCGATTATTAGAGGTCTCGAAATCGATGAAACCTTGCGATGTACCTGAGGGAGGTTCTCTGAGGGTTTCGAATGCTGGAGCTTATTCTGAGTCTCCGTCCGGGATGTGTTTGGGAGGCTCAGTGGACTTTCATATGTCTCCCGTAATAGTCTGTATGCTGGTGTCAGTCAGTTGAAGCGGGACTCTTACCCAGCGGGATTCTGACCTTGCTAATATTTGCTTTCTTTTTCCTTTCTTCAAACAACCTCACGCATACACCACTCGGTCGCTTTGTTGATATCTGCGATCTGCAGGTATTAGAACGAGAAATGCAAGTAGGTTCACTGACTTATGTGGCAACCAGTGAAGCTGTGAATGAGGACGCAGGATTATGATTCACAGAGTGAAACAGGATGAGTTGACACGGTTATAATCACTTTGCTGACGGATGCTGTGACCGAGAGACACGTTGAACACGTTGGGAACGTTGGGCACGTGAGGAGGAGCGAATTCGCAGTCTCAAAAGTTGAGGCCACACTAAGAAAGGGACGCAGCGTGAATCTCCGCGGCGACCAATCGACACGAGCCCTAATCCGCTGACCTCCACTGTCTTGCAGCTGACACAACATCGAAAAGAGCGTGCGCGGTGTATCATCACACATACAGTAGCTAATAGCTTTACGACAAGTTTCACACAGACTGAAGTAAGGCATTCCACAGAGACCGAATCAGGACTGCGTTCATGAATTGAGAAAGTACGGATTCTCTAAGTAAGGTAAGGTAAGGTACCTAAGGTAAGATGGCTCTGTGTAAATGGAAGACTTCAATGTATGAAAGTCGCATCCAATGCCATTTTAATGTCTGTCCAACAACCTGAAGAACCCAAGGTATTTGTTCCTAATCGTCAATCCCGAGTGACCTGTCGTTACGACCTCACAGAGAGAGAGGTTTCTCCCCACCCGCTTGATGAAAACTAATTTGTAAGCTAGTTTCAGACCTAACCGAGTTAATCCTAGCCTGGCTTTGGCAGTTCTGGAAATTTCCTGAGGTCAGAATTTCTGCGCGCCCTGTCGATAGGTAAGGTATTTGATAATAACTTACTCTCTTTCAAATATCCTCAGTACATCATTTCAGCCTGTCAGGACTGCTCCGACTTCGATCTGCGTCTGTAGTGCTCGCAACAACGACAATGCAACGAACACTGGCCTCAAGAACTCGGGCTTCGGTCCTATCCTCGACCCCGTCCACAGCATCTTTCTCACGGTTACGACCTGGCGCAGCTGCGGGTCTCAATCTTCAGCAACAGAGATATGCGCACAAGGTATGCTTCTTATCAGTCTAAAAGGCTCTGCTTCCTACGCAATACCACAACACCCCAAGCCTTCCTCTGACAAAGATCCGCCATGCTTGCTTCAAGACACGACAACTGAATCTTTTCTTTAGGAGCTCAAGTTTGGGGTCGAAGCGAGAGCTTCCCTATTGAAAGGCGTGGAAACACTTGCCAAGGCCGTGGCAACCACGCTTGGTCCAAAGGGTCGAAACGTATTGATCGAGTCAAGCTATGGTTCTCCCAAGATTACGAAAGGTGGGCTGGGAACAGCGTAATGCCTTCAAGACCGTTCAGCTGATCAGAGCGCTGTAGATGGTGTGACGGTAGCGAAAGCGATCACGCTACAGGATAAGTTCGAAAACGTTGGAGCCCGACTTCTCCAGGATGTTGCCTCGAAAACAAACGAGGCTGCTGGAGATGGTACCACAACTGCAACGGTCCTGGCACGTGCCATATTCTCCGAGACGGTCAAGAACGTTGCTGCAGGCTGCAATCCAATGGATCTTCGGAGAGGTACTCAGGCAGCCGTTGATGCTGTAGTACAATATCTTCAGAAGAACAAACGTGACATAACGACGGGTGAGGAGATCGCCCAGGTAGCAACCATCAGTGCCAATGGTGATACACTCGTTGGGAAGCTCATCTCAAACGCCATGGAAAAGGTCGGGAAGGAGGGAGTGATCACAGTGAAAGAAGGCAAGACTATCGAGGACGAGCTGGAGGTGACGGAGGGCATGAGGTTTGACCGTGGTTTCACATCCGCATACTTCATCACCGATACCAAAGGGCAAAAAGTTGAGTTCGAAAAGCCATTGATCCTGTTGTCCGAGAAGAAAATCTCTGCCGTTCAAGATATCATCCCAGCTCTGGAGGCCTCTACTCAGCTACGTCGACCACTGGTCATCATTGCCGAAGACATCGATGGCGAGGCCCTTGCTGTGTGTATCTTGAACAAGCTTCGCGGTCAGCTTCAAGTTGCAGCCGTGAAGGCGCCAGGCTTCGGCGACAACCGGAAATCCATTCTTGGCGATCTCGGCATCCTCACCAACGCAACCGTCTTCACTGACGAACTCGATATCAAGCTCGAGAAGGCCACCCCAGATATGCTTGGCTCAACGGGCTCGATCACTATCACCAAGGAGGATACTATCATACTCAATGGTGAAGGAAGCAAGGATGCTATTTCTCAGAGATGCGAACAGATCCGGGGTGTGATGAATGATCCGTCGACATCAGACTACGAGAAGGAAAAATTACAGGAACGTCTGGCCAAACTCTCAGGCGGTGTTGCCGTTATCAAGGTTGGCGGTTCATCCGAGATCGAAGTCAGCGAGAAGAAAGATCGTGTTGTGGACGCTCTGAACGCCACTCGGGCGGCTGTCGAGGAAGGCATTCTCCCTGGTGGCGGAACTGCTCTGCTCAAGGCAGCAGCGAACGCACTTGGTGGTGTCAAGCCGGCAAATTTCGATCAGCAGCTCGGCGTTAGCATCATCAAGAGTGCAATCACTCGGCCAGCTCGGACTATCGTTGAAAATGCTGGCACAGAAGGTAGCGTTGTCGTCGGCAAGCTGATGGATGAGTTCGGCTCCGACTTCAACAAGGGCTACGACAGTGCCAAGGGCGAATACGTCGACATGATTGCGGCCGGTATCGTGGATCCGTTCAAGGTCGTCCGCACCGCCTTAGTCGACGCCAGCGGTGTCGCCTCGCTCCTCGGTACGACAGAGGTCGCGATCACCGAAGCACCGGAGGAGAAGGGTCCACCAGGCGGCGGCATGGGTGGCATGGGCGGTATGGGAGGTATGGGTGGAGGAGGGATGTTCTAGACATAACTACTAAATCTGTGCACTTTGCACATCTTTTACACCTCTCCGATATTCCGTTCATCTCTGCAGTGTTGTCGTTTTAGCGCCCCTTGACTCCACTCTTGTATTTTGCCTCTTTGTTTTACTACCCTGTGGACCAAAAGCGGCCTTTCAATGTACAATACAGTGGGTAGAATTTAATCAGACACTAGAGCATATAGGCCTCATTGCGGAGATCTAGGTATTCACCCGAGACGTGGTATCTCATCTTTTAGCATTATATGCGTAGGTGCTTGCTCAATTGATGCCTCTTCTTGGTCCGTCACATCATCCTTAAGTCAGTCGACAACAGGTTTTCCGACTAGTCCCAAAGCAGTTGGGCTGCGGGTGTCCTCCACGCAACCCCCACCAAAGTATGTTGCGCATCGCTGAATGCAACAGTGCCCCTCCAATACACAATACTCATTGTCCTTGGAGAACCAGATCCCGTTACGTATAACAAGAACCGGGAATCAACTTATATCACATCGAAGTACGTTATATACTCCGGCCTGGAAATTCGTCACTGCAACAGCCTCATTTTCGCTCTCACTCAACGGTCCTGACTTACTCTGCTGACGACGACAGCCTTGAAAGTCCCAATCCCTGGTATTCCCTATCAACTCAAACACTCGGTCAGAGCGCCTCCATCATGGTATGAGTCCCGTGCTTGTATACTGAAAATAACGAGCTCGTCACTGACCCGTAACAAAGTCCTCCACGTCAGGGTACGCCTATGCAGTCTCCCATAACCTCTTGACACCCTGCTATAACCAAGAACCCGACGTGCACTCGTATCGAAAGGATCAAAGTCTCCCGGAAGCTGACAAGAAGGGGCCACATACAGTGCTTCAGTCGCACCGGAGTGCATCTCAACATTCAACGAACTCAAGCTCGGCAAAGGCTCGATCAAATTCATCATCTACAAGCTCTCGGACGACTACAAGCAGGTCGTGGTCGAGGAGACCTCTCAGGAGCCGGAGTGGGACGTGTTTCGGAACAAGCTGCTGTCGGCGAAGGCACTTCACAAGGGCAAAGAAGGCAAAGGGCCGCGTTATGCGGTGTACGACTTGGAGTACGAGCTAGCAGCCGGGGAAGGGAAGAGGTTCGTCTCACCGCCTACAGTACGGTCTAGATAAAACCAAGTGCTGAGGGCTCTCGCAGGAACAAAATCACTTTTATTTCTTGGACCCCTGACGACTCGCCGATGGTGGTAAGTGGTCTCTGACGCCTGCGTGGGCGCGAGTTGGTCGACTGACTTGAGGGGAAATTTAGCCCCGATTTGCGTATACTTCGTCGAAGGATGCTTTAAAGCGGTCTTTGAATGGCATTGCGGTCGAAATACAGGCGAACGACGAAGATGATATTGAGTACGGAGAGATTCTGAGCAAAGTTACCAAAGGCGGTCACTGAAGGGTGCGTCGGTAGCTTGGATTGGAGCGGAGCGTATACACGGTGTGGGAAGTTCGAGTTGCTTGTGATCTTTTTCGAGCGTGGCCATTACTATCATTGCAGACATGCCTACAATACAAAACGACCTCGAGGTCAATTACATGCCGTCCTTTCGGATCAGTAGCTGGAGCACACGCCAGCCGCCTACTTTAGGATTGATGCTAAGGCGTTCCCGAAATCAAAGTAGCGGTCTATCGTAATATTCTCTCTAAGCCAGCGTAGAGGCTTATGGTTACTTGACCAGGTACCATTCCATAGATACATCTGACATCCAGCAACCAACAAGCAAATTCAATTAAGAAAGAATCGCTAGTACCGTTCCGCTACTGCCCCTGACCACGCTCCCTCCAAGCCCGTCTACAAACCCCCACCAACTCCTCACTCATCTTCTCATCCTTCAACCTTTGCATCAAAAACCCCCTCAAATCCTCCCAAAACTCCTCCGTCTCCACCACCGCCTCCCCACTCGCTCCCGACGCCGCCGCCGGCCCCTCCGCCGCCTCCTCCGTCGCCACAAGCTCCTCGACCGCACCACCCCCCGGCGTCGACGACCCGCCCATCACCATAACACTAAACTCAACCTCCACCTCCCCCTCCGCCAGCAAATCCTTCAACGTCTTCGCGTCCGCGCACGGCTTCTTGCGATACAGCAACCGGATCTTGTCCGCGGGGATGGCGGCCTGCTCCGCCAGCGTGCGCTTCAGGTCGTGGATGCTCGTCGACATCGACTGGTCGGAGCAGATCATGTCGAGGGGTGGGTTGCGCAGCGAGCGGAGCCGGACTTTGACGGAGCGCTCTTGGCCTGGCGCGAGGGTTTGGCGCTTTTTCATGGACTGGGGCATGCGGGGGAGGGTGTACTGTTTTGGGGGGGTGGTTAGTTGGGTTTTTGGGGTTGGTGGGGATGGGGATGAGGAGTGAGGTGGGGCTTACGGGGCCTTTGGGTTCGAAGGTTTTGGGGTCGGCGGCGTGGTCGGGGGGAAGCTTGGTTGGGCGGGCGGAGAGGGTGGAGAGGAAGGATTTGGCGAAGCTGAGTTCTGTCATGGTCGTTGTGCGGTATTGGATTGTTTTTCGTTCGAGTTGGTGAGGCTGGTCTGCTATGTTGGCGGTCGTAGCTATCAAGTTATTTGTATGATGCGTGGGCGATCGATAACTTGGCGGGTGGTGCTCGTATGACGCCAAGATAGCTTTGGCGCTAGGCCAGCCCTGTCGGGCGGTGTGGAGTTCTGACAGTTCCACGCGAAAAGAAAAGTATTTGAGCGCACTAGCGAAGCATACGGCGCCGTAAAGAAGACGGGTTTCACTGCTTCAGAGTCGCCACGATGGGTGTTGGACGTCGGATGAAAAAGCAGGGTCCCCCGCCAACATTGGACGAATCCCATTTTCTTGCATTGAAAAAGCGTAAAGCCGGCGAAGTTGAGAGGGAAGATAGGACTAAGAAGCGAAGGACGTCGGGTGAAGCGAAGCAGTCACGCCCGTTGAAGGATGGACGAAATGGTGATGCAAGCCCGGGGGGTGTTCGAAAGGACAAGCACACCAAGGCAAACCCAGCTCAAGCGAAGAAGGGAAAGAAAACACCTACCGCCAGGACCGTCCCCAAACCAGCCGCCATACCATTACCGGCGGGGAGTTCGGGGGACGATGAAGAGGATATAGGATTGAACCGCAAAGTCGATCTGGATGATGGAGAATCAGATATGGAATCCGAACAGGATGGAGTTTTCAAAAGCCAGCAGGACGAGTTTCTTGACTCAGGCTCTTCGGTGTTCGACTCGGAACCGGAGCATGAGCAAACGATGTTCTCAGAAGACGAAGGAGACTCCTCAGCTGAGGAAAAGCTCACTGCTGCCAACATAGAGGGTCTTTCCCGTCGTTTGGAGGCGCAGAAAGAAGACGAGGCCGTGGACGCACAATTAGAGCTCGAGGAGGCAGCAATGCAGACCAATATCGCTGGAGATCGGCCTAAAGTCTTGGGAGATACAGAGGGCGACGAGGAAGGTGGGAGTCTGCGGATAGCCCCGGATCTACAGTTATTACGAACCCGCATCACAGACACGGTCCGAGTTCTCGACGACTTCTCCCATCTGTCTGAAGAGGGACGGTCCCGTGCGGAATACACTGCCCAGCTTCTCAAAGATATCTGCGCCTATTATGGTTATTCGCCGTTCCTGGCCGACAAATTGTTCAATCTGTTTCCTCCGCGCGAAGCTTTTGCTTTCTTCGAAGCCAACGAGACGGCCCGACCGGTAGTCATCCGGACGAACACACTACGAACGCATCGGCGGGACCTGGCGCAAGCCCTCATCAATCGAGGGGTGACGTTGGAACCGGTCGGCAAATGGTCAAAGGTTGGCCTGCAAGTCTTCGAGAGTCAGGTGCCGTTGGGCGCAACACCCGAGTACTTGGCGGGGCACTACATCCTCCAAGCGGCGTCTTCCTTCCTGCCCGTAATGGCCCTCGCACCGCAAGAACACGAACGAATCCTCGACATGGCCGCGGCGCCCGGTGGGAAGACGACGTACATCGCCGCCCTCATGAAGAACACCGGCTGCATCTTCGCCAACGATAGCAACAAGTCGCGGGCGAAGGGGCTGATCGGCAACATCCACCGCCTCGGAGCCAAGAACACCATTGTGTGCAATCACGACGCCAAAGAATTCCCAAGAGTCATCGGTGGCTTCGACCGCGTGCTCCTTGACGCCCCGTGTTCCGGCACCGGCGTCATCGCCAAGGATCCCAGCGTGAAGACCAACAAGACCGAGAAAGACTTTATGCTGTTACCGCACTTGCAAAAGCAGCTTCTGCTCGCGGCCATCGACTCCGTCGACCATGCCAGTAAGACGGGGGGTTACGTCGTCTACTCGACCTGCAGCGTCACGGTCGAAGAGAACGAGCAGGTCGTGCAGTACGCGCTGAACAAACGACCGAACGTCAAGCTCGTCGAGACGGGCTTGACGTTCGGCGTTGAGGGTTTTACGAGCTACATGGGCAAACAGTTCGATGCCAGGATGAAGATGACGAGGCGCTTCTACCCGCACGCGTATAACGTCGACGGGTTCTTCGTGTCGAAGTTTAAGAAGATGGGATTGACGGGCGGGTCTGCGGTCAAGGTGGATACGAATGGTACGAAGCAGATTAATGGCATGGGGACAGATAAGACGCCTATAGCTTCTGATGTTGAGGGAGGGGATGAGTTTGGCGGATTCGACGAGAATGAGGATAAGGAGTACATTGAGAGGGCACAACGCAGTCGGTTACGCCGGAAAGGGGTGAATCCGAAGGCAGTACAGACTGGAGCTAGGGCTGTGGTCTCTGCTGACAAGGGGGCTAACGGCACCGTCACGTCGGAACCTAAGGTTCTTCCCAAAGATAAGACGGACAGTCAGGCTGATGGTCGATCGTCGTCGTCGACGAAAATCAAGAAGACGTCTGCTAAGGCTTCAAGCGTGCATGGGAAGGCGAAAAGCAGTCGGAAAAGTAAAGGCTAGAATAAGGATATGTACAAATATTTGAAAGAATTATCCATACCCAAACTCGTCCATGCACCATGCTTTCTCTCCTATTTGGTACACCCCCCTCATGTCTCCAAATCCCAAGAGTCCGAAGAGTAGACTCGCTAGGAGACGCCCAGCAAAGCAAAGATCAACCGCTGCCAATCATCCAGCTCGAACTAAGTAGGCCTTCCAACCCCTCAACTCTCAACGCAATTCAAGACCTTCCAACACAGTTCCTACCTACTGCTCTTTCTGTGTTGTGGATAGAGCGGTCGTGATGTATGTACACTTCCTCCAACCATACATACGTACGAACCCTTATTCCTACCTTATCCTGATCACATTCTACCTTGCCTGCCTTACCTTACCTATCTTAACTTACCAACCTTACCTTACCTTACCCTGACTTACCCTACCTTACCCTACCCTGCCCTGACTTACCTTACCTTACCTTACCTACCTTACCTTACCTTACCTTACAATACCCTGCATCCCCCGCCGCAGACCGCAGCTGTCAGGGGTAGGTAGGTAGGTACAGTAAGTGGCGTCCCCGTCCTGGTGAAGATGGAGGCGGGTACGACTACGAGTACAAGTGAGCTGACTCTCCGACGGACGGACGGACGGAGTGGATAGGAGGGGAGGGGCTTTTCGAATTGGTTCTCGACGCGGGAGTAGGTGGGGGCCGGGGGTGTGCGTTGCTTTGGTGAAGATATGGGGGGGAGATGTCAAGGGGGAAGGGGGATTGAGTTATGTGAGTGTGGGGGAGGGGCAGAGAATCGAGGCAGAGGGCGGAAGGGCTAGTTGACGCATGGGCGTGGGCGTGTTTCTGGAAAAGAGAGAGTCTGCATGAGGTGTGGAAGGTAAGGGTTGGGCCTCGGCTGGTTTATTGATTGGTTCCATTCTCTGCTTCTCTTTCGCGATCTAGCGTGTATTAAGTGAAGAGAAGAGACGGATACAGACAGACAGACAGAAAGGAGAGTTAGAAAGGGACAAGCCACCGCTGAAGTGCGACTGAGCAGACGTGCAGAACGCCCATCCATCCATCCCCGTCCCCGCCAGAAAAGGAAAGGAAAGAAAGAAGAATGGAACCTCGACGTGATATCCTTCCGCTCGCCCTGCGCCGGCTCGCTCCAGACATGAATGAGAAGTATCGTCTCTATCGTTATCGTGATCTCGTACGTCCGTCTGTCCCCTCAAATTTGGTTCTTCTGATCTAACACCCACCCACCAGCCACACCCCCTCCACCATCCCCAACGAACCCCACCCTCTCATCCCACATACTACACATACCCCACATCCCCCCCCCTCCCCGCCAATCAAGTCCTAAACATCCGAACAACAGCCCTAACCCCCCTCCTACAAACCGGACACACCTCCACCTGACTCGCACACTCCACGCAAGCACAAACATGCCCACAATCATAAAACAGCGCATCCTGCTCCCCCTCGTAGCAAATCTGACACGCCCGCTCCTCCTCGTCCGCAACGACATAATGCATCGTCCCCCTGCCCGCACGCTTCCCCTTGCGAAATCCGCCGACGTACTCGTTGCCCGTGGCGGCGTAGGACATGCGGCCCTCGCCGTGCATCGCGTCTGCGACCCACTCGCCTTCGTACACGTCGCCGTTCGCGTACGTCATGGTGCCGAGGCCCGATCGGTTCGAGGCCACGACGTGGCCCGCGTACGAGTTGCCGTTCATGTCCGTCGTGACGCACGGCCCGTAGGCGCGGCCGCGGGTGAGCGTGCCGGAGAAGTAGTTGCTGGAGAAGTGGGATTGTTCCACGTAGCCGGAGATGCGGGTGGGGTGGTTGGAGCGGAGGCAGAGGTATTGTAGGTAGTCGGATGGGGTGGCGAAGTCGCCGCGCGCTTCGATCTGTTGGGTGCTGCTGCACGTTAGTTTTTCGTTTGTTATGCTTTCGCAGGGGGTCGGTTTCTTACTCTTCGGCGCTAAGTTTGGTTTGCAGGATGATGATAGACCCGGATATCAAGCATTCATCTTCAAAGGTTCGGTATGGTTCGATTTCCCGGGCATTGTCCAGACCGAGTTCTTTCCAGATCGTCAAGGTAGACGCATCGGAAAGCTTTGGAAGTGCTAGGTTCTGTAGACCTCTCTCTACTGCCTCCTTCACGTTTTCGTTGCGTTTCGCAGCGATGCCACACAGCCCGGTGAGACTCTGCTGTTCGCTGTCGTAGTGCTTCAGGAGGATGTAAAGATAGCCCGAGACGTGAAAACGCTGCACATGAGAGGAATCGACAGTCACAGTAGAGTCGGTCGACGACGGTTGAGAAGTGTCTGCATCGGTAGGACCACTTTGAGTGGCGGTTGCACCATCAACGGGTACCACTTCTGGGCCCTCATTCTGATCATCCTCCATTTCGACATCTTCGCTCTCATCTTCGAGGCTCGGGTTCATCGTGTCCATTGGAATGGTCTCATCGTTCGCTACGGAGCTTTCAATAGCCTCTGAGTCATTGGACGACGGAAAACACAGTTGCGCTTGAGCTGTGGGACAGGTCAGCCTAAACCCAAGTATTTGTCCTGATAACTCACATGATGGAAGCGTGACAAGCCAAAGGCACCTCAAGGGATAATCTTTCCGTATCTGTTGCATCTTCATATCTAGAGACCTAATGTCGAGCCTTGGCGCGTTCGGGGTGCTCTCGTGTATCATAAACAATAGATTCTGCGTCGGATTTTCCGTTTGCCGCATCTGCGACAGGGCCTTTCGCTGAAGTTCCTCGACTGTTGCCTCCGCATCGACGGTGATATGGGAAACGAGTTCGGACTGCCCAGAAGCCCAGCGCGGGTCATATAAATCGACGTACCCTTGACCTTGATGACCCTTGAACACATCTTGGTGAAAAACGCGGAACGTTATTGGCTCCGCATCTGCCTTGACCTCTACCGGCTTGACCTCGGCACTCGCGGTAGTACCCTGGTCAGGCGGCGTATCAGTAGGGAAGGGATGGTCGAGGCTACTCTGGGCTTCATGTTCTACAGGAGAAGCATTCAGTAAGCATTGCAGTATGAGGAGCCAGATCTGAAGGCTCTGGTAATGACAGACTTACTTAGCCACCGGGACACAAGCTTATCTCGTTCCTCAGAGTTGTTGTTGAAAACATCATCCCGTAGGTACATGACGAGGTATGCAACTGCTGCCGTTTCCGTGTCTCGGTCTCCTTCTTCCGATCCTTCGTATGCGCGGAGTCTCTTACTCGTTATGCACTGCACCTGATACCCTGATCGTTCTCCATAAAATCTGAACCACTTCGTGCCTGGCCCACCGGGACGGACGACTAGATAGTATAGACCAGACTGCAGGTCCCCTCCATGAACAATCATCCCATAGAGTGAGTATGTAAGCTTGGAAGCACCGTCAACCATTCGCAGGGGAAACTCGAGTTTCTCGTCCAGTTCAACCCTAGTATTGACCTTCCTCCATTTGCGCGTCGTGCCCTCGAAAAGCTGTCTCTCCAGTTCAACCTGAAGTAGCTTTGGAGCAGATTGTATGACTTGTCCAGCCAGCTTATTTCCGTCTTGGAGAGCCTTGTTCAGGTTTTCTTGAATACTACCACCGCTCCTCGCTAGAACTCTGACGCAGGGATAGTCACGGACGCCGGCTCCAACCGATGCAGTTCCGTCGGGAAGAAGGCGACTCGGTGAGGTGGCAGGACCGAAAAGCTCCGTCAACTTTCCCTGAGTCTCAGTACCTTCGGCTTCCTGCTCCATCTTCCATCGAATGATCTCCCAAGCCTCCAGCGTGTCGATCTTAGCTTTGAAGTCAACTCCGTACCACTTGACTGCTTCTACGATAGGGGTGAGCTCGACTGTGTTGCTAGGCGGGACCTCGTGCAACGTGTGATGCAAGACGCGTTTTAATGCGAGAAAGAGAGGTTTCGGCCTCGCAAAGGGCTCTTCGTCTTGGATTGGAGCGTGAAAGCCATATACCAAATCCTGAAAGGGTGCAAGGTGAAGCCAAGCGGCCATGCCAGCCGTGAAGAAGCCTTCTCCTTCCATCCTGGTGAAAAAACCACTGAGGCCGGTCTTCGCAATGTTGTTCCAGGAAGGTCCTTCGTCGCGTTGGCGCCACCACAATGATCCTGTAGGGTCCTTGACGATGCGAATATACGCGCTTAAAGCCAATGTGTCGTTGCGGAGCAAAGCTTGCCTTTGCCCACGCTGACGTACGTGAATCTCGCTCCAAGGACCGTGGAAATACTTGCGCCCGAAATCGTCGTTACCGTTCCAGAATTGATTTTCTTCCTGGAAGTTGTACTGCACGCGTGGTTCCGCAGGATTGTAGACAACCACACCAAATTGAGCCGCTACCTCCCACGGAGCTTCGTCTTCAGCGTTTGGCGAAGAAGGAGAATCTTGCATTGAGGAATCTGGGTCGCGACCATCAGAATCTGAAGGCCCTTCTGGCGCGTCGACCGCAGCCGTCACTTTCTCATCTTCTGCATCTCTGCTCATTTCAGGATCCTCGGCATCACCATTCTCCTGCTCTGTATCATCATCGTCACTCGATTCTGTTGAGCATTCCAAGTACACACTGAGCGAACTTGTCTGATCTCCCCTTGGGAAGAGCTTCAGCCTCCAATAGAATCCTCCGATGAACTTGGGCGGTGATCGAAGGACCGCCAATCTATTTGGCTTCTGTCGTGTCCCATGAACACCCTCGATCGTCCAATCGATCCGAGCAGTTTCGCCTGGCACATACTCTGGGTCGTCTAATTCAGGCCAGAACTCTTTCTCCCAGTGCGTGTCTGTTCACTTTGTTAGTCTCTGTGCAGTCTGTGGATTCGCATACACGTACGATCCAGTGCGCTGATCTCTGGACCAGCTTGTTCAATCTCTTTCAGCTCTTCCGCGTCAGGCGCCGAGGTATCTTCCGCCAGGTCGGCCCACCACGGATCCTCCTCCTCCTCATCTTGCAAATCCTCATCATGTCCGCCTTCCGGATCTGGAGGACTTTCTGGCGGTGGTGACGGGGGCGGTGGGACGTTAATCGTTCTTCGAGGGGCGGCCCCTCCGAATCTTACTGGTGGCATGATTGCTATACTGGCAGCACTGTCTATGTTACTCCCGTTAGACATTACCCGCACCAGATTCTCACCCTCCGGAGGTGGCGGTGCAGGGACGGTCCACACCGTCACCGAGACATTGGGCTGCGGTGGAAGTGTTACTGCCTCGCTTGATGCAGCTTCGTACGAAGGATAGCCGTCGGTTCCATCAACCCCTCTCTGAGCTTGATCCGGCGCGGTATCCATAACTTCCGCGTCCGCCTCCGAAGTATTTTCCCGAGACGAAGTTGCCGCAACAGGGTCCGACGCAATCCCGCCGGAGGGCGGTCCACTCGTTCCCATATCCGCATCTATTCTATCGTGGTTTTGCCCCTCAGGATGAGTTACGAAGACGGGAGGGTGGAGGTCCATCGTGACCGGATGTGAACGTACAGATGAGGGCGAAGGCAGTTGAGGCGGACTATAGTGACGTGAGTTTAATTGTGGGGAGTGCTGAGGTGAACGAGATTGGGACGGAGATGAGGTTGGCGATCTAGGGCCGAAGCTGAAAGATGGAGGATCAATGTACACGGGGGAGCTTATGGCCATCTCCATCGTTGCACTGTGAATAGCCACGGGTAGTGGCCAGCGACGAGGATTCACAGTTGATCGATCTCAATGAATGGAGGTCATACAACGGTGTAACGGGCGGGGGAGAAGAAGCAGCGTGCGTTTGACAGGATTTCTTGTAGCGGTGAGCTGCTCTCGTCCGGTGCAGGGTTCAGTGCCACAGGCGTGTTATGCTGCTTAAGTGCTGCAGTCTCCGTTTGCAGGGAACAGAGCTGATGGCTCAAAGAACGTTTCGGCGCAGTTGTAGAGTGTATACGAAGTGGGACGATATGAAGACAGATGAAGAAGAGAAAGAAGACATACAGAAGATAGATGAAGGAGAAGAAAAAGAATAACAAATCTCAGGGCAGCATCAAAGAGCTGTTAAAGAGGCAGGTTTCCGTCACACAAGGCTGCAGCAGTTGAGTTATGAATCACACCTATGAGTACAATGGAAGATGCCTGAGGTACCTTCAGGTACCTTAGCTCCGCAAGTGGGTAGCTTAGCTTTAGGTAAGCCAAGGCACCAATGCGCAGCCCGGCGAGATTAGTCACATAAGATACTTTATACATACGGTAGCTCAACTACGAGGGTGGAGATAATTTGCGTAGGCGCACTATAGGTACCGTCCCGGACCTCCGTAGGCTGCCTACCTTAGTCCTAGGCACCTTAGTCTCTACGGAGTGTTTACCTTACCTTAGGTGGTGACCTGCATCCCGTCTTCTCACTGGATCCTCGATGGGGCGTCGGGTGAGGCAGATGTACGGTGTGTCATGTCCGCATCAAGCTAGACAAGGGGGATGTGGAATCACAGGCGAGAATGAGGCTGAGGTACCTACTGCAGGACAGGACAGGTAACCATGAGGCTCCATCTGTTCAAAAGAAGCTCCGTATAGATAGTAGGTCGAATAATATCAACCGCTAAAAGACCAGACGAACCCAAAGTGCAGGCAGATACCGCATCATGCCCGTCGTAATAACGATTCCATATACAATCTTATATAAATGCTCTTGACTACGCTGAGGTATTCCCGCCGTGCCCGAACTCCACGCTAACGCTGACTCATGAGAAACAAATCGCATTACTCATTCCTCCCCCTGGGAAGGAACTTCGAACGGTGACTCGTTCATGTACAGGTCTCCAAGAAAGACTCATCATCGACGCTCCTGGTAAGGTCCGCCGTAGAGACTCGGTCTGTAATCTCCACCAGCCGGCGGCGTGAACGTCCTCCCACCCGCTTGTGCTTGCTGCTCTCTCCTAATTTGATCTTGCCTTGCCTGCTCGTGATGCACTTGTTGCTGTTGCTGTTGCTGCTGCTGTCTTAGCTGATCCTGCTGCATCCGCTGCTGCTGCTGCATGTCTTGTGGGTACGCCATCCCTTGCCTCAAGATGCTAGTTTGTTGCTGCTGCTGCTGTTGTTGCTGCTGGGCCTGCAACAAAGGGAGATGCTGGGTTGGAGTATGGTGGTGTAGCTGTTGATGCTGGGGTCCAGCAGCGTATGAAGACGGTTGGAGCGAGTATGAGGGCGCCGGTTGTTGATGCGGAGTTTGGGTGTAGCTTGAACTCCTGGAGTGGCTGTTGAATACTGGTGGTGCTGGGCTTGGCGCACGAGCGTGCTGGTACGTTGGTCGCGGAGGCGGCACGTGTGCCCCTTGAACCTGAGGAGACGGTACACGCTGGGGTTGATATGTAGGCCGAGGGTCATAGTAGGTACGACCGTGAACAACGGCAGGCCAATTGGCAGCTAATTCTGGGTAAGTGCGCACCGAAGTTGGTTGTGGTTGCGGCTGGTTTGCCATACCGAAGGATGCCCGTTGGTGAGATTGCGCGGCAGGTTGATCTGTAGGAGCGTCCTTTCGAACGGTATGCTGTGATTGCTGCCCTTGTGCTTGCGGTTGTGGTGGATGATAGCGTGGATTCTGAGGCACAGGCGAGTGAGAAGGCGGCGTCGGCGCAAGGACTTTCTGGTCACTGATTCGCTTTCGAGATGATGGCTCGCTCGGCTCATCATTTAGAATTGACATGATATTTGATCTCTTCACAGTAACTTGTGGTGGACGTGATATCTCTGGAGCATTGACTCCTCCCGACAGTGGCCTCGATCGATGCTCGTCCCTTGCCAATAACGGCGCGACTACCGCGCCAGCAACAGCTGGTGAGTGAATCGGCGACTGCATATATTGTTTGTGTTGCTCATAGGAGTCTAAACGCCTTAGAGGGGTAGGGGCCTCAGTGTGATGTGGATGCAGGTCTACCCTTGGACGTGGGTCGGTTTGCATCGCTTCCGATGAGCCTGATCTGGATTGTAGGATCGCAACTGATTTCGTCGGCTGGCTTGATGGATAGTGCTGTTGTACGGAAAGCTTCTGCTTATGCTGCAGCGTCTGCGGGTATTGGGACTGCGAATCCTGCACCCGTTGCTGTAGCCGAGCAACTCGAGCCTGTTCTAATTGTTGCTCGGCTTGCTGCACCGCCTGCCGTTGCTGCGCTGCTTGCTGCTCGGCTTGCTGCAGTCTCTGTTGCTCTAGTTGCTGTTGGCGCTGCTGTTCGAGTTGTTGTTGTTGATGTCGCTGCTGCTGTTCAAGAAGTTGTTGTTGTCGCTGCCGCTGTTCAAGTTGCTGTTGCCGTTGTTGCTCAAGCTGTGCTTGAAGTTGTTGTTGTTCGAGTTGTTGTTGCTGCTGCTGCTGCTGCTGCTGCTTCAGTTGTTGCTTTTGCTGCTGTTGTTGCTTTTGTTGCTGTTGCTGTTGTTGCTGAAGCTGAAGCTGAAGCTGCTGTTGCTGTTGCTGTTGCTGTTGCTGTAGGTGCTGTTGCTGCTGCTGTTGCTGAGGTATAGCTTGCGATTGACCGGAGAGACGACTATCCTTCCGATCATCCGGGAAGAATCCGATGCGCGGACCTTGCGGGACTTTTTGTTGTGCTTGCAATTGCACTTGGTTCGCCGCCTGGACAGACTTTTGAAAAGGCGATTGTGAGATTGCCAAGGTGGAGACTGGTGCTGCTTGGGCCAGTGTCGCAAGTCTGGGCGGAGCTTGACTATATTGCTGTGGAGAGCCGTGCATGGGCACAGCGTGCGCAACGTTGGGAGAGAGTTCCTCGACTTCCATCACGTCCGAGTTCGGAGCCAGCGGCCGGTGCTGGGCTGATTGCGGTGTTATCTCATAACGTCGCTTCTGGACTACTGTTGGGGGAGGTGGAGGTCCCAACGGCTCCCCACGCCTTCTCTTATCATCGGCTTCTCGGGCCATATCCTCTAAATCAATCCTGCCTTGTTCTACAAGCCGAAAATAGTAGTTTTTGGCCTAATAGGGAGAGTGAGCCATGTTATCACAGACAATTGTTGGGAGTCATAGAAGACGTACCATAGTATGTGTCTTGGACTTCATCCAGTTAGCGATAGCTGGCCAGTCGGTGCCGAAATGCGCCAGCAACTTGATGAAATCTGTCTGTTCTGGTACAGACCAGTAACTTGAGGTCTGAGAGGCAGGCTTTTGTTGTTGTTGTTGCTGCTGCTGCCTCGTGATCTCACTGTGGCCAGCCGGAGGTTGAGCTTGTGAGAACCAACTTTCGGTTTGAGGGGCTTCTGTAGTGACTGGTCCAACCAGCAACGACGCCAGAGAGCTTGCAACCTCTAAATCTTTGGCTTTCTGCTCGTCTTCTAATTTAGGCTCTCTGCTTTTACCTCTGCTGCCTTCCCGTTCAGACTTCTGAGGGGATGGGCCAGGAGCTGCGGCCAACAATGGTGCTTTACCCCTCTTTGGTCCCTTCTCCCTGGGTTGGGCCGTTTTCGTTCGCTTCGGAGTTGGTCTTTCTGCGCCGCTTTCTTGGTTGACTTCACCTTTCGCCGCGACCGCTTTTCGTCCCGGTGTTGGGACGGGAGGAGGATCGGTTTCGACAGGGTTGTCCCCGAAGGTGGGTGCGGCAGCTCTTTTGGGCCTGCCTGTATCTGTTACTGCAATGGCTGGAGCATCGGGTTCATCCCCATCATACATCTCCGGATGGACGCCAAGATCGGACATCAGCGCATTCGATTTTGGTCGAGATTGTGGTGCTCTTCCCGCTCGACGCCCTTTCTTACTCCATCTCCTGTTAAGCTTGACCTTGTACTTAGCCTCCTCCTTCGTGAGGTAGTAGTGCTCAATGCATTGCTTGTAGTCGCGCCCGGGTAGAGCCTCCGCAATCTTGCCCCATTTCTTAGGATACGCCAGGAAGTTGTCGGTGAAAACTTTCTGTTCCTCAGGCGTGAAGTCGTCAACAGGGGGCACGAATGCGAATACGCCAAGGGCCAATTTGGCTTCCACGAACTGGTTGGTGTCTTTGAAAACTCCAGCTTCAGCCTCAAACTCATCCAGCATGTCGGGTATCATAGCTTCCTTCTCCGTCTCTGTTTTTACCTTCGCTTCACGTTGCTGTCTCTCCGCGGTTGCCTTTGCTGCCAACTCCGACTCTCTGATTGCTCTCTGAAAGTCAAGCTCTGTGCTGAACTTCCCCGGTCTCCGTCCCTCTATCAGAGGAACAGATGAAACGACGGGAGAGGTCGCTGGTGCAGGGGACGTTGGTACAGACGTGATAATCATTTCTCCTCTCTTCTTGTTGTCCAACTCCTGCACCATCATCCTCCAAGGTTTGTACAACGTTGCATACTCCTGCCGTAATTGCTTGTGCTTCTTCGCAACGTGACTTCGCTGTTTCAAAATCTCAGCTCGAATCGCGTCCTTCACCTTTTCGTAATTGTCGATATTTTCTTGAACGACTCCCAGCTCAGAGAATGGCGTTGGCGGTCCAGCATTCAAAAAAGGTAGGCTCTCGAGTGCAGGAGTCGGGATCCTGTTCATCGGAACTTCTCGTAAAGCCGAAGCTGCATCTTCCATTTCGACATCGCTAGAATCGTCACCCTTCGGCGACGGCAGCCCGGTGTGGCTTTGGCGATTAGTATTGGCAGGGCTCGCTAGCACACCTCCTGTGACAATTACAGACTTGCCTTGATTCTCGGCTAGGTCCTCGAGGGAGATGATTTTCAGAATTTCCATGATCCTAGTAGTGCCATGCCGAGGTGCCCCAGGCTTCTTGGCTTCCAGGATAGCCATCTCCTTGGAGAATCTGCTCTCGCGATCGGCGAAGTCCTCCTCATCCAGATCCATGTCATCGTCATCATCGGCCTCACCACTAGATCCCTCGGAGTCGAAACCCAAGTCTATGGACCCTATCCCCGTCATCGTCGGTCTATCCTTGGAAGGACTTCCAGACACAGGTGATTCCTTGGCTTCATCTACCGGTTCCTCCTTCTTAACAGCGGGGCTTCGATTTCGAGACATTTGGTCTGGTGCCTTGGGAGCTTGACTGTCTAGCCGAGGGATCTCTTGCGCAATGGTACCGCCCCACGGGAGTGATTCGGCTCTTGTCACTGATGATGTCGTACGGAACATCCGATCTTTCTCGTCACCAGCCCAATCGCGCTTGGCAGGGACAGTATTCATAATGGAAGGAACTTTAGGGTACTTTGGCGGGGCCGAGCGAAGCCACTGATGCGCCTTCGGTGAGCCTTGTGCGAGCAGGGCAGACGGCGCGGTCGGCCTACCCTGAGGCTGGGGTCTTGAAGGTGGAATGATCCTCCCGGCCCGCGGCCCTGTAGGTATATTTGTGTTAAGCGGTCGAGGAGATGTCGCCGGACCATTCGGAGTCACCGCGGAAGCAGGACCAGGCGGACCAACGGGCGTGACAGCTCGGACAGGCGTCGTATAGCTGGGCCTCATTGAAGGCTGAGGTGACGAAGACAGGGCTGGCCTCGGCATTGCCTGTGCGGCTGAAGGTGTGGCGCGTAACGGCGCTGTTGGTGGTACATGGTTGTCCAGACCGCGGGGGCCCCAGGGTAGATTAGTGTCTATGTCTGCAACTAGCGCGGTGGCCGAGGTCATGGCTGGGGTATACTCCGTACGAGGCCGATGATGGATATGCTTGGCTCTCGGGTCGTTCAAGCCATAACTTGCCTGGTCCTTGGATTCCAAAGCTTGCCTTCTATCGATAGACTGATCGGCTCGAGGCCCAGTAGGCGCCTGTGGTGTCGCCTGAGCCTTGGGCCCGGTTGGCACACTCTTGTGCGCCGTCGAAGCTTGTGCTACCCGCTCGTCTTTTGATGCTCTCCACACATTGGTGCCAAAACCAGCTCCTGGCATCGATCGGTAAGTAACAGATCCAAAAGCTGGTACCTGAGGTGCCTGGGGTGGAGGAGAGGATGCACGCGGTCCGTAACGTTCTCTTGAAGCTTCTGCACGGCTCGAGAAGTAGTCGGATCTTTCCACATCGCGGCGAATGTCACGGTTTGCAGCGGAGGTTGCGATCGCACTCGAAGCCCGTCTATCGGAGACGGGTCCAAGAGCGCCATCCTTCAAGCTTGGCCGGTCTACGTTTGAGGGGTGTAAGTTGCCTGCCGACGGAGCCAGAGGCGTTGAGGGTGCCGTCGATGATCCACTTGGGTTGCGAGATTCCACGCGATTCACTCCTTGCTCCCTTTTCCAGCGTTCAGCGTCGCGCTCTCGTTCCACCCTATCGGTCAGCTTTCTCTCCTCGTCCCGAAGATCGGCTCGCCTGTCGTCCCGCCGGTCTGGGACACGCTCTCGCTCGCGATCGTCCCTCAAATCTCGCTCCCACCGTCGATCCTGCGAGCCACTTCTCGCCCGAAAGCCCTCTCGGTCATCCAGGAAAGTGCCGCGTCCCCGGCCTCTGAAATCCCAATCACCTCTGCCGCGTCCTCTGAATCCACCGCGAGCGAAACCTCCTCCCGTGCTGATCGGTGGATCTGACGCAGTGGAGGTGGCGGACAAAGGTGCGTCTCGGGAATCTCTCCGGATCCGGCTCAGGTCCAGATCTCTCGGTTGAGCGTCTCTCACATCACGAAAACCCCTTCCAGACGGTGTCCTCGACCGTACTTGGGGCGGGGGTGATGGGCGCGACTCTCGAGCGTCAAAGTCACGATCGCGTCGCGGCCAGTCCCGATCGTTCTCTCTCCGGAATGCTGCATCGTCCCGCACATCCCTACCCTCTCGAAAATCCCGTTCGCGCTCACGATCCCGGTCTCGGAAATCCGCGCGACCGGCAAAACCTCGACCCCTCGGCCCATCCGGGATGTGGCCACCACCTCTGGGACCGTCAACGAAGCCTTTAGGTCCCCTGGGAGGTTCTCGAGGTAGATCTCTGTTTGGATGAGGCGGGCCGTTATCTTCCAAGATTCGGGATCCGGAATCCGGCGCGCGTGCTCCTAGCGACCCTCCGTGCTGGATTTGAGCTCGTCTCTCTGCATATCTTGGTGGTGACCGGTCTCGTGCTGCATAGCGTTGGTCACCCGGGTTAGGTGGAGGAAAACGTGAAGACATGAGACATTATCTCCAAATAGCTCCTCAGAATAAAAAACGAGATAATCCAACTAAGCCGATTTAGCGGTGTCTTGCTTGGCGCCAATGAAATTCCACCCCGTTGGCGATACACTTGATGATGCCGGGAATACTAGATCTCTAGGTTTTCTGCTGAGTGCGTCAACAAGACCTTGACAAAAATCGAGTACGACAGTTGCGGCTCTCAAGAAAGGCTGTGCTTAGATTCGAATGTACTGTAACGTGGGACTTTGCTGCTAGCACTCAAATGTCCCTGTAATACTCGGGATCTTCAAGCTAAGCGAGGTTGGGTGGAAGTCCTTTGGTCCTAGGTATGGCGCCTAGATAACTTCCCAGGCGAAGAGACGGAAATATGGTGTACAGAGTACTCCAAGAGGATCCTCAAACTTCCTCCTGACTCGAAATGGCTGAGGTTCAACGGGGCGATAATTGATCGAATCAATCGAGATTGGCGTCGTGGTCGTTGTCGTTGTCGTTTTCGTTGTGGCTTCGACTCTCAAGTTCTCAACAACTAAAGGCGCAGTGTAAGGGACAAAGCAGAGGCCAGTGCTCAGTCGAAAGAGCACGCACCCGGTTGATCAATTACAGTAGATGTTATTAGATGGTAATGATGTCCCGGTAGTAGCGACCACGTCGTCTTCGTGGTTACTCTTTCTGATGCCGATCGAATGGTGGTAGGTAAGGTAAGGTAAGGTATCTGTATCTGTATCTGTATCTGTATCTGTATCTGTAAGGTACCTTACTTCTTGATGAAGATGGTAAGGTATGGAGTAGGAGAGAAGGAGAGAGCGAAGGAGCGTGAGAAGATGCAGGTAACTGTAGCAAGGCAAGGTACCAATTACCGTACCGTAAGGTACCTTAGGATGACCTTTCGTTAGGCAGACTCTGCACCTAAGGTATGTGTAACCAAACTGGATTCGTACAAAGTAGGCAAGGTACATGTATACATGACTAGGGTAGGGTGGTTATCCTTTCCCAAAGTGGATCTTAAATACATTAGATAACTCGACTTTAACTAAAACCTACAATTCCAGGATCGAAGAAAGGAAGCTAATGCGGGATCGGGTGACGCTAGTTCATTAGCCGAGAGTGCAAGGGTCGAGGAAAGAAGATGATTGGTCAGGCTTTGAGGATTGAAGATCTTGGTGCGGCTTCCAGGACTTGACTGGTCGCCGTTCAACTTCATCCCGCACGAGCGCCCATCCATGTGGGAAATCCTAACGTCGTCACATCCTAATTCTCCATTTCCATTTCCATTTCCATTCCCACTTTCTATTACCATTTCTCTTCCTTTTCTATTCCTTTTCTTCGTCGATATCATTAATCTTCGTATATGGTCCTTGATCTGGCATCGCATTACAGTACCTCCCATTCAAATGTAGAAGATCATTCCGTTCCAGCTTTGACATGGTTTGAGTTTGACCGACGAGTCTAAATTAGCCGACTGGTCACGTGCCTGACTTGTTACCAATATTAGTAACTTAGTCTTTTCTTGACAGTTGATGTACCTACTGTACCTGACCGTTGGCTGATCGTCTGCAAGATACGCTGTCCTGCCTGAGGGACCTACCTTATACTGCCTATACTGCCAATTGATTTACTAGAAGACAGGTGGTGTACAGAATCACAGACGTCGCCGGAACTAGGACCTCATCTCTGTACCACACCTAAGCGTCCGGTACGAATGCTGTGCCATCCAACCCCTGACTGACCTGTTATCCGTCATAGAGATGTCGCAAACATCAGACGTCACCCACTCAAACCCAAGCACCAATGGCCACTCCGTCAACGCAGCCCCAGCAGCCGCCACCTCCGCTGTCCTCCGCCCCTCCGACCCCGCCCCAGCACGGGCTCGGAAAGTGGAAGGTATCGACTTCGACCACTACGCCGGGCGCAACATCACCGTCGACGAGCTGGTCCGGGGCCTCGCGACCACAGGCTTTCAAGCGAGCGCCGTGGCGGACGCGGTCCGCATCATCAATGACATGGTACCAGCCCCTTCCCATCCCCTCCCTTCTCTCCCTTTCCCCTCCTCATCGCACCACTCGCAACCGTCGTGCCCCACTCCAACTCACGCCTCGATCCCGGCGCCAGAGAACCTTCCGCTCCCCTACCACCGCCGCCGGCACCACCATCTTCCTCGGCTACACCTCGAACCTAATCTCCTCCGGCCTGCGCGAAACCCTCCGCTACCTCGCCCAGCACCGCCACATCTCCGCCATCGTCACGACAGCCGGCGGCATCGAGGAAGACCTCATCAAGTGCCTCGCGCCCACCTACCTCGGCTCCTTCGCCGCCGACGGCGCCGCCCTGCGCGCCAAGGGCATGAACCGCATCGGCAACCTCGTCGTGCCCAACTCCAACTACTGCCTCTTCGAAGACTGGGTCGTGCCCATCCTGGACGCCATGTTGCGCGAGCAGGAGGATACTCGAGACACGCCGGACCCCGTGCGCTGGACGCCGAGCAAGGTCATCCGCCGGCTGGGCAGGGAGATCGATGACGAGGCGTCCGTCTGCTATTGGGCGGCCAAGAACGATATCCCCGTCTTCTGCCCGGCCCTGACGGACGGGAGCTTGGGCGATATGCTCTACTTTCACACCTTCAAGTCGTCGCCGCGCCAGTTGCGCATCGATATCGTGGAGGATATCCGCGCCATCAATACCATGGCCGTTAGGGCCGAGAGGGCCGGCATGATCGTTCTGGGCGGCGGCGTGGTGAAGCATCATATTGCGAATGCGTGTCTGATGCGGAACGGGGCCGAGAGCGCGGTGTATGTCAATACGGCGCAGGAGTTTGACGGCAGCGATGCCGGCGCGAGGCCGGACGAGGCGGTCAGTTGGGGGAAGATCAAGGCTGGTGCCGACAGTGTCAAGGTATGTCCGATGCCTCGTTCGCTCGAGATGCTTACCTACGTGGGCCATCCTGATGCGGTTACGTGCAGGTGTACGCCGACGCGACCGTCGTCTTTCCGCTCATTGTAGCCGCCACGTTCGCCAAAGTAGACGATATACCCGAGAGAGCCACGCCGTAGAAACTGCCTCCGATGCCTGCCTTTTCTACCCCACCTCCCGTCTCCTCGTCCTCGTCCTCGTGCACTTCTCCGTGTACCCAAGCTTTCATCTCCGCCCAGGCCATCGTCAAGCGCCGCCTCAAACTCCTCATCCGCGACCCAGCCCGTCGCGCCGCGTCCCGCTAGGGCCCGATTCGACCGTCGGAGTCGCCATGTCGGACATCGCTCCGCAACGAAGCGCCCGAGGGAAGCACGGCGAGCCGAGCAACTCACCTCGTACCTTTCGGGGCGGCGTCCTGCCTTCGCCGCCGCTACTTCTGGCGTCGGGATTCAAGACGCCCAGCCGGCGTCTGCTTTCGGCTCCCGTCTTTGGGGCATCGATCCACGCAAGAGAGATCAATCTCCGCTGACTCGAGACTTCCCCCATCTCCTGGTGAGCGGCACCATCGGTACAGTAGGATTGGGACTGGGTTTATAGATCCGAGTCGAAGACGGCCCGGATGACCTCAACGGTCCAGACTCACGTGAGTATGGTACCGTCATCCCTGCCCTCCAGGGGCCAACGTCCGTGGAGGTGGAGGAGGAGAAGAAATATGCCAATCAGCTTCGTTCAGATCAAGAACATGCTACCCTATCTGGCCCAACACCGCCAAACAAAATCACCGCCCGAACCTCCCATCCCATCCCATCCCATACCCAACACCAAACCACCCCACTTCCCCCCAAACAAACAAACAGCCAAAGAACGCTTGAGCCTGCCTCCCTCACATAACCACACAATCCTTCTCCCTCCTCCCCGCCTCCGACTCCAACGCCGTCCCCACCACCCCACCTCCACTCCTCCTCCTCGCCACCCCAGACCCTCCTCCCCCAACACTAACATCAACCCTAGACCCCCGCGCCCCCACGCTCCGCCGCTGCCCCAGCCGAAGCTGCTGCGCAGCCACCACCACTCCACCACCACCGCCGCCGCCATGATGCAACGCCGCCGTCTGGCTATACGCACTCAACTGCCTCACAGCCCCCTGCGCGATGCCCGGTCTCACGCCGCCCGGCAACGCATGCGCGTGCGCGGGGTGGTTAGGCGGCGGATGATAAGCGGGCCCGCGGGCGGCTTGCTCGTAGCTAGGAGGGGGCCCGTCCTCAGCCGGACGCGGTGTGTCGCGCGGGGGCACGAGGGGGCGGATATCCTGAGCGTGAGTCTGACCCTGCGTCTGAGCTCTACCCCGACCGCGGCGGTTAGACGGCGTCTCGGCATTGAGAAAGGCCTGGGAGAGTTCGTCCTCGCGACGGCGGGCGGCCGTCTCGCGGCGGTGCCGGTCTTCTTCTTCTTCCTGCAGCTGCAGGGCGAGGGCGAGGTCGTGGTCTTCTTGCTCGGTGGCGGGGGCGGAGGAGGAGGAGGGGAGGAGGGTGGTTTGGTCTAGGCGGGGTTCGAGGGCGCTTGCTGCGGCTGCGGCGGCGGCGGCGGCGGTGCTGAGGTTCGAGGTGCGGGAGGCGTTACTGCTGCCGTGGACGGTCGTCCAGCCTTCGTCGTCTGCGCTGGTGGTGGTGCTTGTCTCGCGACCGTGCGGCTCGCTCACGACGTTGACGTTGTTGCCGACCGGGTTGAAGTCGCCCGCGAAGAACTCGGCTCCCTCGCCGCTGACGTCGACGAGGCTCTCCCAGACGACTTCGTCGTGGCTTGCGTAGCCCATGTCGGTTACGAGGGTGAGGAGCTGGGCCGAGCGGGGGTGTTTGTAGAGGGTGCTGAAGTGGTCGTTGCGGAAGAGGATCGCAATCGAGCCGGGATGCATGGCTTCTGTGATGGTGTCTAAGCCGAACTGGGTAAGCTGCGTGGCGGAGGATGAGAGGAAGTAGTTGATGTCGGCGATGTCTCCCAGCAATACCTGCTCGTCGGGGCTTAAGCGTTCCCTGGTCTGCTTCTCTTCGAGCTCCTCCTCCCGGAATAAGAGGTTCTGTGCATCCTCGTACGTACTGGCGGATCGCTCCAGCGCTGTGTAAGCCATGTCGGTTCGGGGTGCGAGCCATCCGTGAATGAGCGGGATGTCGAATGTGCTGTAGAGACGCATTTCCCGCGTTTCCTCGAACGTCCCAGGCTTGCGGTTGTCGCTTATAACAACCGGAAAACTGGGCGCTGGAACATCCGTAACACTTGGCCCTGGCGGTGGTAGTGCCACAAAACATGGATTGACGTTCATGCCCGTGTGCAAAGTAATCAGGAAGCTGTAAAGGTCGCCGACATCCGGGAGCTCCTGTGCAGCTCCTCCTCGTCGGCCCGACATAAGTTCATCGAAAACCGCATCCAGCAACAGCCCCAAGCTCACTTGTTCACGCACCCTCAGCGTCTCCACCAAAGCGGTTGCGGTGTCCGCTGGGGTTGAGAGGACGAGAGCGTTGACGAGCGCGAGCAGAGGACACGGACCATTTGCGTTCTGAATCAAGATGGGAGACTTTCGCGGATTGGTGACTGAGGATACGTCGTACCAATACACCACCTTGATCTGGTACGTTTCGCTGCGTTGTCGCTTGGTCTTGCTTTGTTGAGACTCCACATCACAGTTGTGTGCCGCTGTGTCTGGCTGGGGGGCTGGAACTCTCTCAGCTGGCGGCTCTTGACTGTCCTCGGTTATCCGAGGCGGTGGACCCGAAACTGGCTCTCTCTGCAAAGGGATAGCTTCGGAGTCCTGATTAACCCCATGTAATCGACGAGAGGTGTTTCCTCCTTCATGATACTGCAATTGACTAAACACGCCTGTCTGTGCTGTTTCAGCCCGTGCCATAACCTCATTCCCAAACATTCTAGCCTCCCCCTCGTGCCACTCCTCCTCAGCCTTCCTCTCCATCTCCGCCCGTTCGGCCCGCTTTGCGGCAGCCAGGACTTGTTCGGCCCTCAATTGCCTCTCCTTCCTCTCCCAAGCCTGCTGTTCTTCCCAGGTGCGTGGAATGCTCGGTGACTCAAGACCTTCGCCGACCCTGGGCAAACCATGATTTCGAGACGAATCCGCATCGAGGGCAGAGATATCCAACCCGGGATCCCATCCAATCGACCCAGTCGTACGATGGGTGAAACTGGATTGCGCCGAGGCGACTGAGCTTTGCATCGGTCTCGCCGTAGGCCGAGCGGATGGAGTCGCTGGATGTGGACTCGTCGGCGGAGAAAGGCCGAGGACGTTGTGCGGTCGATCTTCGTAGGGACTGACGGGTGGCGTGAACTGGCTTGTCGACTGCAACGGTCGACGCTCAAGGGCCTGATACCGTTGCGCCGGATTCGTATTCGACGGTCGGAAAGAGGTGGATAATTCCGAGACCGGTCGGTCAGTGAGGGAGAGGTTGGCGGTCATGGTGACTGGGCTGTCGTCTTTCAAAGCGCTGCCATTAGCTTACCGAGACGGTTTCTGCGTTTGCAGATGCGCGGATGCTGGCTAACACACCTGTTTTGTTCTCAAGCGGCGGAGGAGGGGGTGGTGCTTTTGAGGATGGTACTGGGGATGCTTCCATCTCCCACCAGATGTTGGCGTGGGACTCATCTCCACTGCCGATAGACTGCCATATATTTGTGTCCCGAGATGGTCCATTGAATGGATTCGTCCCGTCTCCCGGTTCTTCTGAAGATTGCTGCTTATTACCCGCAGCCGCCGTACTCGGCAGCGCCGCTTGTAACCTCCTGTATCGCTGATCCTCTTCTGCCGTCTTCCGATTCGCTTCTGGGAGTCCCGTTCGCAGCGACGAAGGTAAACTCCCTCCCTGAACCTCAGTCTCGCCTGCACTTCCTCTCCGGTCCACCCCACTGCGGCGAGACCCGGGGGGATTTCCGGCTAGCTTCTGCCCTCCCAGAACCTCATCTGCCCACGCGTCGTCCATCTCATAGAAATTCGGAGAAGTACTCGGGCTCTTGGATCGCCTCGGGTGAGGGACTGTCTCTCGGTTTGAAGCCGATGACGCAACATATGGTCGATCGTTTGGAGTCTGCCGCCTTGGTGGTAAGACCACTCCTGAGGGTACAGGTTTCCGAGTCACCATGATGAATGAATAGAGTGAATCGGTGATTGTGGTGCCACGTCCGTTGAAGAAATCTAGGCGATGAATCCACAACTGATGTATTGTACCTCGCTGTATCCTGACAACACCTCAACTACCCCATATCAAGAGAACACAGTAAGGTAGTAGTTGAGCTGCGTTACCCGACTGAACTGAGACTGTGACTGAGGCGGAGCACGAGTAACGTTAGCGACGTTGGTCCTCCCGGATTCAACTAAGCGGCAATTGGTTACATACGGTAGGTTGTTATGCAGCGCCCGCACGGGTACAGTATACTTGATCCCAAGGCAATAAATATTGGTGAATTATGGTGGCGCTTGGGGTGAGTTGTTGCTGAGTTGTTGCAGTCCATGGGAAACCGCCGCTTGCGCATTCGCGCGATTGCGCGTCACTCAACGACCGTACATGTACTACTATACATCAAGGTTCCTGGCAATCGATAGTGAATAATGATGCCCGATTCGAGCTAGCTTTGCTGCTATTCTGGGGTTGGTGAGAACGGTGCACTAGTCTCCAACGGGGTTCTAAGGTAGCTGTAAGCTGGAAACTTGAAGCTTTAACTAAGGCTTGAAGTATAGATCTTGTGTCACCCATCCTCCTCTAAAGAAGGAGTCTAAGCTCAACATCTTGTTACTGTGACCCCCAGAAACGGACATGAGTCAACTGTAGCGCAGCGCAGAGCATAAAGCAAACTCAGTGAGCAATATTCATGTTATCATACAACTCTCGACAAACACCCTTTGCGGCGTGACAAAAAGAAGCGCAATACAACCGGCCGATGTGAAAAGTCGAGATTGATTCCCCGGCCCCATCCGAAAAACCAAAGGTATTCCACACAAACCCCGACCGAACCGGAACCACAGTATCCCATCCTCACCCCCCCTTTAGCCGACAAACAGCGCCCCATGCCCGTCCGTCCCAAATCTTCCTGTCCGAAGGTATGGATGCGTCTGTTGGAATACGTACTCCACCCGGACCCTTCTTCATAGAACCGAATAGGCTCGAGAAAGCAGAGCAGACCGCGACCTAACTCCCCCTCGCGCCGGCACGGGCACTAGGACCAGCACCGACGGCAGCCGCCGCCATCCCACCCGCGCCGGCGGGAAGCGTGTTCACGTACGCATTCCTATCCACGTTCCCGTTCCCATTCCCATTTCCACTTATACCAGCAAACTTCAACTCCTCAAGAAACCTCTCATACCCGCTCCTCCCCGTCCCCAGCCCCAGCCCCAACCCCAGCCCATGTTCCGCTTCCTTCCTCACCTGCAGTTCGAACTCGCTGCTGGTCTGATACTGCGGCTGCAGCGGACTGGTCTGCATCTGCATCTGCGTCTGCATCTGACCATGACTCGATTGGACCGCCAACACTTTCCCCGCGCTCAACTGCCGGACGTGCTGGTGCACGTGCTCTTGCTGGCTCGGGGTGCGCTGGAGGAGGAACTCTTGCGAGAGCGAGGAGCGCGGGGTCGTTTGGTGTTGGTGTTGGTGCGGGTTCGGGAGCCAGAGAGCGGTGAAGCCGCCTTCGGGCGCGTAAGGTGATTGGTAGACACGCGCTTTTTTCTTGTCGGCGTAGTGCAGGTAGGGGTACTTGGCGGTGGGGTGGAGGTTGTAGGTGCCGCTCGCCATTCGGTTGTTCATTAGTGCCGCGTTGGTAGCGGTCGAGGAGGCAGAAGACGGCGAGTGTCGTGCGTGATATGGAGATCGGACTGAAGGTGACAGGTTGCTAAAAGGGTTGTGGTTCGCTATGCTGCCACTCATCATATTTGCGACAGGTGCTCTGGGAGTCTGTAGAGGTTGTTGTGGTTGAGTCTGAATGTGCTGCTGTTGCTGCTCCAGTCGGCGTCGGTCATCTGATTCCTGTCTCCACTGAATCTGTCAGTTTCTGCAATGTGTCTGGCAAGGCCCAAGTACGTGACGGTTGAGGCTCACACGCTGATAGTCCTCAAAGTCTTTCATGTAACTTGGCGAGCGAATGTGATTTCCACTCATTATTGGCCCCATAGGTGCCATGGGTGCCCTAGGCATCATGGGGGACATTAGCGCCATCGGTGCTGGTGGTGCTCGGAAGCCTTCGTAAGGATTCCGGCCCGCTGGTGGCCTGACGCCGGCTCCCTGCTGAAAGGAACGCTGGGAGGTGAGAGCCTGCGAATCTATGGAATAACTCTCGGGTGATCTTGGCTTATACTTGTAAGGCTTCGCTCCTTTCTGCTGTGGGTGCGCTGACTGTTGTGACTGTTGCGGCTGCTGTAACTCTCGCTGGCGTGCTTGCACCATAGCCCCGTTGATTGCGTGTATGTTCACCCTGGTTGGGAATGATGCAGGGTATGACTGGCGCTGCACGGCCGGTATAATCGGAACAAGAGGTCTGACACTTTCAAGGAAGTTGGCATCAAGGTTATTGCGAGGCTTCTTCGGATCTTCAGTATATTGCGCCTTGGCCTCGGTGGAGGTCCTGCCAAGGTAAAACCATAGCTGCTTCGGTTTCGAGAGATCGACCTTGACCTGAGTGGCATTGCGCACCAATTTTACGGTGTTGAACTCCGACCAAATATTGGGACCTTTGGGATCACAGAAAGGTTCATCGGCTTTGGGTGTGTCATTCTGCGGGTCTTGAGTTGTGGTCTTGGACTTCCTGGCCAGATCAGGAGGCAACGGTTTCGCATTTGCCGACGGAACGGGAAGCTGCGAGTTGGCTGGGTCAAACACGAGTAGCCATTTGTACTCCACCTCGATTCGATCACTACTCGAGCTATTAGCCATCACACGATTACATTGAATCATTTCCACTGACCCTTTGGGAAGAATGTCAACCAGTATGGTCTGCTCGCTTTTGCGGTTCTCGGCTATAGTCCCTGCAAAGATGTCGCCTTGGTAGTACTGCATTTGAACGACCTCACCGACGGACAACTTCCAAGCATGCTTTTTGATCATGGTATTCTCTTCGAGAGCGGTCCCATCGATATGCTTTGCCCTCTTTATCCTGTGAAAGCGACATCTGAAGTCAATGCCATCATCGGTATACTCTGTGCCATCTTCTGCGAAGACAGGCACTTTGCCCACGTCAACCTGCACCCCAGCGGCTGCAGCGCAAGTGGCGTGGTAGGCCCTGGTACATTTCTTCTGCGAGCATTGGAAGACAGCTCCACGCTTTGAGCGACAATAATTGCATTTCAGCTCCAAGCGAGCTTTGTCGATCTTCGTAACGTCGCACACCTTCTCCTTTTCGCCTTCGACGCTGATATACGTCTCAGGAGTGTACATAGCACATCGGCGATGCGCTTGCTGTCCGTCGTCTGTTGGAAGAAGCTCTTCATGATGATTGTCATTAGGACAAAGCATGCAAGGCTCTTTCGCGGGCGCTTTGATGCGGATCCTGACTCTCTTGGTCTTAGGCTTTGCGTCCTTTTCGTCCCTCTTTCTCTTACGGCCGCGAGGCTTTGGCTTGCCTTTGTCGCTTCCTGGTGGGGTAGGTAGATCGGTTGGACCTTCATCATCATCTTCGTCATCGTCCTCATCCTCATCTTCTTCAGTCTCCTCGTAATACTCGGGCGTCCTCTCGCCACGAAGTTTCCTTTCAATATCGCCAACATCGACCCAAACGCTATCAGCTTCACAATTGCATTTTCTTGCCACTCGGCCATAGTCAAGCCAAGCCTCGGTTGCAAAGTTGACGGACTCAGCACAATTGTAACCCAGATTATAACCGGAGTGATATCCATAGGGAAATGTAATGACAAATTCGCCTTCGTGATGGACCAGGCGGTTGACGCGGATGTTAAACTGCGATTGAAGTAGCGATGGCGAGATGAGGTATGTCTTATGCCTCAGAAATTGGTCGCAATTCTTTGCGTCGTTCGGCCAGACACTTCTCATTGCAGCCTCAAAGCGCCTCGCATCCTCTTGAGATATACTGTACCACTGCTTTGGGGCACCGAAGTGTATGTAGTTGATACTATAGAGATCAACGTCCTCCAAGTGCCAGGCGAAGGTAGCTTTCCACATGCCCAGGTACAGGTAGGCTGTATTGACACCTGGAACCTTCTGTCCTAGAACATCGAGGAGGTTTTCCAACTTGGCTACATTCCAACTTGTAGTCGAATCGTCGAACAAAGATCCGGGCATGTCCGCTCCGTACATCGGATTGTTGAAAGTCAAGCTCTTCCAATAAGCGGTCTCGAGCTCAGCGCATCGTTCCGGCGTCCACTCATCCTGGTTATAAATACGGTAGTCAAAGTCCTTGAATGCCTCCTCGTCCACGACATCCGCAGCATCTTTACGGTTATACTTTCGCCTCGCCGAGACTGATTTGGGCTGGCGACCTCTGGGTTTAGTAGGTGAATCACACTCGTCGTCGCTAGCATGCTCTATCTTGAGCTTCCGAGATTTCGCAGCCGGCGATTTCGGAGTAGGTGGCACCACAACTTTAAACTCCTTCTCGCCTTCTTTGCCAACCCCGCTCGATTTATGCACCGTCGTCGACAGTGGGCGTACCCTTGGGCGACCAGGACCTCTCTTCTTCCCGTCCGGAAGTATGACGGGTGTATTCCTAGCTCTCGTGTGCGCGCCTCGTGTGACCTTCTCCTGGTTGCGTCTGCGCTCCCCACGCTTTGCCGGGGGTTGATGATTGCTCTCCTCGCTCAGGGCTTTCCATTGAGGTAGATTGTAGGAGCGCTGCTTCTCGATATTCGCTTGTGTGTAAGTGCCGTGAGTGCCATGGAATTCTTGGGTGATTGGGTTCTTGACTTTGATCGCGGTCTTAACCTGCTCATCAAGTGCTGGAAGTGCGTCCCGCCTGGAAAGCAACAGATCAGCAGCCGCAACAATGTCGCTCCGTGGAAAGGGAAACTTACCATTCCTTTGGTGGTATCACTTTAACGATTCCAGACTTCATACCATACTTGTCGATCTTCTGGATGAACTTCTTGAAGCTTCGGAACTGATCCATAGTCTGCGCAAACATCCCTTAATGTCAGTCACTGCTACCAATGATATATGCTCGAGATGTGAATTGTTCAACAAACGATGACGATCTCGTCAGCTGGTGAGTGCGATCGGACGTGACCTACAGGCTTGAACACCGGGACTCTGCCACCTTCATAATAATGATCCGGTACAATCTCTCCATCATCATCTTCAGGTTCCAGATCAGATAGCTCTGAAGATGAGCCGTCATGTTTGTCTGATTCTCCACTGGCCGGTGGCGTGAGTGTTGGCTTCGTCTCAACCTTCACATCGACGTCGCTTGGTGGAGACATGGCCGCAGCGGCCATAGCGGCCATAGCGGCAGGATCTAACAGTCGTAAATGATAAGTGTATCGAGCGAATGGATGGCGCTCAATGGCGACCCTTGTGTCGGTAGGTGGGATTGTCGCTCGTCGAAAGGACGTTGTTGCTTTATCGACGGAGGGGATCAGTGACAAGCTGCAAAAAATGGAGGTGCAAGATCGCTTCCACACATAAGCGAGTCCCTCGAGGAGGCAACGACTGCGGCTCGTAGGGATTTCACGACACCCTTGATGGTTGATCGAGAATCACAGAGCACAGTGAGTGTTCTCTGAGCTGGGCGAGATGCAGTTCGTCAAGAACAACCTGGGAATCCAGAGATGCAGTTACGCTTGCGTTTCCGTGAAACCGGCACCAATGACACTCACTTTGGACCGCTCGCTTAGGTACGGGCTGTGCTCCAGATCGCCCTAGACTTATGCTTACGTAAGGCGTGCCAATGCCGGCATATATCAATGAGTTATCAGATTCACTACCGGCTATTGATGCTGCCCCTGCAAAATACAAGTACCAACGTGATGCAGGAATCTTGGACACCTTCGCTCAGAACACTACACGACCAGCAGGTACCAACACAGTATTGTTACTTGTACACCACATCCCAGACAAAGCCTAGAATGACATGTCAGTCGTGCCACGGTGAGTTCAGGCGGATGAACACCCACAACAGACCCCCCTGAAGGCTCCCGAGTTCATATATCGTCAACCGAATGAATCTCTGCTAGACGCAACCGCGCGAGTGGGTAAATGCCATTGCTCCCCAGAAGAACAGTACCGTACAAGTAAAGCCGGCTATGCTCCGCTAACGAGGTATACAAGCAAGGTGAACCGGAAGTGAAAATGGCCGTGGAGCAGCAGCGGAAGGAATAGAGACAACGCGTGTAACGCTCCCTCTAGACTGAAAGGTAGTCCTCCTCGTATCTCGAGCCTCAAGAAAGGACAATAGTGGACAGAGCTGCGAAAATCTGTCTCCATCAAGGTGGGCCACTCATTGACCATCGGATGCATCCACAGAGATCAACTCATTGCGAGCCCTCGCCACCACGGCCGCATTGGCCCCTAAACCCACCCCTCCCACGACCCCTATACCCGCCCTCCCCGCCGCGATCACCCCTGAATCCTCCACGACCGCGATAGCCGCCGCCCTCGCCACCCCGCTCACCTCGGAACCCGCCTCTCCCGCGCCATCCACCGCGATGCTCCCCACCCCGACCTCTGCCGCCGCCTCTCCCGTGATGGACCTCATGAAATCCATCTGCGGTATTCGTCGGCTGTGGAGCTGCAGAAGCATCGTGTGTGGACGGGGCCGGTTCGTTCGGGACGTCTTCGGCCCAGCTTTGAGTGTTGTTCGCCGCGGCGGGAGTGGCGTTCAAGCCGGTCTCTGTCTCGGCAGGATCACGAGGCACTTCGATCCAGCCCTCGGGGCCTGATTCGGCAGATGCTGAGAGCTCAGGACCCCAGTTGGCTTCGGCGGCGGCGTTGGCGGCACCGGCGTCAATGTTCGAAGCCTCAGGAACGGTAGGTGTTTCGAGATGACTACTCCCGTTGGTCGTCGGGGCTGGAGGGTTGTCAATCTCGGTGAGGCCGGCATGAGCGACGGTAGGGTCGGTCTCCACCGGTGGAGGATGCTCGTCTGCTCCAGGAGGGACTGGTTCGGACTGAGCCACGTCTTCTGCCCAAGCTTCCTCTGCCGCGTAAGGAGCGTGTTCTAGAGAGGCTTGCTTTACTTGATTGTCTGTGCAGAGGCAAAATTAGCATGTCCCAGGGTAACTGGTGGAGACTCCAACGTAACGTGATCTAAAGTGACTCACATGAAAAGTCCAAGGGTTCCTGATCAACGCTCGGCACCTTGTCTTCACTGCCCTCAATCAATTTCTCCATCGCAACGACTGCACCCGCATCACCGCCGTAGACAAGCAGCAAAGCACCTTCGAAGGCGCGATTCTCGCCGGACGTGTCATCCCCACTTTGTCGTTTCGCGGCAGCAGCTCTGAGAAACTTGCTCAAGACCAACATATTCTCCTTTTCTCCCTTCTTAGCCTCCGACTTCGCCTCCGCGAACGTAGCCTCCTTCAGATTCTCGAGGGCATCCTTGTGCGAGGTCTCTAGAGCAGCCTTCTCGGTCGCTATCCGACTTTGATACTCTCGATCGAACTTCTTGTATTGCGAGATTTGTTCCTCGAGCTGGGCGAGGGAGGCTTGAAGGGAGGGCTTCTTCAGGGCCTGGGCTTTCTGGTCGTTGTTGATCTTGCGAGAGGCTACGAGCTCGTCGAGCGACTTGTCGGGATTCTCTGCAACTATAGAGTCGACTTTTTGCATAGCGTTCTAGAGGAGCGAGTGTTCAGTATCCTCCCAATTTCCGATGCAGGATCATCGACTCAAGCTTACCAGTTTCTTGTTGATGTTACGGATATTCCTGCGTACACATATTGTCAGCCTTCCATTCCAAGCTCTAGGCAAAGCCCCTTGACCGCTTGAGGTCAGCTGTATGGCTGGGTGAGTCTCACTTGTATAATTCTTTCAAATATGGACTCTCGTAGCTTCCTTCGGCACCATTCGTGGTACCTTCGGCAGCCGTCGCGCCAGCCCCAACATCACCACTTGGCGCGTTTGACGTCTCGTTTGACGCGTTTGCTGGCACCTCGGCCTTTGCTTGTTTCTTCTTCTTGCTCTTGGACTCAGCGGGTAATGTTGGGTTTAAGGTAGCGGTGGAAGACATGGTGAGTGTGGACTGTAGATGCGAGCTTCAAGGTCTTAAGTGATGTGATATATGGTCTACAGATGGGTGTAGATATGAATCACTGTAAGTTTGAGTCGCACAGAGTAGATGTGAGTAGACCTAGGAGAGATTGTGGGAGGTTATGTTGGTATGTTTGATCGAAAACCTGGGGTGTAAAAAGTTCACTGTTTGGAGCTCTGCGCACTAGCGCGGCCTGCCGGACATTCGCTGCCAAGTCCGGTGTTCACTCAGCTTGTGCAACGCAAGGGCAACACCATAGGTCAAATATTACAGATGGGTTTTCTGATAAAATATCAGAGGTTTTGTTTGTACTGTTAGTACACCCATTGACATACCACAGGTGAATGGCACTGGACCAAGCCTAGGACACTGGGCAGTCTGAGACTACCTTATATATTGAGCACTCCTCGCACAGTCGTTGGAGCCATAGCTCTCGCTCACTCACACCTCACTCACTCAGGCGCACACGTCGAGGCCTAAAGTAGCTCCAAAGTTGCGGTTATTAACATCGATCAATTTGACAGACTGCACACTAGCTCGTACATTATTAAGACGCAAATGCGGTCTCCTATCCTCTCTTCGACGCAAACGACATGGATTTACGGACGAAATAACCCCATCACATGAACTCGTACACAGATCTCCCATCTGTTCGTTCCACTCCATAGCGTTTCGGGACTCGAAAGCCACCCGCTGCGAAAAGAATGAAACATTGACAAGGAGGAGGAGGCAGGTATGAAAAGGCGACAAGGAGAAATAAAGTCAATGACGACGCGGCGAATGGTGGTATAAAAGGCATGTTCCGGAATATGAAGATGGTATCGTATTAGAACCGAGGTTTATTGTAGACCGCTCGATCGAGAGATACTCAATCTGTGCTGGGTGGACTTGTCGTTATGCATTTGTTCGTTGTCGTAAATCTGTCGGCCGTAAAAGATCAAGAAGGTCGGGATAGAGGTCGTCATTGAAAGTTAAAGGAGAAAAACTTGGAAGAATATGCAGACAGGCCATCAGATGCTGCAAAATAGAAGGAAGATGATGGGAACGAGAGGTGAGAACACGCAACAGGTTCGAAGTATGTCGAAACAATGTTAAGACACCAACATTTCTCCGTATATGTCGACGGTGGTACGCCCCACCCATTATGTTTTCCTGATCCAATGTGACGATGGTGGGTAGCCCCGGTAGTGTTTCTACTTTCGTTTCGTCATCCTTCATTAGCTCGTCAATAGCACCAGCCCCATCCGATGCCATGGCCATCCCTCCATGATGGCCGCTGTCACTCAACAATGATTTCCACGCTCGACGCGGCTCTCAACTCGTCGCTCCCGCGGCCCTGATGACCGTTCTGACGTCCCCTCGAAAATCCAGAGCCTCTCTCTGACGGCGGTCCTCTCGGCTGTCTCATTGGCAACGCCTGGCCTCGTTCACGTGACTGTTCATCGTACGCAGAGCTGAATGACCGGTTGCTTCCGATGGGGCCTGTGGCTGATTGCGGAGGGTCCTGATCCCAGGAGAACATACCACGGAGGCGTCGTGGACTGCCGTTGTTGGGTCCTAAACCACCGCCCAGTGACATACCTCCGAAGCCATTGACCAGTAGACTTTCATCCCGAAGCGCCGATCCCGAAAGTGCAGGTGTCAGTGTGGGAGTACTGGACATGCCGCTGCCGGGACCATAATCCTGATATCTAGCGACGTTTGACTGCAGGGCGAGAGGAAAGCTCGCCGAGGACGGAACCGGAGAAGGCGTATACGATCGAAGATCGGCAAAAGATTTGGCAGCGCGTAAATTTTGAGCGGTGCCAAAACCACCAGGAGAATCTGGGATGCCCAGGAAGCCCGACGATTGACCGCGAAGCGTCCCATAAAGTCCGGGATCTGAGCCTCTTGCTTCACTAAAATCGATGGTCGCAGCTCGATTGAGGGCACGTCTCGAGGAATCGCCAGCATAGACCGTGTTGGAAACCTGGGGTATGGGCGGACTGGTGTTGCTTCCGGGCGGAGCGCGGAATACGTGCACTTGCCGTTGCTCTCCGTTGCCGCGAGAAACATGTGCTAGCTGCATGTGATGCGCCAACGTGTGCACAATCCGTCTTTGCTGGGGTGAGAGAGTCGACGCGAATATCAAAGCTTCCCTATTCAAATCATCCCTAAACAGGAGCATCTGGGAGTAAAACTGAAGTGTCTGCGGGTCGTTGAGATCGACGTCTTGAGAATGGTCAGCTCTACACTGACTGGCAACTCCGGGGAGTGTTACTCACCTGGCTTCGTGTTGCGTTGCGACACGGGAGATGGCGATGCGGCCGGGACATGCGACGACAACGAGGACATCGATGGTTGACTGTTCAGTTGCGATGCCACCATTGGTCGGTGTTGCTCTTCCAGCTGTCCACGCCTCTCTCTCTTCTCTCGTTCGATCCTCTCCCTCTCCTGCAGCGGTAGCATCTTCTTATACTCCACACGCAGTTTCCGTCCTTGCAATTCGAAGTGGTTCAGGCGATCGATAACAGCAGCCGTCTCTTCGGAGCTCGTAAAGTTCGCAAAGGCCAAGCCTCGAAAAACGCCACTGTCAAAGTGATAATTGAAGGCATACGGAAGTGGCAGGTTTAGATCGGTCATAAGCTGCACCAGCTGTTCTTTCTTGACGGCGAAAGGGATGTTCTTGATGACGATGGCGGTAGGAATAAGCTCTTCGTCAGCATCAGAACTCAAAGTCTCCGTCCGAAGCTGCGATCCGCCAAGCGATGGAACACCGAGGTTGGAGAATGGGTTCATGTTAGGCATGGGGTGTTGCTGATCAAGCCAGGTCTGTCACGATCATGGATGTCAATGTCAGCTACGTCGGACTGTATCTCGTTACAGTGTCATCAAGACGTACCGATGGAAGGGCGCTTCTCCCACGAGCAGATGCCTTCATGCGACCAGTGGCGCCCATCGCGCCTAGAGTATTGGCTCCACCGAATCCACCAGCATTCCAGGTCTGAGTGCTGGGCATGTCGTAGCCGTAGTTGCTAGCCTGCATCGTCGCATTGATTCGATCGTACCTGTTGGGTTCGTACCCTGCAGCATGATCGTCGGCAGTGTACAAGCCGGAGGGCATCTGTCCGTAGGCGTCGAACTGTCGCGACGACTGTCGATGAAGAGTCTGCTGCTGGTGACGATGAGAGCCTGGAGAGCGGGCCGACGGAGGTTCGTAGTACATGTCGGCCTGACTGAGATGATTGCCCACGTTGTACATGATGAAGGAGCAGCCGGCACGATTATGATTCGAGGACGGATTAAAAGCCGCTAGAGCCTCGCTCCCTCTGGGTAGTTGCAGGCGTGTATTATTGCAAGCAAGCTTGATTCCAGATTGGGCGCGCCAGGTAGCAGCTTCCAAGCTCACAGTGTTCCGTTTGTTCAGATGAGATTGCCGTAATTATGGTAAGGTAAGTTAGGAGTTGTGCTCAGTGGGGAGAGCTAATCGTTCTGAGAACGTCCACAAACTTGATTTTCGAGGGAGCGACCAAAGTTGGATGCGTTGCTAATCTTGGATGTTCGTGCTGCTTTGTTGTCGTTGTCGTGAATCATGCAAGGACATCAAAATCGTCACAGAGGGCAGTTGAAAAAAGGAGAGTGCGACACTAAGGATTTGAGCTGTGCAGGTAGTCGAGCGCAAAGGTGTGGTATAAATCGAATGTCCCGTATGTCTTGTGTGTGTGAGTGTGTAAGAGTGTCTATGATGTAGGCAGAGATGTAGGTAGAGAGGTAGATGTTGTCATGTATGTACGAGTAAGAGAGGTATTATTGTTGTGTGTCGGGTCGTTGCAGTTGCAGGAATGGAAGGTTGTGCGCACGTCGTTGACTTCGTCAAAGACTAACTTTATGTATGTTAGATTCGAGTTCCCTCAAGAGAAAGGAAGGTGTCTCCTTTGACTGTAAATACATGTGCAGTACCTTAAGGTATTATTCTGACCCTGACTTAGAAAGACATTGCATGATGTGAGTTCTGCAGTTTCTGCAGTTCTGGAGCTGACGGTGGAAGGAAGGAAGAAAGAGATGCTGTCGATCAGCTTCAAGTTCAGTTCAGGAGGAGGCAACATAAGATCATTGATCCCTTCCGGTCTAGCGGGTTATGCTAACAGCGACCAAACAGAGTAATGGACAGACAGCTTCATCGCTGATTGGATGTCATTACCATACCTTACACATCCACTGCACAAAGATCTCATCGACCATAATAATTGCTCTCTATTATAATCATACCATGATCCTTGGACTTGAAGAGCTTATTGAACAGTATTACGACTCTCCGTACACCTTCGGCTCCAACATGCTCTCCCACAGGGGTTTCTGACTTTCTCAGCATCCTCACCTCCCCAGTCCTTGTCAAGTCACATTTCGTTTGAAAGAGAGTTCCCTGCCGGTTGCGGGACGGGTCGAACAGCTGCTTTAAGGTACCAACTGAACTTTAGTCTGGTATAGGGGATTCTTCAGTTGACTACCTGTAAGTAAGGTAGGGTGAAGAAAGGGAAGCTTGTATAATATCATATCATATCATACCTCTCATCAACGTCGTGTAAGTCACGATGATCAAAGAATATCAAACGACTTCGCTCCAGGGTCCAAAACTCACCGCGATCCAGCACGCAGATCATCTACAGTAGAAAGCCCACTAGCCACTCGCCTCCCCCTAAAGCTTGCCAAAGCACGACGATGATGCATCAACATCAACAACAACAACAAGCCATCCATCGCACCCTTGCAGCGCATGCGTCCAAATACATTCGCCGTCCACTGGCCTCCCACCAGTTACTTCCCCTTGTATGTACTGTACCATAAGTTATAAACCAAATGCCTCACCTTGCGCCCATCAATATCATCCGAACCTTCGCCCTCCGACTGGCCAGTCGGAGGGGGGAGGGGGAGTGGCAATCCTTCCGCATCGGTCGGCCTGCATGAAGGGTGGACGCCGCCCGGCTTCGAGCTGAGTCCCGGTGTGGGTGTTGCGGTCGGTCATGTGATTTCATGGTGGGTGGGACGAGGGATTTGGTCGGATAAGGGTACATGTACTTCGTAGAGAGGTCTGCTTACCTACTGTACGTCGAAGCTTCCAAGGTTCCAAGATTGTCAGCAGACTTGTGCCATTTGTATTACTATAAACATGAGGTCGTGCAGGACTTATGCATGAGGCCATATCATGAATTGCGAAGTGCGGTAGTTACGGTATAAGTTACATATTACGGACTAAGTAAGTACACTGAATGGGCAACTATACTCATACAACAGAGGTCTCTGCTCCACCAGGGAGACACGCCTCTCAGCAAGATCCCATATCATAATCTTCGAAGAAATGCACACAATCATGAAAAGACATTATCAGACGTCCAATATCAACCACACCTCATCATCCCGACACGCTCGAAGCACCATCCATAGCCAAGACGGCAAAATGGCCTCCCACGACCGGCCGAGCGCGGTAGTCGAACGACTGACCCGTCCGGTCCCCAGTAACGAAGTAGCGATCACTAAACGGCGCGTCGTTCCGCCGGTCCGCCACGAACCCGTGCACGTCGTTGACGAACATGCTCTTCGTGTCGTTCCGGCAGTACGCCGCCGCGAAATGCATCCAGTCCGTCTTGCCCCACGGCACACGCGTGTCGAGCGGGACACCGGCCTCGCGGCGCTGCGAGGGGTAGTAGCTGCTTTGCATGTCGAAGGCGGAGGCGTTGAAGGTTCCGAGCTTGAGGTTGACGTCCGGGAAGAGGTTGAAGGCCGTGGTGAAGCAGGCAGCGTTGCCGTAGACGAGAGTGAAGTGCGTCTTGTTGGCGTCGGTGCCGAGCCCGTCGTCGTAGAGCTGGGTGGCGTATCCCATGCCGGTGTCGGAGTAGTTCTTCATGCCGGAGAGCTTTCCGAAGGCGTTGAGACCGACGGCCGCTTTGATGGCGAGGTTGGTCTGGTTGGCTAGGGGTCCGGCCCCGTCGTCGGTGGAGATTTGCGAGGATATGTTGAGGCCGTTCTGGACGAGGTAGTCTGCATAGCCTCGGAAGAGCGGGATGTACTTCGTGGCCCATGCCTTGTTCCCGGATGCGAAGACGTACGCGTAGGCGAGGATGAGGAGGTTGCCTGTTTCTTCAACCGGTTGCGCCTCGGCATTTTGGTCGTCGTGACCAGTGGCGTTAGGGTAGCGGCTACCAATGTCGTGAATGACATATGGCTGTTTAGTCACAGTCAGCTGGGCGTCGATCCCAGGATAGATGTAACCCTTACCTGCTTCCATCGGCCGGTAGCTAGGTACTGCACCACTGGCTCGAGTAGTAGTCTGATGTACTCCGGGTCCATGACGAAGAAAATAGGATAGGTTGGGAAGATAACATCCACAGTATTAACATTCCCGTCGCTGGAGATTTCTTTGACGAAAGCCATGGTGTCGTTTGTGTTGAGGGAGTCATTCGGAATAGTTAAATCAAGCGCGCCGTATGCCTGTCTGGTTGACAAGGTCACAATGTCCGAATAGTTCGTGCCGGCTGATGCGGACGCCTTGCCTGCAAGGCTAGTATCAAGACTTTGTGACTCAGTCTGAGCATCGGAAAAGTCGTCCAAAAAGTGCGTGATCGCCGACGTAGTATCACTGTATGTCGCGCGGTAGTATGCAGTGCGAGCGTTACCCAAATAGTTGACAGCTTCTTCGCGAACGTATCCGACTGCGAATGTAACGCACTTCTTAGTGCTGACCGTACCAAGATCATGAGCGAGGGCAACAACGCCTCCAGCGGTCCATGGTGGCTGTTGTCCAGTCAATGTACCGTTGATCGCAAACTGAGATCGAACGGTATTAGAGGGTCCAGACTGGGTAGATAATTTGGAACTGTTGGATGGCCGAGATGCATACACCGCCTGACCCCATAGGGCCTGGTCTTTGTCTTCAGAGTAGGTAGCAGCACCGTTCGCGGATAGCTGATGAAGAGACGTTGCGCCAGATGTGGTGTAGTTCCACGTGGTACTCGCCGACTGGCCGGTCCAAGTGTCATCGATGTCGGAGTACAACTGTACGCTGGCGCTGACATTGGTGCCAGAGGCGGAGACGGTCAAGTAACTGAAAGGTAAAGACTGGCGGACATAGTTTGCAGGCGACACCGGGGAGAGAAAGTCAAGCGTGAAGGAAGCACTCCCGGCTGTAACGGTGAAAAGAGTGTGGGTCGATGTGTACTCGGCGCTAACGACAGATGCCGGTTGCGTGCCATTTCCTGGCACAGGCACACCGAACAAACTATAAGTCTTGCCATCTACTCTGGCGAAGACGGACCATGTAAGGTTGGCACCGGTCCAAAACTGGGGTGAAGACGACGGTAGCGTATCGACAAGCCTCCCTGGCATCCATGCTGTTGCGAGGTGAGCATCCTCACCATTACCCAGCCTGTCGGAGACTCACCAGAAAGATACGGGTTTCGCACAGCTAAAGGATAGGACGGTGGCTGTATCGGCGTGTATGTCGGCGCCGAACCGACACTAGTAAGGAACGTAGGCAGTATCAACGCAGTCAGCAACACTTTGAGGTTGCGGTAGAACATCGTGCTAAAAGACAGTGGACTTGTACTGGTAGAAAGTTTTCAGAAAATATATGTTAGAAACGAGTTGTTGACCAGGACCGGCCTGCTGAATATGTCGAGAAGACTGTTGAAGCGTTCGAAGGAGTGGAAGCTGCGTTGCTGATGTCCATGGTAATCCAGTGGGCTATGCTTTCTTTATAGATCCACGATTCTCCATCCGAACGATGTCCACTGGAGAAGGAGCACCTAAGCCACGGAGGGCCATCTGACGTAAGACAGTTGACGCCAACAGAGTCATCAGCGCGCAGCACCTGGCCATGATGCCCAACCCCTTTTAACCCCACTGGCCAGACAATCTTGAGAAGCATGACAATCTCTCATCTCCGTGTGCAGGATGTTGGCAGATGGACAATGAGGTATCACCAGCGTCTAGGGCATCCCACAACGGAGTGCCCTAGGATCGGACCGTGGACGGAAGGGGACGATCATTGGGTTAGGATCTGATCGGCCGACGAGAAGAAACAAGGGTAAAAGACTCCGCTGGTCCATGCAACTGCATAAAAGACTCAGATGATAGTCAGTCCATAAAAAAGACTCAGATAGACTCAACATTAAGTGTTAATCTGAATAGTCTTTGTGTCTTAGAATGTGTTGACACATCAAAATGTAAATAAACATTAGAATAGTAAACAAACAAATAAACAATAGATATTTATGTGTTTAAATTGCTTTTATTTACTAATTATGTAATCTACAACATGTAGAGACATTATGTCTTATTTAATGACATGTATTGCAGTAATGAACTGCATTTTTCAGCTTTAAATCTTCATCAACATCTCTCAAATTATTCTGATGCAGCTTACACAGAGCACACATATTCTTCATTTAAATTTGTTTCTTTTTAGATCTTTTACAAGACACATAAGTGTGTAAAGAACTACACTTCATATTATTAATAAAATAGAGATTATTGACATTAATAGCTGTCATTAACTCAGAATAAATAGCAGTTCAGACTGTTATTGAGTGAATGAAAAGAAGATAGAGATTAAGAAATTAACTTAAAATAAAGATATAGATTATAATATAATTATAAAATATATTATTTTTTTAATAATAATAACAGAAGCAGATTCAAGTCTGTAGATTGATTATAAAGATTGAGCTATTTAACTAAATTATATATTTCTTAATAAGAGATCTTATCTGTATCTATGTAAATAAAGTAATTAACATAATCAATAATATAAAAACTGACTTATCTAATTGCTTTAAGCTCATTGTCATGTCTTTAAAATGTGTTTTGCACAGAAGAAAGTGTATAAAATGTTTTAAAACAAGATATTTATGATTTTTAGTCACTTATATCTTGTCTTCATCATTTTATATCATATAACATTCAAAAGCTTGACAATTAAAAGCTTATAATTAAGTTTTAAAATCTTATTAACAAACTTAATAATGTTTAATATATTATGACTGTAGCAATAATCAGAAAAGTGAGCAATAACTTAAAGTTGTGAATTTTAAGTAGTAAGAATAGTCAGTAAAATACTTTTTAAAAAAGAAGCATTTATTATTTATTAAAGTCAGTCTTTCACAGCTAATTTAATCTCTTACAGCTTTTTTATTTTTATTTTAAAGACTTTCACTGTTTTTACTTAAGCAATAACTCAGAAACAGAATCTTAACATTTTTTCTATTTTTTTTAAGAAGTTTTTATTCAAATAATGATAGCAATAAGTTCTCATTACTTAAAAACTCAACAATACATCTATTTATAATAGCTCTTTATTTTGATGTGACATTAAAATACAATTCTATATTTTTAAAATTATTTATTACAAATGCAAAAAAAAGTATTTTTATAAGTTCTGAAACTTATTTTTCATCATTATTTACATAAAAAGCAAGTTTCTTTCATCTACATTAATTATAATTGTCAGCAGCAAGATCTGCACAAAGTAAGCTTTTAAAAAGATGTCATTTACAGTAAGAAAGAGATAGCATTATTAAAAGAAGTAATTAAATTGTACTAAGTACACAAAATAGTGTTTAAAGTTGTTTATAAGTAGTGATTAATTTAGTAACAAAAGAAAAGAAAACTCATTAGTTATTAAATTAATTATAAGATTTATGTACATTTCAAAAGCTTATAAATATAGCTTCTACATATAGATTAATAATAGCTAAAAGCTGTATTATTAAACTTTTAAATTACTGTTTTGTTGAGAAGCAGTGTTCTAGCTGCTTTTATAAAGTAAAATAAAATTAATATCAAAGACTGAGTAAAGACTTTACTTACATTAACTGCAGTCAACATTCTTTTTACTTCTTCTGTAACTCTCTTGATCAAGATGTGTTCATAAACAACATAATTTAAAGATTTCACTAAATAACATAGTATAACATAAGTATTTACTTTCTTTTAATAAATTATGAGCTCAAGTTAGCAAGAAGCTTCTCAGAGAAAGTGTATACTTTTAGTGTGATGATAGTTAAGTATGTTAATTTTTAAGATTTATAAAAGATTTATAATAAATCTGACTTTAGCAGAATCAGCACACTGATGATAGCTATATATATTAATTATTAAGATTCACAGTTAATTCATCTTTAGCAGTATTACTGATTATTAAGATTTATAATAAATTTAATTTTAGCAGAATTAGCATTTTGCAGTAGTTGAGTATGTTTAATTTAGAAGATTCATAAAGAATTAATTTCAGTAAAAATCAGCATTTATAGTTGCTCAAAGAGCACTGTTCTTTGATAGCTTAATATGAGTCATTAAAATAAATAAACATTATTATTTTATAAAATAAAAGACATAAAAGCTTTTTATTTGTTTTACTTATATTATCTTCAATGTATACATCATTATTTTACTTTATTCACTTCTTATACTATATGTTAACTATCATCATCATAAACTTCAACAACTTCTTTATAAAGCAACAACTCATCTTAATTCTTACTTGCAAGAACTGTAATTAATGATTTATTTTTATAAAAAGATAACTGATAAAAGAAGATCTATAAAATATTGTTGAAGTCTTAATAATTAATATGCTAATCAGTAAATTTTTAAACTCATTTTTTCTCAGCAGTCTCAGCTTTAAAAGTCAGAAAACTGATGCAAAGATTTTATATTGATTTATTATCTGCATAAATGCAGATAATTAAGAATATTTAATGAATAAAATCAGTATAAAGAATGTTTAAAATACATTAAAGTTTAAGTATAAAAAAAAGCTGTAGATAACTGAGAAACAATATTTAACAGAGTTTGTTAAGTACAGAATGTCAGAGAATGTATTTATTAAAGAAATATAAACTTATTTAAGTAAACTTAATAAAAAGATTACTGCAACTCAGTCTGACATAATTAAGTTATTTAAATCAAAATGACAGTTTTAAATACTGCTTTAAGCATTATCAGTTAAGTACATTGTGATCTGCAATGTCATTAATACTCAGAATAATTTAGACATCAAGAGAGATTTATAAAAGCTTTAAAAAAAAGATATAATTTAAGATTAATAAGACTGTCATTGTTTTGTGAGCAGATAAACAGAAAGAAGATCAACATTTAATGAATTAAAATTGCAGTTTATTAAATCACTGTGTAGTTAATATTAAGTAACACTATTACAGATCATTCAGCTTAGACAGTAATTATTTTTTTGCTGTTTTATTAAATGCTTTCTTTATAACAATTTTTACTTCATTAAAGATTGTGAATTTCTTTCTGATATTAAGCAAAATATTTAAAAGAAGACAAGCAGATTAACTGTAATCAAGCTGTATAGATTAACTGCAGTTAAGTTGTATTAAAAGTCAATTTATAAAGAAAAAGAAAAGAAATACAGAGTTTTTAATGCAAAAATCAGTAATAATGACAATAATGACTTCTTCTTTAAATTTAAAAAGAAAAAGAAAGTTAATAATGAAATTGCTGCTCTGTTTAAGAAGATCATTAATAAGATATTTAAATCTAAATGAATTGTAGACTCTAAATTCTTCTCATATATAATTGATTAACTTTAACTTTTCAGTGATCTTCTTATATGAATGAGATGTTGACAAATTAAAGTTAAAAGAAAACATTTATACTCTTATTATTGTGAAGTAATCATTATACAAGTCAGATTAGAAAATTCTGTAAGACTGAATTCAACACTTTATGTATTTAAACTTAAGATCAATCTTCTATTAAAAAAGTAAATGTGCAAAATGAAACTGCATAAAAGCTTTAATCAACACTGTCTTTAAATGTATGATAAGTACAGCAAGACTATAATAGAAGTATTAAAACAAGATGAAGTCTATATAATTAAGTATATTGCAAAGAGTCTTAATGAATTTGCTTTAATATTTACAGTGTATACATCACATTCAGAGATCATCTTTTCTGCTGCTGCTTCAAATATAAGCTTATATATTTAAATTTATAAGTATAATCTCATGATCAACTTCTTAAACATTGACACTGCATCATTAAATGAAAAGATCAAGACTTACAGACTTTAACATTGATGAGTTGTTCATTTTGATTTCATAAAGTTGTATAATCTTTATAAAATGACAATTCTTAAAAAGTCAATTCTTATCATTGAGAACAACAAGAACATATGTAAGATTTATATTTTAATTAAGTTCATTAATAAGTAAGATTACACTGTAAATAATAGAAAGACTAACATTCTTGTTTTTGTCTTTATTAATATATATAACTTATTACTTTTGTCATTTAGCAAATATCAGTACTTTCTGAAGATAGTAGATAATCATTTCTGAAAGACATAAATGATATTGCTGAAACAACATAATGAGACTTTACAGACACTGTAAGAATGATAATTGAAGATTAAACTTTAAATTGATGTAAAGATTCTTGCTGTATAAAGTAACAATAAAATGAAGTTAAAGTTCACTTTAAATAACTGATGCAAGTCTTTTAACATTACATTGCAGTACATAATATTTTATATGTTAATTTAGAATAACATTGTTAAAAGAGTTATCTGAATCACTGAGAACTCAGTGTGCATCATAATTAAAGAAATACAACTATTAATAAAGTTCTGAGTGCAGACAGCACAGATAGATATTTATTTTTGTAGTTAAATAGCAATTAATTTCTTAATTAACAATAAGTAAATGACTCTTAAGAAAGCTTTCACTGATGTAAAGTCATTCATTAATTACATTTATATATAAAGATGTAAATGCTACAGCTACATTGATCTTAAGTTACTATCTAAAGATAGATATAATAAGTTCATGAATTAAGAATAAGTAAAAGTCTTTATGAATTATATTGAGAAAATCACAAAGCAGTATCAGCTTTAAGCTTTAAATCTTAAGTACATCATTAAAAATTACATTATAAAGTTTGCTAAAAGCAAGAAGAAAGATACTATTGATCTTAAACTGTAACAGTAAACATTAAATGTTTTTTTAGACAGAAGATTTATTAAATATTTATAAAAGAAGTTAATCATTGTGAAGATCACAGCTTCAGATCAGACATTTATGACTTAAAACAGTAAGATACAGTTTAACTTAATTATGATTAAGGCTGATAAGTCTTAAGATAAATAATATGAGATTAAGTTGATTGCAGTTAATTTAGATGAATCATTAAATAAAAAGATTAACATTAATTAAATTAAAACAATAATATTTAAAGAAGTCAGAATCTTTCTGTGTGTTGAGATCTTAAAATGAAAGAGAAATAACAATAACAATAATTAAGATATGAATAAGTTCTTAATTAAAATATTAAAAATTATATTGATATTTATGACATTCTCTATAGACAAAGAAGACTCTATGATTAAGTTTAACATTTTAATGTCTGTCATCTATGCTGAAGCAGTGAGAGACTTAATCTGAGAAGAAATGTAAAAATATATCATTTATGTAGAGCTGACAGTCTTGACAGTAAATGAAATATGAAAAGAAACTGTGTCATTAAGAAGAATTAACATTGTAATCAGTAAATAAGTCTTTAAACTTAAACTGAACATTAATAGATTCTTAAATAAGCTTAAGACAAGACTTGTGACAAGAGACTTCTCATAAATATATAATGTTGATTATAAAAATATCTGTTAGATATATAACTCATGATAGCTATGCTATTAGTGTGGTGCCACCTTTTAACAGGTTATGAGCCCAGGTTAGTGCGTGATAACTTGCGTAAAGTGGCGCCTAGGCCACCTCTGCCGGTGGTTCAAGTCCATGGTGAGAGAGTAAGTCCAAAAGGTCACAAGTTCAAACCGCTGTCTGTGTGCACCCTTTACACCTGCAGGTCAGTTGCGGGCCGATCGCGGGTTAGGGGAAGTGTTAGATATATAACTCACAATAGCTATGCTATTAGTGTGGTGTCACCTTTTAACAATATCTTTATTTTTATTATTAAGTTTAACATTCTGCAAATCTTTTTAACTATTATCACACTCAAGAATCTAGAATGTCATCAAATAAATATTAATAATATCTTCATGAAATTCTTTCTGAAAAAAACAATCTATATAACATTTTCTTTTAAAATCAATATTGCATCTAATTATGTTCTGCACATACTGCACAGTCTTTATGATCTTAAATAAGTTACATAAAATTGATATAAACAATGTGTTACTGAACTGCTTAAGTTAAATTTTTATTAAAGCAAAACTGATTTTTATTTTCTTCTTTATAGCATTAAAAGAATTATGCTGCTTCTTTATATAAATAATATTATTATAACTTTAACAAATCTGTTATATATTCTCTGATTTAAGCAAGCTCTTGTGAACATATTTAAAGTTAAGAACTTAAGAAAGACACAGAAAATTCTTAATATTTAAATTATATATAATTGCAAAATGAGAATTCTGCATCTAAATCAGACTCATTACATAAATAAGATATTAAAGAATCTTCATATATAATCTGATAAGTATAGAATCATCAGCATTGCATTTAATAAATATAATGCTCTTTATTCTGTTGATTTAACTGACTAAAGAATAGATTAAAGACAGTATTAACAGATAATTAAAAGTTTAATGTATATGACAATTTATACTTAATTAGACATCATCTTCACACTGAATTAATTAAGTTAATATCTCAGCAATTCTATGAAGCATCATGAACACACACTTAAGAAATTACTGCAGTATGTAAAATTAATCATCAATCTCAGCATTATGTACAGTTTTAATGAAAATTAAGTAATGCTTAAATACTTTAACTTTAACTATGCTTTAAATAAGCAGAATTAGAAATCAATTTTAGAGTGTGTCTATATATTTAAAGATAAATTAATGTTATAAATAAATTAAAAATAGAAGTCTATCATTATCTTAATCACTGAGATTAAATATATAATCATATCAATATGTATAAAGATTGAGATCTGACTTGAATAAATATTAAAAGACATAAATATAGATAAATATCTTGAAGTCAATTTATACTGTGTAAGCATTCAAAAGAATGAAGCTCATTAAGTATTTTTATTTATTTAGCTTAAAAAAGACAATTAAGTTGTCTTGATCTTAATTAAGAATATATATATACATAAATGATTAAAATATATTAATATCTTTTACTACAACATCTGCAATCTGCATAAGCACAATCAGATTTAAATAAACTTTATATTCAGTTAAGAAATAATTGCTGACAAGCTTATTAAGTTTCTGTTTAAATAAATCTTTAAGTGATTCATTAAATTCATAAAACTTACTGTTAATGATTAATTAAACTTTTAAATGATTTGTTAAACTCTTAATGATGTATTTAATTATTTGATGTTTGCTGTCAGTAAGAGTTAATAGATGCAGTCTCATCAAGTAAAAATGTTAAGAAGTGATGTTTTAGCTATTTTTATAAAGTAAAGTAAAATTAATATTAAAAGTTAAATGAAGACTCTATTTACATTAATTGCAGTCAACATTCTTTTTACTTCTTCTGTAACTCTCTGAAAAAAGATGTACTCATAAATAACACAGTTTAGAAGTTTCACTAAACAGCATAGTATAGCATGAGTATCTACTTTCTTTCAATAGATAAGTTCTTAATTAAAATATTAAAAATTATGCTGACATTTACAGCATTCTCTATAGACAAAGAAGACTTTATAGTTAGATCTGACATTCTGACATTTGTCATCTATGTTGAAGCAGTGAGAGACTCAATCTAAAAAGAAATGTAAAAGAATGTTATTTATGTAAAGCTGACAGTCTTAATAGTAAATGAAATATAAAAAGAGACTGTGTCATTAAGAAAAGTCAACATTGTAATTAGTAAATAAATCTTTAAATTTAAGCTGAACATTAATGAATTCTTAAATAAGCTTAAGACAAGACTTGTGACAAGAAACTTTTCATAAATATATAATGTTGATTATAAAAATATCTTTACTCTTATTGTTAAATTTAACATTCTGTAAGTCTTTCTGACTATTGTTATACTTAAGAATTTAAAATATCATTAAGTGAATGTCAATAACATCTTTACAGAATTCTTTTTAAAGAAAACAATCTATATAATATCTTTTTCTAAAGTCAATGTTGCATTTAATTATATTTTACACATACTGCACAGTCTTTATAATCTTAAGTAAGCTGTACAGAACTGACATAAATGATGTGTTATTAAATTACTTAAATTAAGTTTTCATTAAAGTAAGACTGATCTCTGTCTTCTTTTTCACAGCATTAAAAGAATTATGCTGCTTCTTTATATAAATAATATTGTTATAACTTCAATAAATCTATTACATGTTCTCTGATTTAAGCAAGCTCTTATGAACATATTTAAAGTTAAGAACTTAAAGAAGACACAGAAAATTCTTAGTATTTAAGTTATATATAATTGTAAAATGAGAATTTTGCATCTAAATCAGACTCATTATATAAATAAGATATTAAAGAATCTTTATATGCAATTTAATAAGTATAAAGTCATCAGCATTTTACTTAATAAATATGATGTTTTTTGTCTTGTTAGCTTAACTGATCAAAGAATAGATTAAAGACAGTATTAATAGATAATTAAAAGTTTAATGTATGTAATAATTTATATTTAATTAAACATTATCTTCACATTAAATTAATTAAATCAATATCTCAGTAATTCTGTAAAGCATTATGAACATATACTTAAGAAATTATTGCAATATATGTTAGATATATAACTCACAATAGCTATGCTATTAGAGTGGTGCCACCTTTTAACAGGTTATGAGCCTGGGTTAGTGCGTGATAACTTGCGTAAAGTGGTGCCTAGGCCACCTCTGCTGGTGGTTCAAGTCCATGGTGAGGGAGTAAGTCCAAAAGGTCACAAGTTTGAACCACCATCTGCGCGCACCCTTTACACCTGCGGGTCAGTTGCGGGCCGATCGCAGGTTAGGGGGAGTGTTAGATATATAACTCATGATAGCTATGCTATTAGAGTGGTGCCACCTTTTAACAATATATAAGATTAATTATCAATCTCAATATTATATACAGCTTTAATGAGAGTTAAGTAATACTTAAATACTCTGACTTTAACTATGCTTTAAATAAGTAAAATTGAAAATCAATTTTAAAGTGTATCTATATGTTTAAAGATGAATCAGTGTTGTGAACAAGTTAAAAGTAAAAGTTTGTCATTATTTTAATTACTGAGATTAAATACATAATTATATTAATATGCATAAAGACTGAGATCTAACTTGAACAAATATTAAGAAACATAAATATAAGTAAATATCTTGAAGTTAACTTACACTGCATAAGCATTTAAGAGAATGAAATTCATTAAATATCTTTATTTATTTAGCTTAAAGAAGACAATTAAGCTGTCTTGATTTTAATTAAGAATGTATATATATATAAATAATTAAAGTACATTAATATCTTTTATTACAACATTTATGATTTGCATAAACACAATTAAATTCAGATAAACTTTGTGCTCAATTAAGAAATAATTGTTAATGAACTTATTAAGTCTCTATTTAAATAAATCTTTAAGTGATTCATTAAATTTATAAAACTCACTGTTAATGATTAATTAAATTTTTAAATGATTTGTTAAACTCTTAATGATGTATTTAATCATCTGATGTTTACTGTCAGTAAGAATCAATAGATGCAGTCTTACTAAGTGAAAGTGTTAAGAAATGATGTTTTAGCTGTTTCTATAAAGCAAAATAGAATTAATATTAAAAATTAAATGAAGATTCTATTTATATTAACTGCAGTCAACATTCTTTTTACTTTTTCTGTAACTTTCTTAATCAAGATGTGCTCATAGACAACACAGTTTAGAGATTTCACTAAATGATATAGTATAGCATAAGTATTTACTTTCTTTCAATATATTTAAAAGTTCTTATCTGATCTGCTGAGCTATTTTATAGCTCATTATCTTTTTAAAGTGAATTCATAGACAATTTATAATATTATAAAACTTAATAATTTTCATAATACATAAATATCTTAAAGCAGTCTTCTGTACTCAGCTTTAACTGTAGAAGACTGTTCACTTCTGTATATTTATTTTAATGCAGATGTGTATCTTCTTCAGTGTCAATATAATTATCACTTTATTCTTTAGATTTATTTACATTTTTTATGTGCAGATCAGCACACAGCATTTATATATAATGTATGTTGAGTGCTTTATTGATGTTTTGAATGCAAATTTAAGAAAGAAAGTATTAATTAACATAATAGTTGATGTAAAAATAGAACTTACTTATTCTTAATAAATTAATTGTTTATAATCTTGCACAGAATCTGTCAATTAAGAAAGACTGTATCTTCTGAAGAAGTAGACAGCTTTGATAAAGCTGACATTGTAATGTGATGTTGATGACAGTGAGATGAAAGTGTGTGAATGATGATGAGATTGAAATACATTGAATGATGAATGTAAACATCAAATGCTTAATGACAGTGATGTGTTTACTATAGACAAAGAATTAGCGCTGAAGTAAAGTCTATCTGAGTCTTTTTTATGGACTGACTACCATCTGAGTCTTTTATGCAGTCACATGGACCAGCGGAGTCTTTTACCCAAGAAACAATGGCCTTCATCTCCAATCAGCTGGCATGTATCATTTTTAGCGCTGCCTAATGGACGGGAAAACGGTTCTTTGACCTACCAAAGCGCCTCCCTTGCAATTTGTCAGGTAAAGTTGTATTGTGTCAGGTCAGGTAGGTTTCGACAGCAACATGACATTCTGCAGATGCGGTCATATGGCACTTGTTGTTGACCCGACGAGTGCAACCTCATCTACAGTTTCTGAGATGGCCAGAATGACTTGAAAACGGACACATCTATACGTGTCTCCAGTATACAACAAGGTAAGGTAGGTAAGGTAGAGATTGCCTTAGTCAGGTAAGCCAGCGCAACCACCGCAGTACATAAGCGGGGTAGAACAACAGAACACCCCACAATGTCTCATGATGTAAGGGTCCGAGTGTTAGGCAAGGTATCTGTACCTTACCTTTAGGTAGCTTCCGTCAGAGATTGAGAAGATGTGGTCAAGGGAGAAGGAGTTCGCTACGGATACCTTAGAGAAAAGGTAGGTAAGGTATCCATGCTCGGAGATGAACAGTTGACTTGCAAGCACGAGGACAGGCCAAACGCCCAGATGGAACAAAGGAGATGCTCGAAAACAATGACAAGTCGAGATGAACTGAACATGAGAGATGAGGTGTCCTTACCTTCCGAGAAAAGAAGGTACTAAGATAAAGTTACCGTGGATACAAAGACCTACCTTAAGATAGGCCCATATGGCATGATGCATTGAAGCGATGAGAGATGACACGTTGTCGTATTACCCTCAAGATTAACAGACTTCAAGCTTCCGTTAATTGATGACGAGCATGAGACGCTCGCCATGCAGCCACAACCGCCCTCTAAAATAAGGTTAACGTCAAGGCCAAGGCTTGACCCTTCACTTTCAGAACCTTGGTAAGATACAAAATAGGGAATGTAACTTACTGTATCTCCAAACCTTGCCATGACCCTTAGTTGTGGAGGTCATTGAAGATCATCCAGTCGCCCAGTCGGTAGTACCGCGTAGTGTCAGTCGCAAAATGAATGGAGGAAATGTACGCCATACAACCCCAGGATTTGTTTGATCGTGATGCCCCTTATACTACGGCAAACTTGCGCGAGCGAGTGGAAGAACGGTGCGCATCCCGGTCTTAAGTGGAGTTTTGTTGGCTCGGCTGACTCGGTCTCATGGGGACGAATTACCTACGATAGCACTTGAAATCTGCAGGTGTCGCTCTGAATGGTATTCACAACCGAGGACCACCGCCAAAGTCATTTCTCGCCCTAATGACAGTTTGCTGTTGAAATCCTTCGGTGAGATGTCATCCCCGCCCTGCCCAGTACACCGTGGGTGCAGTCTGAACGACCTCGGAACAGCAACTTCCCTCTTGGTTCTCCCACCCTGGCGGCAGCTCGCTAGACACGTTTCGCCGGTAAGGTACATTCGAGGCAGGATTCCGCATGAGGAAATCGGCCGGGCGGAGGTGGACCTCGTGCTACTTCATCCAGGACGGGCGGACCTTCACGCGCGGGTGATGTGTCAAGCCGAAGACGGTCCAGACGACAATATCCTCGGTTTCCACGTTCCCGTGGCGAGCAGCAGCATCAGTGACGCCGTCACCCTCGGATTCGGATTGATTGGTGAACTTTGCCCCTGCCAAATACTCTCTGTCGCGGTATTCTTCACCCATACATGGTGCTGGGCAAACTGTGCTCGCTTATTGTGCTCGCTTTGCAACGACACTGTTGGGTTGTGCGAGAAAAAGTTGCGATGGTGAGGTTGTGAACTTGTAGCTTACGGATTTTCCGGAGACTCTTGAACATGCTCTTTCAGAGCGTGAAACTTCTAACCATTCAAACGTGGTGATGGGTTTCGAGACGACTAGAGGGCCGCTACCTCAAGGTTTCCTGTGCTGTAAGAATGGAAGTGGTAAGGAATCTTCTTGGGGAACCGTGTCTCGCGCGCCATCTATGGCTGGATCGATACGGAGACAAACCAGGTGCTGGGCAACGACGCCCGGCGCAACGACAGTACCCCAAGGTGATACCTTGCCACGATCAATGTTGCCGACGGAGACGATACCAGTAGCTTGGGTTTCGATGGTGATGCCGCCCGCTTGGTCGAATTCCTAGCTGGAAACGTATTTATATGATAAACTGAACGACCAACGCTCTGAATCTAGCAACGACTCGTCTGAGAGCGGAAATCAATCTTTGTGAAAGCCCCCATTGTCCTGCTCGGAGTTTCAACCCACACCCTTGGAGATCGTGGGTTGATCGGATGGTGTAGCCATCACTGCATCAAGGTTCTGTAAAGCCCCTTGACAGTCACGGCTGAGTTGAAGGTTATTTGCAGTACGCCCAGCGCCACCATCTCGAAAGCGAAAGCTTGCTTGCACTGAAACGGTGGCCGTGGATCACCGTCGGGTACGGTTGTCTCGCTGAAGCTAAGATGGTGAAGCACGCTGCGGCCGTCGGAGCGGACATCATGAATTGTTGCTCCCTCATGTGGATTGACTCCGACCCTAAACAGCCAATTTTGCCATTCCACTAGACTCTTGTTACTGACCTTGAATCGTGGAGCTTCAGGCTGCACCACCTCAAGAGATTTCAAATCCGTCCGCATGCCCCCTTCCACGAACTCCGGTACATACTCTGAGGGCACACAGTGGTCCAGGACATTCGGCGCTACCGCATCGTATCAGATGCCGTCGTCCTTCCCAACAATAGCCAGCTTCTCCACTCTCACTACCTCAGACGTGTGGTCTCCATTCGTGCGACAATGGGAGGCGAAGAGCCATAATGAACTAAGTCGGGATTGCCATTCCTGGTCTCGCGGGCAAAGCAAAGTCCCTGAGTATAGCGCTGATTGTCTTCGCCGAGGTCGGGTCCGCCATATGGCCAAGGATCAAAATAATGTTGATCCCTTTTTTGAAAGTTTGAAGTTTGCGATAGCTTCTGTCACAAGGGACGACGCAAGACAAGCACTCTCAAAGACACAGAAACTTTCCAAATTAAGTAGTCATTCTCAGACTAGACTGATGGGTCTTATCAGCGAGTCTGTGCAAAATCTTCCTCTTCCTATTAAGGTCGACCAGGGACTCTGTGTACTCATGGCCCTATCCGTACGCACCGGATCGTACGGTACTCTTGCGACCGTGCTGGCCTTTGAGTTCGGCTCCTTACAAAGCCATTGTGTTCAACATCATAATAGGCCAGCAGTTCGGTCAAATTGAGGTTTAGGATTTCGCGAGCGGCATCCAGCCTTGAGGAGGGTCGCGGAGAAGTGAAGAGGTCTAGGTACCGACGGTAGTTCTACAATCCCGGAATAACGCAGTGCCATACATACTGGCGAAGATGCGGTCCATCGTGTAGGGAATATTGATGTTGATTGATAAGCACTATACCTAGGTAGGGTTGGAGGTGAGTTCAGCTCGGCCAGGTAGGTCAACGCTAGGGGCCGCGAACGGCGCTAAGCCCTATCAAGCATGGTCCTCCACTTACGCAGAGGGTTAGGTTATCCCCAGGGCATGAGGGTAGAAAGATCAAGGAGAGCGTGAAAGTAGGTGGTAGGTAGGTATGATGTCGAGAGAACAGAGTTCAATCCCTTTCCTTCAGCATATTGGCATGAAACATTTACTCTGAACCTTTCTTGGTCTGGCTGCTTTCTTGGAAATAGGACAGCCTGATCCATGCAGTCCGTTGGTGCCTATTCCTTACATCGCTGCGATCCTCTTTCAATTCATCGCACTTGATTGTGAACAACTCTCTATTACGTTCTCTGCAACGCATCCCTCACATGTGAATACTGAATTCTGGCATGCTCCATAATCGCTGTGTGGATCCATAAGGAGCAGAGCGAGCTAGCTAATAATACAGACACGTAAAGATCACCTCGCCCGTTTCCGTCTATAAGTTTCACTTCTGTTATCCTGCCAGACCAAGCCAATAGAGTGGGCAGGGTATGGCTTGGCTTGCACTCTTCGGCCCACTCGCTGAGCTCTAGTATGGAGTCAGAAAAAAGAAAGAAAACAGTTAGCCAAGCCAGAACAGAACAGGGAGCTACTGAGAACTGAGAAGCCCAACCCCATCCACGAATACTAAGGACCAAGAAAAACCCCTCGACCCATCAGCCATCAGACACCTTTGCGAATCCCCCCGTAACCACCCATGCTTTTGGCGCTTCAGGTATCGGCCTTCCCCTTCTTTTTCTGCTCAACTTTGAGCAGCAGTGCCCGATTGATATGCGGCAAGACCCCCCCGAATGCAATGGTCGCTCGGATCAGGGTGTCCAATTCCTCGTCGCCGCGGATGGCTAATTGCAGGTGACGCGGCGTAATGCGCTTGACTTTAAGGTCTTTGGCCGCGTTGCCGGCTAGTTCGAGCACTTCGGCCGTGAGGTACTCGAGCACAGCGGTAACGTATACTGCGGCTGCTTTAAAGTTAGTGGTGGTCTTGGTTCCGGTCAAAGGGGAATGGGAGGGTTTCGTACCTTTGGCGCCGACGCGCATCTTGTTCTGAGTGTTATTCCGGAGAAAGCGTTTGACACGACCGCAGGGGAACTATAGATCATTACTGTCAATATTATAGTTTGAGCATATGTGAGAGACTGTGCTTGATGATGAGGTAGTGATGTAATACGCCACGGAACGTAAAAGGCCCAATCTGGGAAGCGAAATGATACAGTTGTCTGTACGTGTGATGACTAGAGCAGATGTTTCTGCGAATTAAATGATAATCAAAGACCTTTCCAACGCCGAGGTGTGTAACTCGAACGGCGTTATCACGAAGTCAGTGACGCGCCCATGCCAGCCTCCTCGTGACGTGATCGCAAGTAGTCTGGGATAAGGGGAACGCAAGTAGAGAGTGTTCACCGACCTGTAATCCAGCCTTTGCGCTGTGCGACGTTTGACTCTTGCCCGTCGTTTCCTTCGGTCCCGCCTTTCCACCCGTGGATTTGCCTTTACCACCTGCCATTTATGCGTTATCGAGGCTGATGGGTTCGATGTCGTTTTCGAAGTATCAAACGGTTGAATGCGATTGCGATGATGGTAATGGCGAGGTTAGAAAGTCGTGGCGTTGTGGAGTTTTGGGTCTTATCGTCGTGGGGTGAATGAGAATGAGGCGATGTTGTTGTGATTTCGGGATCGCGTTCTTCATTGAAGAACGGCCCGGGCTAGTAGCCGGTAGCGCCGTTTGTAAGTCGCACGTGACTCATACCGGGCTTGGCTTAAGATGGAAGACGGGAATGATAGGGCTTAGAAGCCGAGCCACGGATTGTGGCACGGATAGTCCGGCTCTTGTTGAGTGGATCATCAGCATCCCTCTCATTTTCCAACATTCCAGCTGTCGAAGATTCGTCAAGGACAAGTCCAACCGCTACAAATGACAGCGGAGCTTGTACCATCGTTTGTAAGGGGCCTCTCTATTAGACTCCAATTTGCCGTGTGGTAAGTCGTATTGCGGTCCGGGTTAAGACCTCTTGTGGGACGAGCCACAGTGTTGTATTCAGACTCTTTCTTCTTGACGATTGTAATCAAGCAGCTGCTATCGTCTATTGTGCGTCAGTGATGTACGATCGTTTACCTAAAGTTACCCAGCACGAGGATATACACGGATGAGTCAGCAGGTAGGAAGTTACGGCAAAAGCAGACACAGCCTCATTGGTTTGAACCATTCGTAAAGAGTAATATTATGATCATTATTAAGTGGAAAGCCGCTTTCTTCTATAGCTGCTGATAACCACACTGATGCTACTTCAAAGATCTTCTTGATTGGGCTCAGGACTTTACATAAGCCTTCACCACCGCATCCAACGTATCCACCGTGAATTCGTTGACTTCTAACATCAAAGCTTTCATATCTGGTCGGCGCAAGAGCGCTTTCACATTCTCTCTCACAACTTTGCGAACAATATCTCTTAAGCCGCGGTCCGAATCAGGCGTTGAAGTGTATATCTCTCTGATCGCCAAAGGAAAGCCATCGTCCTCCCACCCCTTATCGACCGTCCCGTCAAACTTCTCCCGGGCAAGAACCTTGAGACTGGGAATGTTGTAATTTTCGGCAATGGTGTAGACTTGAGCATCTATGAGAAGGGCAGGGTGTCCGCCACAGTCTAGCGGTGCGTCGGAGTAATCAAGCTTGTAAAGATACCCTATCATCTTTTCAACGACGATGGGATCATCATCTGGGAGGGGTATTTCCCTGGATGCCGCTTCCTGTGGTGCATAATCAATACAACAGTCGCTAACGGCAAGGCAATCAGAGTCTGTTGCCGGGTCATGTACTCCGCACTGCGATTGCTCTTCTTGCTACTCCAGATGTGAGTACATCATGGCAAGGAGGGCTATAACATACCTTGAAGCATCCGTCGCAAGCAGCAGCGAAGAAAGTGGAACGCGGACAGACCACGGCACGGTGGACTTTAAAATCACGGTCCCGGCAGCGAATGGTCAAGTCGGAATACTTTGTGGAGTCGTAGACGCTGCTCAAGCTTAGTAGTTATCATCCCACATCGCGATACATGGTCACTTACCTTGCTAAACCAGCCATCAAAGCATTCTTAGAGCTTTGGGACATGATGGACAGAAGATGTGGGTACGGAAGTTCGAAACGACTACAGGAACTGAGCTTTGGGAACCAGTGATAACTTATATGGAAATATCCTGGTCGTGCTGGAATTGATACAGGGAATGACTGAAGTCAACCCGGACAACCCAGATCTAGAATCGGTAAGATAGAACACGAACACCAGCACCATCAGCGCCTTGGACTTCTTTCACAGATCAAAGCACTCTTTGAGGATGCAGAAAAGGCCAAGCGCAACAGCTTGGTCTGTCAAGTGAGACCAAAGATGTCACATCTGAAAGAATTGGGACTGCCACGAATGACCGAAAGATATACGGGATAAGATAAGTACCTTAAGGTAACCTTTAAGGTAGAAGCGCTGACTAAGCTACCACAATGCCTTCAAGGTAAAAATAATCAAGGGATGACGAAGTGCTGGAAGTACCATAGAGTTGTGTAAGGTAAGGAACAGTGTCTGTGAGCGAGACCTTGACTAATTGACATCAACCCTTTGCCAATGTGTTGCATCAATGAACACCATGTCACCATATGTAACTGATGAAGCCTAGCATGACTCTCTAGCAGTCTTTCTTTCGCGCAGGTAACACATCGATTGACGATATGCCCTCGTACATGTACGCTCTGTCATCAACAACCATCGAACAATTGCAGGCCAGGAGCGCTTCTCAACCCAATCTGTGGCTTCCCGAATCATTGTAATTCAGGACGGACAATACTCCTTTATACAGGCCGACAGTCTCACTTTGGGGCCTGGAACAATAGATTAATCCGGAACATCCTCATACCGCCATCCATTGTCGAACACATTCTCCTCAAGTGCGCCCGCTCCGATCTGGCACGTTAAATCGTCTGCCTGCCGCCTATTCTCCTGTATACACCGCCGCTCTTTCCTAACCCTCCCAGAAAGTGCGAGCTTGACTGCGGAGATACCTGCTGTTGAAATCTATCAAGCTCCAGTACAAGCCCGAGGGCTGCGGGCTGGCAGGAATTTCAAACAGCGGTTACCAGGAACAAATCGACACCAGCGTTCAGACTATTAGATTCACTACTGACGATAAACACTCCGTCCACACATCATCGTCGACAGTTATGCCCCAGGCTGGCACTCGGAAGCGACCAGCCCCCGGAGCCTCGCCGCTGATCCAAGAACAGTCGATGGACTTTCCATCCAAGTCACCTCAGCTATCCAATGATCAGTTTTTCAGATGGGGACATAACCTCCCGGTAAATGAGACGTCAGCCTACCCCGACCCTACGGCAACTTATACTCCCAGCATCTACGCAGGCTTAAGTCAACCCCAGGGGATATCAGCCTCCCAGTCTAATCAAATCGCACGACGACCTCCGAACCAGCAGTTAGTCGCTAGAGGACGGACGATAAACGATACAAGCAGTGATCAATGGCTGGGATTGGGTGATGTCACGACACCGTCCTCGACTGATGGCTGGGCGAACAATGACGAGGACTTGGAGCAAAAAGCATTGATCGCGAAGAGAGATGCTCAGGCCAAGAGAAAACCCATCCCTCCTTTTGTGCAGAAGTTGAGCAGGTAGGTTTATCTTTCTACACTGGCGTTGCGTTGCGCTAACTAGACCTTCATCCAGTTTCCTAGACGAATCAAGAAACACAGACTTGATACGATGGTCAGATAAAGGCGACTCGTTTATCGTTCTGGACGAAGACGAGTTTGCGAGAACACTCATACCCGAACTCTTCAAGCATAACAACTACGCCTCATTCGTCCGGCAGCTCAACATGTATGGCTTCCACAAAAAGGTAGGGCTCTCCGACAACTCAATGCGAGCAAGTGAGCGGAAGAACAAGAGTCCCAGCGAATATTACAATCCATACTTCAAGCGCGGACATCCAGACCTGCTATGGTTGATTCAAAAGCCCAAAAATCCCCTTGGCCCGGGAGTGAAAGGGACGGGAAAGGGGGGAGGGAGAGTCAAAACGGAAGACCGAGATGGTGTTCTGGAGGATGAAGGGGATGAAATCTTTGATGCTGGTAGTCCTGCACCATTGAATATGGCTACGGGGGACAGTGGGCAGCATCGGGCCGAGGGTGGGAGGGCTGGGCGAACTCCACTGTTAATTAGTCAAGGTGTCGGCAGTCTTCCACAAGAGCAACTCTCGGCAGTCCACCAAGAGTTACAGGCGATACGACATCAGCAGCAGGTCATTTCTGGTGCTATCAATAAGATTAGGAGGGAGCATGAACAGCTTTATGGCCAGGCAGCCGCTTTCCAATCATTACATGACCGGCATGAGAGCTCTATCAACGCGATCCTGACCTTCCTTGCGACTGTGTACAACCGAAGTCTGGAAGGTCAACGGGGCCAGAATTTCACAAACATGTTTGCTGGAGCTATACCCCATGACAATCAGGGACAAGGCAACATAGTCGACATCGCCGACTTTGGCAATCAGGAGCCGACTGAGCCGCAAAGACCGTTTCGGAAGCAGCCCTTGCTCCTCAAAGCAGCTCCCATATCAGATCATGGGAGTCAGGACGGTCGTGCATCTACCACTTCACCGGCTGCATCTGCATCAAGTCCACAGCCACAGCCACAGCCACAATCAAGAAATCTCGCGGAACAGACTCAATACTACCGGGATCAGACTAGGCCACGAGCGCAATTGGGGGCTACCCAAACTTCCTCAAGTACACAAGTTCAACTCCATACCCCCCAAGATGATCTAAGACAAATACCGGAAGCAGACATTATGGCCATGATCAACAATGCCAACGCCAACAACAACAACACGCTGGGAGGCTCAATGGATTTCCCCGCCGCCCTATCACACTTCGAAAACTCCAACGGCAATTCCCCCCTTACCCAAGGCGAACGGGCCGACGTCCTGAAGCTGATCGCCAACGGGACCAACAACGCTCAAAGCGGCAGCAACAACGCGCTCACCTCGCCCAGCCCGCCGCAGATGCCGAGTATGCAACTGTGGCACAAGTCCCGCGACGAACTCGACAAGCTCGCCAAACTCCAGGCCGAACAAGACTCCAAGGTCCACAACCTCACCACCATCTTGCAGCCCCTCAGTCCGAGCGGCTCCATCCCCGGCCTGTCCGGCGATCAATACTACGGCGGCCAGAGTGGCGAGCACGGAGACGCCGGCCTGCTGGATTTCGATCAGATCTTCAACAGCGGCGATTATTTTACGGATCAAGGTAGTGACAATGGCGCCGGCAGTTTCGATCTCGATTTGAACAACAGCGGTAACAGTAACAACAACCACCTCAATGACGCTGGGATCGAATTCAGCTTCGACGACCTCGGCGCCGGGCCGAATGGCGTCGGCGAAGGCAACGCGGGCGATGGCATCGGTCGGATACTGGAGACCGTCAACAGCAGCGAGGCGACGAGTCCGGCCAACACGGCTGACGACGCGATGCAGGATGAAAGTGCGAGTCCGAGTAAGAGGCGTCGGCGGAACTGAATTGAGGATAGCTCTAGAACGCATTTGGGTTTGGCGTCGGTCATGGGCATGGAGGGAGGCAGGCAGGCATGGCGCGCTTTGGTGAGCGGAAACCTGGGACATGGATATGGATGTGAAATGTGGTAGATATGGGAAGGCAGCGTCTGCGTTGTTGTGCATTTTCCCTGGAGTTAGTCTCCTCATTAGCGGTGGGAGGTGGATTTCACGCAGATCTTCTGCCATAGAGCTCATGATGATGTGGCCTTTTCACATACCGGGTCTGGAAGGGCTAAGGTTATGGAGTAGTCAGCTTTCTCATTGATCCCAATCTAGATTGAGCTTGAAATCGTCTAGCCAGAACCCATCCACAAGCGCATTTTACCGGCGACGAGGACCACGATTATGATGATGATGTACATGGCCGTAAAAGCAGCCAAGCGCAGTCCGACCCATGCAAACCACCTACCCCCTCCCACCGCCACCCTTCCTCGCCCTACGTCCCTCCTCCATGATCTCCCTCCCCTTCTCCCTCGGATCGATGACAACCAACTCCTCCTCATTTCTCCGCCGCCAAGTCAGATCCTTCCCCAAGCGATCCTTCTCGAAGCTCAGCGCATGCGACATCCAGCCCCCATCATCCATATCCTCGCCCTTCTCAGCCTTCCCACCCGAGTCGAGCGCGTGCGTATCCCAGGACCGGCAGGACTGGCAGTTGGCGATGAAGTGCAGGTCGCAGAGGTGCGCTTCCTCTTCCACTCCATCTCCCTCTCCCACTTCCACTCCCGCTTCAGCTCCTCCATCTGCACCGCGACCGGCGCCATCGCGCCCATTGACGCCAGAACCATTCACGTCCCGGCCGTCGTCCTCCCTCGGCGCGGCCTTCGCTTCCGGCGGGGCGCGATCGAGCTTCTCTCTGAACGCGGTCAAGATGGCCAGCGCGGCACGGTCGTTCTCCGCATTGCTGCCGCCGTGAGCGCCGGCCTTGCGTTTGCGCCCGCGCGTGGAGCCGGCGGGGATCATTTGCTCGAGGGCGGACTTTCGATGTGGGGATGCTGTCCGGGCGGAGTTGGTGACGGTGCGTTTCATGGAGGCTTTGAGCGAGGCGATTTGCGCGTTCGTTTGCGTGAGGAGGGAGGAGACTTTGGTGAGTGGTTCGGGGTCGGGAGAGGTCGAGGGGGAGGGGGAGCGGGAGCGGGAGCGGGATGGAATCTCGGGGTTGCGGATTGGGAGCTGGGTGCTTGGGGAGGGCTTGCGTGGTTGGTGTTGGGGTGGATGCGGAGGGGATGGAGATCGCGAGGTGTGGCGATTGCGCGATGTCTGTGTCTTGTTCGGTCTCGACTTGGCGGCCACGTTGTTGTTGGTGGAGATCGTTCCATTGGGTTTCTCATCGGCGGCGACGACGAGCTTCGTGTTGAATTTCGCTTTCTTCGCGACCGGGTTCGGAGGCATATCCTCCCCTCCCTCCTCCTCACCACCAAAACTAAGCAACGTCTTCGCGGCCCGCTTCTTCGGCTTTTTCTTCGCCCCACCCTGACCCTCCGCCACAGAAGACGCAGGCTTCGCCGTTGTCTCCCTCCTCACCATATCCTCAAACGGATTGACCAACACCTCCGCCCCCGTAACCCTCGTCGGATACAGCGGCCTCTCGCTCCCCTCCCCCACCACCTCCGCCTCGCCCATCCTCATTAGATTATAGATCGTCTCGCCCGCCACGCGGCCAAACAACGTATTCCTGCCATTCAACTCCTCCGTCTTCCCCAACGTCAAGAAGAACTGGCTCCCGTTGTCGTCCTTGCGCCCCGTGTTGGCCATGCCCAGCAGGCCGCGCCGGTTGAATTTCAGCCGGCTGTGGAACTCGTCCGCGAACAGGCCGCCATCGTAGATGGCTTCGCCGCCGGAGCCCGTGCCCGTCGGGTCCCCGCCTTGGACGATGAAGCCCGGCACCAGCCGGTGGAAGATCGTGTTCGTGTAGTAGCCGTCGAGACATAGTTGGAGGAAGTTGCGCGAGGTGAGTGGCGTTTGTTTGGCGAAGAGCTCGAGCTCGATGTCGCCGGAGGTGGTTTGGAGGAGGACTTTGGCTGTTGGCTGCGGTTCGAGGTTGTATAGAGAGCTCATGGCGTGTAAGGGGAAATTCTGTCCAGTTGAGATGTTCCGTCTACAAATACCGAATTGGAGGTGTCCTGACCGCTTACTAATCACGCTGTGTGTCGTTGCAGAGGTCCCTCGAGCTTATAAACAGAATCTCTTCTTTTCTTTTCACAATTGTCAGACTTTCATTTTAATTTTCATCACGATGGGCCCGTTGTAGTAGTTCAAAGTTTCATGTCGCATCACAGTGTTCCACCGTGTTCCATCAACTCCACCCCGTTCCTCACCACCCCCACAACTCCCCCGGTCTGTACTACCTCTCCACCTCCTCCACTTAACCTATACTCGACCTCTGCCAAGCCCTCCAGCCACGTCACCCTCGTCTGCGGTGGTACTTCGAGCTTTGCTAGCTCCTCTCCTAGGGCGGTTAGTATATCCGCCAACGCCAGTCCCTTGTTCGATTTGAGCGTGTTGATAGTGTTCAGACACGATGTGACGTCGGAGGTGGAAAGGACGGTGTCAAGAATTATCTGGATATCTGCTGGGTGAGGGGCCGCTATGCAGTCGTATATGGTGTCATTGGTGATGAGGTCTCGTTTGATCGTCGACGCATCCGGCTTCGGCTGCCCCTTCACATGGAGCGGCGTACCTTGCTCTATCAGTAGGCTCCCTCGGCCAACAAAGCTAGGTCAGAAGACGTACTGCTTGCATGACACGCTTGTAGAACATTGAGAGCTCTTCTCATGTCTCCTTTACTCAACCGCACCAAGCTCTGCACCGCCTCCTCTTCTATCCTGACCCCCTCTTGCTCTATCACATGGTCAATTAAAACTCTGATGTCCACTTCTTTCAACGGGCTGAACCTGAATCGTGTACATCTCGACAGGAGCGCTGGTGAGAGTTTATGTGTATAGTTGGCGATGATGCAAAAGCGGGTGTTTGCGGTATACTTCTCCATGATGCGGCGGAGCGCCATCTGTGCGGTGGAAGTCATGGCATCCGCTTCGTCGAGGATGATGAGTTTGTAGTTGCCGAGGACTTGGAAGTCCCCCGGTTTCGGCGGGGCAGAGAATATTTGTTTGGTGCCTTGAAAGGAATAAACCCGTCAATGACGCAGTGCAATGGACGAGCTCCAGTCTCGATGCTTCCTGGGGAAGACGACATACTTGCAAATGTCTTGATCTGTTCTCGAACCACGTCAATTCCTCTATCATCGCTAGCGTTGAGCTCCAGAACCATTTGCCGCATGTTTTTATTGCCATAGATTCGCCTCGCCAGGGCTAAGATTGTAGATGTTTTACCTGAAAAGCAACACGTCAGTACACGTGACTCTTTTCTGACTCGGGCCTGCGGCCCTCTTGCCTGTGCCTGGTGGGCCATAAAGGAGGAGATGTGGCAGTCGCTGATACGGTCAGCTTCGGACGAGTACCGTATCTATGCTCCACATACTGACATTTGAGTCAATGAACTTGTTGATCGTGGCTAGAATGTCCTGATGGCCCGATACATCTTCGAGAGTATCTGGTCTGTACTTCTCTACCCTTGCCGCCAACTGTCAGCTGTGGAGCGGGATATTGTGACTGATATGTGATGTAAGCTTACCATGGTAGGCTATCCTCTGCTTCTACGGGTAGGTTCGCTGCTGTTCTCTTCCCTTTTGCATTGGTGTTGTCTGAGCTAAACATGATCGATTCCTTGACCGGCGGCGCATCCACGTCCATTTCATCCTCGAAGTCTGACATGTTGGACGGATATAGTGAGATCTAGGCTGGCTTAGCAAAAACGAGATAATTTGATCTCCGACAGAATTGTGACTGTTCTGTTATGGAATTCTAGCATTATGATCTGTCAAACTTTCAGCCCCGTTTCGTTACCTTAGTGGTTTCGGAGCCCTACGGAGGTTTTGGGAACATGTGGAGTTTGCTAGGGCAAACAGTTTGCTACAGATAAAAGTTTTTCCTTTTGCTGATTGAAGGCCTTCTTATAGGGCCACATTTCCATAGAGTAGCTAGACACTTATGATTACACATTCATTTCATTAGTCACTTCTTCTATGTTTGACAGGTTATGAGCTCAAATATATATTGATATTCTTTGAAATTCATTTATTCATTAAGTCATTTGTTTCTATTCAAAACAGTGAAAGAAAAACATCTCATTGTTGTTATTATTTTACAGATGCTAGAAAGAGTCCTTTAAGAGATAAAGTGAATTTAATGTATAATAAAAAGTTATTCACATCAAACTGTTATAAATTCACAGATAAAACAGTCAAAAATAATTCTTATAATCATTTTAAAGTCAGATCTTTATGTTGAAAACAACTTCATCATCAATTTAGATGTTCTCACTATACAAAATGACTACAATGTCATATAATCTTACATTTTCAAAAGTTACAAAACTTAAGAAATTGACAAACTACTTATTATGAAGAATGTTGATTAAATACAGTCTGATGAGTGCTGAATTATGAGATTTAATAATAGAAAGTGATGTTGAACTCTTATTAAAGTCAGATGTTTCAAGTCAGTCAGTAATGACTGAAGAATCTATATCTAAAACAATGATAACTATATTGACAGCCTCAGCTGACATCATTTAAGCTGACTGAATCACATAAAACAACAAGATTACAGTTATTATTGTTTTTATTGTCAGCTTGAAGATCACTGTCATCATAGATGACATAAAAACAGCAAAAAAGATGTAAAATCATCTTATATATCTTTATTTATCTTACAGATTTAATCTTAAATATATTTTATTCAACAATTTATATGTCTGTCAACTCAATCAATACTTCTCTGTTGATGCTTATGCTTTAAAGTATAAGACACTCTTATAAGAAATCATGATCTTCAGTCTTGTCATTGATGAAATTCTGAAAATCATTACTTTTCTATTGAATTTAGAATTCTTCTATTCTCAATGAGTAATGATGAAACACTTCAGAGCCTATAATGTGATCTTATTTCTTAATGACTTAATTGTCAAACTAATTGATGAAGAGTGTCTTAAAGAAAGAAATGAGAAGCTTGTTTTAATGAGTAAAAAGAAAAATTATAAAGATAAGAAGAAGAAGAATAAGAAAAGAAATGCTGATAAGAACAAAAATAAAAATGAAATATACATTTACTGTAAGAAAGCAGTTCACTTCAAGAATAATTACTGAAAGTTACATTCAGAAAAGATGTCTAAAGAGTTAAAAAAGAAGTAAAAGACTAAAAAAAAAAAGAAAAAGAGAAAAAGAAATTTTTAAGTTCTGAAGATAAATAATATAATGAGGACTCAGTGATCTTGACTGTAGTAGAGAACTATAGTCTTGTAATTAATAAGATATTATGAATAACTGACTTCAACACAATACAATATATGTGCTGTAATCTCTCTGCATTTAGCTTAATCAAAACATTCAACAATGAACTCTCTATAAGAAAAGTGTCTGAAGTGATATATGCTTAAGAGATAGAAATGATTGACTTACAGCTAAAGAACAGTAATGAAAAGTCTTAAAATATTATTTTAATGAATATTTATTTTATGTCTAATATGAGGCTCAATCTCTTCTCAATTGAAATGATCAAAAAGAAAAAGATATTAATTAAAATCAAGAATGAATTATTATGTCTAAAGAATAAAGTAGAAAGTACACTTAATCATACAGTACATGAAGATAAGTTATATTATCTTTAAACTTTAATGATGAGAAAATCTATGAACAAAGATAAGATCATGTCAGTCATTAAAGATAACAAGATCTTAAAAGCTACTTAATACTGATGTCTTGATCATATAGAGAATTTAAGTCTTGATAATGTGTTAAAAAACTCTGAAATAGTGAAACTTAACTTATAAGAATTTATAAAAACATCATTATACTTGTGTGATGTCTGTATGAGAACAAATCAAAAGAAGAAGATCTTAAGAAAATTACAAAACTGAGTTACAAAGATAATTAAACTGATTTACATTGATGTTGTTAACTCTGTTATGCTGAAGATATATGACAGATTCTTGTAATATATAGTCTTCATGAATGATCTTATTTGCTGACAATACATTTGTAATATAAAAATGAAAGATCAGGCAAAAGACAAAATTGAATGATTTCTTAATATGCTTTTTATTTAGATGAATCTATGAATTGTATGAGTATAATTAGATAATGAAAAGGAATTTGAGAGTGAGCTTATTATTAAATAATTATGAAGTCTCAGAATTATCTATGAAACAACAGTTTCTTATGAATCAGAGCAGAACAGAATGACAGAAAGAAGTAATGAACTTTTGACAGCAAAAGTTAAAGTTATGATTCTGAATAGCAGAGTCTCTGAAACTCTATAATTAAAGACTGTCAAAACAACATATTATCTTCTTAATTAACTCTCAACATCAGCTCTTAAGAACAACAAGATCTCAATTCAGCTACTGTTTAAATCTTTTAATAAGAATAAATCAGTGAATCTCATTGATCTTAAACATCTTCAGTGTTTTAAATGCACAGTATATGTGCATATTTCAAAGAAGATTTGAATGATGAAGACTAAATTTGAACCTCAGAGCAATAAGAAAATTCTTGTTAAATATAAAGAAAGAAATCAATATAGAGTATAGCTTTCTGAAAAGAAAAAGACAGACTGAATAATCAGAATAAGAAATGTGCAGTTTGACAAAGATTCATCAATCTATAATGTTAAAGTTGCAGTCTCAATTTCTAAAGTCACTTAACCTCATACTGTTAATGCAGAATAAAAAAATATGCAGTTATTTTTTTTGTTTTCTTTTTAACTCTTATCATTGTCACTGTCTTCAGAGTATGTATCATCATATCTTTTCATATTGATATTGTTAAATCAGTTAAAAGAAATGAAGAAAGAGAAAAAAGATGTTACAGATATTCTCTTTACAATTAACAGATTAGTATCAGCTAAGTTTTAATGCTTTAAGAGAGAGAGACAACTCTTTATAAAGCTAAAGCTTAAAGTAATCATGATCTATCTGACTGTGTTTGATGTGATTGTTGATGTCATAAAAAAGAAAGAAGACTTCAGAGATGAATCTTAAATATTTAAATAAATAATTAAAAGTTATGAGTTGAAAGACTGAAAGAAAGCAATGAATAGTAAGTATAACTTATTAATGATTAACTTTATATGAACTTTAGAGACATTATTATTTAATTGATGAGCTTTAAAGAGTAAATAAATCTATCATTACAAAAAGAGATCTGATGACTCAATTCTACAGCATAAGACTCAATGAGTAGTTAAAGAATTTAAATAATGATTTGAAATCAATTACAAAGAGATCTTTGCAATGATTATTAAATCAATGACTTATAAAGTCATCTTTGTCATAGCTGCATTTTACAACTATGAATTGAAATAAATGAATGTTAAAATGACTTTCTTACACAATGATTTAAAAGAAGAAGTCTATGTGATTTAACTTACTGAATATGAAAAAGAAAGAGACAAGATATGTAAATTAAAGAAAGCTTTATATGAGTTAAAACAGTCATCTTATCTTTAATATAAGATAATACACTGCTTTCTTGCTGACCTCAGATACACATGGATTCACACAGACAATAATGTGTTTAAAAAGAGAATTTTAATTGTTGCTGTTTATGTTGATGATATTCTTATATGTAAATTAAATAAGAACAAAATTCTAAATCTTAAGATCAAATTGAGTAATTATTTCAAAATGACTGACTGTAAAACATGTAAGCATTACTTAAAAATGCTAATTACACAAAACAGAACTCTATAAATGCTTATTCTGTCTTAGAAAATCTATTTTATGAGAATATTCAAAGACTTTAATCTACAGAATATCAAGGCAGTCACAACTTCAATGAAACTCAGAGTCTATCTTACAAAGATTATCAGAACAGCTGAATCAAAGCTAATAACTCAATATTAAAAGATTATAAAATTCTTTATGTACATTATGACACAAACTTGATTTAACATTACATATATGATGTCAACTCTTAATTAGTTTGCACATAACTTTAACAATATACATTGAAAGACTTTAAAGTGAGTATTTCAATATGTGTAAAAGACTTTAGATGTTGTTCTTAAGTATAAATTGAGTAATCAACTTGAATTGCTGAGATATTCAGATTTAGACTGAGAAAAAGATCTTAAATTAAGAAGATTTACATCAGAGTATATATTCAAAATGATTAATGAATCAGTATTTTAAAGTTCAAAAGAATAAAGAACAGTTATCTTATTCTTTTATAAAGTGAAGTACATGATCTTAACAGAGACTATAAAGAAAGCAGTGTAAATGCAGAAATTACTTAAAGAGCTAAAGCTAAAGAAGTTTGAAACAATTATAATTTAAATGAACAATCAGAAAGCTATAGTCTTGACTAAGAACTCTGAATTTTATATTTGTATAAAGTACATTAATATATATCATCACTTTATAAGAGAAGTTGAATTCTGCAGACTTATTCATCTCAATTATATCTTAATAAATGACATGACTGTCAATGAGCTTACAAAGTCACTTTTAACACTGAAATTTACTTATTTTACAAATCTTATGAACCTCATCAGTCAGTGAAAGACCTTATGATTTAATGATATAACACTTAAGTTTAAAACTTAAGAGATATCTGTTCAAATTGAATCAGAAACATAGCACATCTTTTTTAACTCTATGAGTAAAGAAAGTGTGCCTTCATTTTCTATCTCATCATCATCAAAATAAACTGAAAAAGTATGTTAAACTTTCAGTCTCATTTCATTATCTTAGTGATTTTGAAGCCCTATGAAGGTTTTAAGAACATGCAGAGTTTGCTAGAACAAACAGTTTGCTAGAATAAACAGTTTGCTACAGATAAAAGTTTTTTCTTTCATCAATTAAAGACCTTCTTATAGAGTTACATTTTCATAGAATAGCTAGACACTTATGATTATACATTCATTTCATTAGTCACTTCTTTTATGTTTGACAAGTTATGAGCTCAGATATATATTGATATTCTTTGAAATTCATTTATTCATTAAGTCATTTGTTTCTATTCAAAATGATGAAAGAAAAACACCTCATTGTTATTATTATTTCACAGATGCTAGAAAGAGTTCTTTAAGAGATAAAGTGAATTCAACATATAATGAGAAGTTATTTACATCAAATCATTATAAATTTACAGATAAAACAGTCAAAAACAATTCTTACAATCATTTCAAAGTCAGATCTTTACATTAAAAACAACTTCATTGTCAATTTAGATGTTTTCATCATACAAAATGACTACAATGTCATATGACCTCACATTTTCAAAAGTTACAAAACTTAAGAAATTGACAAATTACTCATCATGAAGAATGTCAATCAAATACAGCTTGATGAGTGCTGAATTATGAGATTTAATAGTAAAGAGTGATGTTGAACTCTCATCAAAGCTAGATGTTTTAAGTTAGTCAGTAATGATTAAAGAATCTATATCTAAAATAATAACAACTACATTAACAGTCTTAGTCAACATCACTTAAGCTGACTGAATCACACAGAACAACAAGATCACAGTTATTATTGTTTTTATTGTCAGCTTGAAGGTCACTGTTGTCATAGACAACATGAAAACAGTAAAAGAGATGTAAAATCATCTTATATATCTTTATTTATCTTACAGATTTAATCTTAAATATATTTTATTCAACAATTTATATATTTATCAACTCAATCAATACTTCTCTGTCAATACTTATGCTCTGAAGTATAAGACACTCTTATGAGAAATTGTGATCTTCAGCCTCATTATTGATGAAACTTTAAAGATTATTACTTTTCTATTAAATCTAGAATTCTTCTACTCTCAATGAGTAACAGTAAAATGCTTCAGAACCTATAATGTAATTTTATTTCTTAATGATTTGAACCTCAAACTAATTGATGAAGAGCATCTTAAAGAAAGAAATGAGAAGCTTGTTTTAATGAGTAAAAAGAGAAATCATAAAGACAAGAAGAAAAAGAATAAGAAGAGAAATGCTGATAAGAATAAGAATAAGAATGAAATATACACTCACTATAAGAAAGCAGTTCACTCTGAGAACAATTATTAAAAATTCTACTCAGAAAAGATGTCTAAAGAGTTAAAGAAGAAGCAAGAGACTAAAAAGAAGAAAGAGAAAGAAAAAAAGAAATTCTTAAGTTTTAAAGATAAGCAGTATAATAAGAATTCAGTGATCTTAACTGTGATAAAGAGCTATAGTCTTGTAATTAATAAGATATTATAAATAGCTGACTTTAACACAATACAACATATATGCTGTGATCTCTCTGCATTTAGCTTGATCAAAATGTTTAACAATGAATCTTCTATAAGAAGAGTGTCTGAAGTGATATATGCTTAAGAGATAAAAACAATTAACTTATAGCTAAAGAACAGTGATGAAAAGTCTTGAAATATCATTCTGACAGACATTTATCTTATGTTTAATATGAGACTCAATCTCTTCTTAATTAAAACAGTTAAAAAGAAAGAGATATCAGTCAAAATTAAGAATGAATTATTATGTCTAAAGAACAAAGTAAAAAGTACACTTAACTATGCAGTACACAAAGATAAGCTATATTATCTTTAAATTTTAATGATGAGAAAATCTGTAAACAAGAATAAGACTATGTCAGTCATTAAAGATAACAAGATCTTGAGAACTATTTAACACTGACATTTTGATTATATAGAGAATTTAAGTCTTGACAACATATCAAAAAATCTCAGAATAGTGAGACTCAACTTATAAGAACTTACAAAAACATTATTACACTTGTGTGATGTCTGCATGAGGACAAATCAAAAGAAGAAGATCTTAAGAAAATCATAAAATTAAATTACAAAGATGACTAAACTAATTTACATCAATGTTGTCAGTCTTGTCACACTGAAGATATATGATGAGTTCTTATGATATATAGTCTTCACAGATGATCTTATTCACTGATGATACATTTGTAATATGAAAACAAAAGATCAAACAAAAGACAAAATTAAACAGTTTCTTAATATACTTTTTATTCAGATGAATCTATGAATTGCATAGATACAATTAGATAATGAAAAGAAATTTAAAGATGAGCTCATCATTGAATAATTATGAAGTCTCAGAATTATCTATAAAACAACAGTTTCTTATGGACTGAAGCAGAATGAGATGACAGAAAGAAGTAATGAACTTTTGACAGCAAAAGTTAGAATTATGATTCTAAATAGTGAAGTCTTTAAAACTTTATAATTAAAGATTGTCAGAACAGCATGCTATCTTCTTAATTAACTCTTAATGTCAGCTCTTAAAAACAACAAGATCTCAATTCAGCTACTGTTCAAATCTCTTAATAAGAATAGATCAGTGAATCTCATCAATCTTAGACATCTTCAGTGTTTTAAATGCACAGCATATATATATATTTTAAAGAAGATCTAAATAATAAGAATTAAATTTGAATCTTAGAGCAATAAGAGAATTCTTATTGAATATAAAGAAAGAAATCAATATAGAGTATGACTTTCTGAAAAGAGAAAGACAGATTAAGTAATTAAAACAAGAAATGTGCAGTTTAATGAAGATTCATCAATCTATAATGTTAAAGTTGCAGTCTCAATTTCTAGAGTCACTCAATTTCACACTGTTAGTGCAGAACAAGAAGATATATAGTTATTTTTCTTGTCTTTTTTTTAATTCTCATCATTGTCATCATCTTCAGAGTATATGTCATTATATCTTTTCATACTGATATTGTCAAATCAGTTAAAAGAAATGAAGAAAGAAAAAGAAAATATTATGAATATTTTTTTCACAATTAACAGATCAATATCAGCTAAATCTTAATACTTTAAGAAAGAAAGACAACTTTCTACAAAGCTAAAGCTCAAAGCAATCATGACCTACTCATTTATGTTTAATGTGATCATTAATGTCATAAAAAAGAAAAAAGACTTTAGAGATAAATCTTAAATGTTTAAATAGATAATTGAAAGTTATGAGTTGAAAGACTGAAAGAAAGCAATGAATAGTGAGTATAACTTGTTAATGACTAACTTTACATAAACTTTAAAGATGTTGTCATTTAATTGATGAGCTTTAAAGAATAAATAAATTTATTGTTATAAAAGAAAACCTGATGACTCAATTTTATGACATAAGACTCAATGAATAGTTAAAGAATTCAAACAATGATTTGAAATTAATTATAAAGAGATCTTTGCAATGATTATTAAATTAATGACTTATAAAGTTATCTTTGTCATAGCTGTGTTTTACAACTACAAATTAAAATAAATGAATGTCAAAATGACTTTCTTACATGATGATTTGAAAGAAGAAGTCTATGTGATTTAACTCACTGAATATGAAAAAGAGAAAGACAAGATGTATAAATTAAAGAAAGTTCTATATGAGTTAAAATAGTTATCTTATCTATAATATAAGATAATACATTGCTTTCTTGTCAGCCTTAAATACACACAAATTCACATAAACAATAGTGTGTTTAGAAAGAAAACTTTAATTGTTACTGTTTATGTTGATGATATTTTTATATGCAGATCAGATAAGAACAAAATTCTAAATCTTAAAATTAAATTAAGCAATCATTTCAAAATGACTGACTGCAAGATGTGTAAGCATTACTTAAAAATGCTAATTACACAAAACAGAACTCTATAAATGCTTATTCTGTCTCAGAAAATTTATTTTACAGAAATATTTAAAGACTTCAGTTTACAGAATATTAAGATAGTTACAACTTCAATGAAATTCAGAGTCTATCTTACAAAGATTATTAGAACAGCTGAATCAGAGCTAATAACTTAATATTAGAAGATTATAGAATCTTTTATGTATATTATGACACAAATTCAACTCAACATCACATATACAGTGTCAACTCTTAGTTAGTTTGCACATAACTTTAACAATACACATTGAAAGACTCTAAAGCAAGTATTTTAATATGTGCAGAAGATCTTAGATGTTGTTCTTAAGTATAAATTGAGTGATTAACTTAAATTGCTGAGGTATTTGAATTTAGATTAAGAAAAAGATCTTGAATTGAGAAGATTTATGTCAGAGTATATATTTAAAATAATTAATAAATCAGTATTTTAAAGTTTAAAAAGATAAAGAATAATCATCTTATTCTTTTATGAAGTGAAGTATATGATCTTAATGAAGACTATAAAGAAAGCAGTGTAAATGCAGAAATTACTTAAAGAGCTAGAGCTAAAGAAGTTTGAGATAATTATAATTTAAATGAACAATCAGAAAGCTATAGTCTTGACTAAGAACTCTGAATTTTATGTTTATATAAAGTACATTGACATATATTATCACTTTATAAGAGAAGTTGAATCTTACAGACTTATTCATCTCAATTACATCTTAACAAATAATATAGTCACTGATGAGCTTATAAAGTCACTTTCAACACTGAAATTCACTCATTTTACAAATTTTATGAATCTCATCAGTCAGTAAAAGATCTTGTGATCTAATGATATGACACTTAAGTTTAAAATTCAAGAGATACTTATTTAAATTGAATTAAAGACATAACATATCTTTCTTGACTTTATGAATAAAGAAAATATGTCTTTATTTTCTATCTCATTGTTGCTGAAATAGACTGAGAAGATATATCAGACTTTCAGTTTCATTTTGTTATCTTAGTGATTTTGAAGCTCTACAGAGATTTTAAGAACATGTGAAGTTTGCTAGAATAAACAGTTTGCTACAGATAAAAGTTTTTTCTTTTGCTGATTGAAGGTCTTCTTATAGGGTCACATTTTCATAGAGTAGCTAGACACTTATGATTACATGTTCATTCCACTAGCCACTCCTCCTATGTTTGACATGATCCATATCTACGCTAGCTTCCTAGGTTGGTCGTTTCTGGGCAAACGCGGACCGCGTAAAGACGGGAGCTCCGGAACTCCCCTGCCAGCCCGCTGCCGCTAACCAGATTTAGCTCAGCCCTACAACGCCCAGTTGACTGACCAAATCAAGAGCCGCACTTAAAAGCACCTCCTAAAAGCACCCGATCTCCACCATGCCGGTAAAAGCTCCTCCGATAAGATCGATGTGACGTTCTATACTGACCTGTCAGGCATATCACTCCATCTTCCTCCAAGACCAAGACGTCCGCGTAATCGGTATCCCTCCGCCTCCCCCACCACCCGTCGCATCAACCTCCCCACTAATACATCACCACCTCTCACAGGCAACTTCGCCCTCCTACCCCTCAGAACTCGTACCCGTGGCCCCGCCTACACGCTCCCCCAACTGCTCGCCGGCACCAATGACCTCACCGTCGATCCCGACAGCGAGTCCTACGACCCCCTGGACGAGGTCCTAAGCCTCTTCCGCGCCAACACCTTTTTCCGCAACTTCGAGATCAAAGGGCCGGCGGATCGGTTGCTGATCTACGGCATCTTGTTCGTCAGCGAGTGTTTGGGTAAGATCAGGAGTAGCATGGGGCAGAGGGACGCTGAGAAGGTGCGATCTGCCCTGCGCTGAAGGATTGTGTAATGAATTGCTATAATATTGATGATTGTTGGGTTGAATTGCAGGCTCTTATGAATACAGCGTTGGACCAGTTCGCGATACCGGGGGACGCAAGCTTTCCGTTGAACCAGGCATTCGAGGCGCCGAGGGATAGGCAGGATGCGGAGACTTTGAGGCAGTAAGTCTTTGGCTTTATCTCTGCACTTGGAGACAGCAAGAGCTGACAGAAGTTCCAGATACATCTCGCAAGTACGGCAGGAGCTGGCGATCAGATTGCTAACGAGGGTCTATGCTGGAGGGAATGTCCCATCAAAGGTAGCCCTCGTGCTCATAAATTCTGTGTCAATGGAGTCTGACTCTTTGAATAGTGGTGGTTGAGCTTCACGAAGCGGAAGTTCATGGGGAAATCTCTCTAAGTTACATGTGTGCGGTCACGCTTCCAAGGTTTAATAAAGCAAGCTCTGTCAACCGAATGGTTCTACGGTTGACTTGTTATGTGACATATTCGGGTGCATCGCGGCCTACCACGGCCTCCCGGAGTTCTAGCTATGAAGCGTCCGGGGCTGATTGATCGCCCGGTGTTTCTTTATCAATCTTCCTTCTTTTGAACTTGCCCCTTGCTTCTACCTTCCCCTCAGCCGGTAGCACCCGAGTCGCAGTAAACAGATAGCATTCAGACCCTCCGCGTCCCGTCATAAGCGGGTGTGTTCTCCCCGGTAGGACCTGCCAGGGTTTGACTCTAGCCGTATGTATGGTTGGTGCAAGCAGCAGTGTTGGGTCAAGGCGGAAGTCTTCGTTGGGGAGGTCACTCGGATCGGGTCGGTTGGCGACGAAAGCAGCACGCCTGGCTGTGGAGTAATGGTCCGCGAGTTCCACGAGGGCCTCGATGGTGGGCGAGTAAACGACCACTTGCGCGGCGCCACGAAGAAGAGGGACGGTGTGCTGCAATATCGTTGTCGGGTTCATAGCTGATGCAACGACTAGGCCATCAAAGCCGCCTGCTCGCGTCTCGTCCACGACGGACTTTGTACGCTCCCAACGCCGGCGTTTACGGAAATATGTCCCTCGTTTGCCACTTTTCCATGTCTTGAGGACTTCTTTGCTGACAAACTCAGGCTCCGCATACCCCACGTCTTCGCCGGGCGAAAGTAATTGAAGCCAAGAAAGGGTTCTCAAGTGACGGTAAAGTGGATGTTTTGATGTAGGGTTTGAGCTATCGAAGAGGAAGTAGCTGAGGAGTGACGTATTTGGTTGGGCGTTGGCATGGATTAGCGTAAGGGAATTGCTTCTGGCTGACATAGCTCTGATAGCATGGCCCGGGGGCACTGTGTTCTCAGAAGCTACCACTATAATCTCGACGGACTCCGCATCTGAGTTAGTCTGCTCTATCATCGATTTAGGATCTGTGTTGAGGTTCTCCTCTTGTTCTTCCTCTTCTTCTTCTTTGTATGGATATAAAATCCCCATTTTCTCAGCTAAAGATGCCACAACCAGACCGCCAGTCTCATCGACCACCAGCCATCTACCAGATCCTTGATGTTCTGATTCTTCATCACTTTGGCCCACTTCGTCGTCGCAGCTGTAGTGTACGTTGGCCCAGCTCCCGATCAATGCCAGTATCTCTTCTCTCAAATCTAGCACCTTCGCTGGCTCTCTTTCAGATATGATCCAATTCGCTAACGTTGGCACATCTAATGGTAACACCGTAAACCTACGCAAGTACTTCCTCGTCTTCCGGAGTGTATATTTTGCTAAGGAATAAGCTGTCTTTTCATCCAATGCCGAGTGAGAGAGCAGTATCTTCGTGACGAGGTCCTTGCCAGCACCCGTTCCCTCCTTCTTCAGCGCTTCAATTTCGTCCATAGACATTGTCTGCCGTGTTGAATCATCAATAGTCTCTCGGTTTGAGCGCATAGACACCTCGCCGCCTTGTCCTGTTATATCAAATTCCACCCCATCTCCTCGGTCAATGACCCCATCCGGCGTAGAAGGTTCAGCAGGTGTCGAGCCATCCTCATCGAGCACTTCTGCGTTCAACTCTGCCGCCGGTACAATCCGTAGTTTTCCCTGAGGTTTACCCTCATCTTTATCCAGAATCTCGAACGTAAGGTTGTATGGCCGGCCAAGGATTTGGTTAGTAGGGAACGAGCCATATTTGCCAATTGAAACTATACTACACAAGCAGAATGAGTAATGAACAATGAAAGTGGATAGCAGATTTTCGGACGCTCACTCAAGCTATATCACGTACGTATTTGGCACAAGCTTCAGAACCTTCAAAGTCTCTGAAGGTAGTCGGAGAGCAACATACATGTTGGGCTGTATGCAAGAATGCATTCCCGCTTTATGTAATTCTGAAGGAATCATCTTCCTCTGTATATTTTGCTCACATCAGGGTGCAGCTGCTCATGAGAGAAGTACAAAAGTGAAAGTGGAAGAAGCGTACTGGTGCCGCATCGGGAGCGCTTACAGTGCCGGAAAAAACTTCACAACCACAGTGTATACAGACATTCTGAGTATGCAGAATGATAAATTATATATAAATCTATTAGATCTGTAATTTTTAGATGTATCATTAAATAATTGTATGTGTAGTTGTCAAAAATGTGTGTTTGATGATGAAACAGCGACAAAACTTAAGATTTTTGTTGATTTTGCTGCATTTTGTATGTAAAACTCATCAAATACTGCAATAACAACATCATTTGCATAATGATATATCTAAAAATTACAGATTTAATAGATTTATATAATTTATCATTCTGCATACTCAGAATGTCTGTATACACTGTGGTTGTGAATAGGCTGGGTGCGCGGGTTGCCTATAGGTCACGCGGGTCAGGGTTGGGTCCGGGTATTGGGTCGAGTCGGGCTAACTTTTATCCAGTTGGGTCGGGTGTGGGTTAACCCGACCCGACCCGCGTAGGGTCACGGGTTTTTCGCGGGTTATATATAGCCTTAGTAAGCATGTGTATGCGCTTAGTAAGCACATACACATGCTTACTAATGTGTGTTTCTAACACGCACCTTCGCGAAAAGTCATGATTTTCGTAACTTATTCAGTAATATATCTTGCGACTGTGTAATTTATCCCTATATGGCTAGTTAAGGTGTAATTTATTATGACTAATATATCAATAAGCTTCCACATTTTTGAGCCCTAGCCCTGATCTTACCCATAATGGCTAGCCTCACCCGCATGCAGGTACCCGCGCAGGTTGTAGGTAGAGTTGATCTGTGCATGAATCTGACCTGATCTGACCTGGATTCTAGTGCAGGTTTGAGTCAGGTGCACTTTTTTCTGACTCAACCTGACTCTACACTCAGCCTAGTTGTGAAGTAGTTACAGTTTTTATGTATTTTAAGAATTTTGAGCTGTTCAAAAAAAAGTGTGTGTTTCTTTTTTGAGTAAAAGACTTCACTGATTCATGTGACTACATAAAAGACTCAGATGATAGTCAGCTCATTAAAAAGACTTAAATAGTCTTAATGCTGATGTTAACTCTTTTATCTTTAGTAAATACATCACTGTCATTAAAATTCTGATGTATTTCAATCTTACTGTCATCATCATCATCACTCATTTCTACACAATTTCATCTTGCTGTCATCAACATCACAATTTTTACTTATCAGAGCTGTATTTTCTGATTGATAGACTCTGTGCAGAATTATAGACAGTAATGATGTAAGAAACAATATGAATGACAGTGACATAAGTGATAGTGACAATTTTAATGACAGTAATGATGTAAATGACAGTGAATATAAATAACAGTGATGAGAGTAACAGCATAGAATCTGAAAGATTGTTTATCTAAGTCTTTTTAATGAGTTAACTATCATTTAAGTCTTTTATGCAGTCACATGAATCAGCAAAGTCTTTTACTCTTCTTTTTTTTAACATTCTAAACAGATCAGAGTTTTTTTCAGCACTGTAACTACATGTAATGTATGAGCTTCACATTCTATCTAAGATCACTTATATTTATCTTTAATTAAAGAGTAAAAGACTTTGCTAATTCATGCAACTGCATAAAAGACTTAAATGATAGTTAACTTATAAAAAAGACTTAAATAATCTTAATGTTGACATTAACTCTTTTATCTTTAGTAAACACATCACTGTCATTAAAATTCTGATGTATTTCAATCTTGCTGTCATCATCATCATCATTCATTTCTACACAATTTCATCTCACTGTCATCAACATCATAATTTTTACTTGTCAAAGCTGTATTTTCTGATTGATAGACTCTGTGCAGAATTATAGACAGTGATGATGTGAAGAACAATATGAATGACAGTGACATAAGTGATAATGACAATTTTGATGACAGCAATGATGTAAATGACAGTGAACATGAGCAACAGTGATGAGAGTGACAGCACAGAACCTAAAAGATTGTTCATCTGAGTCTTTTTTATGGGCTGACTACCATCTGAGTCTTTTATGCAGTTGCATGGATCAGTGGAGTCTTTTACCCTTGATTGAAAGGTAGCTTTTTACTGAATAGATCCTTTCATGCTGCAAGAGATAATCCTTGTAATTTGTGCGCTCCGACATAAATCTCAGCTTTGGTCTATAGTTCAAGCGAAGATAGATAAATCTTAACTAATTTGAAAGAGCAGATTCACTCCAGAGGTCGATGACACTGCTCATGTGTAAGATACCTTAGTATTGAGTAGGGCAGGGTAAAGCGAGGCGGACTGGCTGCATGCCTGATTTTAGGGCATGGTGACCGGTACTCTTGCTCACAGTACAAGGAACTCGTTCATCACAAAGCCCAACATACGAGATAGACACACATCTTCCTAACCCAATTCACACAGACCCAATTCTGTCCATTCCTCCGCGACCATTGTAGACTAAATAATTATGAACAAAACTCATGGCGTGCTTGACAGAGATCCCTCCTGTCATTCCATCTAATCCCATCTATCAACCCCTCACCCATCTTCCCTGCTTCCGTCTGCCTCCTCCACAGTCCCAACTCCATCCCCATCCCCATCACCGTTCCCGCCCCTTAAAGTCCTCATCCCCGCGGCCGTAATCTCAAACTCGACCCCTTTCCCTTCCACACCCTCCGTGCCACGGACCCAAGGCGCGAATACAACTTTCATGTAGCGTCTCCAGATGGCGGCATTCTCATCCATTCGTTGTCTTTGTCCCTGTCGCTGATCTGATGATGGAATGAAGGGATGAGACGGAAGTGAGGCGTAGGTGGGAAATTCACTGTAGATCGGTTCCTTGATAAGCGCGATCCGACAGGTGATTTGGTTCGTCCAAGATAAGCCCAGGGCTGGGGTTTTCAGGTTTGCCTCTGCGAATTCAAAGGATGTGGACGTGGAAGGGTGGGGGATGTCGCCCCACCCGGTGAAGAAGCGTTGTTGGTAGTCGAGCGTTAACAGGTTCGCGTTTCCGTTCGCGTTCACGTTTCGTGTTGATGTTGATATTGGTTTCGGGGTGGAAGTGCGGTTGTAATGGTCGGACGTCGGCCCACTGGGTGAGGGTGAAGGTGGTGCAGCTGAGGAGCTCGAAGGGGGTGGAGGCAGCGAGGACGGCATGTGGTGCGACAACGGTCCTGACGGCGGACCTTGCGGCGGGATAGGGGCGAATCGATCGGTGACCTGGTTCGCGACTACAACGGCGACGTCGTGCGTTCGTGCCAGGTCGCGGAGGAGTTGGCCGAGGCGAACGAGCTCAGCGGAGCGCTGGGCCATCGCGAGGCCCCTACCCCTACCCCTATCTCTACCCGGTTGGCCGTTGTAGTTAGAGAACTCTGCACGATAATTTGCGGCCACGGAGTCGAGGACCACAAGGCCAACATTGTGCCGGGCTATTGCAACGGGGACCTGGTAGGTAAGGATATGATCTTGGGTTTCAAGATCTGGCGTCTGTATGCTAAGGACGCGGTCAAGCGTGGGTCGCGCTGACAGAGGGAGGGCGGAGAGGAGCGGCTGCGTTGTGAGGAGTTGGGAAAGGCGCTGTGTGGAGAGTGCAGATTCGGTGGAAATGTAGAGAGTGGGTCGGGATAGGCCGTGCGGAGGGGGGAGTTGCGCGGTGAGGAGGAGGGTGAGTAGGAACTGAGTTTTGCCTGTGCCACTGAGGACGAATCTCGTCAGACGTGTCGTCTGCCGATTGTATAGGAAAAGATCCAAAGCAAAGTGTATTACCTCTCTCCAGTAATCTCCGTAATATAACCAGTCGGAACGCCCCCACCGAGAGCGGCGTCAAATTCTTCATTGAGAGTGCTGACGGTCTTCCATCGCTCAATAACCTCGCGGCCGGACTTTCTCAACCGGCCCCGCGCCTCCTTCTCTCTGATCTGACCTCTACCAGCTCCGGCATCCTCTCGGTTCACTTCACCGAGCCCTAACTCACCTTGTAATTCTTTCAAGACATGGTTCGCCAGTCTACGGACGTCCAGGAGCGGAAGCTGAGCTCGCTTAGCTATCTCCAATGCATCGAGGCTGAGCAGATCGGTCGTGGTGATGAGACTTTTCTCGAGAGAGGGCAAGAGGTGGGTGTATGACTTTGTGGGGAATGAGGGGACGATGTGAAGCAGGTCTGTCATGAGTGGAGGGGCGAATACATGGATCGAGGAGCGCGGTCTTAAGGTGCATCATGATGCATGGACAATGTAATCACGACCGGTGTCGGCGACTGGTGATGATGATAGGAGAAACTTTGCTGCATGAGGCGTCACTCACGAGTTAGAAGCGATTGACACTACTGCGCGGAGCTACAATGACGACGAACGATAGGTTGCTCCCACACGAGCGCGTGCATTGTTAGACCCATGTACAAGCGTTCAATGGCTTGTTCGAGAAAATAGCAGTGGGCGGCGGCATCGGCAGCTACGCAAGCCCGTCGGCAGGGTTTATAGTACGGGTACCCAACGGAGAACCGGGACTCCACTTAACTTAGGTCAATGAGATGGAGGGCGAAAGCCCTGCCTCGATGTTGCAGTAGTGAGGCCCGCCTCTCTTGTTCTGTGGCCTCTTCCTGTTATTATGACCACGTTCGCGCCACTAACCTACTATAAGCTGTCCTGCGGCGAGGTACATGAACGATCAGCCCACAAGAAGAGGGGTCCTGCTTCTCGTCGCAGATGCAGTACCAGTATTTGAGACTGCCAAAAACAAATATAAAACGCCATTCTGCCTCATAATTTGACGAACCATCCCTCTTTCTTGCGAAGAAAATTGCCCCGGAAAGACGAATCAATAGCCGATAGCTATGGCTGCCGTACTTCTCACAAGGCAAGCTCCTGCACCGGATCCCAATGCCCCTCTGATCGCAGACGTAAGTGGGTCCAGTCAATTAAGAGGCTCTCAAATTCCTGATGTGGCCCCTTCTAGGAACCCCAGAACTCTGTAGCCGATAATGACTCTGCGTTTGGTGGTGACTCGTACGGCGGTATGAACTCTGCAAGCTTCAGATCATGACGGTAACCTCTCCAGGGACGAGAGTTACACGACCTCGATTGCTTCGAGCGTGAGGAACTATAAGTAAAACACTTTTTGTCCTTCTTGTGCCACAACGAGTCTGACTCTTTGCAGATATGAAGTACTATCGTACTACGTCGGCGTTCAACATTTGATAATGCAGGTTGCTAAGCTTTCTGGTACCCTAGAATGGACGACGTTACCACAGCTATCGCGAGGGAGTATACGTGATGGTAAACTCACTGCATCACGAACAAATCTGGTGAAGATGGCTTGCTGATTGTCAAAGCCCAATGACGAGCAAGAACAGGAACGTCTAGATCTGGTACGTCAATGTTGAACATCAAGTCAATGCTTTGCCAATTGAATTAGGTTCATCATATCCATCGCCTAGTCGTGGATGGTAGCCTCGGCCGCGCCCCAATCGGCGGCAGTCCACAAAGAGTTCTGGACATTGGCACCGGTATTCAAGCTGGGACTTTGTTGGCGTTCACTCTTGTCTGATTCTCCTTCAGGTACTGGCATCTGGGCGATAGAGTTCGGCGAGTCAGTCCCTCAGTGGTCTCCCCCTATTGAGATTTCCAACAGCTAAGCCGGCGTCCCAATCAGCGAGCACCCAAGTTCTCAAGTCACCGGCATGGACTTGTCCCCCATACAGCCCACCTGGTGAGTTCAAACAGTCGTTTGGATGATCTCCAAGGTATGAACCTAACGGGTATATCAGGGTGCCCCCTAATGTCAAGTTCGAAGTCGACGATGCCGAGTTCGATTGGTCTTATAACGCACGTTTCGACTACATCCACGGCCGCAGCCTTTGCGGCTCCATTGGCGACTGGGATAAACTCTACGGTCAAGCCCTTCGTCACCTCCAACCAGGCGGCTGGATGGAATCACAAGAGTATGAGGTGTGGTTTCACAGCGACGATGGGACCCTGGAGACTCTTGCCACCAACTGTGTAAAATATCAAGAGACATTGGATGAAGCATCCGAGAAATTTGGGAAGAAGATGAATAGTGTGCAGCTGCTAGAAGGAAAGATGAAGAACGCGGGGTTTGAGGACGTCACGAGTGATATTTATAAGGTCTCTGCGCGGCATTGCCCTGTTCTAGCTCCTTGTCAAATTCAGCTTCTCATGTGCCAATAGGTCCCTCTGAGCCCCTGGGCCAAGAATAAGAAGCTTAAGGAACTCGGGAGATATCAACAGATCGCAACATTGGACAGCCTAGAACCGTACGGTTTAGCTCTGTTCACTAGGGTTCTCGGTTGGACGCCCGAGCAGGTACAAGTGCTTCTGACGGGAGTTCGGAAGGAGCTGAAGGACCCACGCATCCATATCTATTGCAAGATGTGAGTTTGCCGCTTCCTATGGATGAGGTTATTCTGATTGTCTGTACCTAGCCATTTCATTTATGGACGTAAACCCGCAGACAAATAGGGCGAAGGCCGCCCAGAGCGCTCTTGAATCGGTGGATACCTAGATGGGTGGCTGCCACGTTTGTCTTCCTTCTCTGACTTTTGATTTCTTGCTGTTTTGCTAGTGTCGATGAAGTGGAAAATTGGTGCTATTGATCCATGACACCCCTGCGGTCAGAGAACCAACATCCTATCTTCTTACCCCAAGTGGATGAATGGGTTAAAGCAATGGTTGGACGAAGTATTTAACTCCCCGAATGTTGTGCCAAATTTCCTCACCCTTGTGTGCGCGAGGTGCATATGTCTGGAGTTTCCACATCCTAACCTGATCGCCACTTTGATATACACACCTTGTCCATTCGAAGGCTGAGTACCTTGGCTTGGCATCGGTTTCAGGGTTCCCAGCTCTCAGCCTCCTCCCTGGTATGTCTATTTGGCGGGTCCAGTTACGGCGCGAAGCAGAGACGTACTGTCCACGATCACGATTGGGATATCTATAGACGGAATTATCCATGGCCATGGCCAGTCCAGCTGTAAGCAGGTATTGCTTTGACTTGACCGACCATCCTGGAGGGCACCCAAATGCGTACCATGTGTTGCAGCATAAGTTATTGACTGTACTCGGAAGACGACGTATTGCAATCTGGAAGAGGCCGAGGATTCCTACTCCTTTCTCTGACAGACCATATATCGGGTATCTCAACCTAGAACTCCAGGCCAGAGAATGCCACCAAAATCCCCAGTACCACATCAGGGCATCCATCTCCTTTCCTATAACGCCTCCAGTCCACTCACCCACCACGTCTGCCCTGCTCCTGCAACTCAACCCTTGAATTTCCTCAAACTACCCTATACCTTCCATCAGTATCCCAACTACTACATTCCCCTTCCTCCCTTCCTCATCCTCAAGCTTCACCACGAGCAACCGTGCAAAGAGAAGAAAATACAAGAACACGAACCTCAACGACCCTTCTCACGCCCCTTCCCGTGATGCCACTCCCAGCTTTCCCGCCCTTTCCCCGCCCACTGCGCGTTTTCTCGTAAATCGTTGCCTCGCGCATCAAACTACCGACAGCGCGCGTCAGTCGCCTGTCCCACAGACCGCATATCCCATCCGCTCCCGGCTGAGAAGGAGGCGCCGACTGCCGGGCACGGATCGAGCCAGTACGCGACAGCAGAGGGAGAACCGTACTCGCGTAGGAAGAGGATATAATCTAAGAAAATCTACCCGTCCTTGTTAGCCTGGATGCCTCCTGTCCATCTCTTGTTCCCGATTGTCGTGCACGGAGATGGGGGAAGAGAGGACGGACCAGAATGTCTACGTTCTTTCCGACGTTCATCTTCGTGTGGGCGCGCATGATGCGCTTTAGGGTCGGCCGGGGGTATAGTTTTTGCGAGGCCATCGTGGGGTAGTGGTGGATGGTGGTGTGAAACTGGTCGAGGGGTGTTTGGGTATTGTTTGGGTTTTAGTGGAGGAGCGGGATGTTCCGCGTCGGGGACCTCTACTGTAGGCTTGCCCTACCTTATGTTCCGATGTTATTTCTGTCGCGACTGAAAGATCACATTGAGGTCGCAAGTTCATATGGCCGCGATATCACTCAAAGAGCCCCAGGGCTTTGTTTACCGAGTAAATGAGACTGGTTAAGCAGCTTAACCGATGTTCGACGAAGATTGATGCACATCATCCAAAAGCGGTAGTTTGTTTATAGCCTTATAGACGTTCAATAATAGTCTGAACGAGCACTCGTATTCACTCTCGAATCCTAATCTGAATAGGCATAGTCAAGGTCAGCTTGCTGTAACAACGAATACTCGTGATAGACGTAGAGGGTGGATGATTAGATCATTTAGAAATTAGGTGACAAAGCTCATGATGGCTTCGCTTTCGTGGCGAGGGAGCTCACAGGAGCTTTTAGGGCCCCAAAGACAACTGCACAAACGCCGACCATGCCCACGCCTCCAATGGCGTATGCGACATCCCTGCCTGCCCACCAATACAACGAGCAAAATATCAATGGACCCAATGACCTTCCGACTTGACCTATAGCGCCAAAATCAATGGGTAATCTTGGATATATGAAGACCGAGATAGGAAAACGTACCCCAGCTCCTATGGTTCCCCAATTTCTCGCCTCTCTCGCCTTCTCCAGCCTCAAAGCTGCTCAAACTGTTTAAGCCGGTGACCACAGTAGCCGTGGTGACCGCCAGCATACTGGCCGCGATGTATAAGCCCGTCTGCGTGCTGACTCGTCCCAGGAGAAAGAAGCTCATAGCGCAAGCTGAGACGCCTAGCTGCACCACTCTCAGTGGATGCAAGCGGCGGGTGACCGTGCCTTGGAGGATGGAGGCGATGAGGCCGATGAAGCCTAGAAGACGACCATTCTGGGAGGAAGTGTAGCCGAAAAGGTCATAGGTCATAAAGGAAAGGGAGAACTCAATTCCAGAGAAGAAGAGTACGAATATGAAGTGGGTGAAGTTGAGGAGGAGGTGGGAATTCGTGCGTTGTCGCGGTGGAACTGGGGTTTTCTTCGATAAAGATGCGTTCGCTGTGGGTTTCGCACGAGAAGACGGGAGCGTTTCTGGTAGGTAAGAATACAGGTATATAGTCTCGACCATGATGAGGATGAGGGAAAAACCTGCGGCGGTTGCGAAAGGGTTCGCGGCCACAGTGGTAACGGTCGACAAGGCGGCACCAAGCGCTGGGCCAAATGTAACGGCAATGCAGAAGCAAGCGCCTATCAATGCCATCGTTGCTCCGCGCTGCTTGTCGTCGCTGATATCTGTTGCGATGGCAGTGGCGAGCTGCACATTGCCTTCACTAAGGCCTCCAACAATCCTACTGGCCAGAAAAGTACGAAAGTCTGTTGCTGCTACCCAAAGCGCCACCGAGGCTAGGTTACCAGCCATTGACCATAATAGAGCTGTTCGACGCCCATACTTATCGGAGAGAGTGCCGATAATAGGGGATGCCAGGGCTTGGAGGAAGGAGAAGAGAGACCCGAGTGCACCGCCCAAAAGCACAATGTCATAACGATCGTTGATAGGGCGAGAAAAGGAGTTCTTATATGCATTAAGCCCGGATAGGACGCGGTCGAGGACGGAGTTCGAGCTCTCGGTAGGTGCCTCAAGATTGCGATAGAACTCGAGTAGCTTTGGGAACAGAGGGAGTATGAAAGTGAACGATATCTAAGGTATGCGCCGTCAGCAGGTGTAATCTTTGGTCATCGATAAATCGCATACTAAGTCAAGTAGTAATGATATGAATAGGACCTTCAAAATATTCTTGCGTTGTGCGGGAGAGATAGCTGTGGTGGACATGGCGAAAGGATAGTCTGGTGCAGGGCTCGATCTAAGAGCGCGAAAGGGGCAACACAGGCCCCAAGGACAACGAATGCGGAGAGCAGCTGCTATGCTCTCTAAAAAGAATGAATAGAAATGGGCCCAAAGACGTCGAGGATTGCAACCGGAGAAGAGGTCTCTCGACACAAGCGTGCAGTTGTAAAGATTAAGCGTCTCGCTTGAGCCGCTTTCTCCACGATCCGAACGCCACATATATCTCTTGTGAAGATGGAGCTGCCCTAGGGGCGACGCTAGAGACAGGAACCATGGGCAAGCCGTTACCAGTACATATCATCGCAGCAGTCGTAGCTGCTAGGCACATTGGCGATAAGTCGTGGGTCGATATTTCAACCGCCCTCCAGATCCACCCTGAATCGGCGCGACAGGCGTACAACAGGGCGAAGGAACGTGCGCACAGCAATGATTTACTCGATATATTGAAATGCGTATATCCCCTGAAGTCGTAAGCAAGCACAGTGCACAGAAGTAGCTTTCGGTAACATTAATTGCAGGCCTGGGCGACCTTCTAAACATCGTCAAGGTGATGATCTATCACAGAGCGCCGAAGGAGCTACTGGAGATCCCTTACACCAAGATACCTTAAGAGTACTAACTTCGTTAACCCCAACACATCCTGAAGCCCGTTCCAAGAGAAGGCAAGAGCTGGGTAACGCTCTAGAAAATCAGAAGGCGAAGCAAAAGCGTCCCAGAATAGCAGACGTAGAGACGTCGCCTGGTGACGAGCAACAAAACCTGACGAAGACTTTCAGCGGCACTGTAGAGAGGCTGCCAGGTGGCGAGCAGCGAAAATCCGCAAAGACTTCTGGTGGGAACATAGGGCTGCCATCAGGTGCCGCAGCAAGAATACAACAGTCGATTCATGGTATGAATCCATACGAATATGGTTTAGGGCAACTTCCAGGAACGATAGGTCACTCTGCCTTAACCTACTCTCACACGTAGATGTGTCCGGGCTTCAGATCGCTGACTGGCCCATTGAAGCTGAGTCTTGAGCGTTACATTCAGCCGCAGTATCTGCCTGTTCGAGGTCGAACTCTGCGTTGATACTTGCCCGGGGGAGAAGCTGTGGCCTGATACACCTTGGTAGCTACGACCTGGGCAGCATTGGCAGATCCGCTGCTGATGAGGGCTCGCATTGGGACAACGGACAACGCTTTAGAGAAAGAACAAGTTGCGTTTCTCACAGCTTGGCAAAGCGCATCTCCAGACCCTTGCGCAAGCAACTCGGAAGGTGACACCCTGATCCATACCTTCTACTATCTTTTGCGACCCACACCTCAACCACAAGACATGACTTGCGGACAAGTTTAGCGGTGAGCTTCGAATGGCTTCTTGCGGGGTAAGCGGCCAGCAAATATAGGCCTTTCCTGCGAGCTCACAAGGGCTGCCTTTTTAGAGCGACTAAAGCGCACCTGTTGCGCTCGGATTCGTCGAGAGCTTAGAAGTTGACGCGATTTTGGTGTCATATTTGGTACTGCACCGAAAGATTTAAGTGTTATATCGGGACTTGAGCGAGTCGCTGTCCGTAGTGACAGTTTCGGCATCACACTTCGAGGATTACGTGCTCCTTGCATACTAACGAGAGCTTCATACTGATTTTCGGGGACCATTGTCTCGGAGTCGCGGTCTCGTAGCATGGCCTTATCTGGTTATCTGGTGGCTTGCAGTGGGAACATTCGGTTAAGCAAGGCACTGTGGACCACAGGTAACGAACACTTTTACTCGACGTCAGCAATTTCTAGAGTTGCTGTTGTGCCGGACTTTGGTGGAGCTATGGAGATCACATTAAGAGTTCTGGTTCGACTTCCGACTTCTCCGTTTGGACGGCAACAAAATCATGTACGCTCTAGAGGAGACTGCGAGGTTCAAAGCAGATACCCATGAAAGTGCCTTCGCCCGCCTCGGAGAGCAATCCACTGCTCCATGGATTGTTACATATCAGTTTCGGCACTTCTGTAATGAGGGCTTTGATGAATTAAACAGCAGCCTGCAAAGCCCGGGATGTCATACTTTACGGTCACGCATCACCTACCCATTGTACCTACCTCCTACGGTACATCGCACGCTTTACATGATGCCAGCGAAGGCTGCGTTGAGCCGACCTCTACCCACCATGACGTGCATGATGCGACGAAGAATCCTCATCGCCGAGTGTGCCAGCTTTGCTTTCAGCGGTAACCAGGCATGATGGGGCGGTCTGTTGTACGAAGTACTAGGATGTGGAATCCTTTCTTGCCGCAACCAGAGCCTAACCGAGCATCGCTTTGCGTAGTTGTAAGACGGCAGCCGTCGGGGACAATGGAATGCGAGATGTCAATCTAGAGTCCGACAACGATTCTTTCTCCTTCGATCACATTTTTTGTTCACATCATAACCAGTCGTCTCCCATCCCACATTTACCGGAGGTTACACGACACGGGTCGCATTGACAATCAAGATATCTGAGGTAACTCTGCCGTGGCGACGAAACAAAACATAACTGCTCCAAACCACTCAATCTCACCTTCAGCTTGCTAGCTTCAGTTTGCGATTGAACCAGGCATGTCTATGCAGGCTAAGGTACGTATGGTATGTGCACCTTGCTTCCAGGTTTAATTCGGTGAGGATTGGTAACTCTAAGGTAGGTAGGGTCCTGCGCATATTAATGATATGAAGGAATCGCCCGTCGGCGCTTCCTGTCGCTGGTAACAATAATACCTTGGTAGAGTAACGATATTTATTATTTAATCAAATAATATTCCTTTACCTGGCAACGTGGAAAGACCACCGGGGAAATGAGATTTAGAGCCTCAACCAGTGAACCAAATCTCACTCAGCAGGCTAAACTGACCTTGGGTTTCAGGGGTAATGTCAAAACGTCATGCCTCATTCCATTACCTTAGTGGTTCAGAGCCCTACAGAGGTTTCAGGAACATGCAGAGTTTGCTAGAGCAAACAGTTTGCTACAGATAAAAGTTTTTTCTTTTGCTGATTGAAGGCCTTCTTATAGGGTCACATTTTCATAGAGTAGCTAGACACTTATGATTACATGTTCATTTCATTAATTATTTCTTCTATGTTTGACAGATTATGAGCCTGAATGTATATTGATATTTATTTATTCATTAAGTCATTTGTTTCTATTCAAAATAGTGAAAGAAAAACATCTCATTGTTATTGTTATTTTATAGATGCTAGAAAGAGCCCTTTAAGAGATAAAGTGAATTTGACATATAATGAGAAGTTATTCACATCAAATCATTATAAATTCATGAATAAAATAATCAAAAACAATTCTTACAATCATTTCAAAGTCAGATCTTTACATTGAAAACAACTTCATCATTAATTTAGATGTTCTCATCATACAAAATAACTACAATGTCATATAATCTTATGTTTTCAAAAGTTACAAAACTCAAGAAATTGACAGACTACTCATCATGAAGAATGTCAATTAAATACAGTTTGATAAGTGCTGAATTATGAGATTTAATAGTAAAGAGTGATGTTGAAATCTTATTAAAGTTAGATGTTTCAAGTTAGTCAGTAATGACTGAAGAATTTATATCTAAAATAATGATAACTACATTAATGATCTTAATCAACATCACTTAAGCTGACTGAATCACATAGAACAACAAGATTACAATTATTGTTAAAAGATGACACCACACTAATAGCATAGCTATCATGAGTTATATATCTAACACTCTCTCTAACCTGCGATCAGCCCACAACTGACTCACAGGTATAAAGAGTGCGCACAGACAGCAGTTCAAACTCACAACCTTTGGGCTTACTCTCTCACCATAGACTTGAACCACCAGCAGAGGTGGCCTAGGTGCTGTTTTATGCAAGAACAACTGCACTAACCTGGGCTCATAACCTGTTAAAAGGTGGCACCACACTAATAGCATAGCTATTGTGAGTTATATATCTAACAATTATTATTATTTTTATTATTAGCTTGAAGATCACTGTTGTCATAGATGACATAAAAACAGCAAAAAAGATATAAAATTATCTTATATATTTTTATTTATCTCACAGATTTAATCTTAAATACATTCTATTCAATAATCTATACATCTATCAACTTAATCAATACTTCTCTGTTGATGCTTATACTTTAAAGTATAAGACATTCTTACAAGAAATTGTGATTTTTAATCTCATTATTAATGAAATTCTAAAGATTATTACTTTTCTATTAAATCTAGAATTCTTCTATTCTCAATAAGTAATGATAAAATGCTCTGAGATCTGTAATGTGATCTCATTTCTTAATAACTTGATTACTGAACTAATTGATGAAGAGTGTCTTAAAGAGAAAAATGAGAAGCTTGTTTTAATGAGTAAAAAGAGAAATCATAAAGACAAGAAGAAGAAGAATAAAAAGAGAAATGTTGATAAGAATAAAAGTAAAAATAAGATATACATTTACTGCAAGAAAGCAGTTCACTCTGAGAACAATTACTAAAAATTATACTCAGAAAAGATGTTTAAAGAGCTAAAGAAGAAATAAGAGACTAGAAAGAAGAAAGAGAAAGAAAAGAAGAATAAGAAATTCTTAAATTTTAAAGATAAGCAGTATAATAAGAACTCAGTAATCTTGACTGTAATAAAAAGCTATAGTTTTGTAATCAATAAGATGTCATGAATAGCTGACTTTAATGCAACATAATATATGTGCTGTGACCTCTCTGCATTTAACTTAATCAAAACATTTAATAATGAATCTTCTATAAGAAGAGTGTCTGAAGTGATGCACACTTAAGAGATAGAAATGATCAACTTACAGTTAAAGAACAGTGATGAAAAGACTTAAAATATTATTTTAATAGATATTTATTTTATGTCTAATATAGAGCTCAATCTCTTCTTAATTGAAATAGTTAAAAAAAAAGAGATATTGATTAAAATCAAGAATGAATTATTACATTTAAAGAATAAAGTAAAGAATACACTTAATCATGCAGTATACAAAGATAAGCTATATTATCTTTAAATTTTAACAATGAAAAAATCTGTAAACAAGAATAAGACTATGTCAGTTATTAAAGATAATAAGATCTTAAGAACTACTTAACATCAATATCTTGACTATATAGAGAATTTAAGTCTTAATAATGTGTCAAAGAATCTCAAAATAGTGAGACTTGATTTATAAGAACTTATGAAAACACTGTTATATTTGTGTGATATCTGCATGAAAGCAAATTAAAAGAAGAAGATCTTAAGAACATTACAAAACTGAGTTATAAAGATGACTGAACTGATTTACATTGATGTTGTTGACTTTGTTATGCTGAAAGTATATGACAGATTCTTGTAATATATAGTCTTCATGAATGATCTTATTTGCTGACAATATATTTATAATATGAAAATAAAAGATTAGATAAAAGACAAAATTGAACAGTTTCTTAATATACTTTTTATTTAGATGAATCTACAAATTGTATGAGTACAACTTGACAACAGAAAGAAATTTAAGAATAAGCTCATCATTAAATGATTATGAAGTCTAGAAATTATTTATGAAACAACAGTTTCTTATGAATTGAAGCAGAACAAGATGACAGAAAGAAGTAATGAACTTTTGACAGCAAAAGTTAAAGTTATAATTTTAAATAGTGAAGTCTCTGAAACTTTATGATTAAAGACTGTCAAAACAGCATGCTATCTTCTTAATTAATTCTCAATGTCAGCTCTTAAAAACAACAAGATCTCAATTCAGCTACTGTTTAAATCTTTTAATAAGAATAGATCAGCAGATCTCATCAATCTTAAATATCTTCAGTGTTTTAAATGCACAGCATATATACATATTTCAAAGAAGATCTGAACAACAGAGACTAAATTTGAATTCTGAAGCAATAAGAAGATTTTTATTAAATATAAAGAAAGAAATCAATATAGAGTATAGCTTTCTGAAAAGAAAAAGACAGACTGAGTAATTAAAGTAAGAGATGTGTAGTTTAATGAAGATTCATCAATTTATGACATTAAAGTTGCAGTCTCAATTTCTAAAGTTATTTGATCTCACACTGTTAATGTAGAACAAGAAGATGTATAGCTATCTTTTTTATCTTTTTTTTAACTTTCATCATTGTTACTGTCTTTAAAGTACATATCATCATATTTTCTCATACTGATATTGTTAAATCAGCTAAAAGAAATGAAGAAAGAGAAAAAAGATGTTACAGATATTTTTTTTATAATTGACAAATCAGTATTAGCTGAGTCTTGATGCTTTAAAAAAGAAAGATGATTCTCTATAAAGTTAAGATTTAAAGCAATCATAATTTATCTGACTGTGTTTAATGCAATTATTGATGTCATAAAAAAGAAAGAAGACTCTAAGAATGAATCTTAGACATTTAAATAGATAATTGAAAGTTATGAGTTGAAAGACTGAAAGAAAGCAATGAATAATGAATATAACTTGTTAATAACTAACTTTACATGAACTTTAAAGATATTATTATCTAATTAATGAGCTTTAAGAAATAAATAAATCTACTGTTACAAAAAAGAATCTGATGACTCAATTCTATGACATAAGGCTTGATGAGTAGTCAAAGAATTTAAATAATAATTTAAAATCAATTATAAAGAGATCTTTGCAACAGTTGTTAAATCAATGACTTATAAAGTCATCTTCATCATAGCTGCATTTTACAACTACAAATTAAAATAAATAAATGTCAAAATGACTTTCTTACACAGCAATTTGAAAGAAGAAGTCTATGTGATTTAACTCACTGAATATGAAAAAGAGAGAGACAAAATGTATAAATTGAAGAAAGCTTTATATAAATTAAAATAGTTATCTTATCTGTAATATAAGATGATACATTGCTTTCTTGTTGACCTCAGATATACATGAATTTATGCAGATAATAATGTGTTTAAAAAGAAAACTTTAATTGTTGCTGTTTATGTTGATGATATTCTTTTATGTAAACTCAATAAGAATAAAATTCTAGGCCTTAAGACTAAATTAAGTAATCATTTCAAAATGACTAACTGCAGAGTCTGTAAGCATTACTTAAAAATGTTAATTATACAAAACAGAACTCTACAAACTCTTATTCTGTTACAGAGAATCTATTTTATAAAGATGCTTAAAGATTTCAGTTTACAGAATGTTAAGACAGATATAACTTCAATGAAATCTAAGATCTATCTTATAAAGACTATTAGAACAGCTGAATCAGAGTTAATAACTTAATATTAAAAGATTATAGAATCTTTTATGTATATTATGACACAAATGCAACTCAACATCACATATATGATGTTAACTCTTAGTCAATTTGCACATAATCTTAACAACACATATTGAAAAACTCTGAAATAAGTGTTTTAATATGTGCAGAGAACTCTAGACATCATTTTTAAATATAAATTAAGTAAATGACTTAAATTACTAGAGTATTCAGACTTGAACTGAGAGAGAGATCTTGAATTAAGAAAATTTACATTAAGATATATATTTAAGATAATTAATGAATCAGTATTCTGAAGTTTAAAACATCAAAAAATCATTATCTTATTCTTTTATAAAGTGAAATACATGATCTTAACAGAGACTACAAAGAAAGCAGTCTAAATGAAGAAGTTACTTAAAGAGCTAGAGCTAAAGAGATTTAGAACAGTTACAATTTAAATGAACAATCAGAAAGCTATTGCTTTAATTAAGAACTTTGAGTTTCACATCAGAACAAAATACATTGATATACATCATTACTTCATAAAAAAAAGTCAAATTTCATAAATTTATTCATTGTTAGATATATAACCCACGATAGCTGTGGCTAAAAGTGTGGTGCCTGTTAAAAGGTGGCACCACACTAATAGCACAGCTATCGTGGGTTATATATCTAACACTTCCCCTAACCCGCGATCGGCCCGCAACTGACCCGCAGGTGTAAAGGGTGTGCGCAGATGGCGGTTCAAACTCGCAACCTTTTGGACTTACTCCCTCACCATGGACTTGAACCACCGGCAGAGGTGGCCTAGGCGCCATTTTACGCAAGTTATCACGCACTAACCCGGGCTCATAACCTGTTAAAAGGTGGCACCACACTAATAGCACAGCTATTGTGAGTTATATATCTAACAGTGCCACCTTTTAACAGGTTATGAGCCCAGGTTGATGTAATGGTGTTGAACATGTGTTGACTGCCTTACCTGCATAAGCTTAAGGTTATGAGTTTGAACTATGTTGCATGCACATTATTTCTGCCTGTGAGAAGCTGAGTAAGCAACATATGAGCATGCTGGCTGATCGCGGGTTAGAGAAAGTGTTAGATATATAACTCACAATAGCTGTGGCTAAAAGTGTGGTGCCATCTTTTGACATTCATCTCAATTACATTCTTACAAGCAACATAGTCATCAACAGACTTACAAAGTCACTTTTAACACTGAAATTCATTCATTTTATTAATCTTATCAGCTTAATCAATCACTAACAAAGACTCTGTAGTTTAGTGATAGAACAATTGAGATTTCAATATCTTAAAGATACTTATTTAAATTGAGTCAAAGACATTTCAATATTGTCTCATTAACTTTTAGAGTTGATGAGACACTATAAGATTTTGTTTTCTATCTTATCTCACTGTTGTCAGAATAGCCTGAGAGAATATGTCAAAACATTATGTCTTATTTTATTACTTTAGTGATTTAAAGCTCTACAGAGATTTCAGAAACATGTAAAGTTTGTTAAAATAAATAGTTTATTATGAATAAAAGTTTTTTCTTTTGCTGATTGAAGATCTTCTTATAGGGTTACATTTTCATAGAGTAGCTAGACACTTATGATTACATGTTCATTTCACTAGTTACTTCTTCTATGTTTGACAGGTAATAATGTCATAAGTTATAGTTAGATATGAAGTTTTAACTGCATTGAAGAGCTCACACTAGTATTCATTAACTTTCATTTAAACATCAGGTAAAGATATGCCTGTTGCATGAATTAATTTGTTTTACTTAGAATTCAGCAATAAAACTGTCATCATTATCTACCTTAATCTGAGTTCAATACCCTGGGATCCTGAGTAGGTTGATACTGTTCAGGCTTGATAATGTTTGTCTAGCATTCATGTCAAGGCTTTCTAGTGTCAGGTACAAAGTTGCGCTCAGCCAATCAGAGAATATCTAAGTAATCTCCTAGTTTCAGACTACATGTCCATGTACATGTACCTTGCAGGTACTACCTAGGGTATTGGCCAGGGGCTGGAAAAGCTTGGCGCATCTGAAGAATCGCACCACTCATTGCTCCATGTTCTGGTGTCACCTTTGGAATGCTCAACACGCTTTGCTTCAAGATGGGGTTGGGAATCTTCTGCTTCAAGAATGATAGAGCTGCGCATATCTATAAGTGACTGTTCCTGATCAAATTCATGATGGTGACAAGATCTCTTTCAATCTCAACAACAGGTACAGTACCTACCTTAAGTTACCTACAGTACAGTACTGGACTGCCTTAAGCTGCCGGGCGCCGCTCCTTGTTTCAAGCGAGTAATCAAACTACATTAGATTGGCTACCACCAATTTTATCGCTATACCTACCTTCTTCTCCTTCTCCCCTTTGTTCCATTTCCCCTTCTCTCCTCTTGCTACCACAATACACAAAGAGTAAGGTAAAGAGTCGTCCCTCGCACCTTTCTCTCAAGCTTCTTGTACACTTTCACTCTTTCAGGTGTGCACAGCAGCCATTCACTCATTACCCATCGAACGTGGAACGTTACGCCAGGCCTAAGATCATTCTCTCACTCATTCACTGCCTGTGGAACATAACACGTTAGTAAGTCCTTATCGTACACCCACCCACCTACCTTCACTTCACTTGCATCTTCTCACCTCACTCCACTCCCTCTTGTCAACCGATATCACTCTTTTAAAGCGTACACTGACCGTTGTCTCTCTCTAATAGCCATCGCGTACATCACTCCTTTTGTTCATACACTCATTCGTAAACTCTGGGATCTGAGATCTCAGACAAGCTCAAGAAAAGTACCAATCTCGCAAAGAATCACTCGCAACTTATCACCATGCGTTCCTCAACACTCCTCTCCGCTCTTTTCGTCGCCGGCGCGTTTAGCTCGCCAATCATCCGGAAGCGTGACTATGTGACTGAGTACGACATCGTCACGGTCGTCGCCTACGTGACTGAGGATGCTGCCGCGGCCGCGGTCGCCGCTACCACCACCACCGCGCCTGGTGCCCAATTCTATCAAGGTCGGTACGCTTTTCCACTCCAAAGTAAGCTATTTCTGATCGGAAGGATAGTCCCGGTTTCAAGCAGTGCTGCTTCAACGACTCCTGAGGCTCCCGCCCCGGCCGCTCCTACTACAACCATTGCAGCTCCGCCTCCACCTCCACCCGCGAGCTCCGAGGCCCCAGCTGCAGCCCCAAGCTCGAGTGCAGCGGCTGCTCCGGCACCGGCCCCGGTCCAACAGGCGCCCGCTGGTGATAATTTCCAGTCCAATGTTCTCTATTATCACAACGTTCACCGTGCCAACCATTCTGCGGACCCGCTTCAGTGGAACGAGACTCTCGCCTCGGCCGCGCAGGAGCTTGCAGCTAGATGTGTAATGAAGCACGACACGCAAGTTTTTCTCCCGAGCAGTCTTGATCCTCGATACTGACTTTATTCAGCAATGTCGGTGTTGGTGGTTACGGCCAGAATCTTCTTGCCAATGTGAATACGACCTCAACTGGTGCTGCTATCTCAGGTAGATGGTACAACGACGAGATGCCACTGTACCAGGACTTGTACGGTCAAGAATCGCCGTCCAATGCAAACTTCCCAAATTGGGGTCATTTCTCGCAGATGGTCTGGAAAGAGACGACATCACTTGGCTGCTACACGCAATATTGCCCAGGTGGTGTGTCAGAGCCAGTTACACCGGAATCACCTATTTTGGTAAATCATCCTGACCAAAATTGGAATACAGTCTGCAACTATAGTCCTGCCGGTAAGCCCGATCCTCTCTGTATGGCTGTGGAATACATGCTGACTGCGCTTGTTCAGGCAACTCGGGCCAATACACGAACGTCGGCCGCCCTCTGGGCCACGAGTCTCTGCATGCCGCATATTGATAAGCAGAGCCACCGGCATCGGGCGATTGTACAAGCTTCTGAGCACCGATTTCCTCATCGCACTACTTGGATGACATAGTTAACCTTGTGATGGTTCATGTCCGGTACATCGACCTTCTAGACGGCCGTCAGTGTTCATCCAAGGCCTGCTGGCTGCATGTATGGGGTATGTCTCACACCTCGTGTGTTTGGCATTTTCAACGACGCGTTTCTTGCTACATTCTTAGCCCGGTCCTCTCAGTGGGTTTGATGTAGAATCTTTCCTTTTGATCCTTCACAGGATGCCAAATGGTCTGGGTCTTGCGAACATGGTGGGTGAGATGGACGGGTATGGATTTCGATTCTTTGTGGATTCAACTTTGCGTGGCAGGTCAGACGAGTTCTCTACGATTTCCGGAAAATCATTCGTTTCTAAACCCCGTGTACGTGGTCTTGATCGAGATGAAAGAGCACTTACGCTCACTACACATACGGTACTTCTCGCCATCTGTGAAATTGTTGCCGTGATGTCAATAATAAGGTATGGTCGTGAATAAGGTAAGTAAGGTACCTAAGGTAGGTTAGGTATGTACTTTAGGTACTTATCGGCCTTAGCCCCGCAAAAGGTACTTCGTACACAATAATATCTGTACCTGACTTCGACGGATGCAGGTCGGATGGTCTCACTAAAACCTCGGATGGTCCTACACTAATTCTGAACTTTAAGGTTTTTTGTGGAGCTAACAAGCAAGAAATTGAAATTGTGACTGTGTAATTCATTAATAATTCATTACAAATTCATGAAGAATCTATTCATAACTAATTAGTGGTTAGGGATTAGTGTTAGGGGGTTAGGTGGTTAGGATTAGGGAGTTAGGGTTAGCAATATGAAATATATTGAGAATGCATTTCAGATACATTAGTGTGTTTGTGTGTTAGAGGTTAAGTTAGGGCTAATATATTGTGAATTGATTAGTAATATATTCAAAGAAATTGGACCTCAGTTGATCTTGAGGTGTTTTGGAAGGTCGGATGGTCTCCTGATAAACTCTGTCAAGACCATCCGACATTTTAGTGAGACCATCCGACATGTGTGGTCCTGACTTCGTAGGTACCTGACATAGAATAATGGACAGGTAACGTCGCTCCCCACTACGACGTCACCGGCTACTCTCTAGGTCGCCGCAACGCCACGTCGGTACCTCGACGTATTATCAGTACCTATTCGCTCTAGAAGATAAACCTTTGCAGAGTGATGTTGACGCTGAGTTCACAGTGGTAATTTGACCCTTTCCACCGCATCTTTATATACTCGTCGATATGACAGTTCATGTATCAATTTGTACTTCGTCCTTTACAGAGCAATACGAAACAGATATTTACACAATTCGCATCCAGGCCAACTCTGAGAATCGCTTCGATCCAGCTGTACTTAAGGGAGCGCCAACGTCTGCTGGCCTTGAGCCGGAGCTCGCCTTTGGTACACTCTCAAAGTTTCCAGCTTCTTGCCTCTGATCTTGCCAAGATGGCAGGCACGGCACACAAGCCTGCGCCTGCTGGACAAGAGTTGAGTTTGGTAAACCGGCTGGGAGAAAGCAGGAGTCCGTATGTGAGTTCGTTTTGATAAGCCCTAGGCTTCAATAGCTTATGGACTTGTGACGCTGATACAACGGGTCCTTTCAGGTGCGAGGACATAGGGACAATCCGGTGGCATGGCAGATGTGGGGTCCTGAGGCCATAGCACTCGCGAAGGAGCACAACAGGTTACTTTTCGTGAGTATTGGCTACGCAGCGTGCCACTGTAAGCTTTCTGTCCTATGGGTGAACATCAGTCTGCATGATAGTGTGGATTGCTGACAGCTTTTAGGGTGTCATGTCATGGAGCGCGAATCCTTCCTCTCGAACGAAATCGCATACATCCTCAATAATTCCTTCGTCCCGATCAAACTTGACAGAGAGGAAAGGCCGGATATCGACCGCATATACATGAGCTACGTGCAGGCCACCACAGGGTCGGGCGGTTGGCCGCTGAATGTCTTTCTGACTCCTGACTTGGAGCCTGTTTTTGGTGGGACTTATTGGCCAGGACCAAATAACTCAATGACGGCGGTTGGGCAGACGGTTGGATTCTTGGAGATACTAGAGAAGATGAGGGATGTGTGGCAGAAACAAGAGCGGAGATGTCTGGAGAGTGCAAAGGAGATTACCAGGCAGCTGCGCGAGTTTGCGGAAGAAGGGACTCATTCGCATCGTCAACTCGGCGGAAAAGGCGAGGAGAATGACGGACTGGAACTCGAGCTGTTGGAGGACGCCTACCAGCACTTTGCCGGCAAGTATGACACTGTCAATGGAGGCTTCTCGAGGGCACCAAAATTCCCGACCCCAGTGAATCTGGCCTTTTTGCTACGGCTGTGTCAGATGCCGCAAGCGGTGCAAGATGTGGTTGGAGAGGAGGACTGTGCCAGCGCGCTGGCCATGGCTACAACTACGTTGCGCAAGATGGCAAGAGGAGGAATCAGAGACCAGATCGGATGCGGCTTTGCTCGATACTCCGTGACGACCGACTGGAGTCTACCGCATTTCGAAAAGATGCTTTACGACCAACCGCAACTTCTCAACGTCTATCTCGATGCCTTCCTCATCACGCAAGATCCAGAGATGCTAGGTGCCGTTTACGACATTTCCACTTACTTGGCCTCTTCACCGCTCGCCGCGCCGCAAGGTGGGTTCTACTCTGCGGAAGATGCAGACTCCTACCCCACACGCAACGATCACGAGAAGAGGGAAGGTGCGTACTACGTTTGGACACTGAAAGATTTCCACACCATTCTCGACAAGCGGTCTGCAGACGTGTGTGCACGTTTTTACGGAGTGACGTCAGATGGCAACGTCAGTCGCGAGAACGACCCACACGACGAGTTCATCAGCCAGAATGTGCTGAACATCAAATCAACGCCGAGCGCGCTGGCAAGGGAATTCGGGCTGAGCGAAGAAGAGGTCGTCAAGATTTTGAAGGATGGGAGGGTCAAGTTGAGAGAATGGAGGGAGAAAGAGAGACCGCGTCCAAGCTTAGATGATAAGATTGTCGTTGCATGGAACGGACTCGCGATCGGCGCATTGGCGAGGACAAGCAAAGCGTTAGTCGACATCGACCCAGAGAAATCCCGAGACTGTCGGACCGCAGCCGAAAGAGCCGTCGCGTTCATCGAAAAGGAACTCTGGGACGAGGCGTCCGGAAAGCTATGGCGAGTCTACAGGGAAGGCCGGGGCGACGCGCCTGGCTTCGCAGACGACTACGCCTTCTTCATCCAAGGCCTCATCGAACTCTACGAAGCCACTTTCAATGATACCTACCTCGAGTTCGCCGACAAGCTACAAAGTAAGTCCCCACTTCTACCCGCTTCTCTCCCTCTTTCCCGCCTTCACCATCTACCCACGCACAACAACTGACCCGCTTCCTTGACCACTCCAGAATCCCAAAACGCCCTCTTCCACGACCCCCACGCCTCGGCATTCTTCTCCACCCCCGCCCACCAGCCCGACCTCCTCCTGCGCCTCAAATCCGGCATGGACGCCGCCGAGCCCTCGACGAACGGCATCACCGCCCAGAACCTCTACCGCCTCTCCGCCCTCCTCGAAGACGCATCGTACGCCGAACTAGCCCGCTCCACGCTCATGGCGTTTGAAAGTGAGATCCTGCAGCATCCGTTCGTGTTCTCGAGCATGTTGCCTTGTATCGTCTGGGAGAGGCTGGGCGGCCGGGCCGTGGTCGTTACGGGGCACGATGATGATGACGACGATGGAGGTGAGGGCGGGAAGGGGAGGGTGGTGAGTGAGGCGCTGCGGAAGATGAGGAGGGAAGTCGGGGTCACGAGGACGGTGGTGAGGTTGGGTGGAAGGGAAGCGAGGAGCGAGTGGCTGAGGGGGCGGAATGAGCTTTTGCGGAGTATGGATCCTCATCGGAAGGGAGTGTGGGTATGTGAAGGGGGAGCTTGTAGGGAGGAATTGGAGTTGGGGCAGGCGGCTTGAACCAGTCTGTGTTTTTATGGAGTTGCCTCTGTTGGGGCGTTGGTCGTACTGCTTACTTCCTTGCTGCCTTCTCGTTGCTCTCGTGACTTGCTTGCTTCGTCTCTTCCCTCTGCTGTCAACCTGACTTGTACTATAGGCCCACTGATTCAATTCACCGTTTATACACTTCGTACCTCGCCGAGCCCCAGCGCCGAAACCAGCACCGAGACGTTCGACATGGGACCGTTACGACCATCCATATCGGCCTAGTGGATTTATAATGAAGCATAACCTAGGCCACAGTGAAGCGAGCGCAGCCCCTGATGCGAGCGAAAGCTAGCATATCCTGTAATTTATATACGTCCCATATCGGGTTAATAAATTACAGAGTATACTAAATTATATCAGGGGATAGCAATCGCTCGTATCAGGGGCTCCGCTTACTTCACCGTGGCCTACGATATTCAGCCCGAAGAGGAGGAATGCTCCAATCCAGCGACGTTCGACGACCATCTTCAAAGACTCTAATTGGGTTAGCACAGGGGCACATCATCGTGGACGAAGTGAATAATACAGCGGAAGTCAAGAGGGTTCAGAGGAGGAGGAGAGTACTCCCTTTCATGCGACGTTCAACAACAATTCAGGAAACTGCTCAAAGCTGCATCGGTGGGTGCAAGAGGCAGCAGCAGCTACATTTACTTCTCATTGTTCACTGGAGGATTCACGTGCAGGAGGGGGTGCTCCCTCAAGAGACGTTCGACGATGATCTTCAATAACTTACTACCCTTCAAGCTGAGTGGGGTGCATCGTCAACACGTCTCAGATGGAACAGTAAGGTACGGATGTGACAGACTCGTATTCAAGAGACGTTCGACGTTCGACGTTCGATGCAAAAACCCAAATCTGGTCAGCTTTCATCGTCAGATCGTGATGATGAGGATTCATGGAAGTGGTGAGGTACGCCTAGGAAGGGGGAGTGCTCCCTTTCAGAGACGTTCGACGATCGAGGCAAAAACCCCGATGCAGTTAGGTTCCCCAATGCATGGCGAGTATACGACAGGGCACAAGGACACCAAGCAGACTATACCGTGCTTTGAGTGAATGTACAATCTCAACGTCCAGATCTCCACGACCCACAAGAAGAACAGAATAGACGAGCGGTAGTACAAAGGCCAAGACTGTCCGCTACCTCCTGCCTCTCAGTCCCTCAGGGATCCACCGCAGAAGCAGAGAACAATGTTCCGAAGAACGAATCCCACATACATCCCATCCTAATCCAATCAACCCCTCCCATCCCTCCATCAATCTACTTACTCGCAGGTTACCTAAACCTCAGTACTCACTCAGCCTCAACCTCTTCCCAATGCCTGACCTCGACCGCGTCTGAGCCGCCTTCTCGCTCGGCTTCGCTTCCGTATCTCCCTGACTCGCCTTGAGCGCTTGCAGGAGCATGCCTGCGTCGAAAAACCCATCTATTTGAACCCCAGATCGGTCAGTGAAAATTCCACCATCTGCTTCTGCAGGGAAAGGAGAAGAAGAAACTCACAACCCCCCATGCCGTCATCATCACTCTCCTCCTTGTCCTCGACCGGTTCCTCGCTGCCCTTCACCGCCTTCCCCCTCCCCATCCCCTTTCGCCTGCTCCCGTCTGGCCTGGCCTCCGCCTCCCGCGCACGGCTCGTCTGCGTCGACGTCGCCTTCTTCTTCGTCAGGCGCAGCAATTTCTTCATCTCCAGCAGATACGACTCGAGGGCGTCGACGAAGCGTTTGGTCTGGCGATGCTTGGACGAGGCGCAGATGGAGATGGAGTCGTCCTTGATGATGTAGCCGATGCCGAAGCCGTCGCCGGAGGTGGGGCCGAAGCCGAAGTGGCGGAGCGACGGGTTGCCGCAGTTGGAGGTCGAGATGATGGTATGGTTGATCTTCTCCCAGCCGGAGTCGGCGAAGAGAGCGGGCATCTGGTGCGTTGCTTGTTGGCGGCTGTGTGGCGAGTTGGACGCCGCCGAGCTGGCATCGAGCGAGACGAGGGTTTCGCCGTTGGAGGTGGGGGCTCGTTCGGCGGAATCCGCCTCGATGGGGCTGGAGCAGCCGTTGGAGCTGAAGCCGTTGCTGCTGGCGGCTTCGGCACCGTCCTCATCGAGGGCCCGTTGCCAGACGCTGAAAAGCGCGTACAGGTGTCGGTCGTGGCCTTGTGCCTTGGCGCAATCCTTGGTGATGGCGGTATGCTTCTGCGTAGCTTTTTTCGCCGCCTCGACCTTTTGATGGGGAGGATTCTCCCCCCAGAAAGTCTTCACAAATTCCAATGATTCGACCGTCACAGACTTAATGGCTTCCGTCCGCCCGTGCATGAATGTTTTGGTCATCGCCGGCTCGTAGGTGCACTCAAGTCTACCGTAGAGACCATAATAGGCTGCTTGAAAGGCCATCTGCACGTATGCATCGGGAGAAAAGCCCATGGATGTCATAAAATTCTTGCCATAATTTCCAAACTCCAACACCTGGAATTCGTTCTGCTGGATCAAGTCCGCCAGTCGTGTTTCTGCGAACCGCAACGCTGTGCTGAGCTCAGCATGCATGTCCCACTCCAGCTTGTGAGGCGTCGTGCTGACGTCCCCAAAACTGCTCGGATCCCTCTTGGCAGGGTCGGGACTGGTGGACGCCCACAAGCTTGGGGCTTCTCCATTGATGCTTTTCGCAAAGCGCAAGATAGTATCTGTGTATACATCACTGGCCATTCGCAAAACAGTGTGCCCATCAACACCAGTATGCTCAAAGTTGATGCCTGCACTGCCGTTTTTACAAACTATAATCTGCAACTTGTCATACCATCGGTTGGTGCAAGTTCCGATCTGAACACCCTTCACTACTTCATTCGTACCACACAGCATGTTCGTGCACAGCTGCGCGGTGGTTTGTGGCTCCGTGTAATCCAAGCAGAGAATGAACAGTGAAGAATCCACAATACCAAGGCAATCAGCGTTGTTCGAGCCCTCATCCCTTGTCAGTACTTCTCGCAGACCTGCCCAGACCTTTCGATTCTCTGTACTCAGAACACCGAGAGCGCCCTTTGCCGCTTCGGGAATCGGTGTTTGTTCGGCATCTTCAACGATAACTCGTAGGTTTAATGCCAGGTCCTTCTCCGTCATGATGAGATCCGAGTTATCGTCCAATACATCAAACCAATAGAATTGACCGCGGCAGAGGACCACCATATGCCTCGCATCCGGATCTTGCACGATCTGACAGCCATTCTCGGTCGGGACTCGAGCGGTGCCGAAAAGACGGGAATACTGATACATGCATAACGGAGTGCCCCGAACCGTATCTGGCGGTAATTCCTCTTTTCGAACGGCGCGGACGAACGACAGGGCTGAGACCACCAATGAGGCTGCGCGATTCATCTGATTGTTCCGCGCAGGTGTAGGGTCATCTTCGAGTAGGAAGAAAGGGTTGAGGTTCAAGACGACAGCTAAAGACGGTTCAGTCCGGATCCAGACAACTGAAGCAGATGCGCTACTCACGGTTGTCGAAGTTCAAATAAGAGTCGTACCCTGTGATAGGTCAGCTAAGGTGCCCTAATCTTAGCAGTTCCCAGCACGACGCCCGTCGCTGCAACAGCCACGTCTGACGCTCAGTTCTCGAGGTACTTACAAAATTGTTCGATATAGCTCGACTTTCCTGTAGCATACTTTTTGAGCTTCTCCTGCAACTCTGGTCCTTCTGATTTGAGAAACTCGTCCACAGCTGCCTGAGTTTCTGCGTGTTCGTGTGCACTCTGTAACGGCTTCAACGCCTGTAAATATTTCTTGCACGAGCTCTCGAGTTCCGGTATGGGCAATTTAGGCAGCTTGTCCTCTGCCGCGAACGTAATACCCGGGCTGATCTTCGGTTTGTCTGAGGCCAGAGGTTGCCGTGCGGATGAGGAGTCAGAGTTCGTCATGGGGGAAGGATCAGTCCCGGAGTTTGGGGGTTGAGAGGCGGAGAGGGACTCGTTGAGGGATGTTGGCATGGTGAATTTGCGGGCTGTCATGATGAAGATGGTTTAGTCAAGCGTAGAGAGATGATATAAAGGTAGGGATTGAAAGTAGCCGCAAGGCACTGCGGTAAAAGTAATGGCAGTCTTGAAAGCAGAAAAGAGGCATGAGGTGCTCCAGTATCAAAGCATGAGACGGACCTGGAGATGTTTCTGTATAACGGGCAGTAAATCCAAGGCACAGAGGCTGGAAGCAGAAAGGTGGGGTAGAACCCGCGGCTCAATTGCGGTTCAGTAAGGTAAGTGCAGAGAAGGGAACTATAAGGGGAGGTCTTCACTGTAGGGAAGATGTACTGGCTGGTCTGGACGCCGGTAGCCGATCCAGCGTAACTAAAGGGAAAGGGACGGGCACAAACCGGAGTTGTCTTTCCGGCTTAGCTCCAAAAAGCGCCAGCAACTCTCTCGCCTCTGGATTCCTCCGTAACGTACCGTACAGTGAAGCGGTTGTCGGGGTCTTGTTGACCGAATGCGGTTCCACTCTACCGGCGGGTAGCAGACGTATGTTTTAGCGGGCGGATGGGGATCTCGGAAGTCCTGCGGGAGAAGAGGATTACTGATGGAGGACGAAGGATACGGGGTTTGTGTCCTCATATGAGTACAGCATACTTACGGGCGAGAGGATAGGGGATGATGAGGGGACGGGTGATGGGAGGCAAAGCTGTGGGCGTGACGTTTATTAGGGTGAGTGGGGTGCTACCTCAGCTTTCTAGCACTATATGACAATCGCATGTGGATGGGGAGCGGGCAGCGGGCTGGTATATAAGGTACTGTAACAACGTCAGTACTAGAGAACTTTTGCAAAGTGTAAATTTTTATTTGCACTTCTGACATAGGTTTAGCTCAGATTCGAAGTGTTAGTCGTTTACACAAAGTGAAAATGGCTAACACTTCGACCCTTGTTTTGCCTGCAGTTTATACTTTTTACACTTCATTTACAGTTGATGGACCCTGAACTGATTACTTTTGGAAGATAATTACACGCTAGTATTGTAAATTCTGAAGTGCAAAAAATTATTTGCACTTTGCAAAAGTTCTCTACTAGGGAGGTTTTGCCACAAAAACAAGTCCTCAGACAAGTCCTTAATCGGGCTAGAGGCAACCGTTTCGGGCAGTCACAGGGGGTAGGACTTGATCCTTGCTTACAACAGTTGTAATTGAGGATCAAGTCACATATCAGGTTAGGGTCTTACCGATATAGTTAGATAGACAATTTAGACAAACCTTTGTCACTTCTGCATGCTGTGACAATAATTATGATTAATTATTGATGTAATTGATTTATAGTCTAGCTCAGCTACTAACTACAATGAGCAGCCACTCAGATAACTTGTCTAAGAACTTGTTTTCATGGCAAAACCTCTCTACTCAAGCCAAGTGAGCATCAGCAGTCTCAAGCTCTTTCATCACAAAAGGAATAACTTACCTTAGTGATATGAAATGATTTTGATTTGTGTAATTTTCTGGTTGTTCATTGATTGCATCTTCACCACAGTGAACTGGAACTTTGAAGAGTGAGGTATGAAGCTACTGGTAATTACCTTTGTCAAACATAGAAGAAGTGGCTAGTGAAATGAACATGTAATCATAAGTGTCTAGCTACTCTATGAAAATGTAGCCCTATAAGAAGACCTTCAATCAGCAAAAGAAAAAACTTTTATTCATAGCAAACTGTTTGTTCTAGCAAACTCTGCATGTTCTTAAAACCTCTGTAGGGCTTCAAATCACTAAGATAATGAAATGAGACATGACATTTTGACATATCTTCTCAGATCATTTCAGCAACAGTGAGATGAGGTAAAAAACAAAATCTCATAGTGTCTCATCAACTCTAAAAGTCAATAAGATGATATTAAAATGTCTCTGACTTAATTTGAATAAGTATCTTTTAAGTTTTGAACTCAAGTGTTATATCATTAGATCACAAGGCTCTTCACTGACTGATGAGACTCATAAGATTTGTAAAATGAGTAAATTTCAGTGTTAAAAGTGACTTTGTAAGCCTGTCAGCAGTTATGTTGCTTGTAAGAAGGTAATTAAGATGAATAAGTTTGCAGAATTTGACTTTTCTTATAAAGTGATGATGTATGTCAATGTGTTTTGTTCTGACATGAAACTCAGAGTTCTTGATCAAAGCAATAGCTTTCTGATTATTTATTTGAATTATAACTGTTCTGAATCTCTTTAGCTTTAACTCTTTAAGTAACTTCTTTATTTAGACTAGGGTGGCCGTCAGGTTTTTTCAAAGCTGGTTTTTCGCTTATTTCGCATGCCTTGTTAGCCATGAGCAACCATAGTGGCAGGAACTTCAAGAATTTGAACAAAACTTCAGTTGTGTGCATTGAGCTTGAAAGCGATCCGTTTTTTGCGATTTTAGGCTCATTTTGTAGAGAATTGTGAGGGCTTTCCAATGATGTAAAAATTACCAAAATTACATGAGAAACAATGAAAATTACCTAATATTACGAGTCGGGTCGGGTTTCAAAGTTGGGCCCAGTGGGTCAGGTCAGGTCCTAAAATCTGGGCCTGACCCGACCCAATGGCCACCCTAATTTAGACTGCTTTCTTTGTAGTCTCTGTTAAGATCATGTATTCTGCTTCATAAAAGAATAAGATGATGATTTTCTGATGTTTTAAACTTCAGAATACTGATTCATTAATTATTTTAAATATGTATTCTAATGTAAATCTTCTCAATTCAAGATCTCTTTCTCAGTCTAAATCTGAATACTCTAGCAATTCAAGTTGTTTACTCAATTTATACTTAAAAACAACATCTAAAGTCTTTTACACATATTAAAACACTCACTTTAAAGTCTTTCAATGTGTGTTGTTAGAGTTATGTGCAAACTGACTAAGAGTTAACATCATATATGTAATGTTGAGTTAAGTTTGTGTCATAATGTATATAAGAGATTCTATGATCTTTTAATATTAAGTTATTAGCTCTGCTTCAGCTGTTTTGATAATCTTTATAAGATAGGCTTCAGATTTCATTGAAGTTGTGACTGTCTTGACATTCTGTAGACTGAAGTCTTTAAGCATCTCTATAAAATAGATTCTCTATGACAGAATAAGTGTTTATAGAGTTCTGTTTTGTGTAATTAACATTTTTAAGTAATGCTTACATGCTCTGCAGTTAGTCATTTTGAAATGATCATTTAATTTAATCTTAAAATCTAGAATTTTGTTCTTATCTGATCTGCATATAAAAATATTGTCAACATATACAGCAACAAATAGAATTTTCTTTTTAAACACATTATTGTCTATGTGAATCTGTGTGTATCTGAGGTCAGCAAGAAAGCAGTGTATCATCTTATATTATAGACAAGATAACTATTTTAATTTATATAGAACTTTCTTTAATTTATATATTTTATCTTTTTCTTTTTCATATTCAGTAAGTTAAATCACATAGACTTCTTCTTTTAAATCATTGTGTAAGAAAGCTGTTTTAACATTCATTTATTTCAATTTGTAGTTATAAAACACAGCTATGACAAAGATGACTTTATAAGTCATTAATTTGACAACTATTGCAAAGATCTCTTTATAGTTAATTTTAAATCATTGTTCAAATTCTTTGACTACTCATCAAGTCTTATGCTGTAAAATTGAGTCATCAGGTTCTCTTTTGTAACAATAGACTCATTTGCTCTTTAAAGCTTGTTAATTAAGTAATAACATCTTTAAAGTTCATGTAAAGTTAGTCATTAACAAGTTATACTCACTATTCATTATTTTCTTTCAGTCTTTTAATTCATGACTTGCAATTATCTGTTTAAATGTCTAAGATTTATTCTTAAAGTCTTTTTTCTTTTTCATGACATTGATAATCACATCAAACACAGTTAAGTAAATCATGATTGCTTTAAGCTTTAGCTTTATAAAGAATCATCTTTTTCTTTTAGAGTGTCAAGACTCAGCTAATACTGATTTGTCAATTGTGAAAGAAATATTTATAATATCTTTTTTCTCTTTCTTCATTTCTTTTAACTGATTTAACAATATCAGTATGAAAGAATATGATGACACATACTCTGAAGACAGTGACAATGATAGAAGTTAAAAAGAAGATAAGAAAGATAACTGCACATCTTCTTATTCTGCACTAACAGTGTAAAGTTAAGTGACTTTAGAAATTAAGACTGCAACTTTGACATCATAAATTGATGAATCTTCATCAAACTACACATTTCTTGCTCTGATTACTCAGTCTATCTTTTTCTTTTCAGAAAGTCATACTCTATATTGATTTCTTTCTTTATATTTAACAAGAATTTTCTTATTGCTTTAGAATTCAAATTTAGTCTTTGTTGTTCAGATCTTCTTTGAAATATGCACATATGCTATGCATTTAAAACACTGAAGATATCTAAAATTAATGAGATCTGCTGATCTATTCTTATTAAAAGATTTAAACAGTAGCTGAATTGAGATCTTGTTGTTCTTAAGAGCTGACATTGATAATTAATTAAGAAGATAGCATGCTGTTTTGACAGTTTCTGATCATAGAGTTTTAAAGACTTCACTATTCAGAATTATAATTTTAACTTCTGCTATCAAAAGTTCATTACTTCTTTCTGTCATCTCATTCTGCTTCAGTTCATAAGAAACTGTTGTTTCATAGATAATTCTAAGACTTCATAATTATTTAATGATGAGCTCATTCTCAAATTTCTTTTCATTATCAAGTTATACTCATACAATTCATAAATTCATCTGAATAAAAAGCATATTAAAAAACTATTCAATTTCATCTTTTGCCTGATCTTTTGTTTTCATATTATAAATGTATCATCAGCAGATAAGATCATCTATGAAGACTATATATTATAAGAATTCATCATATGCTTTTGATGTGACAAAGTCAACAACATCAATGTAAATCAGTTCAGTCATCTTTATGACTCAGTTTTGCAGTTTTCTTGAGATCTTCTTCTTTTAATTTGTTCTCATGCAGACATCACACAAGTGTAACAGTGTTTTCATAAGTTCTTGTAAGTTAAGCCTCACTATTTCAGGATTTTTTGACATATTATCAAGACTTAAATTCTCTATATGATCAAGACATCAATGTCAAGTAGTTCTCAAGATCTTGTTATCTTTAATAATTGACATAATCTTATTCTTGTTCACAGATTTTCTTGTTATTAAAATTTAAAGATAATATAGCTTATCTTTACATACTGTATGATTAAGCATACTCTCTACTTTATTCTTTAGATGTAATAATCTGTCCTTAATTTTGATTAATATCTCTTTTGTTTTGATCATTTTAATTGAGAAGAGATTGAGCCTCATATTAGATATAAGATAAATGTTCATTAAAATGATATTTCAAGACTTTTCATCATTGTTCTTTAGCTATAAATCAATCATTTCTATCTCTTAAGCATACATCACTTCAGACACTTCTCTTATAAAGAGTTCATTATTGAACATTTTGATCAAGCTAAATGCAGAGAGATCACAGTACATATATTGTGTTGTGCTGAAGTCAGCTATTCATGACATCTTATTAATCACAAGACTATAGCTCTTTATCACAGTCAAGATCACTGTGTCCTCATTATACTGCTTATCTTCAGAACTTAAAAATTTCTTTTTTTTTTTTCTTTCTTCTTTTTAGTCTCTTGCTTCTTCTTTAACTCTTTAGATATCTTTTTTGAGTGTAACTTTCAGTAATTGTTCTTGAAGTGAACTGCTTTCTTACAGTGAATGTACATCTCATTCTCATTCTTGTTCTTATCAACATTTCTCTTCTTATTCTTTTTCTTCTTATCTTTATAATTTTTCTTTTTACTCATTAAAGCAAGCTTCTCATTTCTTTCTTTAAGACACTCTTCATCAATTAGTTTGACAATCAAGTCATTGAGAAACAGAATCACATTATGAATCTTAGAGTGTTTCATCATTACTTATTAAGAGTAGAAGAATTCTAGATTCAATAGAAAAGTAATGATCTTCAGAGTTTCATCAATGATGAGATTGAAGACTGCAATTTCTCATAAAAGTATCTTATACTTTAGAGCATAAGCATTAACAGAGAAGTATTGATTGAGTTAGCAGATGTATAGATTGTTGAATAGAATATATTTGAGATTAAATTCATGAAGTAAATAGAGATGTACAAGATGATTTTACATCTCTTTTACTGTTTTTATGTTGTCTATAATGACAGTGATCTTCAAGCTAACAATAAGAACAATGATGATTATGATCTTGTTGTTTTATATAATTCAGTCAGCTCAAGTAATGTTGACTAAAATTGTCATTGTAGTCATTGTTGTTTTAGATATGAATTCTTCAGTCATTACTGACTGACTTGAAACATCTGACTTTGATGAGGTTTCAACATTATCTTCTACTATTAAATCTCATAATTCAGCACTCATCAGACTGTATTTAATTAATGTTCTTCATGATAAATAGTTTGTCAATCTCTTAAGTTTTGTAACTTTTGAAAATGTGAGATCATATGACATTGTAGTTATTTTGTATGATGAAAACATCTAAATTGATGATGAAGTTGTTTTTAATGTAAAGATTTAACTTTAAAATGATTATGAGAATTGTTTTGATCATTTTATCTGTGAATTTATAACAGTTTGATGTGAATAACTTCTCATTATATATCAAATTCACTTTATTTCTTAAGGCTCTTTCTAGCATTCATGAAATAACAGTGACAACAAGATGTTTTTCTTTCATCATTTTAAATAGAAATAAATGACTTAATAAATAAATAAATATCAATATACATTCAGGCTCATAACCTGTCAAATATAGAAGAAGTGACTAATGAAATGAATGTATAATCATAAGTGTCTAGCTACTTTATGGAAATGTGGCCCTATAAGAAGGCCTTCAATTGACAAAAGAAAAAACTTTTATCTGTAGCAAACTGTTTGCCCTAGCAAACTCTGCATGTTTCTGAAACCTCTGTAGGGCTCTGAACCACTAAGGTAACAGAATGAGGCATGATGTTTTGACAACCTTAGCTAGAGTTAGCTTAAATTCATTACCTAAGGTTTGAAGGCGAGCGGGATCTGTTTACTACCTTACCTAAGCACTAGGGCTAGCTTTCTTCCATGATTCCGCCCGCTGCACCTGCATCCGGTCATAGCTCCCGTCTACAGAGAGGATACATACCGTACCTAAGATAAGGTAAGGTACCTAAGGCATCTCAGGTAGGTCAAATTCATTTCCCAAAGGACTGGTTATAGCAATGATGAACAGTTGTTGCTTGGCCTTTCGCACAGCGCCGTCAAATCGGTCGTCCTCTGAATCCAGTAAGTCAACCCTCAGCTTCTCCTACCACTTCGACTTATAAAAGTCCTTTTATAGGCTCCACTTTTGATTCTAGAATTACTGGAGACATGAATGGCCTGTCGACCACGGATGGCTTGACACGGGCCGTTCTTGTGGATTCTGAATTGACTCAACCTGTGGCAAGAAGTCCTGCAGAAGTGCAGTTGTTGAGATGAACTCGAAGTCGGAAAATAGCAGAGGGTATATGGTGGAAGTTCTTAGGTATTCTGCATGCTGCAAAGTTGCGCAATCAGATGATCCAGCCCGAGACCTGATCTTATTCGCTATCATCCATCAAATCCGCAAGTTCCCGCTCCTCCTCTGCCGTCATCAAAGATGGTTTCGTCGGCTCTCTTTTCTCTTCTACGATACCCTTCCTCGCCTCTTCAGCCTCTGCTATCGCCTTGCGAAGGTCTTCCGGCTTCAATGACCATTTTCGTATCGTTGCATCGATACACACGCTTACGACCGTCTGGCCCACCAATAGTAATCCAGTGACTTCCTCATAATGGCCTGAGAATGTATGGTGTAAGGTTCCGGTCTTCAGTGCACATCTATCAGTTATAGTTGCATGGTGTATTCGAAGACGGGAACACATACGGCCCGGTCCCACACCCTGACATCCTCATCCCTACAGGCAGTGACCACCCACCCACCTCGCTCATCCACAACGACATCTCTCACAAAGTCCGGATGTGTGAGGACCGTGTCCGCTTTCCATCCCCTTTCCCTGCTAAGACACTTCACCGTCCCATCTGCAGACGCGGTCCACAGATCGTCGTCTGGATCGAAAAAGAGCTTGTAAACGCTAGTTTCGTGTTCTATGATGGGTTGGCTATGCTCCGCTTCAAAAGATTGGTCATGGCCGATGGTCCACCGCCTGATCTCCCGATCACTGCTGGCACTGAAGACCGTCACGGAACTCGAAGACGGGGTGTAAGTCGTCGGATCAACGACTAGGTCCTGGATTGCCCCTTTATGGCCTTTGAGAGTCTGTACCTTCGTTCGACGACCAATATCCCAAACGATGATGCTCGCGTCAGCGCCTCCGGAGATCAGAAAAGCCCTGTGGTCGAGTACCACGCAGATGATCGTCTTGACAAAGTCTGTATGGCCGATATATCTATGTAAGGGTTCGCGGGTGGACATATCCCAGCTCCAAATAGTCTTGTCCCAACATCCCGCAAAAAGTGTCCGACCATCAGGGCTTAATGCCACACTAGTGACAGGGCTCGTAGGCCCACGATACGCACGTGATTTGTCACCTGTCTATCTCACATTCACCGTCAGCAGGTGCTTTTGGTGGATATATGGTTTGCTCAGAAGAGGCGGAGTCTCACCCACTTCAAGCACTACCCTTCTTACTGTTCCTGCGCTCTCCGCAACGTAGATTCGACCGTCATCCGTAGGATCCCCAATGACTGCGAGGATCTTGGACTGGAGGCGGACTGGGGCGCCATGCGTGTTCTTGGATTTGATGGCCTTGCGGTTGATCTCTTCGATCGACGTACTGCATTGATCATTATTCCGAGCTGCCAAGAACTCAGCGGGGGTACTCACGTCGTCTGAAAGAATTTATCGGCGTCTGAAGTTTGTGCCATTGCACTAAAGGGCGGGTGATGCGAAGTAGGCACGAGGTCGTTATCGATAAAGTGGTGGGAGAGCCACTAGTCCTTCAAGCACGCGGATGAACATCAGGCCCTTGAAAATATTTGTCAAGTTTTGAAGGCTGCTAACCTTCAGAAGCTTGAGAATCTACTACATGTATCTCGTAGAGGGCTGGTTTCAGCCTCCGATGAATTTCCACCACCTCAGTGTACGACGTTGATTGGGACGAGCCCACTCCTACCTGGGTAAGATACGCAAAGCCTGACATTAGCTCGAGCCTCCTCCGACTGCGCAACATCTACGTGAATTATCTACGAGGGGCTATGCGATATATTTAGGCATTCTATGTCTTTCTATTGTAGCAGTCTCCAACCTAAGCTAAGATCCGCTTTGGTCCTTAAACTACATTTCTTAGGGCTGGTCGAGAACCTCTCCCACCCACAAGGCTCAGTCAAGGCTGTCACCGCATCACTTTCACTGTTGTGCTTGTAATGAATCTCCATGAGGGACTGTTTCAGAGAGGTCCCGTAGTCAGGTCTGTAGCATATAGATCGTATTCACAATCCCCGAGAGCGGGAATGGCTAACGACCCGCAACAACTGAACGCAGTGGCCGGGTGAAGCTGCTGTGGCCCAAATATAGTGAAGCGCCGAGCCCAAGTTATCCGTACTCTTCTGCAAGTCATTGAAGCCAGCACAGTGAAAGCTTGACAGGTGTACTCATCTAGATCACAATGGCCGGACATATATGGCTGTCCCTTCTACCTCGATACCATCATGATCCCAATCCAGCCCAAATCAAGCCCAAATCAACAACCCTTGCATCACTCAAAGTACTCCACCTCCACGAGCAACACTGCTGGCCAGTGAGAGAGCCACCTTCGCAACCCGCTTCGCGATGGCCTCGGACACGGTATCAACCTCGCACCCGCACTTGGAAAGTTCGAGACTGATATCGTCAACAGGCTGCTCTCGCCATAGTCGCCGTCGTCATGGGAGTTATCGTCCTGCTTAGCGGTGTGCTGGCCTGCTGTTGCGCAACAGAACTGCGGTATCAATGTCAAGACTACGTCAGCCTCCGATTTAGATGCATGGAACGGCCATGCGACGCTTGTTCTGAGTGGATGGGCCACTGCTAGGAAGGCGTCTTTGGCCAGAGGCTGCGGACATCAGGCTGAGGAAGGCCTGATCCGTGCGGAAGGAGTTCAGATGTCCAGAAGGAGTTAAGTCTTAGTGCTGAGGCCTGAGCCGTAGAGTGTAACGGCGGGGTAGTCTCCCAGTCACTGAGAGCCTGCGGGTGTTGTTAGTATCCAATGCTTCTGTGTAGTGAATGGAACGGAGGGTGGGTTGGGTTACCCCGAGTATAGATGAGAAATCCGCCTCAGAAGAACACCATCACTTGCAATCTTCTGGCTCTCAACGTTGACCATTCTATGTAAGGCCGACGTCGTGATAGCAATAGCTTCTTTTTTTCATTGGATGAAACGCATGTTACCATCCTAGCCCTCTGTACGTTCGAGCATTGACGCGATGGGAACGACGCCGACACTGGAAATGGTATATTCCAGCCTGATCACCCCTACAGTTGGTTAGTAACGACAGGCTAGGGTCATACTTCGGTGCCTCCACCTCCTGCGGCACCGACCACCATGTCTCTGATGCCGTTGGCTCTGGACATCGTCTCCTATTCTCTAATACCATACACTCCGTCGCCATACACGCCATCTCCTTACACACCATCTCCGTACAGCCAATCTCCTTATACGCTTTCTCCATACACGCTTTCTCCATACACGCCTTCGCCATACAAACCGTCTCCGTACACCCCTTCACCGTATACTCCATCTCCGTATACGATGTCTCCATACACTCCATCTCCATACCCTTTGACCTCAGAAACAGCATATCCACATACTTTGTCTTCGCACACTTCAGCATTGTCGAGCACATCGGTGAAGTCCGATATAAGTAGCCCTCACTCTCAAAGACCAAATCCTCCGCCTGTGTCAAGCATTCCCTCATCCGAAGGATTGCAAGAGACAAGCAAGTCATCACCCACCACTTCGATGGTTGCTTTTTCACGTCTATCGGGATCTCAGCCATTGTCGTCTCTAAGCACTTCGATCTCAGCAGTCGACTATTCCTCAAACTCACTTCCGCCTGCGAAACCATCAACTACACTTGATCCCATCACTCCCACTAACCAGAGCGTCTCTTCAGTACCACAAACAAATGAACTTGGCTCTCATACCGTTATTGGTGTCATAATTGCCATAACAGTGACAGTGTTTATCTTAACTGCTTTGCTTCTGTGTAAGTACTGCCTCCGCATGCTAGTACTTCCACACAGAGAGCTTAGCTGATGCGACGAAAGGGCGGCGTTCGAGGTCAAGATCGACTTCCAGGCGGTTGAGTTTGCGGTCATCTCCGTCAGGTCACTCCTTGAGATGCTAGAGTCATGGTAGTGGTAGCCAAGAAGACCAAAGGGTATGAGGCCGGTTGGTGAAGTCAGCAGAGCCCTGATAGGACAAACTTCGTGGAATGCTGTTTCGTTTAGGCTAAGTGTCTGAGGCGTGTCCATCAGCCAGGTTAGCGTGTCATACAACAGACGGGCCACCAAAAGCGTTAGAGAAGCCGTCGGTGGGGAGAGCAGTTTTGTAAGGAGTTTATTTCATAAACACGCGCTTAGAAGAGACCACACGCAGAACACCACAAATAAAGGAAAGATCAAATGGCTGCGCTCGATATCAAGAAGGCCGATGGCGGCGTTGCGAATGACTGGCCTACCCTTAAGCGCTTCAAAACAGTTGACTGTGGGGTGGTCGTGAATGCTGCTCTTCTCACACGACTGCCATTAGATCTACCCGACACAGCAGCGAACCCTCTGGAAAGAAAGACAAGAAAACCTCTAACGCGCATGAAGCAAGTGTCGTTGTACGAGGTTATCAAGGGCACAAAGACCCCTCCCATTCCTGATTGTATGCTCTTGACCCTTTTCCGTTATCTAACAACATCCACCCGCGGAACCCGACTGCACTCCTTGACCTTGGCCGACTTGCACCGTTGGCTTGTTGTTGACGGTCGTAGTTCCCATTCTCTCCTTGATTTGTCGGGCCATTGTTAAGAAAGCTTGTTCGACATTCGAAGCATTCTTCGCCGAGGTTTCGAGAAACGGAATGCCGATACTGTCGGCGAACTCCTGCAGGGGAAACTCAGATTTAGTATCGCTCCTAGTGCAAAGGACGTATGCCCAAGAAATATTGATCACATACTTTTGCGACAGTGTATTCTACGACTTTCTTGTCGGACATATCGCTTTTGTTGCCCACAAGCAACTTGTTGACGCCTTCGGTAGCATAGCGATCAATCTCCTGCAACCACTGCTTCACGTTGTTGAAGGATTCCATGTCTGTTACGTCATACACGACACAGATACCGTGTGCACCGCGGTAGTAGGAGGATGTGATAGTTCGGAAACGTTCCTGTCCTGCCGTATCCCACTGTTTTCAAACCGTCAGAAGGCTTCCAAGAACCACATCGTCGCTTCTGCACCAGCAGGCTTCACTAACAATCTGGAGTTTCACAGTCTTGCCATCCAACTCGATCGTCCGGATTTTCTGGCCTTGCATTAGCTACCCTGTTGTTTTTGAACCTGGACAGCCACGAAGCGGCGGAGGCAAGCTCACAAAGTCAACACCAATAGTCGATATGTAACTTTCTGTGTAAGTATCATCCGCGAACCGTAACAGAAGACATGACTTTCCAACCCCAGAGTCACCAATAAGGAGGAGCTTGAAAAGGTAATCGTATCTACAACAGCATTCGATCAGCCCAGCCTTTCGCTGTTTTGGGTACCGCGCGCCGCGTTTGGTAAAAGAACAAGGTAAGACAGAAGCCTTCCTAAGGGGAGTGAGAACTCTGCCAGGACACAAATTAGCGATCAGGTCGCTGGCTTAAGGCCAAGCCATGATTATTGCCATCGGGCGCTATAGGGAGAGGACGTACTACTCAGGATTCATGCTGACGTTGCGATAGGAAGATATCTCTTAGGCTTATGTGTAACTGGTGTAAGGCGTGTGGAAGGTTACAGTAGAGATGGCGATGTTGAGAGAAGCCAGAGTCTAATCAGAGGATATCTGTATTCTCCGGAGTATGAGGCGTTGAATGAGTAACTACGGGGAGGATGACGGACAACAGCGCAATTCATTCAACACTAAAGCGGTTCTTGCTTAAGTAAGCGCGTGCCGACGGAGTGACCGTGATAGCGACTACTGAGTGACAGGAGGACAAAAGAGTCTTTGTCACTGAGACAGCGTTGCGGCGTTCAGCCGTTATCTGGAGATGTGCAGCAATGCTTGTGATGCAATCATGTCTCAGTTCAGCATAATAATCCTTAATGCTGACCCGCCAAACGACTTTGTATGTACATCACCATACCGGTGAAACGAAGCTTGTGCTTCATATCAATGCTCGCTTTACCTTTATCAGAGACTCAACTCTATGATACATGGCAGCTGGAACTTGGCAAGGTTTGGCCAAATCATGCATATCCATGCGCACTCAGCCATTCCATTATGAGTTTCTCGTCCCTTTTCTTGTAGTTCGAATTTCCTCGTATAGTGTCAGAGATGACACCAAGGCTTCTGTCATAGCCTCTGTTATCTTTCCCAGAGAAAAATCGTGAAATGTCTTCCTCCACCTCATGACTAGCGAATTTCGATAGACTCAGGCGCAAGAAGCGGTCAAGGACGACCGAGTTTCCGGACAGCTTTTGATGGACGGTGTCCCAATTTTCCTTGATATATTTCCAGAGTACTCCACGTGCTTTGGGATTTGCGGCGAGGGACGCAGCGCCACTATGGACGTCTTGCACGGCAACTGTGTCCGAGAAAAGGAACTTTAAGAAGTCTTTGGCCAAGGCTGGGTTCTGCACTCGTCCGAGGGATTGGAGACAGATTTCTTTGCCGTCGATGGAAGTAGTCTGGTAATACTCCTGCTTCACTGCTTCGTAGTCCGACACATCCCCTTCAGAAATCACGGTACGAAAGATAGCGGAGCGCAGACTGGGATGAATGGCAGTCCTGTTTCCAGAGGTATAGTCTTTGAATCGACGCTTGGCTTCGGCGATTGTACTAGGCCCAGTTAACGGACATTTACACCGACAATGTTGCGTTGATCTTACCTTTGATCGCCTGCGCCACCAGCAGTCGCTATCAGCAGCGTTCGCAGCTGACCTGTTAAGAAGTCCTCGTTCGCCGGGAAATCCCACCCAACTCTCTCCGTTGCCGGATTGCTTAGCTTCAGTGCAAATTGCTTCAAGCCGTTGGCTAAAGGTTCGGGGTCTGCGAAGATCGATCGGACATTGGCAAGGGAACCCGCCATTTGTGACCAAACACTACTTGCCATTAGTCGTGTACCCAGTTCCGGGACGATGTCTTACAGATAGTTCTCCTCAGATTGAAAGCCCTCGATGAACGCGAGTAGCGCAGCCGTCTTGCCATCGCCAGCTACAGCGAGAGCGCCTGCATCTCCAATAAGCCCGATCTTGTCCTCGACGGATAGAGTGTTTCTTGCAGAGCCAAGCCTGGCCAGCCTCTCCGGAGGGTAATTCGTTCTATAAAACCCCATCTGGTCTGCATTAAGCTTGTAAAAGGACTCATCAACGTCACGGATGGTTTGTTCTTTCGATGTCAAAGCTGTGGTAGCTGAATCGGAGCCCTTGGATTTCGTCTTGAGCCCTAATGGAATCCACCACGTAGTTTGGTCTTCCTCTGATTTAACATCACCAGTGGAGAGGAAACGAGACTGCCGAACGCCAATTTGACCGGGCTCTTCAGCGACTGTCAGCACTGGAAAGCCAATCTTGCGGATCCAGGGGTCCTAAGCCCTATCAGCTTCGTTCCAAGCGAGCCTGTTGAAATTGGACTTTACCATGAAGCTGTTGACGTCTTTGCCCGACTCTTTGCTTAGCGCAGCCCATAAGTCAGTGGTTGTAGCGTTCCCTTCAACTGGTCAACATGTGGACCTAGCGTCAATTTGAGTGGTGATAAGTATACCATAGGCATGCGCCTTGAGATAATTCGAAACCCCCAACAAGAATGTCTCTACACCGAGGTGGCCGCTGAGCATCCTTATGACGGAGCTCCCTTTTAGGTAGCTAATGGCGTCGAAGATTTGGTCGATATCAAGGGCATCCTTCACCGGCACCTCGATAGGATGAGATCCGCGGAGTGAATCAAGCTGGAACGCTGTCTGGACGGCTTCAGTCTAGGAGAGGCATTACATCGTCAGCTGAACTGCCAGATCGACTCGATAAATTTGGACATGAGGCGTACAACAAACTGTCCCCAGATATTCCATTCTTCAACATCACTCTCAGTCAGCACCTTGTTCACGCAGGTCTACTTTGGATAGCTCAAAAAAAGTTTTCACTGACCTGGATAGAGGTGGTCAACTGCTAGCCAGCCAACCCACGTGGCAAAGCCTTCGTTGAGCCAAAGTTCGCTCCACCAGTCCATAGTCACGAGATTGCCAAACCATTGATGGGCAAGTTCTCAAACTGGTCAGCTATTGAATGTTCAACGATAAGCAAGCCGTCCGTCTTACCGTGGGCTACAACATATGCAACGCGGTTTTTATACGATGCAGCTGACTGGTTTTCGTCGAACAAGACGGCCGTTGTCCGATACGTTATCAAGCCCCAATTCTCCATGGCACCGTGTGACTAAATGCCCCCGATCAGCCAGCCGAATAGCTTCGTCAGAGGAAGAGGGTACGTATTATGGGCTAATGGGTCAGCCACACTCGACGCACGACTTGAGCTTCCTTTTTGCTTCAGAATATTAGGAAGAACGGGTAACTTACGAACTCATGAACAGCCAAGAGATCGACTTTTGGTAATGGATAGTCGACGCGGAAGATCTGGAGACATAGGTTAGTATACTGTTGTTTAGGAAGGCAGTATGATGCATAAACCTCCGAGAAGTAGTCAACGACTTGGTGCGCGTTCTCAAGCGCGAAACGACCCTGATCTTTCAAACCTCGTGTAGTGTACACCCTCACTGGTAAGTTTTTGCCATTATAGCTCCTTCTGGTGTGGTCCTCTACAAACTCGAAATCACCAACAGCCCAGGCTAGAAGCTAAGAACAATCAGCATCCAAAATCCGCGGGGAATTGTATTTGAGACCTTACATAGGTGCTCATTACAGGAGTTCTGTCGAACGATACGACTTTCCGCCCATTCTTGCTCCTCTTAACTTCCTTCTCCGGCATATTGCTCAGAGCAACCTGGTCATCTGGAATCTCGATCTCGAATTCAAAGGTCGCCTTCAAATTGGGTTCGTCGAAGCAGGGGAAGGCCCTCCGAGCATCACAGGACTCGAATTGCGTACTGAACATGTAGTGGTGCTCGTTGACCTTCGGGACCGATGCCGCTGGAGGAACAACTGGCATATACTTGGATCGGTAGAAGCCAGCCATAACATTATTCATCGTTCCACTAAATCTCAAGACCAATTGCGCAGCTGACGAACTGGGAAGACCATTTGGAAAGGCGAGCGTAACCCTCTGGGATTTCTCGTCATAGGAGATAGCAGAGGCCTTCGTGGGGTCTCCTGCTTGGGCCAATTAGCATCACAGTTACAATACAGATACCAATACATTCACCCTTTTTACCGTCCGAATATAACTCCGCACCATGTACTTTGAGCTGATGGGCGTTGAGTACAATCTCGTTTGTAGCGTCTTTAACATTGAGGTCAATCTTGACGGTGCCCTGGTAGCTGAATTCGCCGCCAAGCTCAAGGTCATACAGCGAGATATCGTAGTTCACTGGCTTTACCCTATCACCCACAAGACAGTCAGCATTGAATGATCCTCAACGCATATGGTTGCTGTGCTCACGCATTGGGAAGCACGTCTCTGTCCTGGGCCACCATGATGCTGGGTAATTGTAGATTTGAATGACACCGTGAAGGAACCGTGCAGTTCGCTAGTACAGAAGACTTCCAGCAGGCAGGTATGCGCTGAAAGTGGAGTGAGTTTGTAGGAGGTCTGCTCTTAATGGGTAAGCTTTGTGACAATTGCAGCTGTAGTGGGGCAGTCAGGGAGTGCCCCGCAGTTGAGGCACGCCGCAAGTAGACTGTAATGATCGGCCTTGAAAATCCTCTTGAAGCTCGAACGGTACTGGCAATGCTAATACGAGGCCACAAGGACATCTGTTTCGGCCTTGTAGGTTGTTTACCTTGACACCTATATGTAGAGAACAAGGTAAGTAGCGTCAGGGTTCTATTTGACAATTGACCGGACCCACCTGTGTGCCGCGAAGCAGCTAAAGTAGACCATGTTTTGTAGCATTCGAACAAACATGAATGGTATATCACATCACTCTGCAACTGTATGAGCTGGGAGACAGAAAATTTGTAGAGTAGACTACATGTGATGGGCTCTCAGGAGAGAGCACCACTTAATACCTCGCCATCTGCGCCATGATATACATCCATCTTGATGTAGCCTTCCTTCACCCATGCCAGTGCGCCCCCCTGGATGCGAAAGAGTAGACGCGGTATCGACAATCATCCTTGTATGACTCCACTCCCGGAAATTATATGCCCTGCCCATTATGGAGATTGTAACTAAGTCTGACGCACGAAGAGTACACTCATAGCCGTATAAGGACATCCACGCATGGAACGCGCCATTCCTTCTTCCCTAGTATGCTCCTGATCCACTCAACCCCAATACCAGTCCACTCCGTCCTGATGTCCATCCGCCGTTTGACTTCCTCAATCGCTGCGCCTGTCAAGGCGGCAGCTGTATTGTTTATAGCGGTAGCAAGGAACGAGCTCCCCCCTGCGGTGCTGTTCGACATCGCGGCTGATTCATTGGCCGCGCTTGCTATTGGATTCGGCAGTGGAGAAGATAGGTGTCGGGGTTCAAACCAATTGCTGTGGAAGTCGAAGAAGCAGTGGTCGGACCAATGACAGGACGAGACGAAGAGAATCAGGAGAAGTATGGAACAATAGACGCATGGTCGGTTGAGGAAGTAAGTCAGGACGAAGAAGGTGACGACGAATCTGCCGATAGGCTGGGGTAAGCAGACAGTTCCATGGGCAAGTTGGTCGATACCACAGGTTCAAGCCAACACTCACAAAGGTGACGCATTTGTCGGTATGAAGAGGAGAGGTAACCAGCTACAGAGATGGTTAGTGGGAGACTAGGAGTGTAGACCAGGATGGAAAAGCCCGTACCTTCGAAGACAAAACATAATGGCAAGTCTCCTTCTTTGTTCTTGGGAGAAGGTCCGTCCTGGGCACAGTCCTCCGGTTGCCTGGTGGAGCAAGTCGATCGCCAGATAACGGCCTGCTTTGAGGACAACGTTGGTCGAGCGAGACGAGTTATGGTTAGCTTACCTAATCTGGGTGATTGTGTTCCAGGTTGTTATCGCGGAAATCAGATAAGGTTAGCTTGTATTTAATAACCGCCTACTGACAGGCCAATTTGCTACAGCAATTCCTAGAATGTTGGCTCCTCAGTTCACTCAGAACTTTTTGCAACTTTTTTTTGAAAATCACACTCAAATTCAGTGTTTTGATGTTAAAATCACAATAAACAAATAGTTTGCATAAAACTGAATAGACAGTATAACTATATATATATAGATTTATCAACTGTTAAATTTTTATAGAAAAGTATAGAGAAATAACAATGTTATTGAGTAATCTTCATATATAAGTTTGACAGTAATATGC